>JADMIO010904349.1_pt1 | contig 63283 bp, 54 predicted proteins | sample 8958161 | NCBI WGS metagenome assembly JADMIO01 (sample SAMN16585339, study PRJNA669376) | soil metagenome | isolation source: Crop rotation soil | place: USA: Cullars Rotation, Alabama | collected 2011
CCGCGACTTCAAGTCACGTGAATTCCAAGCTTCGGATCCCACTGTGCTGGAAAGGATGGATAGTCTGGAAGCATGTGATCAGATCGAGATCTGCAACCACAGTTATACACACGCGCATCTGAAGTATTCATCCTACTATTCGCTTCCGGATTCGGTTGTTGAAGACTTTGAGAGAAGTGCCGACAGCCTTCATTTTAAAAACAACATTGCAAGAACTCCGGGGAGAAATATCTGGCGTACGACAAACATAACGAGCACGGATATACGAAATTCATCAGCTGCCGCTGATTCATTGAAGAATAAAAACTTTACACTCATCGGCTGGGATGTTGAATGGCATTTTGATGATAAACAGTTCAAACTGGTGCAGACTGCGGATAGTCTGCTCAACCAGATCGACAGCGCCTTTACGAAAAACAAAACAAAAACAGCCGGCCACCTTGTATTACTGGCCCATGATCAGGCTTTTGACGATGATGCAGACTCAACGTCTCTCAGCATATTCCTGAATAAGCTAAAAAGAAAGGAAGATGTGGAACTGCAGTTCATTTCCAAATACCCCAAATAATCTGCTTCGCAGATTAATGTACGATGTACGGTGTACGATGTACGATAGAACAACGCTACGATGAAACCTCGTACATCGTACCTCGTACATCGTACATAAATTGATATATTTGAATTATAAAAAACTCTAAACACCATGGCTTTATTCAAATCAGGTAATCCTGCACTTTCGGAAAAAACCTTTCAGAATGCTCACGCGCTTCCGTATGGCGAAGCAATGACCGTGCGCGGTACGATCAATAAATTCGGATTCATGTTCCTCATGGTAATGGGAACAGCATTTTATTCATGGAGTGAATTCTATCGCGGCGGCGATGTTCAGCCACTATTGTGGGTCGGTGCAATTGGCGGAATGGTAGTTGCGTTGATCACAATCTTCAAAAAATCATGGTCGGCTTACTTAGCGCCAGCATATGCATTACTGGAAGGACTTTTCCTTGGCGCCATTTCGGCCTACTATAATGATGCTTTTGCAGACAAGGCTCCCAACATCATCATGAACGCTGTAGGGCTCACCTTTGGAACCGCTATCGGCATGTATTTGCTGTATAGTTTCAAGATCATCAGAGCAACAGAAAAATTCAAAGCGATCGTCCTGACCGCAACAATGGGTATCGCATTATTTTATGTGATCACTCTTGTATTAAGATTATTCAGCATTGATATTGCTCTCCTTCATGAGGGAAGCGCGATGGGAATTGGCTTCTCCCTGTTCGTTGTTGCGATTGCCGCGTTAAATCTTATCCTTGATTTTGACATGATCGAAAAAGGTGCAGAAGCTGGCGCTCCAAAATACATGGAATGGTATGGTGCATTTGGATTGATGGTGACCATCATCTGGCTGTACCTGGAGATACTGCGGCTACTTGCAAAACTGAGTAGCAGAAAGTAAATCTAATGCGCTTCGCGCATGTTGTACAATGTACGATGTACGATGTACGAGAGTACATCGTACATTGAATTATTGTGCGTCCGGAATTGGAGGAGTCTTCACATCATCCTCATTGATGTAATTGAACACGATTGCCGCAAGCGCGCCACCGCCGAAGCAACCTGCGATGTAGATCCAGATCTGTGCCCAGCATAATGAACCCTGGAGACACAATCCTATTGCAACTGCGGGATTAAATACGCCGCCCGAATATCTGCCCATAACAGTTGCCATCGCCAAAACGGTACCTGCTATCGCAAGGCCATAGAAGCTGTTGCCACTGGTTCCCTTTGTTGTGGCAACATTCAGCACCACATAAGCAAGGGCAAAAGTGCCAAGTATCTCAGCAACCAGAGCTTTTACAAATTGTTCATTACTGAGGATGCAATCTCCCGGTCCCTTTGCTTCAAAAACATATGCAACCACCGCTCCTGCGGCAAGAGCGCCTGCAACCTGGAAGATCATATAATTGATTGCTTCTCCGGTTGTTGCCTTTTTTCTTAATAATACAGCAAGTGTAACGGCTGGGTTGTAATGCGCCCCGGATATATGTCCGCCGGCATAGATCATTACCATAAGGGCAAGGCTCGCGCCGATGGCGCCGCCGAGCGCGGCTCCTGAAACCAGGAAAAATGTTCCGATAAATTCAACGATATGCTTTTTCATAGGCTTAAGATCGGGAAAAAATCTAGAAATTGCATAACTCTAAATGAAATAAGATGAACAGATTTAAGCTAACCATTTCGCTCCTTGCTTTACTTCCCGCACTATGTTTTTCACAGGCGAAACTGGTTGAAAAAGTTGTTAAGAAAGGAAATGAGATCGTGATCCCTTACGAGAAATATGTATTGCCAAATGGGCTCACAATAATCGTGCATGAAGATCATTCGGATCCTGTTGTGCATGTGGATGTTACTTATCACGTTGGATCAGCACGGGAAGAGATCGGAAAAAGCGGTTTCGCCCATTTCTTTGAACACATGATGTTCAATGGATCTGATCACGTGGCCGATGAACAGCATTTCGGGATCATCACGGAAGCCGGAGGAACTCTTAACGGATCTACAAATCTGGATCGAACAAATTATTATGAGACCATCCCAAGTAATCAACTTGAAAAAGTTTTATGGCTGGAGTCTGACCGTATGGGATTTCTCCTGGATGCGGTAACGCAAAAGAAATTTGAGATCCAGAGGGCAACGGTTAAAAATGAAAGAGGACAGAACTATGATAACAGGGCATACGGACTCGTAGGGGAAGTTGCTTCACGTAACCTTTATCCTTATGGGCACCCTTATTCATGGCTTACGATCGGATATGTTGAAGAACTTAACAAGGTAAATGTAAATGACCTTAAAAACTTTTTCCTTAGGTGGTACGGACCTAATAATGCAACGCTTACCGTTGGTGGGGATGTACAGCCTAAAGAGGTGGTGCGACTCGCAGAAAAATATTTCGGATCAATTCCGCGTGGACCAGAAGTAACGCCGGTAAAAGTTGAGCCGGTAAAGATCGAGAAAGACAGATATGTAAGCTTCACTGATGACTATGCAAGGAACCCGCAATTGAGAATTGTTTATCCAACTATCCCACAATATCATCCCGATGCACCGGCATTAAGCTGTCTTGCTGCCGTGCTGGGTCAGGGCGGTGGTGGTGGTGGTGGGCGCCGTGGCGGTCGCGGTGGTGGCGGAGGCGGCGGAGCACGCAACTCTGTTTTCTATCAATACCTGGTAAAACCCCAGAAAGCTTTGCAGGCAAGCGCGAATAGTTCTCAAAGTGAGCTTGCGGGTGAATTTACATTTTCAGTTACTCCTTATCCTGATCATTCTCTTTCAGAAATGGATGGATTGATCAAAGATGCTTTGAACGAATTTGAAAAAAGAGGAGTAACCGACGAGGACATCGAGAAGTTCAAGAGTACATATGAATCCAGAACGATCAATGGCCTGGCATCTGTTTCGGGAAAAGCAAGTCGGCTCGCAGAATTCCAGACCTTCACAGGAAATCCAAACATGATCGGCAAATTGCTTGACATGTACATGCATGTAACAAAAGAAGATGTAATGCGTGTTTATGAAAAGTATATAAAAAACAAACCGCGACTTGTAGTTAGCACTGTTACTCAGGGTAAGGAAGATCTGAGAGTTGCGAATGATAATTATACAATTGATAAATCACATTACGTTGCTCCGGATTACGGGTATTCAACATTGAAGTATAAGAAGCCGGTTGATAATTTCAATCGTTCACTCATTCCACCTTCAGGACCAAATCCTGTTGTGAAAGTTCCACCTTACTGGACTAAGAAACTTGCGAATGGAATGGATGTAATGGGAACACAGAATACGGAGATCCCTGTTATAGCAGTTAACATTACACTGAAAGGTGGAAGAATACTTGAACAAAACGATTTGAGCAAACTCGGACTTACAAATCTTTTTGCAAGTCTGATGAATGATAACACGGAAAAATATACTAGCGAGGAATTAACAGCAGAGCTGGACAAGCTCGGAAGTTCAATCTCCATTAATAATACATTTGACGGTATCACATTCTCTGTTTCATCGCTCAGAAAAAATCTGGACAAAACAATGGAGTTGCTGGAGGAAAGAATGCTGCATCCAAAGTTCTCCAATGAAACACTTACCAGGATCAAGCGGCAGCTTACTGAATCCATTAACAATAATATGACTTCCGCCACTTCTATGGCATCTGAAGTATTTGCGAGAGTTAATTATGGCGAAAAGAACATTCTGGGCTTGCCGGCGAATGGCACCAGAGCCACTTTGCAGAATATTTCACTTAGTGATATTCAGTCTTATTACGACAATTATATTTCATCTGAAGGCGCAAGAGTTGTAGTTGTTGGCGACATCAAACAGGAGGAGATCCTGCCAAAGCTCAGCTTCCTTGAAAAATTACCTAAAAAGTCTATTACGTTGCCAACACTACCTTCACCTCTGGTGGTGGTTAAACCAAAAATTTATCTTGTAAATATTCCGAAGGCGGCGCAAACAGAATTTCGTGTAGGCGGTCCCGTTAGATTACGCTATGATGCAAATGGAGATTACTATAAAGCCACTCTCGCAAATTATACTCTTGGTGGTGGATTCAACAGTCGAGTTAACCAGAACCTTCGTGAAGACAAAGGGTGGACCTATGGAGCCCGCTCAGCATTGTCCGCAGATCAATACCAGGCACAATTTCAATTCAGCAGTGGTATCAAGGCGGAAGCTACCGACTCAGCATTAGCCGAGGTTATAAAAGAGATCGGGATGTATTATAAAGGCGGAGCCAGGCCAGAAGAGATCGCCTTCATGAGAAAATCGATCGGCCAGGCGGATGCCAGGAATTATGAAACAGGAATACAAAAAGCGAGCTTTATAGGTCGCATTCTGGAATACCATCTCCCATCCGATTATGTAACCAAACAAACACAGATCCTTAACACGATCAATAAAAAGGAACTGGACCAGTTGATCAGGAGATATATTGATCCGGCGAGCATGAATATTGTATTGGCGGGTGATAAGAAAAAGATCCTGCCGGGTTTGCAACGTCTGGGCTATGAGATCGTAGAGATCAATTCAGATGGAAGTCTGGCGACTTCCAGAGAAGATGTAACACAATAGAAAACAAAAAACTTTGTTTTTTGCTATGCTATTTCTTGTTTCTCAAATTATTCAGCAACCTGCTAAACTCACTCTCAAAGGTCTCAAGCGCCTTCCAGTTTAAGGAGTATAGACTTTTAGGCCCTGCGGTACCACCTTCTATCAATCCGGCTTCTCTTAATTCTCTCAGATGTTGAGATACGGTGGATTGAGATAGGGGTAAAGCTTCAACTATTTCGCCGCAAACACAGGTGCTGCCTTGCGCGAGCTTTCTTAAAATGGCGATCCTTGCCGGATGAGATAATGCCTTTGCATATTTTGCGAGTTCCTGTTTTCTTCTTCCGAATGATTCTTTCTTATTTATTGCCATTCTATATTATTTACTGCTGATCCTGTACAAACGTCCCTCATCCGTTACAGCATACAAAGCTCCATCCTTTCCCTGAGTGATATCTCTGAATCTTTGCCTTTCATTTGGAAGAATTCTTTCTTCACCAATAACTTTATTTTCCCTGATCACCAAACGGGCGATATGATTACTATTCAAACCACAAATAAACAGATCATTTTTCCATTCCTTCATTTTATCGCCATTATAAAATGTCATACCACTTGGAGATAAAACCGGATCCCAATAATATACCGGTTGTTCCATTCCTGCTTTTTGCGTTTCACCCGGACCTACCCTGTCGCCACTGTATTCAAATCCATAACCTATATCTGGCCATCCATAATTTTTCCCGGGCTTGATTAAATTCAATTCATCTCCGCCGCGCGGACCAAATTCATTTTCCCAAAGATCTCCTGTCACCGGATGAAAAGCAAGGCCCTGAACATTTCGGTGTCCGTACGAATAAACTTCTGTTCTCACACCCTGTCTGCCTTCAAATGGATTGCCTGGCGCCGGTTGTCCGTCCTTTGTAATTCTTAAAACTTTACCCAGACCAGAATTCAGATCCTGCGCCTGCGGCCTTGTAACAATATCAGATCTTTCACCCGTACTCACAAAAAGGTTCCCTGTTTTATCAAAAAGAATTCTCCCTCCATAGTGCAGACTACTTCGATGAGCTGGTGCCGCGCGATAGATCACTGTTGCATTTTCAATCCTCTTTTCATCCGGCGACAATGAACCTTTTGCAACAGCCGTGATATTTCCCTGCCCGGTGCTTTCTGAAAAAACCCAGTACACCATTTTGTTAGTTGTGAACTGTGGATCAAGTGTGAGTCCGAGCAACCCTCCCTGGCCGCCCGAATTCACTTTCGGAATTCCTGTGATCTGTTCACTGAGCTGACCACTATTTGTTGCGATCCTCATTGTACCCCCTTTCTCGGTGATCAGAAATCTACCATCCGGAAGATTTGTTATCCCCCAGGGTCTGTCCAGATCTTTCGAGATCACCGTTCCTTCATACGCGGTTTTAGTATTCACTCCTTTAATTCTTGTCTGCCCTTTGAACGCGGGTTTATAATCAGTGTTAGGTGATCTTGTTTCAACCGGACGATCAGACGTGTCGGCTGAAGAAGTATTTCCCGAAGATGCAGAATGATTACAGGTATGTGCCAGGTATACTATTGTGGCGATGATCGGAAGCTTAAACATTGTGTAAATATTATTGATGCAAAGTTGCACGGAAAATTATACCAAATCAGGTTACCTGGCCTCCGGCCCGGGATGACACGCTATTCTCGCTTGACGTCCAGCTCATTTATCTGGTCCTTATAATCAGATGGAAGGAGGATATTTTTTAACAGCCAGTCCATTTTCATCAGGCGACTGATCTTATAAAGAGGAACAACCGGTGTAAGCAGAGAAAAATCACTGAAGTGCAATAGCTCCTTTACCCGCGGAGGGACTACAAGTTTCTGACCTTCTATAAGCACTTTGAATCGCATAGAGCCCAGATGCTTTTTGTATTGTTTGAAGAGATCAACCGTATACTCACTATTCTTAAGATCTGCCATTAAATGTGCATCCCGAACAGAGAGCCATTCGGAATAAGTTGTCGGAAGTTCCTTTAATCCCATTCTGAGTCCAAGACGATAAAACACATCATACACTTCGTTCTTTTCTTCATCTGATAGTTTCTTCTCCAGTAATTCATAAGAAGCGATAGAGTAATGGATCAGCATGAATAATACATCGCGATAAGCCCAGTCCGGAATTGCCGCCCCACGCTTGTCTTCAACTGAAGTGTGGATATTTCTAATTGTATCGATCGCCTTGTTTGCTGTATCCAGATCAGAAAAAACAATGCTTCTGGCATACCTAACGGTGGAGAATAAACGAGCAAGCGGATCAGCGGGCAATTTACCAGTGAAATACAACCAGTCGACCGCCTTATTTAATGCAAACTCCGCCGCCGCCCCGGCAAAGATAAAAAGCACGGTATCACTTTTACCCCATATCTTCCTCACCACTGAACTTCTGTCTACAAAAAATTGCATTGTATTGCAAAATAAAAGAATGATCTTTAAAGAACCTGTTATTGATCATAATGAACGTAGAGGACATTCAAAATCTATGCAAGGATCTTCCACATGTTACCGAAGATATCAAGTGGGGACATGATCTGGCATTTTCTATCGGCGGTAAAATGTTTTGTGTTGTTGGCCTGGATGAGTCACCCACCTCAGCATCTTTTAAAGTAACTGATGAAGAATTTGAAGAGATGTCCTCGCGACCTGGATTCAAACCAGCGCCTTATGTTGCGAAATACAAATGGGTCTCCACTGAGGATATCAACCGCATGAAGAGATCTGAATGGAAAAAATACCTCCGGCAATCTTATGAGTTGGTAAAAGCGAAGCTGCCGAAGAAGGTGCAGGCAACTTTGAAAGGTTGAAAAGGTTGAAGAGGTTTCAGGGGTTTAAGACGTTAAACAACCCCTTAACCTCTTAAACCCCTTAAACCTCTTAAACCCCTTAAACCTCTTAAACCCCTTAAACCCCTTAAACCCCTTAAACGGTCTTACCGCATCACCACTGGCTTAATGAATCCCTTCTCATCGAAATAGATCCTGTCGATACAAACAACGCGGGCATTACGATCTGTTTCACCAAGCGGCCTCCTGTGATAGACAATATACCATTCATCTTTTCCCGGAACACATATCATGGAATGATGTCCTGCTCCTGTTGCGATCTTAGGATCCTGCTGAAGGATCTTGCCTATTCTAGTGAACGGACCAAATGGTGAATCGGAAATTGCATAGGCAACGCTATAATCCGGACCAGTCCATCCTCCCTCCGACCACATGAAATAATATTTTCCGTTTCGTTTGAACATGAACGGACCTTCCACATAATTTTCTGGTGTTATCTCTTTGAATTTAGTGCCGTCACCAAATGGAATGAATCCGGTGAATTTTTTATTCAGCTGCGCGATGTTGCAATGCCGCCAACCCCCATAGATAATATAATATTTTCCATCATCATCTTTGAATACGAATTGATCTATGGGCTGAGCGCCATTGTAAAATTTATCGATCAGGGGTCTTCCCAGATGATCTTTGAATGGTCCGGAAGGCGACTTCGAAACCGCAACTCCTATCCCACCCTTCTGTTCATTATTCTGAATGTCGTTAGCGCTAAAGAATAAATAATAATGCTTTTTCTTTTTCACTATTGCAGGAGCCCACATTGCACGCTTGGCCCACCTGATCGCAGAAGTATCCACGATGCGCGAATGCTTTGTCCACTCAATCAGATTGGGCGATGAAAAGCAATCCAGAAAAACCTGGTCTTTGTACGGCGCAGAATAAGTTGGATAGATCCAGTAGGTTTCACCTCGGAGGTACCTCGGAGGTGCTTTCGAGGAAAATATCGTTGCTTCGGGATCTGCATACCATCCTTTGAATACTGGATTACTCTGACCAAATCCAATAGTTGAAATCAATAAAGATGTAGCTCCTAAAAGTGTTTTTCTCATCGTTCCACAAAGTTCAAATCCTTACCAAATGTTTCTTTGCTGAATAAAACGGAAATAAATCCTATTACCATAATAATAATTCCTGTGACCCAGGCGCCCGTAATATAATCTGATAGAGCTGAGCCCCCACGAAGGAATTGAAATAATAACAGAATGAGGGGCAGACAGCCCCGCACAAGATTTGGAATTGAGATGGCAGCCGTTGCTCTAAGATTGGTTCCAAATTGTTCCGCACTCATAGTGATATATAGCACGGATATCCCCGATCCAAAACCAAGACCCATGCACAAGAGATACATATTGAAAACGGACCCTCCTCCTTTCAACATAAAAAACAGAATGATAAAAACAGTGGTGATACAATAAAATAATAAAAGAGTTTTCTTCCTGCTTTTGATATAATTACTGATAAGGCCCGCACTCATATCTCCAAAAGCAAGAGCAACATACTGCAGCATCAATGCTGTTGGCTGATCGAAGCCATCAATACCAAATCTTTTTGCAAACTCGTCTGAAAAAGTTATCAGCACTCCAATGATGTACCATACAGGTAAGCCAATGAAAATTCCTCTGATATATCGGAGAAAACGATCGCCATTTGTAAAGAACATAAAGAAATTTCCAAGCTTAACATTTGTCTCCTTCACAACATCATACATTCTGCTCTCAAGCACGCTTACACGAAGGAATAAAAGGCCGAGCCCCATCCCTCCTCCGATATAATAACACAACCGCCAGTTCTCGCCACTTACTTTATAAAAAATATAAGCCGTAATAGTTCCCATCACCCCACTGGTTGCAATGATTGCAGCAGCAATACCTCGCTTTTCTTTAGGAAGCAGTTCACTCGTAAGTGTAATGCTGGCACCAAGCTCTCCCGCCAAACCCAACCCGGCAATAAATCGCATCCAGGTATATTGATCTATATCATTGATAAATCCATTTGCAATTGTTGCAAGCGAATACAGTAATATTGAACCAAAGAGCACTGATTTCCTTCCGCGCTTGTCTCCAATAACACCCCAGATTATTCCGCCAACCGTTAATCCTATCATTTGCCAGCTGATCACAGATTCGCCAATGTCTTTCATGGCAGATTCCGGAACACCAAGCTCAGCAAAGCTTGATTTGCGCACGATGTTGAATAGCAGGAGATCGTATATGTCAACAAAAAAGCCCAGCGCTCCAACTATTACTGGAAGAGAAAAGATCCCTGGTTGTTTCGGTTGAGTCAGATGGAATAATTTTCATTAAGGTAAAAAAAATTAATTTCGGGATATACTTCTTATGAAATTTATCCTCGAAACCGAACGTCTGCGATTAAGAGAATTCACTCTTAATGATACAGCTTTCATTATTGAGTTATTGAACAGTCCGGGTTGGTTACAATTCATTGGCGACAGAAAAGTAAAAACGCACGATGATGCCAAAAAATATTTATACAATGGGCCGATGAGAAGTTATAAACTGAATGGATACGGTTTGTATCTGGTGCAGAATAAATCGAACGGACTTTCTATTGGCATGTGCGGGATTCTGAAAAGAGATACCCTCGATACGCCTGACATCGGTTTTGCATTTCTTCCAAAATATATGGGCAATGGTTATGCGTATGAAATTGCGCACGCAACTCTTATGCATGCAAAAAATAAATTAAAGATTCCACGTATATCTGCAATAACACTTCCGGCTAACGAAAGATCTATTCGTTTGCTCGAAAAGATGGGGCTCAAAAAAATTGATACCATCTCATTCCCGCAGGAGAATGAAGAACTTTGTTTATACAGCACTTAGGGCACACGCTTTGCACTAACAGTTAACCGTAGACGATTTAGGTTATGCAGAAAATTACGCTGTTGGAGCAGCTTTATACAAAAATGGTTTCAGAAATACAGGACTTCGCTATTATTCTGCTAGATACAGATGGTACAATTTTATCATGGAACAAAGGTGTTGAGAAAATAAAAGGCTATAGTGAGGCAGAGATAGTGGGGCAGAATTTCCGCATATTTTATATGCCACAAGACAGGCAGGCTGGTTTGCCTGAACAATTAATAGATCTTGCAAAAAGAGAAGGCCGTGCAAGACATATTGGTCGACGCGTTAGGAAAGACGGCACAATCTTCTGGGGAAGCATCCTCATAACTGCCCTTCACGATGACGTAGGTAATGTAATTGGTTTTACAAAGTTGACAAAGGAGTTGTCCGATCACGAGTTGAGCTAATACATTCACCACTCCATTAACCTGCGCTGAACTTAAACCCGATCCCGTGAAGGTTCTCAATCTGTACTGATGGATCTTTTGCAAGGATCTTTCTCAACCGGGAAATAAAGACATCCAGGCTTCGTCCCATAAAATAATCATCTTCACCCCATAAACTTTTAAGGATCTGTTCACGTGTCAAAACCTTATTCTGGTTATCAGCAAACAGTTTAAGCAGATCTGATTCTCTCTGGGTGAGGGACTCAGTTTTATTATCTATCGTAACAGTAAAATTTGAAGGGTCAAACAGATATCTGCCAAGTTGCAATTCCCTGGCACTTACATTTGCTTTTTTTGAGCGATGAAGAAAGATCTCAATTTTCAAAATCAGCTCTTCAATGCTGAAAGGTTTTACAATGTAGTCATCCGCGCCAAGCATTAAGCCCATGATACGATCTTCCTTCAAGGTTTTTGCCGATAGAAATAATATCGGTACTTCCTGATCGTATTTTCTTATTTCGGTTGCGACCTCAAAACCGTCCTTTCCGGGCAGCATGATATCCAGGATGCAAAGATCAATCTTATTAGAGCGGAAAAGGTCCAATGCCTCATCACCTCTTTTGCAGTGAATAACATTGTACTTGTTTGTTTCAAGGTTATCCTTTGTAAGGAATGCTAGCGTATCATCGTCCTCAACATATAATAATGTTGGATTAACCATTTTGCTTTGGCATTAGAATTTTAATTGTGGTTCCTTTCTCCGGCTCACTCACAACAGAGATCTTCCATTTATGTGCGTCGCAGATCTTCTTTACATAAAATAACCCAAGACCAAATCCGGCTACTTCATTCTGCATCTTCCCTGGCGCACGGTAAAACTTATCAAAGATATTCTCCAGATGCTTTTTTGCGATACCAATACCCTCATCCTTCACACAAAGTATCATGTTCTGATCATTTTCATCCAACGTGATCACAATGCGCGGATCCTCACCAGAATATTTAATAGAATTATCGATCAGGTTATACATTACGTTCTCAAAATGGAACTTATCCGCGTGGATCTTTGCTGAAGAGTGAGAAGGCCGGTAGGTTATGTCGGCATTACTGTGCTTCATTGTAACATTCTCTACAACTGACATGATCACGGTATCAATATCAACCGACTCCTTCCTGATCTTAAATAGAGAGCTTTCAGCACGCGCAAGATCAAGAACATTCCCAACATGATCATTGAGTTTTCCTGCCTGCTCAATGATTATTCCTGAGTACTTCTTCAGCTTCGGATCACTCACAATAACTGGCTGATTGGTCATATAATTTGAAGCAAGCAGAATAGACGATAATGGCGTTTTGAATTCATGCGTCATATTATTAATGAAATCACGTTGCAGTTCAGAATACTTTTTCTGTTGCAATAATTTAAAAGCAGAATAAATGTAGATCAGGAGAACAAAGAACATCACAACAGAAAATACGATCCACAACCATAGAGATGCATAAACATTACTTGCTTTTTTAGGGAACCGGATAGCAAAATAATAAACGAGATTGGATTGCTTTGGAAAGGATTTTATAGTGGAAGGGGTTTCCTTATTACTAAAGGAAACATAATTGCCATAGACCATCCCATCTGTTTCACAGTTATAAATGGCATATTCAAAATCTGTGATGATATCAAATCGCGCCAGCTCAGATTTCATATAGAACTCAAGCGCGCTTGCCGTGAACTCCTTGTTGATATTAACTACATAATGATCTTCGGAAACTTCCTTCACTGGATTCAGATCTGGGAGATCCAGTTTATTATCCTGGTAAAGTCTTTTGGCAACTTCCAAAAGAGCAAGCCTCGCCTTTTGATCAAACTTAGTCTCCTCCTGATCAACAGCCTGCTTCAACAAAAAAAGCTGGATAATGAGAATCCCGGCAATTGCCACCATTCCCACAAGCATAAGTATGTTCAGCCGGTTCAGTTTCATCAGTCTGCTAAAATAAAGAATGCGGGAGTTTACGCAGTGGCGTTAACAACTCATTATGAAATCGTTTCAATCGTTTAAAACGTTTAAGGGGTTTAAAACGTTGAACCAACGTCTTAAACCCCTTAAACCTCTTAAACCTCTTAAACCTCTTAAACCTCTTAAACCTCTTAAACGCATCACACCGTTCTCCCCGTTTTCAACTTTCCATTCCACACCTTCTTTCCCTGGAACCTTCTCACTGCATACATTATCCCTACAAGGAGGAAGAACAGTGGTCCGGTGAATCCTAACAGCGCCACGAACTTTGTTCCGTAAAACCTGCTCATTGGTCTGCGCAAACGCTCAGAAATGATGTACATAGACGGTACCATCACGAGCGTAAGGAAGAAAGAGAATATCAAACCGAATATGATGGTCCATGAAAGCGGACCCCAGAATACCACACTATCACCACCAAAGAAGATATGTGGATTCCATGATTCAAAGAATGAAATGAAATCGATGTTGAATCCGACTGCAAGAGGCAACAAACCGAGTATTGTTGCAACCGCGGTAAGCAATACCGGAATGATACGGATCTTACCTGCCTGGATCGCGGCTTCCCGTGTTCTCATTCCGCGAGATCTTAGCTCATCAGTAAATTCTATCAGAAGGATACCGTTCTTAATTACAATACCCGCAAGTCCCACAATACCCACTCCAAGCATAATGGTTGCGATGGTCATACCTGTAAATGCATAACCAAGCAGTACACCAATGATGGAGAAGAATATTTCTGTCAGTACAATGAATGGTTTACTCAATGAGTTGAACTGGAGGATAAGGATCATGAAAATGATCCCAAGCGCGATCATCAAAGCTGTTCCAAGGAATTTTTGCGTTTCAAGCTCCTGTTCACTCTGACCACTCTGCCTGATGGTAACATCAGGTGGTATCCTTGATTTTGATTTGAACTCATCGAGCTTAATTGCGAGATCCGCATTCACCTTTGCTACCATGGATGGATCAAGAACATTCGATTGCAACTGGATAGTACGCTTTACATTCTTACGTTTGATACCACCACTTGTATTTGTATAATCAACTGTTGCCACGGCACTCAAAGGAACCTGCTTCACTCTCATCGTTGTCATATCCATGAAAGTGATGCGCATATTCAGCAGATCGGTGATGTTATTGCGCATCAGATCTGTATAGCGAAGCTGGATCTTGTATTCATCTTCACCATCTTTAAGCTTGCTTACTTCCTTTCCGAACAATGCTGTACGTATCTCCATGCCGATCTGACCAGTGGTCAATCCTTCCATCATTGCTCTCTCTCTGTCTACATTAATAGATATCTCCGGATTGTTCAGATCAACATCAAGCTTGAGGTTCTCGATTCCATAGATCTTGTTTGTATCCATGAAATTTTCAAGCTCCTTGGCCACTCTTGCTATCTCTTCAAATTTATCACCAACGATCTCGATGTTAACTGGGGGGTCAGTGGGCGGACCAGCATCTTCCTGCGCCACCTCTATACTTGCACCAGGTATTCCATTCATCTGCGCGCGGATTGAATCAAGGAAGGGCTTCGTTTGTATTCCATTGCGCATCGAGTACTGAACAAAGGAAACCTGTATCCTTCCAAGATTTGATTGAACAGATCTGTTATTATCACGCGGATTGTTGGCACTCACCGCTACGTTTGAAATAATACTTTCAACAATGCTTCCTGGCTGACCCGGTCTTTCTTTTTCCAGCACCTTATATACTCTTTGCTCCAATACATGAGTAACACTATCTGTGTATTTCACATCAGTACCTACAGGCAATTTCAGATATACATAGATGAAGTTTGGATTACCGCTCGGGAAGAATGTTGATTTGTTTCCTCTCGCCATTAATAGAACAATGGAAACAGGGAACAACAGGAACAGACTAACCAGCATCCATACCGGCCTGCGTTTATATAAAACCCACCGCAGCATTTTTTCATAATTGCGCATCAACCGCGGAAGTAATTTTTCCTGGAATGCGTGAATGATGCCTCTGAATATATACCGGTTCATCACCGCAAGCAGCATCATGAACCAAAGGAAATTACCAAAACCAACCAAACCATGGTTGCCCGATGTCCAACCCGCTCCATTCAAAATCAATCCAAGGATTATAGCCCCCCAGAACCATGGTGTACGGAATATCTGGGCTTTTGGCTTTTCGTATTCTCTTCCTTCCGGCTTCATGAAGCTCACTGCAAAAACAGGGTTGAAAATAAACGCAACGATCAATGACGCAGCAAGCGTTAGGATCAACATCGTTGGAAGGTAGATCATGAACTTTCCGATCAATCCTTTCCATAACAACAATGGAAAGAACGGAGCAAGTGTTGTTGCAGTTCCCGCGAGAACAGGAATGAATACTTCTCCAGCCGCCTCCTTTGCCGATCGGATGATAGGCACTTTCCCGTTATTATAAATACGGTGCGTGTTTTCAATAACAACTATCGCATCGTCCACAATTATTCCGAGACCAAACAACAATGCGAACAGTACAATAAAGTTGAGCGTTACTTCCGTTCCAATAATGAAATTGGCAACAGGCAGGAACATGAATGCAACAAATACGCTCAACGGAACACTGAGTGCCACAAAGAATGCATTGGTTACCCCCATGAAGAACATCAGTACGAGCAATACCAGCACAAAACCGATAATGATCGTATTAACAAGTTCTTCAAAAGATGTTTTCGTTTGTTTACTCTGATCACCGGTAATAACCACATTCAGATCTTTGGGAAGCTCTTCATTCTTCTTCATCTCTTCCACTATCGCTTTGATCTTATCTGCAGCATTGATAAGGTTTTCTCCGGCGCGCTTAACAATGTTGAGTGTAACAACATTCTGACCGTTTAGTCGCGCATAACTTTCTTTCTCTTTAACTGTATCCTTTAGTTCGGCAATATCCTTTAAATAAACAGTTGCCCCCTGTGTACTACTTCTTACAACAATATTCTGAAGGTCTAATGCTGAATTGAACTGACCTTTAACACGAAGTGTTCTCTTCATATCACCAACTTCAAGAAGACCGCCGGTGATATCATGGTTCTCGCGCGCGATGGCATTTTCAATGTCCATGAAGCTCACCCGTGCAACTTCCATCAGGTATGGGTTAACATTAACCTGTATCTCGCGCTCTGGTGCCCCAACAATTTCTGCGCGCGTGATCTCCGACAACTCCTCAAACTTATCCTGCATTTTATCCGCGTACTGCTTCAGCTTGATCCCGTCATAATCACCACTCACATTCACGAACATGATCGGCATCTCACTGAATGCAAACTCCTGCACGTTGGGTTCCTGCGTAAGATCGTTGGGCAGATCGGTTCTTGCCCGGTCGATCGCGTCCTTTACTTTTTGCTTGGCCAGTTCAGTTTTTACGTCGGTATCAAATTCAACTACTATCAGACTATAATCTGTCTGCGAAGTACTCGTTATCTTTTTAACCTTCGCTCCACTGATTCCTTTAAGTTGTTTCTCTATTGGTCTTGTAACAAGTGCTTCAATATCGCGGGGCGAATTACCTACATAGATCGTTGTGATACTGATAGTAGGTACTACGATGTCTGGGAACTGCTCCTTCGGCATGGTGTTGAACTTCGTCAAACCATAAAGAGAGATCAGTATCGCGATTATATATACTGCTGTACGATTATCAATTGCCCAGCTTGTTGGCTTAAACTCTTTTATTTTTTCGATCAGTCGGTTCATATATTAATTATTAGGGCGTCCACTGCCCGAAGGCCGTGGTGAAGGATGGTTAGAGTATTGTGATGGTCTGACCATCATATATATTCTGATAACCTGTAGTGATCAGCTGCTCACCGCCACGAAGTCCGTTCTTTATCTCAACATTATCTCCATACAACTCTCCAATGGCAACAGGTTTTTTACGTGCAACTTTTTTATCACCGCTGGTTTCCATTACATATACATACTTTCCTTTTTCATCAGTCTGTACAACATTCACCGGAATTACAATTGCATTGGCAACTGAGTAATCCCTGATCTTGGCAACAGCTATCTGGTTTGGCTTCAGACCCGGGATATAAGGGATCTTTGCTTCTGCAATGAAGCTGCGGGAGGAAGGATTGATAGAAGGACTAACCAGTGAAATAGTTGTATTGTAAGATCGGTTAAGTTCATTCATCACAATTGTTACCGGAGTACCCGTCTTAACTCTTGTGATATAATTTTCAGGAACGTTCACACTCACTTTCAGATTACCAGTATTTACGATCTTGATGCCATTCATCGGTGAACCTGTGAATGTTTCCCCAATGTGAATATTCACTTCTTCAGCAACACCGGAAACATTACTGTAAACATTGGAAAGACTCACCTGTTCCTGCGCAAGCTTTACACTCTCCTGCATTGTCTTCAGCTGATTCTGCAATCCTTCCATATTAGATTTTGACTGAAGCAACTGAACTTCTGTTCCGATGTTTTGCTCCCAAAGATTTTTCTGGCGCTCGTATACAGTCTTAGCCAAAGCAAGCTGTGTTTCCACTGCTTTCATGCTCTGCCTGATGGTAACTACATTTTGCCGCGCGATAGCATCATCGAGCTTCAGCAACAATTGCCCTTTGCGAACATTATCGCCTTCCTTCACAAATATTGCCCGCACCTGTCCACCCATACCGCGCGGAGTTATATAAGAAGTATTCTCAGCTTCAACCTTTCCCTGCAGATCAATGAAATGCTCAAAGCCCTGGGAAGAAACCGGCGTAACACTTACAAGCTTTGCCTTATCATTTTTTGCAGCGCTTGTATCAAGCTTTGCGATCTCTGCTTCAAGATCTTTGATGTTCTTATCAAGACCTTCCTTTTCCTTCTTCTTCTTTTCAAGCTCTACTTTCTTTTCAGTCAGCACACTATCTTTTTCCTTTTTTCCCGTGCAGGAATCGCCAAGGATCATCAGGGTTGTAGCGAGTACGGTAATGGTTAATAATTTTTGCATGGTCGAGAGTTATTGTGTCCGATGGACGGACCGTTAATTTTATAGTTTTCCTGTTGCTTTTAAATAATCAATTTTTGCTACGATCGCATCGTATAATGCGCTGTAATAATTGTTCTGAGAAACTTTCAATTCAGTCTGTGCATTATAGATCTCCTGGTTGCTGCCAAGTCCCTGCTCATACTTGAGCTTGGTGGTGCGGTAAACCTGCTCAGCCAAAGTGATATTTTGTTTCTGATTGTCTACTGTTAGTAAAGCAGAGCTTAAACGGATCTTAGCCTGATCCACTTCATTGTCGATCGACTGCCTTAGCTGTTCAATATTATTATTGGTCTTTTGCAATTCAACCTTCGCTTTTTTGATCCGCGCATCACGGGCAAATCCATCAAAGATTGGAACAGTTACTTTCAGGCCGATGAATGCAGTGGTGTACCAGTCACCTTTCCCGAAGAAATCAAACTTCTGGCGCTGTGCATTCTGACTCAATGAAGCCATGGTCATTGCTGTTGGCAAATAAGAGAGCTTATACCTTTTGATATTATACTCATTCAGCTTCTTACCCAGACCAAGCAATTGCATTTCCTTACGGTTGTCGTAATAATGCGATGTATCATCCAGGATGTTTGATTTAAGATCCGAATCAGAAAGAGTATCAGTAAGGATCAGCTGATCTTTCTGCGGCATTCCCATCAAAAACTTTAAAGCAACATTGCCAGCGTTCAACTGATTTTCAACTTTTGATTTTTCTGTTTTAAGATTATTCAGCTGAACGGTTACTTTATCTACGTCAAGTTTTTCTACAAAACCATTTTTGTAGATCTCTTTCGTATCATGCAATAATTTTTCAAAGCGATCAATGTTTGCGTCCAGACTTGTCATTTGTTTCTGACCAACAACAAGCTGGTAATACACTTTATAGATATTCCCTTTGATCTGTTCTGCAGTTACTTCAGCAGATTTAGAATAAAAATCCAGGGCTGTTTGCTTTGCCTGCAGTCCAACAAATACCTGTCCGTCGAACAGTATCTGTGAAAGATCTACTCCAAATCCAGCGGTGAATTTGCTACCGAAGCGCGCCGCAAAAGATGTGGGCTGTCCGGTAGGCATTTTAATTGAATCACCATTTGATTTACGGACATCCTGATTGATCAGGACTCCGTATACTGATGGAGAAATAAAATCAGGGATCGTCTGGACCGGAATAGCCGGATAAAAGTTTACAAATACATTTCCGTTCAATTGTGGCATAGCAGCAGCCGTAACTTCGCGGTTCGTTTGCCTCTGCACCTCAATATCAAGTAATGCATTCTTTACCTGGATTGAATTCTTCACTCCGTAATCAACTGCCTGTGATACGGTAAAACGGTTCACCGTTTGGGCAGTTAATGTAAGTGAAGCCAGGATTGCGGGTAATAGGGTTAAAAAGCGGGTCATTTTCATCTTACGCATTTTTTGTTCGTTCCTGTTGATACTTTGTTATGAGCTTATATCCTTTCAGACTTGCGAGTCCGAATAAATAATGAGTTATTAATTGTTGTTCCACATCCATGATATCATAACGGTTCTTTGGAAACAGATCCTGATTAAAAGAAAGCATCATCGTTTCCAAACGGAGTTTTGCCATAATATCAGCTGAAACATCTTCACGGTATAGTCCTTCCGCAATGCCTCTGTCCACATTCTCCTTAAGAACTTTAAAGATGTATTGGTACTTGTGCTTCAGAAAAAGCTGGTAAGCCTTATTATGATGACGTTCCAGATCAAATAATATTGCAGGATTCATGTTCTGGAATATTTCTTTCATCATTTCCATTGCCAGAAAGATCTCATGAACCGCATTCGTAGCGATCTTTCGATCCCCTTCGCATCTTGAAAAATTAAATTCGCAGATCCCGGTAACTACCGCCTCCACGAGTGAATCCTTATCTGAATAAAATTGATAAATGGTCTTTTTAGACATGCCGAGCTTCGTGGCTATCTCATCCATGGTGATGGATTTTATTCCATATCGGCGGAATAACTCCTCGGCCTTAACCTGTATTCTTTCCTTCGTTTCCATACAAAAGCGGGCGCAAAACTATGGAAACTTTTTATGTTACCAAAGTTTCCATGAAGAATTTTTATGAATGGTACCTTTATGCCAAAATCATCCATATGCCTCCCAGGTACCAAAAAGTAATACAGTATTTTCTGCAGGGACTACTTATTCTTGCGCCCGTAAGTATCACGATATATGCGATTTATCTGATATTCGATAAAATCGACAGCATCCTGAGGCCTATAGTCAATATCCCGGGCATTGGGTTCATATTAATAATAGGGATCATCATTCTCGTGGGTTACCTGAGCTCCTTTTTCATGATGAGCAGGATCCTGAGCCTGATAGACAAGCTCCTGGACCGCACTCCGGGCATCAAGCTCTTCTATTCATTTATCAAGGACTTCTTTGAAGCTTTTGCCGGAAGCAAGAAGAAATTTACCAAGGGCGTGCTGGCAAACGTGGAGAATAATTCTGTGTGGAGAGTTGGTTTTATTACTCAGGAAGATATGGCTAAATTTGCACTGGTCGACTACGTAGCTGTCTACGTACCTATGGCTTATTCAGTGGCGGGGAATGTTTATGTGATACCTAAGGAGAGAGTAAGGCCAATCACCAATATCAGTCCTACGCAAACAATGAAGTTCGCCGTGAGTGGAGGTGTTACCGATGTAGTGGAAGAAGGAGAACAGATCATTCATACGTGAGGAAAGGGATACTGATATTATTACTTGTTTGCTTTTACACCAATTCATTCAGCTGGGGATTCTTTGCGCATAAGAAGATAAATTATTATGCAGTTTTCCTTCTGCCCCGGCAAATGTTTTCATTTTATAAGAATAACATTGAATTCATATCGGAACACGCCATCGATCCTGATAAAAGAAGATATGCAGTAAGCGAAGAAGGCGCGAGGCATTACATCGACCTAGATCATTACGGAACTTACCCATTTTCAGAATTGCCGCACAGATGGAAGGAAGCATCAGATAAATTTTGTGAGGACAGTCTGAACGCGCACGGAATTGTTCCATGGCATATACAGGTTATGCTGGCGCGATTGACAAAAGCCTTTAAAGAAAAGGACGTCCCGGGTATTTTAAAGAATAGCGCGGAAATAGGCCACTACATTGCAGATTCACATGTGCCGCTGCATACCAGCAGCAATCATAACGGTCAGCTCACAGATCAACGCGGCATTCACGGCTTCTGGGAATCAAGAGTTCCTGAATTACTCGCCGATAAAGAATTTGATTTCTTCATCGGAACAGCAGAATATATTTCTGATCCATTGAACTATACCTGGAAGAGGGTCCTGGAAAGTGGCAATGCAACTGATTCGGTACTAACCTTCGAAAAAAGATTATCGCTCCGCTTTGCTCCTGATAAAAAATATTCCTTTGAAGATCGTAATGAACTTACACTTCGCCAGTATTCATCTGCCTATACAATAGAATACAACAAGATGCTCAACGGCATGATCGAAAGAAGAATGCGACAAAGCATTTTCTCTGTTGCATCGTTCTGGTATACGGCGTGGGTAAATGCGGGGGAACCCCAATTATAATATCGTCATTCACACATTCACACACTCACACATTCACACATTCACATGCCTTACTTTTGCACCATGATTTACAACTTCAACGCTGGACCTTCGATCTTACCAAAACAGGTTTTTGAAAAAGCAGCTGAATCCGTACTCAATTATAATAACACCGGACTATCAATTTTAGAACTCGGGCATCGCACGCCCATCTTCCAGGAGATCATGGATAATGCAAGGTCGCTTGTAAAGGAACTTATGCAGCTTGATAATGATCATGAAGTATTATTTCTTCATGGTGGCGCATCTACACAGTTCATGCAGGTTCCGATGAATCTGCTGAGTGAAAAAGAAACCGCTGCTTATGCTGACACTGGCATATGGGGATCGAAGGCTTTAAAAGAAGCAAAGTTGTTTGGCAATGTTGAAGTGGTTTGTTCATCAAAAGAATCCGGCTATCATCACATCCCAAAAGATTTTGCAGTACCCAACGATGCAAAATATTTTCACATTACAACCAACAACACCATTCACGGAACACAGTGGCAAAAAATCCCGAAGGTTAGTATACCAATGGTGGCGGATATGAGTTCGGATATTTTGAGTCGCAAACTCGACTTCAATTCATTTGATCTCATTTACGCGGGCGCACAAAAGAATATGGGACCCGCCGGAGTGAATCTTGTGGTAGTTAATCCTGCAATTCTTGGAAAAGTAAAGCGCACGATACCAACCATTATGGATTATCGCAATCATATAAAGGAAGGAAGCATGCTGAATACTCCACCGGTTTTTGCAGTATATGTTGCCATGCTTACGCTTCAGTGGCTGAAGGAAAATGGAGGCGTTGAATGGGTGGAAAAACTGAATGATGAAAAAGCGGCTTTATTATATAAGGAGATCGACGAAAACCCTATGTTTGAAGGAACTACAACAAAGGAGGATAGGAGTAAGATGAACGTTTCCTTTGTTATGAAAAACCCTGCCCTTGAAACAAGGTTCCTGGAGTTCACAAAACAGCATGGAATTGTGGGTATTAAAGGTCATAGAACCGTTGGTGGATTCAGGGCATCTTTGTATAATGCACTCCCATTATCCAGCGTACAGGTTTTAGTTGATGTAATGAGGGATTTTAACCACGGACTTTAGGCCCTGGACATTCAGAGATCATGATAACTATTCACCCTTTTAAGGCCTTGCGACCAGCTCCGCAACATGCAAAAAATGTTGCTTCCAGGCCTTATGATGTAATGACGAGAAAGGAAGCAAAAATTGAAGCAGAAGGAAATCCTGTTTCATTTCTTCATATTACACGCGCCGAGATAGATCTTCCTGAAAGCGTTGATGTATACTCACAGGAGGTTTACGATAAAGCAAAAGAAAATCTTGAAGCATTCATCAGTCGCGATGTTTTGTTCCGCGAAAACAAACCCTGCTACTACATTTACCGTCTGATCATGAACGGCAATGAGCAAACCGGACTGGTCTGTTGCAGCGCATTAAAAGATTATGATGACGACCTCATAAAAAAACACGAACTCACAAGACCAGACAAGGAGAATGATCGCATTAATCATATGAGAACCATTTCCGCGCAAACAGGAAATGTTTTCATGGCTTATAAAAGTGTTGCTGAAATTGACAAGGTCATCGAAAAAAGAAAAGAGCGTACACCTGTCTATGATTTTGTTTCGGGCGATGGTGTACAGCACACTGTTTGGGTAATAACCGACCAGGAAACAATAACCCGGCTAACGAATCTTTTTAAGAAGAAAGTGCCTGCCACTTACGTAGCAGATGGTCATCATCGTGCTGCGTCAGCTGCTAAAGCGCGCCAATACTTTGACGATATCTCTGAAGCAGGAATTTTCCTTACAACTTTGTTTCCATCAAATGAAGTAAGGATAATGGATTATAACAGGGTGATAAAAGACCTTAACGGCTTAACGTTTGAGCAATTCATGGATGCGGTAAAACAGAATTTTAAGGTTGAACCTTCAGTAAAAGCAGTGAAGCCAACCGAACGTTATACTTATGGAATGTATCTGGATGGAAAATGGTATACACTAACTGCCCTGCAAACTCCAGACGATAATGATCCGGTAGCTTCTTTGGATATTAGCGTGCTGCAGGAGAAAATATTTGAACCCGTTTTAGGAATAAAAGATCAACGCACGGATAAGAGGATCGACTTTGTTGGAGGAATTCGCGGAATGGAAGCGCTTGAAGAAAGAGTGAACAGCAACGAAATGAAACTTGCTTTCAGCATCCATCCGGTTACAATTGAACAATTGTTTGCAATAGCCGATAGCGGCGAACTTATGCCACCCAAAACAACATGGTTCGAACCAAAACTTCGCGATGGCCTTTTAACACATTGCATCAAGCCTTAAACCTTATCTTTATCAGGATGAAGTTGCTTTTTACCCTGGTGATCACATGCATCGGCACAGTTGCACTTTCGCAACCATCGGACTCTTCACCCACTCACGAAAGAGATATCGCCTTTGGTTATTATCAGCAAAAAGAATATGATAAAGCGCTCGAAGCTATCAAGCCTTTAATGGATAGAAGCGACGCTGATCAGGAAACTTTTAAACTCGCGGCTAACATCTATGACAAGCTTGATCAACCCAAAGAAGCGGAGAAGATCTACAAACGAGGAATAAAAAAGTTTTCCCCCGGAGGATTCATCTACGATGAATATGGCGATTATACTTTAAGAAAAGGAGATTCAGCCGGTGCCATAAAACTTTGGGAAAAAGGGATCGAATCAGACCCCACCTATCCCGGAAATTATTTTGAAGCCGCGAAATATTATTACCTCACCGGTGATCTTCCCTGGTCAATGCTCTATGGTGAAATATATATCAACCTGGAAAATACAAGTGGTCATACTCCGGAAGCCAGATTAATTCTGCTTGACGTTTATAAAAGATTTTTTGAGGCCGGACGTGCTTCGGACGCTGCAGGTGGCTCGGCCTTTATCCAGGGTTTTACGGAACTGATGGGGAAGCAAAGTGAATTAGGTAGCGGCGGCATCAATCCTGAAACACTTTCCATGATCCGCGCAAGATTCATTCTTGAATGGTATACCCGTTTTAACAATAAATACCCATTCAAACTTTTTGAATACCAGCGTCAGCTTCTCCGCGATGGATTATTTGAAGCTTATAATTACTGGCTGTTCGGTCCGGCCTATCACCTTCCCACCTTTCAAAGTTGGGCATTATCTCACAAAGAATTTGCTGATTTTGTGGAATCGCAGAAGAGTGCTGGGTTGAAAGTTCAATCGAAGCAGTATTATCACAAATAAATGTGTGAATGTGTGAGTGTGTGAATGTGTGAATGGCATTCACACATTCACACATTCATAATTCACACATTTATTTTGTATTTTGACTACCCAAAACCAAACGTTATGGAGAATCCACGCGATGAGCAATTATGGCAAACCGCTAAGAAACGCGCAAGCTTTCAGCGCTCGCTGGTACTTTACTTTATTATTAATGCATTCCTCTGGATCATATGGTGGTTTACTCTGGGTAAATACCATAGGGCAGAATTGATCCCATGGCCACTTTGGTGTATGATGGGTTGGGGGATCGGACTCGTGTTTCAATATCTCAATGCATATGGCGGCGCCAAAAAAGATCTGATAGAAAAAGAATACGAAAAACTAAAAAGACAAAATAAAAGTTGACTGAATTTCAGAGACTCTTCGATTGCATTGAATACCAGAAGAAAAATTTTTCTCTGGAGGATATGCTTGCTGCAAAGGAAAATGGCGCGTGGAAAAAATACAGCACGCAAAAGGTTTCAGAAATGGTTGACCAGCTTGCTGGTGGTTTATGGAAACTTGGAGTTAGCGGAAATGATAATACAGTTGAAGGAAGAGATAAGATCGCGATCCTGTCAAAAAATCGTCCCGAATGGCTCGTCGTGGATCTTGCTGTTCAAAAAAGCGGGGCGATATTAATTCCTATCTACCCAACCATCCACGTTAATGAACTTGAATTTGTTTTAAGAGACGCGGCCGTGAAAATGATCTTCGTGAATGACACTGATCTTTTTCATAAAGTAGCAAGCATCAAGGATAAACTTCCTTCGCTTAAAGATATTTTTTCCTTCGAACATGTTCTTGGTGCGAGACACTGGAGTGAGATCTCTGCATCAGGAGATACTGCATCAATCGCAGCAATAAATAAAACGGCAGACAGCATAAAAGGCGAAGACATCGCCACAATTATTTACACTTCTGGAACAACAGGAACTCCTAAGGGTGTAATGCTGTCGCACGATAATGTGATCTCAAATATAAAGGCATCCCTTCCATGCTTTCCGCCAGACAGATACATGCGTGCATTAAGCTTTCTGCCATTGAATCACATTCTTGAAAAAATGGTAAGTTATCTCTATCTCTATAGCGGCACTTCCATTTACTATGCGGAAAGTCTTGAAACTATTGGCGAAAACGCAAGAGAGATCCATCCAAAAATTTTTACCTGCGTACCAAGGTTGCTGGAGAAGGTGTACGACAGGATAATGACTGCGGGAAGCAAGCTAACTGGCATTAAGAAAAAATTATTTTACTGGGCTCATGATCTTGCCACAAGATATGAGATCAATAAGAACATGGGGCTTGGATACAGGATCAAACTTGCGATTGCCAACAAACTGATATTTAAAAAATGGAGGGAGGCACTTGGAGGTGAAGTCCTCGCCATTGTTGTTGGAGGCGCCGCATGCCAGGTAAGGTTGCTTAGGATTTTCACGGCGGCAAAATTGAATATCATGGAAGGTTACGGACTTACAGAAACTTCACCGGTGATAAGTGTGAACCGTTATGAAGTAAAGGACAGAAAATTTGGTACTGTTGGTCCGCTCATTGGCGGCGTTGATGTTAAGATCGCAGACGATGGAGAGATCCTTTGCAAAGGACCCAACATCATGGTTGGTTATTATAAAAGACCTGATCTTACTGCAGATGTAATTGACGACGGATGGTTCAAAACTGGCGACATCGGGATGTTTGTTGACGAAAGGTTTCTGAAGATAACCGATCGGAAAAAAGAAATGTTCAAAACAAGCGGGGGGAAATATGTTGCGCCCCTTGCAATTGAAAACAAGCTGAAGGAATCTCCATTCATAGAAAATGTAATGGTACTTGGAGCGGATCAGAAATATGTTGGCGCATTACTCATTCCTGCATTTCCTGCTTTGAAAGACTGGTGTCGCGATCATGGAATTGATGCCACAGCCCATGAGGAAATTATCCGGGATCAAAAAGTAATTGAGTTTTATAAAGATCTCGTAGAAAGCTTCAATAAATACTTCAACCAGGTTGAACAGATCAAACGTTTTGAGCTGTTAGCGAACGACTGGACAGTGGATTCCGGCGAACTCACTCCTAAAATGAGCCTTAAACGCAAGGTTATCATGGAAAAGTATAAGGATTCTGTTAACAGGATCTACAACTAAGTTGCCAACTCCCTTTTGGGCACATTCCTTGTTTTCTTCCCAACATGGAAACACTAAGATCAGAAGTACCTGAAGGAATTATGACTTCCGGGTACCACACAACCATTTGGACAGACACAGTTCAGCCACTTAAATTCAAAACAATTTCAAACGATGTTACAACTGATGTTGTGATTGTTGGAGGGGGACTCGCGGGATTAACAGTTGCGTATCGTTTATGCAAAAAAGGAAAAAAGGTAGTGCTGCTCGAGGACGGCTTCCTGGGCAGTGGCGAAACAGGCAGAACAACAGCGCATATCACAAACGCATTTGACGACCGCTATTCCGAGCTACAAAAAATGCACGGCAAGGAAGTAGCGAAACTTATAGCGGATAGTCATAGTGCGGCGATCGAACTTGTGGCAAATATTGTTCACGATGAAAAGATCGATTGTGATTTCACGAGAGTAAATGGATATCTTTTTCCGCACAGTTCAGACACGAGGCAAACAGTTGATGACGAATACATCGCAACAAGAGAATCAGGATTAAATACAGAATTACTTGAAGAAGTTGCGGGCATTGAAAATCAGCCCGGACCATTTCTTCAGTTTCCGAATCAGGCACAGTTCCATCCGCTGAAATATTTGCGCGGACTTGCTGAAGCAATAATAAAAAATGGTGGAGAGATCTATACTGAGAGTCGCGCTAATGAAATAACAAAAGAATATGTAAAAGCAAAAGGCTTTAAAGTAAAAGCGGAATATGTAGTTGTTACAACAAACACCCCTGTCAATGATCGCGTAACAATGCATACAAAACAGTTCCCTTACAGAACCTATGTTATAGCCTGTGAAGTACCTAAAGGTTCTGTAAAACCTGCCCTGTGGTGGGATACAGGTGATCATGATTCAAAATGGATCACACAACCTTACCATTACATAAGAACAACACCTTATACGGAAACAAATGATCTTTTGGTCATCGGTGGTGGCGATCATAAAACCGGGCAGGCAGATGCGGAAGATATTCCCGAAGAAGAACGATATTATGCCATCAAAGCCTGGGCTGCAAAAAGATTCCCCATGATCGGTGACATTGTTTTCCGGTGGTCGGGCCAGGTAATGGAACCGGTTGATTCAATCGGTTTCATTGGGAAAAATCCCGGAGAAGATAAAGTTCTCATTGTTACGGGTGATTCCGGAAATGGAATGACGCATTGTACCCTCGCAGGATTTATAATTCCTGATATCATTATGGGAGAACCTAATCCATGGATAGATCTTTACGATCCATCAAGATTAATGTTCAATGCGATGGGAGATTATCTTTCAGAAGCAGGCAATATGACCAAACAATATTTTGACCTCCTCACAGGTGGCGATATCAAATCGATTGATGAATTAAAAAATGGTGACGGCGCTATCGTTAGAAAAGGACTTAAAAAATTTGCGGTATACAGGGATGATAATGGAAAAGTTTCGGCATACTCTGCAATATGCCCCCATCTTGGTTGCGTGCTGCAGTGGAATAAAGATGAAAAATCTTTCGATTGTCCATGCCATGGATCAAGATTTACGTATGAAGGGAAGTTGATTAATGGGCCAGCGGTTTCCGACCTAAAGAGAATTCCAATATGAATGTGTGAGTGTGTGAATGTGTGAGTGTGTGAATGGCCGGCGGCCCCGCGGTTCGGAGCCATTCACACATTCACACATTCACACATTCTCTCTGGTATAGCTTTTGTCTTATTTATATACTAATCAAAAACTTACAATTATGACTCCCGAAAAACCAGGTGAAATGACAACAGTAACTTCCGTATTGGAAAAGCTGAGAGTCAAGAAACGTGATAATGAATTCCGCATGACACCGGAAGGGTTTACTCCGGGCAATGGAAAATATTACCAGCCGGAAGATCTTAAAATAGTTAAGACCTATCGTTTTGAAGGAGAATCCGATCCTTCAGATTCCTCTATAATTTATGTTATCGAAGCAAAGGATGGCATGACGGGCTACAGCATGGATGCCTACGGTGTTTATACAGATCACGAAGATGATGGCTATGATGAATTTATCAGGAAAATTCCAGTAGAAGAAAGAGAAGAACAACAGATCTTTGAGGGCTAGAGCCCTCAAAGAATGTACGATGTACGATATACAATGTACGATTGAGTAATGAAGCAGTCGGATTAAGCTTTTACTGCTGGTCTAATCATTGTAGCGATGTTATCTCGTACATCGTACACCGTACATCGTACAATATGCCGCAGGCGGATCATTGGTTTTCGTAAATCTTGATCTTATTATACAGCGTTTTCCTGTCGATCTTCAGGATCTCTGCTGCCTTGGTCTTGTTGAAGTTCACATCCTTCAGCACATTCATAATGGTATCGTATTCGGCTTTGGCTGCCGCATCCTTGAGATCTGGTTCCTTGTGAACAGGAATATTCTCATTTACCGGAATATTTTCCCCACGTGATCTGGAGCCCGGGGATGATGTAGTGATCTCCCATGGAAGAACTTTGGAGCTGATTCTGCCTGATGGAGTAAGTAGCACTGCTCTTCTCACAACATTCCTGAATTCACGAAGATTTCCGGGCCAGCTGTAATTCAGGAACATAGTTAGAACGTCGTCATCGTATCCTTCAATATTTTTATCGAGTTCCTTATTTGTTTTATCAAGGAAGAATTCAGCGAAGAGAGGGATGTCAACCTTGCGGCTTCTTAGCGGCGGAAGGTTAATTGAAAATTCATTGAAGCGGTGATAAAGATCTTCGCGGAATTTCCCTTTTCGGTATGCTTCCTGAAGATTTTCGTTCGATGCAACAATGATCCTAACATCTACATCCATCTCCTTTGTTCCACCTACGCGCTTGAACTTTCTTTCCTGAATAACACGAAGCAAAGCGGCCTGTATCTCGGGCGACATATTCGTCACTTCATCCAGAAATAATGTACCACCATTAGCAAGCTCAAAATGTCCTTCCTTATCATTGATGGCGCCAGTGAATGCACCTTTAACATGTCCAAACAATTCACTTCCCGCCAGTTCTTTATTTAGTGTACCGCAATCCATCGCAATAAAAGGCTGGCCTTTTCTGTTACTGTATTCATGAATCGTTTTTGCAATCACTTCCTTACCTGTTCCTGATTCACCATAAAGAATGATGCTATAATTTGTGGGAGCCACAGTTTCGATCTGTTTATACAGGTAAGCCGTCTCGCCATCCTGCCCCACCAGATATTCCTGATTCGCTGAAACAACATAAGAACGTTTGCTTTTTGCAACTGGTGCGTTTACAACGGGAGCAACCTTTTCATCAGTTGTCTTGTTCAACGCTTTTTCAATAACATTCACAACTTCATCCGGGATCAATGGCTTGGTTATATAATCAAATGCTCCAAGCTTGATAACGTCTACCGCTGTTTTGATATCGGAATAACCAGTGATGATAACCACTATGGTTTCAGGATTGTGCTCCTTTATTTTTTGCAACACATCTTTACCGTCTTTATCACCTAAACGGAAATCACAAAGCACGATGTCAAATGGGGTCTCGTAAAATTTTGCGAGTCCTTTACTGGCACTATGGGCAACCTCAGCAGTGAAACCTTTCTTAGCGAGAAACTTACTAAGCAGAAGACACATATCCAGGTCGTCATCAATGATCAGGATTCTTTTATTCATATAGGTCGCAAGGTTTTAGGGGACTGCAAATCTAATCCAAAACTTTCTTTTTTAAAACAGGGTTTGTTGCTTCCTTTTCCTCGTGTTTTATCCATACGGCGTAATCGTTGGGATATATTTTCCCTCCGTAAAACTTAGCATAGACTTTTGTGAATTCCGCTCCCAGATAAAGTATGATAGAGCTGTAATATACCCAAACCATAATTATGATCACTGATCCGGCTGCACCGTAGACACTTGAAAGGTTACTTTGTCCAAGATAATAACCTATTCCCAGTTTACCAAGATTAAAAAACAGCGAGGTTATGAGTCCGCCCACAAATACATCCTTCCATTTTATTTTGGCATCGGGAAGGAGTTTGAACATCAAGGAGAACAGGAAAGTGACTGCCACAAAGGAGAGTACTACGTCTGTGAGCTGGATAAGAGTTACGCTCATTTCGGTGCTGTATCTGCTGATATAATTGCTAAAAGCTGAGACCATGGCATTCAACATTAATGACACCATCATGACAAATCCAATGCAAACGATCAGTGAAAATGAGAGAAGCCGGTTTATAATCAGTTTTAGCCATCCCCGCTTTGCTTTCACTTTTAAGCCCCAGATCTTATTCAGAGAATCCTGGACCTCGCCAAAAATTCCAGTGGCGCCGATCATCAGTACAATTATACTGATAATACTCGCGAATATGTTATTGCCGCTGAGATGAATATTCTTGATAGAATCCTGAACCTGTGTAGCTGCCTGCGAACCTACAAGGCCTTTGATCTGTCCAAATATATGACCCTGGATCGCCTCGTGGCCAAACATCACTCCACAAACGGAGATAATAATAACAAGGAGAGGGGCAAGGGAAAAAACCGTATAATAAGCTAGTGAAGCACTGTACTTCAGGATATCATCTTCGATGAATTCCCGCCATACCTGCTTGAGGTATTTGTATACTCCGATGATCTTTTTTCTCACCGACCACAATATATTCAACTTATGCGCCGATTTAATCAGTTATTGGCGTATAAATTGTTTTCCGCTTACTATAGAAATGGAGATCATGGAAACGAAGAACCACACAGGAAAAGAGGTATTAATAGTAGATGATGAGCTTGACATCTGCCTTTTGCTCAGTGAGATGCTGAAAAAGAAAGAGCTCCACACAGAATTCGCTACCTCCTTAAGGGCCGCCCAAAAAGTTATCAGTAGCCATTTGCCTGAGATCTTATTCATTGATAATCATCTTCCGGATGGGTACGGAGTTGATCTCATCCCCCTTATTAAGAGGAAAAGCCCCAATACAAAGATCGTTATGATCACTGCTCATGATAATATAAGTGACCGGGAAAGGGCCTTTAGAAATGGCGTCGATCGTTTTATAGGAAAGCCATTCTCAGGAGAAGTAATAAACCGGACCATTGATGAATTAATTCAGCCCGGGACCAGTTTATTACCTCAGCATGTAGACTAATTTCCACGTCAAAAATCATTTTTTCTAATACATTCCACTGAAAATCCCCATTTTATATACATTTTAACGCACAGTTTTTTGGCAAAGAATTTTGTATATAATGTTTGTAAAAATTAAATTGTTCATTTAAAAAGTATTCAAAATGGGAAACCTTTTATATGCCATAGCAGTGATACTGGTTATCATCTGGGCGATCAGTTTTTTGGGTGGATACTACACTGGAGGCATCATCCATATCCTTTTGGTAATAGCCATTATAGCTATCCTACTGAAAGTGATAAACCGCGCCACATAAATAATTATTAGTAGGCAAGCATACGGAAGCCCTCACCCTGGTCGGGATCGGGGGCTTTTTTTATCCTGCTATTTTAAATGTGATGATAAAGGATGCGCCTGCTCCACTTTCGCTTACGGCGGAGATATTGGCTTTGTGACTAAGAATAATATTCTGGGTATTGGTTAAGCCAAGTCCGGTCCCTTCTTCCTTGGTTGTAAAGTATGGTTCGAATAATCTCGATAACTCTTCACGATCCAGCCCTTTTCCATTATCGGCAAATGTGATGATACATTTATTTCCTTTCTTTTCTGTTTTAACCTGTAATATTCCTGTATCAGGTTGCATCGCTTCGATCGCGTTCACAATGATATTCAGAAAAGCGATCTTGATCTTTATCTGATCCGCCATTATAGAAGGAGATTCCGGTGCATATTTCTTTACCACTTTAATTCGCTTTAGCTCAAATCTGTCCTTTGCAAGAGCGATGCTATCATCTATCAGTTTATTTATTTCAACTTTTTCAAAGCTCAAATGAGATTCTCTTGTAGAATTCAATAGATCACTTATGAGTTGATTAATGCGATTGCCATTCCTCGTGATCATCTCCAAAAGCATGTCTGTGTCTGCGTTTCGGGGGATCTCCCCTTTTAAATGTTCTGTTGCAAGGTTTATGTTTGTTAATGGGTTTCTTACTTCGTGGGCGATGGTTCGTGCAATACGACCGGTAACTGCAAATTTTTCTATACTTTTCAATTCAACAAGCTCTGCATTTATTTTATTGAGATCTGTTATCCGAAGTTCTAGTTCTTCCCGGAACTGCGTGGCTTTTTTATCGGCTTCCTTTCTTGCGATATTTTCCTTATTGTAAACCACCAGAGAATAAAAAGTGAGCAGTATTGCAACAACAATTGAAATGACATTGATGAATTTTATGGTATCGGAAAATGCCGTGATCTTTCCGGAACGGGATAACATCTTTTGTTCTTCTTCTGATTTCAGTTTCATGAGGTAGACCTTAATGTCATCCATTAAAGCCTTCCCCTTGTAGGCTGCAGTCCTAAGCGAATCTGAGAATTCCAGTTTTTCCCTGAATGATCTCAATCCAAATGACAGCACATCAAATTTTGCGGTGATCAGCTTTTTAAGCGTATCAAGTTTTGCATTTTTCAGATCATCATCTGCTGCCAGGGATTCCAGCTTTTGCATCGACTCGGAAACAAGACGCGGATTTTTATAGAAGTCGCGCAAATATTCCTCATCCTTCATGATCACGTAACCACGTAAGGCCGACTCGGCATCCTTCATGGCATTCAGAACATTATCGAATTCATTTATTGCCTGGTTGGTACCCCTCACCATTTCAGACTCGGTAAGTAATTGTTTGTTAGTATAAAAAGTGAGGATATAAGAACACAGGAGCAGGAGGAATGCGGTAAGATATCCCCATCTCACACGGTTAGCGATCTTATCTACCTGGTGTGCATTCATTTCACAATGGTACAGAAATTGACGTTGAGTAAAAAAAGCTAATATATGCCACGGTATTCAAAGAAAGCCGGTGAAAAAGTTGAGAAGGTTATGCATGAACGGAAGCATGGTACTCTAAAATCGGGCCGAAGCAGGAAAAAAGTAACCAGCCGGAAACAGGCGATTGCAATTGGTTTATCAGAAGCAAGGGAAGAAGGAGCAAAAGTCCCAAAGAAAAGATCAGCATCGAAGTCGGCTTCAAAAAAACCCGGACCTAAAAAAAGTTCCAAACCCGGACCTAAAAAGGGTTCTGCACGTAAAGGTTCCAAACCCGGACCTAAAAAAGGATCAAAAAAATCAGCATAAAAATTAATCTATGGAATTAAATCGAATCCAGTTATTGAACGGGCTTTTACAAATTAACAATGACAGATATAAAGCTTACCAGATAGCTATCGATAACGCAGATGAAGATGATCGCAAGAATTTCTTTCATCGTTGCAGTAAACAAAGTCAGTATTATATCAATGAACTCCGCCACATGGTTCAGGACGAGGGCGGATCTGTGACCGACGAAGCTATTCAGTCGGGCCACCTGTACAGATACTGGATGGATCTCTACAAACGCAGCAGCAGAATGGGCGGTGATCGCGTCCTTTACAGTTGTATACACGCGGAAGATGTTTGTATAAGCAAATATGAAGAAGCACTGCTGAATCTGATGCCGATCGAAATTGCAAAATTGCTTATCCGGCAAAAGAATGAACTGCTCTCTTCAGCAGAGGAAATGAAAGCGATCACGGTATTATCTGCCGCGGTGGTATAAATTATTTTTTCGCCTTCCCTACGATCCAAAGAATAATTCCGACAACGAGTATTACGAGAATTACTCCTACCCAAACCCCTGCCTTGAAGATATCCCCGATCACTTCACAGCTTTCAAGGCCAAGAGCTAATAGTAAAAAAAGGGGTACATAAATGCTCAGGTTCTTTTTCATAACTATTTCTTTTTATCGTTTCGTTTAGCATTTCCATTTGATCCTGATACGCCAGGATATTTCATCTCACTGCGTTTCTGCGCCTCGTCTATTGAATGTGTTTCAAAAAGATTTTTCGCTTTTTTGGAGATCTTTGACAGATGCAGGTAATATTGCTTCACGTGTTCAAGCTCTTCGTCTGTTAGGTCTTCTATTGATATTAACCGGTTACTCGTGTTGGCATTCGCGGCAATGAGCTCATTCAGTTTCATCTGGATAGCCATCGTATCCTTATTCTGTGAATGCTGAATAACAAACACCATTAAAAAAGTAATGATGGTTGTCCCGGTGTTGATCACTAACTGCCAGGTATCAGAAAAATTAAATATCGGTCCGGTTACAGCCCAAACAATGATCACAAGGAATGCAAGAATAAAAGCGAGGGGCTTTCCGGTTGCACGTGTAACCAGGTTTGAAAACCTGTTGAAGAATTCTGATAAGGATGATTTCTTTTTTGCCATGGTCATAAAGTTTCATATAAAAAAAATCAGGCCATTTTTTAAAACAGCCTGATTCACCCGGCCAAAAGGCCGTGGCTATGATGTGAGATCTTAAATTCCCTGTTTGATGATCTTGTTACCTGATACATCAGGAAGAATATAAAACCACAGGTATCTCGCCTGGCTCTTCGTGTAGTTGCTCATCTTCTTAAGGTAAGTTGATGTAGCATCTACATTTGCAGCGGCGGCATCCTGCATTCTGGCTTTATCATACTGCTGACCGGAAACAATAAATACCACTACCCAGAAAGCAGGCAGCAATAATTCTTTCCAGAAAGTCTTTTTTCTCATTTCATTCATCTTCCCGCGATTTTATTCAGAGGTCGCCTCAACGTTTACACCGCTTTCGGCGATCGAAGTTAACAATTCATCCGCTTCTTTTTCTTCTTCCAGTGTAGAACCCATTAATTCTACCAGATCCTCGTTACCCAGGGTCTTGGCCAGCTGGGCCAGACTACCATAAGTAGCTATCTCATAGTGCTCTACCTTCTGGGCTGCCATTATCAGGGCCACATCCCTTGTAAGGGTGCCTTCTTCTGTATCCTCAATTACTCCATCAGCTTCCGCTGTCAGTCCCTCCATTGCCTCACATTTCTTTGCCTGTGGCCTTTTTTCAAGCAGTTCAAATGCTTCCTCGCATCTTGTTACATGCCCTTTGGTGGCCTCCAGATGGTCTGCAAATGCCTGCTTCAGCTCTTCACTTGTAGCGGCTTTCTGCATTTTTGGAAGGGCTTTCACCAATTTCTTTTCAGCCCAATAAATATCTTTCAGCTCATCTAAGAAAAGCTCTGTGAGCATAGGAGATTGATCTTCCAGGGCGTTCCCCTGGCCATTACTGTTTGTTTGGGAGTTGGTTTTACTTCTGGAGCTGGAGCTTTTAGAGTTTGAACTTCCACCCCTTTTAGATGTACTGGCTTTTTTGCTTTTGGCCTTTTCCATAATGTTTGCATTTAAATGATTAAAGAATGACTTCAACCTATGCAAAACATTAGCCAAATATTACATATCCATTCTACAAATTCGAAGCATTAAGATACGTCAAAGTCACTGAAATTGCAAGTTTCAGCTTCCTCATTTTGGGAAAAAAAATACTCATGCTCCCTTTATATTAGTAAATTTATAGCCCTTATAAATTGGCAGAATTTTTTAATGATATAATCAGAATCATTATTCATAAACTTAAAAAACCACAACTATGGGTTCAGGAAAAGTATTAGCAAGTGTACTTGCAGGAGCAGCAGCGGGAGCGATCTTAGGAATTCTCTTCGCACCGGATAAAGGGTCAGAAACCAGACGTAAGATCGCTGAAAAAGGATCTGGTCTGGCAGATTCACTGAAAGAAAAAGTCGGTGAATATTCAGACGCGATCGCAGAGAAGTATGAATCTGTGAAAGAGAAATTTACCGGCGCCACCGCAAACGCGGCAGGAGACGGAAGGTCCATGAAAACAGACGTAAGAAACGGGATGTCTTAAGATGGAAAATCAGACCTCTGTTGAACTTTTACTGGAGAGGATCAGGAATTACATTGAGACCAGGCTTGATCTGTTCAAGCTGAAGGCGATCGACAAATCATCAGGAGTGATCTCAACAGTCATCTCCCTGACGATTGTATTCCTGATCCTCTTAATTACTATCATCCTCGTCAATATCGGACTTGCCCTGATCATTGGAGAATGGCTGGGGAAGCTTTGGTATGGATTCATGATAATGGCTGGATTGAACGCGCTCATTGCGATCCTCATTTATGTTTTGAGAAATAAATGGATCAAAACGCCGGTGAGCAATTCAATGATCAAAAACCTGCTTGATTGAAAAAGAAAGTTCATAACGCACACCAATTAAAGGAAAGGATCCGTGAACTTGAGAGCCAGAAGATTCTCGATGAGGAGGCTCTCAAATCCCAGTTTCACGAAACCTATGAACAATTCAAGCCTGCAAATATTTTAAAGAACACAGTTAAGGAGGTTACCTCATCGCCCAAATTCAAACAAAACCTGCTCAACATTGGGCTTGGTCTCGGAGCGGGAATGCTATCTAAAAAATTATTGGTGAATAAATCTTCCAGCCTCTGGAAGAAAACTTTGGGTACTGCCCTTCAGTTTGGAGTTACTTCTCTGGTTGCACGCAATAAGGAGAATGAGGAGGAGACGGAGAAGAAGAAGGGTGGTTTACTTCGGCGAATATTTTCTAAGTAGTGTTTGGGTGGGCTTCGCCCACCACACCACACAATACTTTTTTTTAACACGGAATGCCGCTGCGCGGCAACGGATCACACTGAATACACGGAAGGGCTTGCGCCCTTCCGTTTTTTATGAAATACTGCGGCAAATCACACGGAGCGCGCAGCGCTCCGTGCATTCCGTGTGATCCGTTGCTGCGCAGCAGCATTCCGTGTAAAAAAAAATTAAAAAGTGGTGTGGCGCCGCAGGCGCCTCACCCCTGCAACTTCTTCAAACAAGCATTTAAATCAACTCCGCGTCCCAGAACCCCCGAAAAAATATCCCCCACTTTCTTCAAACGCTTTAGCGCATTATGTATCGTAAAATCCTTCGGAGATAACCCATCCTTCACCTCCTTCCATTGCAAAGGCATTGAAACCGTGGCTCCTGTTTTGGGGCGAAGACTATAGACCGACGAAATGGTTTGTCCCCTTCTGTTCTGCAGGTAATCCATATAGATGTGCTTGTTCCCTCTTTTCTTAAGATTACGCTCAAGCGTTGCAAACTCTGGTATCTGTTCCGCGGCCATCATGCATATCAGCCAGGCGAAATCTTTCACCTGGTCATAATCGTATTTCTTTCCCATCGGCACATAAATATGCAATCCGGTTGAACCTGATGTTTTGCAATAAGAAGGAGCACCCGCCTTATCCAGCACCTGTTTCACCACATTAGCAGCTTCAACAACCTGGGAGAATGTGTTCTTGTCGGATGGATCAATGTCGATGATCATGTAATCCGGGTGATCCAGTTTTTTTAAAGTGGAATGCCATGGATTTATCTCGATGCACCCAAGGTTATTCATGTAGGTAAGCGTGGGCTTGTTATCGCAAATGATATAATCTATGTACTTATGATTTGAATCAGAATATAATCTTTCACTCTTCACAAAATCCGGAGCTATGCTACCCGCATCTTTATGAAAAAATCCTTTATCATGAATTCCATTTGGATTCCTCAGTAATGATTCCGGCCGGCCTTTCAGATAAGGAAGAATGTAATCAGCAATGCTGATATAATAATCCACAACATCGCCTTTTGTTATCCCATCATCAGGAAAATAGATCTTAGAGGGATTGGTAACCTTTACTTCGTTCTTTCCAAAAGTAACAATGCGCTCACCCTTCTTATTTGTTTGCGATACAGCTACTGCGGTGATTTCTTTCTTGTCTTCTGTTTTCTGTTTTTTGTTTCCTGTAATCTGTCTTCTGTCTTCTGTTTTTTCTGTCTTGTCTTTTGCTTTCTGTTCTTTGTTTTTTTCAAAAGGCTTTGTCAGTGGTTTGGAAGCTTTCTTCACAGGTTTTGCTGTAGCCATATCTATTTCTTTGAGTTTTTTGTCATCCCGTAATCTTAAAAAAATAGGATGCCTTAATAATCCATCATGCGTGATCTCAGAATATTTTACTTCACAGAAGAGTTGAGGCTTTACCCAGGTCACCGGAGTATTTGTTTTTATCCTTTCGTCAAATGGCGAATCCTCCTGAACCAATGGTTGAAGCTTTGAATAAACATCCTTCAGCATTTTAAAATCAAAACCTGACCCGGAGTGAGCAACATATCTAAGCCTGCCATTCTCCATCATTCCCAAAACGACAGCTCCAAAAAATTTTCTTGAGCCGGTTGGTTCTGTGAATCCACAGATTATTGCCTCCATAGTCTTGCTGTGCTTGATCTTCAGCCATTCTGTAGTCCTTCTCCCAATGGTATACTCGCTATCTGCCTTCTTTGCCATCACTCCTTCCATATCGCGCTCTATCACAACTTCAAAGAATTCCTTTCCTTTCCCAACTATGTGATCGGAGTATTTGATCACATTATTGGTCTTAAGATTTTTCTTAAGTATGTTCTTTCTTTCAATGAGAGGGAGTTCAACCAGGGATTTCCCGTTCAGTTCAAGAATATCGAAAACATAGTACTGAATCGGACGATGCTTATTCTCCTCATAATGCTGAAGCAGCTGGAATGATGGATCACCTTCATCGTTTAAAACCACGATCTCTCCATCCAGGACCATCTGAGGCTTTAGTTTCTTCAACTGATCCATTACTAACGGATACGCGTACTCGAAAGAATTACCATTGCGTGAGTAGAGTCGCACATGCCTGGTTCCCACCTCTGCAACAGCTCTGTACCCATCCCACTTGATCTCAAATAACCAGTCGGGGTCATCAAAGGGATCTTCAGATTCCTTTGCAAGCATGGGGGAAATGAAATCAGAGAGTTTCCTTAGAGGTGTTGATGTATTATAGCGTGCGCACATAATTCAACTTCATCAAGAAGCCTTCTTCCTCTTTACATCCAGGCTCGCCTTGAGCTGCTCCATAAGATCCTTTGTCTTGCTGTGAACCACTTTGAGGGTTGGAGCTTTGATCTTCTGACCTTTTGCTTTCGCATGGATCACTTTCATCAGCTCGGCTGTGTAGGTGTCTTTATATTTTGAAATATCAAATTTTGCCGTAAGCTGATTGATGAGTGATTCAGCCATTTTTAATTCAGCGGCTTTGATGGTAGTATGTTCAGGTAAGGCAAGGTCTTTAATATCTCTGATCTCCTCTGCAAACCTTATCCGGTTCAAAACGATCACTTTTTCTTCGGGACGTAAAATCGCAAGTCCCTCCTTGTTCCTCATTACAAATGTTGCAACGCCCACCTTCTTGGTTTTCTGCAAAGCCTGCCTCAAAAGTTCATAAGGCCTGGTCCCGGATTTATCCGGCTCCAGGTAATAAGGTGTTTCATAATACATGGAAGAGATCTCTTCTTCCTTTACAAAATCCTGGATCTCGATGGTCTTCGTCTTCTTGGCACTTGCAGCTTCAAAATCCTTTTCATCAAGAACTATGTATTTCTCATGATACTTGTAACCTTTCACAATATTTCCCCAGGGTACTTCCTTGCCTGTTTTTTCATTGATCCGCTGGTATTTGATATTCGCGTGATCCTTTTTATCAAGCATGGTGAGATCCAGGCTGCTTGATTCTGTTGCACTGTAGAGTTTTACGGGAATATTTACCAGTCCGAAGCCGATTGCACCCGTCCATATTGGTCTCATGATCTAAGATTTTGGGATGCGTAAGTTACTGAAACTTTTATGCCAAAACTTCTAAATGTGTGAATGTGTGAGTGTGTGAATGTGTGAATGGCTCCGAAGAGCCGGTGCTTCGCGAGCGCAGATCGCATGTCATCCCGGGCGCAGCGAGGGACCTCATTCACACATTCACACACTCAAAATTCACACATTAAAAAACCCGGCAAAAGCCGGGTTTTTCGGTGTGCTTTTAGTTCGGGGACTTCTTAGTCAACCCAAAGCTTATTAAGAGACTTTTCGTCCTGGGAAGCGGGCCAGATGTAACCTTCCTGAGTTGGAGATTTTGCTGGAGCTGATCCTTTAGCGGGGAAAGTTTGAAGCAGACGGGTAATATCAGGACTACGGAAACCTTCTCCCAATAATTCAATCCTCCGCTCTGTCATAATTAGATTGATCAGTTCTGCATTTGTTGTGGCAGTTAGGGTTACTGCCGCATCAGAACGTTTTCTGATTGCGTTCACGAGGGCAAGTGCACGTGAATCAACACCAGCAGTAGTTCGTGCAATAGCTTCAGCAAGGTTCAACATAACTTCTGCATATCTTAAAACTGGTGTATTATCAGCAGGCGAGGCTGTTGGATACTTTGTAAGATATTTTTTTCCAAGATTCGCGGAACTGGTGGAAGTAAAAATTAAGGTTTTTCTTTTGTCAGCTGCAGTCCATGAAGCATCAGAAACAATTCCTGCAGGATTTAAAGAATAAATAGACCCTACTCCGTTTGAAGAGTTGTAATAGTACAGCTGTAGATTATTCTGGGTACCTGGCGCATCACCGGAATTTGTGGTGAACGGAACTGAGAACATTGCTTCAGTTGAATTATATGGAGTTTTATACAGCAATGTTACGTCTGCCAGAAGTGAATCCGGAACACCTGTCGCTGCCTTGAATGGTGCAACCAGAGGTACTATCTTATTCGCTTCAGTGATCACGTTTGAATACTTCTGCATTGAAAGGTACACCCTCGTCTTTAATCCAATAGCAGTATTCTTATGCGCCCTTGTTGTATTCAAAGCAGGTGTGGTATAGGTTGAAGGAAGATTGGCTTCTGCAAAATCAAGATCTGCCAGTATCTGAGTGTATGTTTCTGCGACTGTACTTCTGGCAAGATCAGAATAACCGAGCCCCTTAATACCTATAAGCCTGATGGGTACACCGAGTGCTGAACCACTTCCTTCGGCATAAGGGCGGCAATAATATTGCAACAGTTCGTAATAACATAGGGCCCTAATGAGTCTTGCTTCACCAAGATAATTGGCAGACAACGAAGCTCCCACAACAGAAGTGCCTTTTGCAGCCATTCCATCTATGAAAAGATTTACCTTATTTATACAATCATAAGCAGCTGCCCATAAGCCTTTAACAGCTGTTGCGCTATTAGTCGGGATCATACCCCAAACATCCGCACCTGTTACCAGATTTGGATCTTCAGATAAAAATTCCTCACCCCTGCTATCACCGTAAGTGAGAAGTCTCCCAGCATATAAATGCCCTTGCTTTAATGCAGAGTATAATCCTAGTACCTGATTGAAAACCCGGTAAGGTTGATCAAAAGCGGTTACATCAGAAATTGAAGTTTGAGGAACGGGGTTCAATAAGTTCTTATGGCATGATGTAACCATAGCAATCGAAACACCCATCACCAATATGTATTTAGAATAGAATTTCATTTTTGATAGTTTTTAAGTTTCGATTAAAAGTTTACGTTCAAACCAAAAGTGATCGTTCTGCCATTGGCCAATGTATTTCTGTCAACAGCAAATGATGTAGAACTATTCCCGTTTGAAGAAACTTCCGGATCTGGTCCAGGATATTTTGTTTTGATCCAGAGATTTTGTCCAGTCACGTATGCTCGGATACTATTGATCTTTGCTTTTTGAGTAATAGACTTTGGAATGGTATATCCCAATGTTATATACTTCATCTTTAAGAAATCTCCTTTAAATACATTTATATCCATTGGCATACCTGAGCCATTTGAAACGTTATCACCAAACACAGGTTTTGGAATAGTTGTCTGGTCACCTGGTTTTTTCCATGCACCAAGCACATCTACGTCATTGTTCCAGAAGCGCTGATCATGAAGACCCGCATTTGAACCATAATAAACATAGAATCCAAACTGATAAGTGAACTGGATATTCACATCAAAATCCATAAACTTGAGATAGTTGTTCCAGCCACCGATCCATTTAGGCTGTGTGTTTGCGTATAACACCGCGTCATCAGCCTGGTTGATTGTTTCGTTGGTTGCACTCCTTGGATTGTCATACTTTGTTCCGTCGGGATTTGTCCAGGTAAATCTTCCTGCAGGAAGAGTTCCGTTTTCATACATAACCTTTGCTCCGTCCTGATTCACGAAAATGCGTCTGCCAGAAGCTGGGTCAACACCTGCAGAGCGGATCACCCATAAATAACCAAGAGAATACCCGGGTAATGTTTTACTCACAGTCTCCAGACTGCTTGTCTGAGTTTGAATTTCAACCAAACCATTTGCAAGAGCCGTCACCATATTTTTATTATAAGAAATATTAAAATCGGTGTTCCATGATACATTCTTTTTCAACACTGGCGCCGCAGTAACTGTAAATTCAACGCCTTTATTATACATAGTTCCTACGTTTTGGAAAATACCTCCTAGACCGGTGGATGGAGATTGTGGTACACTAAGTAACAGATGGTCAATATTATTTTTATAGTATGCCGCATCAAAGGTTACCCGATCTTTGAGAATAGAGAATGACAGACCTATATCTGTTTTTTTACTTGTTTCCCATGTAATATCTGGGTTACCTACTGAGCTAAAGTTTAAAGTGGCCAATCCGCCATAGAATCCAGATCCATAAGTTGAGAAGGAAGCGAAGTTTCCAATCCCTGCAACGTTTCCAACTTTTCCGTAACTACCACGTATCTTAAATGAACTGAAAATATTATCGAGGTTTGCTGATGTCCAAAACCCTTCCTGAGCAACTTCCCATCCAGCAGATGCACCCCAGAAAGTACCACGCTTAACACCTAAAGCAGAGTATTCATCCTGACGCACATTCCCACTCAGATAATATTTTTTATTATAGTTGTAGTTAAGACGACCGAAATAGGACAGAAGAAAATTTTCACCGAGTGTCATTCCAGAAGGATTATTTGTTACGTATCCAGCCTGTACTGTAGTAAAAGCTGAATCAGACAAGGTTCTCCGGCCAATTCCAAATCCTACAGAAGTTCTTCTCTGCTGTTCGTTTCCAGCAAGAACACTTATGTTATGCGACCCGCCTAAAGTAAAATCCAGTTGTGCAGTGTTGGTCCAGATCCAGGCTTTGTCTTTAGAATAACTTGCAATACCTCCGCCAGCTGGTCCAAGGCTGGTACCTGCGCCATCCCCATGATAAGGATTGTAGAAAATATCATTATCGATCAGCAAATGATCGATTCCATAAACTGATTTCAGTGTAAGCCAGTTGAGTGGCTTCAACTGAATGTAAACATTGGACTGCAAATGGTTCACTTCATTATTTGAACGGTTAAGGTTCAATAACATTGTTACATTATTAAATGTATATGGATTTGCGCCATTCACTTTGCTTCCCATATCTCCGATGGCGGTGCCTGATGCGATGTTATAGGTTCCGTTATTATTATACGGTGCTACGTTAGGAGGCAATGCAACTGCAAGCCTTGCAACTCCTGCAGACGCAAAGGCTTCACCGGGAAGAGAACCTGAAGTTCCTCCTATAAGATTTCTTTCGTTAGAGTAAGACAGTTTGCCACCAAGACTAACTACTTTATTAGGTTTGCTATCAACTGTGAGCATTACATTCTTTCTGTCAAAATCATTCTTTCTGAGAATGCCTTCCTGTTTTGTATAGCCAGCTGAAAAATAGTAGGATGTGCCTTCAGAACCACCTGATACATTTATATTATGTGCCTGCGCCAGACCCTGACGGTAAACTTCATCCAGCCAGTTAGTGTTTATAGGATTTCCATTTGCATCTGTAGGAATGATAAAGGTTCCTGTAACCGCCGGATTATTTGCTTTTGAATTTGCAACAGCCATGTTCTTATAATCTACATATTGTTGAGCATTCAGAATGTGCGGTAAACGCATGGCTTTACTGAATCCAACCCATCCATCATAATTAATTTTTGCGCGTCCCGCTTTTCCTTTCTTCGTCGTGATAAATACTACACCATTAGCAGCACGACTACCATAAATTGCTGCCGCAGCAGCGTCCTTAGCGATATCGATACTTTCTATATCATTAGGATTAATGCTTGCCAGTGCATTGGCAGGGGCTGAAGTTGCCCCCTGATCTCCTGTATAGCTGGGAACACCATCTACAACTATCAAAGGATAAGAACTAAGTGAAATTGAATTAGCACCACGAATGCGGAAAACTGGAGGATTGTTTAACACTCCATTAGGAACCGTGATCTGTACACCTGCTGCTTTCCCTGCGAGTGCTTGTTCAAAACTTTGAACGGGTTTGGATGCAATCTCCGATCCCTTTACCGAAGAAAGGTTTCCGGTTACTTCCTTTCTTTTTTGTGTACCATATCCTACCACAACTACTTCCTGTAGTTTGGTCGCATTACTAGTAAGCGTGATATTGATCACGGTTCGTGAACCAATAGCAGCCTGTTCAGAGGAATATTCACTTAAGGTGAACAAAAGCATTTTTGCTGCTGGTGAAACAACGATCTTGAAGTTTCCATCTTCAGCGGTCAGTGTGGCCGACCGATCGTTGGCTTCCACAGTAACCCCGGAAAGTCCGTTGCCGTTTTTATCACTTACTTTTCCAGTAAGTGTACGGTTGGCTTGCGCCATAGTCACCAGCATGCATAGCAATGCCGGCACTACTAGTAGAAGTTTTTTCATGTTGAAAAGTTGAAGTTGCGTTTAGTTTTGTCAGTTAGTTCTAAAAGAGAGACAGCAGTTTTCTCAGGACTGCTGCGGCGAATATAGGGATTTTGGTTACTCTTCCAAATAAAATGTTAAAAAAAAGCCCCGGTTAAAAACCGGGGCTGAGTGGAAAAAATATCCAGTTAATTGGTAACCAGTACCCTGACTGACTCACTTATTAACACATCGCCATTATCAAGCGTTAACATGAAATAGAAGCGTTGTGAGGTTTCTGTACCTGCAGTTGTGGAAACACCGGCACCTGTAGTAAGACCGGCACCTGGGATAGCACCACCGCCTTTTGCAGTGTATTCAGCAAGAGTGGTATTAAAAGTATATGAAGTTGCATTAACTGCTATCGGATTAATAGTAGTACCTGTCATGTTCCATAAACCTGTGGTTCCCTGGATCTTTGAGTAAGTAGTACTTAAAGCAATACGGGAGATCTCCTTAATTGTTCTCCCTGAGCTTGCAGGAATTTCAAGTATGATCTGGATTGCACCACCAGCAGCGATCGAGGTCTGAACTGTAGGCTCAGGACGATAATCAACAGCGTTTCTTACTGTTACCGGAACTGCCGGACGAACATCAGACAATCCGTTGAAAGCCTCTTTTTTGCAACTGGCCAATCCAACGATCATCGTTGCAATCATCAGGCTGTTATATAATATCTTTTTCATTTTTATTTCGTTTGTCGGTTAATTAATTACTTGGCAAACCAAAGTTTTACGTCAGTTTTTGGTCTTGGGTTCGGAGCGTTTGGATTTGCAGAAATTTCACCCTGAGTATAAGGCAATCTTGTTGGGATAACTGCAGGATTATCACCAGCCGCGTTAAGAGCCAAAGTGAGCGGAGGATATCCTGTTCTGCGATAATCATTATACGCTTCAATTCCATTACCGATCCATGAAATATATTTCTGGGTAATGATCTGCTGACGTTGTTGCTCAGTTGTACCACTCAAAGTAACCACAGTTGGATTTGTTGTGAAGTATTGAGTGATCTCAGCAGCTGTCATACCGATCTTCTGCATGTTTGCAGTGATACCAGCCTGATAGTATGTATTGGCATTACCAGCTGTTCCAAGGATCAAAGCTGATTCAGCAAGTATGAAATTCACCTGAGCGAAGGTCATAAGCCTGATAGGAGCTTCACCACTTGTACCAGTAAGGTAGGTGTTGTATTTAGATCTGCTTGCAGCAGCTGGCGCGGTTGCAGTTGATCCATTGTTATAAGCAGTGAACACACCATTCGGTTTTGTAAAATATTTAGCTAACCGAACAGTATCATTAAGGCTGTAAGCCAGGTTAAGTAATCTCTGACTCAATAACTGATCAGTTGTTCTGTTCACGTTATTGAAAGTGTAGATCGGATTCTGGTTACCTGAACCTGCACCGAATGGCACTTCAAAATCGAGAGCATTTGAATTGATGTAATTGTTACCGGTGATAACACTTGAAATAGTTGAAGCTGCAAGTGTTGGATTGCGGTTAGAGATCTGAATTGCAAATTTCAACAGCATGGTGTTACCTGCACGGATCCATTTGGTAAGATCTCCTTTGTAGATCAGATCATCATTACCTGGTTTCAACAAACTTGTTTTACCAAGATCAGCGATACCACTCTTTACAAGGTCGAACAGACTTGTAATACCAAGCGCTGCATTTCCCTGATAGATGTCTTCCTGCTTATCAAATCGAGGCTGAGGGAATTTCAAACCCTGTGCGGCCTGAGAATAGGGAACTTCGCCCCACAGATCCGTAGCCAATGAGAATAGATAAGCCATCTCAATTTTAGCTATACCGGAATAGGCCGGACTTGTACTGGAATACTGATCGATCAAAACCTGAAGGTCAGCAAGGTTGATACCGTATATCTCAGAATTCCACTGATTATCGAAGTTACCATCAAGGTTATAGATGTCATATGCAGCAGTTTGATTCGCTGCACCCGCGATGTGCTGAACCAGTGCTGATGTAGCACGGTTAAGATCATTCGCATTTGCAAAAGCCATCCCGATAGTTGTTGTGGGAAGGATGGTTGACGGCGGAACGGCCGTTGGGTTGTTCGGGGTGGTGTTTACATCGAGGAATTTCTTGCACGACGTACCAACCGCAGCGAACATTAATAATATGATTGATATTTTTTTCATTCCAATTAATTTAAAAATTATTAAAGAACCAGTCTGATGTTTGCTCCAATGCTTCTCTGGTTAGGAGTGCTTTGAAGATCAAGTCCCCTGATGTTTCCAGCACCCTGAGTGTTCAGTTGTGGATCGATCGGAGAATTTGGCGCTACATAAAATACGTTACGTGCAAATACACCAAAACGCAGACCATTTACTTTCATTTTCTTAGCTATGTCAGTTGGAATATCATATCCAAAAGCAACTTCTCTAAGATGTAATACCGTTGCATCGTATACGTTAAATTCAGACTGCAGACCACCCATTGCACCATTCCAGTAAGTTTGTCCAGAGATCTGGATGTTATTAGGAATATATTTTCCTGATGGATCAAGGATCACACCTGGAAGAATGTGTGGCTGTTCGCGGTCAACTGCTGTAATATCCAAAGCACCTCTTGACTTATAGCTAGCTGCTGTGAAAGAAAGAAGCTGGCCACCTTTTGTGAAATCAAATGTAAAACCGAGGTTGAACCCTTTATAAGAGAGGTTGTTTGTCATTCCAGCCTGATATTCCGGATTTGGATCAACAAGAACACCACCAGCTACAGTTGGCTGATAAAGCCCGGTTGCAGGGTTGATGATGCGTTGTCCGTCTGGTGATCTTGGAATAAGTCCGCCAATGATCACACCATAAGGATATCCCACCTTGAATGATGGAATTGAACCTGTAAAGGCATTACCATTGATCTGGGAATTATCAACGCCTGGTGCGATAGAAATAACTTTATTTCTTTGTCTTGTCCAGTTTGCGCTAAGATCCCATGTAAAGTTGCGAGATCTCAAAATAGTTGCGCTTGCAGTGATCTCCCATCCCTTGTTGGTCAATTCACCGATATTAGTAGTGAATGTTCTGAAACCTGTTGATGGAGGAATCGTTACATCAAGGATCTGAGATTTACTGTTATCACTATAATAAGTTACGTCAAGTGCTGCGCGATTCTTGAAGAACTGAAGGTTAATTCCCGCTTCGTAAGATTTCTTAAACTCCGGAGAAAGTTCCAGAGGAGCGATCCTTGAGCTAACACCAAATCCAGGGAAAGTACCTGAAGTTGTTGTTAAAGGGAAAGTAAAGCTCGCTACGTTATTACCGAAGCCCTGGCTGATGTAAAGGTTGCTAAGCAAATAAGGATTCGCGTCCTTACCCACTCTTGCATAGTTCAGCCTGATCTTTCCGTAACTGAAGATATCTGAATGCAGCTGAACCGCATCTGTGAATACAAAGCTCAGGTTAACGGAAGGATAGAAATAAGTGTTTTTGTTTTTAGGCAGTGTAGATGACTGATCTGCTCTTCCTGTAAGTTCAAGGAACAGATAGTTCTTCCAGTCGAAAGATGCCTGACCATAATAACCCACAAGTCTGCGCAATGAACTAGACTCACCAGAGTTGATGAATGTAGCTCCGTTCGTTGAATTGAAGAAGTTAGCTATGGTGAGAGCGTCTGCCTGAACACCAATGTTCTGGAATTTTCTTTGGTTGATATTGTTACCAACTAAACCAGTAACTGACAGGTCTCCGATAAGATTCTTTTTGGTAGCCCTGATGATCAGGTCACCATTGATCTCACTTCTGAAGAACATTTCATCGCGAACATTACCAGCAGCGAAACGTTGAGAAGTGATAGCGATCACCTGCTTCCTTCTATCGGTATACATATCAGCACCCAAACGGTAAGAGATATTCAACCATTTTGTAAGATCATATCCAATATTCACATTTCCTGTAAACCTGTTCAGATTACTTGTAAGTGGATTCTCAAACTGATTAAAATAAGGATTATCAGTTCCTGCGATGAAGTAGTTATTTGCACCAGTGGCAGTTTTGTACGTGCCATTTACCCTGTAAGAAGTAAGGTCTATGTTACGTGCGATACCGAGTACGGCAGCCATACCTGATGCGTTACCACCCAGTGTTCCCTTCTGAACTGTATTTACATAGCTGATAGAACCTCCAACATTCAGTTTATCACCGATCGGAGCATTCGCGCCGAATTTTACTGATGTTCTTGTGAGTGAAGTATTATAAAGAATACCAGTCTGATCTACGTTTCCGATTGAGAAGGTCTGGTTACGTTTTGCATCACCACCATTGATAGTAACTGTATTTTCCCATGTTCTTGCCTGGCGGAAAAATTCATTGATGTTATCAGGATATGCCTGGTAATCTACGGCTGTACCACTTTGGATAAGACCATTGATGATAGTTGGAGTTGATCCAAACTTAGGACCATAAGAGTTTGCTGAAACCGGATTGAATACGCCACCAGCACCCTGTCCGTATGTATTCTGAACTTTCGGCAAACCAAATGCTTTCTGATTGCTGAAAGAAGAGTTTACAATTACTTCCGCTTTTCCTCTTGCACTTCCACCCTTTTTTGTAGTGATAACGATAGCTCCTGCAGAAGCTCTTGAACCATACAGAGCTGAAGCGGCAGAACCCTTCAGAATGTTCACACTCTCGATATTATTCATATCAAGATCCAGTGCACGGTTTGCAGGCTGGTTATCACCGAGGGTTCCCAGTGAACCGCTGTTTGTACGGTCTACATCATTACTAATGGGAATACCATCAATTACAAATAAAGGCTGGTTACTTCCCTGGAATGATGAAATACCCCGAATGTTGATGTTTACTGATGCACCCGCTCCACCAGATGAGTTGGTGATGTTCACACCGGCAACTTTGCCCTGAAGGGCATTCAAAATATTCACTTCTCCCTTGTTTGCGATCTCAGAACCCTTAATGCTCTGTGATGCATATCCCAGCGATCGTTTATCACGGGCGATACCAAGTGAAGTGATCACAACGCCTTCAAGTGAAGTAGATCCTGAGGTCTTCAGAATCACGCTCACTGAGTTTCCACTGATCGTTACTTCCTGTGTAGCCATGTCAACAGATGAGATAACAAGCGTGTTGGAACGGTTTGGAACGCTCAATGTAAAATTACCAGACGCGTCTGTCGATGTTCCTATGGTTGTTCCTTTTACGAGTACAGAGGCTCTCACAACCGGTTGCCCCTGCTCATTTGTTACGCTACCGGTTACGGTCCGGTTTTGCGCAAACGCATTGATAGCCAACAACATAGTGGCCATCAAGCTGAGTAGCAATTTTCTCATGTACAATTAATTTAAGTGGCAAATATCGGTATTTGCCGGGTGATGGTGAAAAGTTAATCAGAGATGACAGTAAAGGCAGTCCGATTGCTGCATGATTCTCATACCGTTCATAACAAAGTTTGGCGTTTTCTTTTTCCTGCCAGAAGCAGTACCGGCAACAAGGTGAGGTTTGTTATTGTAGCTGTTAGAAGGGTAACAGAGGTAAGCCATCCGAGCGCCTGCGTACCTCCAAACCCACTGAAGCAAAAAATGATGAATCCAGCTATCAGAACCATCGATGTATACAGAATACTTAATCCCGTATGCTTGATGGTCTCGGTCACCGTAACCAGCACCTGCTTTTGATGTTGGGGAAGCTCCTGTTTATAATTCACCAGGAACCGTATCGTGACGTCGATCGCGATTCCCAGGGCAACGCTGAAAACTAATACGGTAGAAGGTTTCAATCGGATGCCTGCCCAACCCATAATTCCCGCGGTTACGATGAGTGGGATAATATTCGGAATAAGCGAACACAAAAGTATCCTTACAGATTTGAAGAGATAAAGCATACAAAGCGCGATCAGCACAAAGGCCCAGATAATGCTGTCTTTCAAACCATTTATGATGTATTTGCTTCCTTCAAGAAAGGTTATGCTTGTTCCTGTAAGATGGATCGAATACTTGGACGTATCAAAGAGTTGATTGGCCCTGGTCCTGATGCCTTCGAGGATCTCGGGAAGTCTTTTGGTGCCCACATCGCTCATATTTATACTGATCCTTGTACTCTGACGGGACGTATCCATAAACGATTTGAGCATACCGGCAAGTCCGTTCTTCGAATTGTTGCTGTCTCCTCCCGGCTTTAGATATTCACCTACAAAGGCTCCATCAAAAGCATTTGGGAGTGAATAGCTGGATGAATCGCCCTCATAAAAAGCCTGCCGCGCGAATTTTAAGCCTTCGGCGATAGATAGCGGTCTTGCCAGTTCGGGCTTACTCGCTATATACTGATCCAATGAATCAACCTTTTCAAAAACAGGAAGTGCTCTGGCACCGGCAAGTCCGAATCTCTTTTTTGTATCAACCACGATTTCCAAAGGCATCACACCTTTGAAATTCTTTTCAAAAAATTTCAGATCGGTATAGATCTTATCGGTTTGCGGCAGATCATCCACAATATATCCAACACTTTTCAGCTTCAGCATTCCAATAACTGAAACAATAACCGCTACTAACGTTATACCATACACGAATTTCTGATGATGCACTACCCACCTTTCAATGTGAAGCAAAAATGTGGTGAGCCATTTATTATCCAGGTACTTTATCTGTGATTTTTTTGGAGCAGGCAAATAACTTAATACAGCGGGAAGCAGAATGAATGAAACTACAAAGATCAGCATGATGCTTATTCCTGCAACCGCGCCAAACTCTTTAAGCACGGCACTTTTGGTAAATGAGAATACCGCAAAGCCAATTGCCGCGCTGATGTTACAGAAGAGTGTAACAACGCCCATCTTACTCACCATATCGATCAGACTCTGCCGTTTGTCACCCGTAGCCTTATAGGTTGCGTGATACTTATTCAGGAAATAAATACAGTTCGGTATTCCAATCACAACAACAAGCGGCGGTATCAGTGCTGTGAGTAAAGTGATCTTATATCCGAACAATTGAAGTGTACCGAAGCTCCACAAAACTCCGATCATTACAACAAGTAGCGATAATAATGTTGTTGCAATGGATCGGAAGAATAATAATAATATCAGGGCCGATAGTCCAATGGATCCAATAAGGAACCATATCATTTCTCTTGATATCCTGTCTGCGATCTCCGTTCTGATCAATGGGAGTCCGCTCAAATGGGTATCGATCTTTGTTTTGGCGGTAAATTGGTCTGATAGCTTCACTATATCATTGATCACTGCGCTTCTCCCCTTTGAATTCAAAACATCCTTATTCACTTTCACGGCTACCAGGTAGGCATTACTCTCCGGGTTATAAAGAAGGGTTTTATAAAAAGGAAGGTTGAATAACTGTGCTTTTCCTGAATCCAGTTTATCCTGGGTCAGACTATCCGTCGGGAACAAAGGTTGCGAATACAGCTTCTCGGTTTCGGTGTTCTTCAAAAGATTGACTGCCGATGAAACGCTCAATACATCTTCCACAAATTTCACCTGTTTCAGGTCCTTTTGAAACTGTACGAAGGACTGAAACGTATTCAGCTCAAACAACTTATCAGTTTGAACACCGATCACCACCAGTCCGCCATCATCCCCAAAAGTCTTCCTGAATGAAAGGTATTCCTGGTATTTCGGATTATCTGTCGGAATGGCTTTGGCGAATTCATAACTCAGGGTAACCTTGCTCGTTAGGTAGCCCATCCAGCCGGTAAGGGCAAAAAGCGCGATCAGCAGCGGAAGTCTGAACTTAATAACAAATCTGGCTAAGGAACTCCACATAGAGAATGAGCTAATGTGTGAATTTTGAATGGGTGAATGGGTGGATGCGAAATTACGGGAAATGTCTTCACATTAACTTTGCAGAATGCTCCGCCGCGCATCCTCTGCTTTCTGTCTTCTGTCCTCTGTCTTCTGTCTTCTGTGCGAAGCACAGATCCCCATCGGAGCCTGGCGTGAACATCTCCCATACGGAAGTGCGATAAAAGTTTTGAACGATGGAAAAAAGATCTGGTGCGCTACGCCTTATAGTTTATTTTCTTATGACCCCGCCAATGGCGAGATCATAAAAAAAAGTAAGGTGAATGCACTCTCAGAGGTCGGAATATCAACAATCGCCTGGGATTCCATCAATCAAAAACTGATCGTTGGTTATTCCAACAGCAACATCGATATCATCTCTTCCAATAAGGTCAGCAACATTCCGGATATCAAAAGAAAAAGCATTCAGGGTGATAAAAATATTTATTCAATAGACCTGATCGATGGAAAGTGCTGGGTTTCCACAGGATTTGGGATTGTAGTGATCGATCAGTTGAGAAATGAAACAAGCGATACCTATATAATAGGATCAAATGGAAATAATGTTCGCGTAAATGGTATTTCATATACTGGCACCGATATCTATGCAGCAACATCAGAAGGATTAAAACGTGCTCAAAAAAACCAGGACTTCTCGGATTATCGAAACTGGAATACTATCCGCACAGGGAATATTAAACAGATCCTCGCTTTTCAGAACAGATCCATAATATCCCAGAACGATTCTCTATTCATTCTCAATGGAGCGGTTCCCGGTTTTTTTTATGGCGATGGATGGACGATAACAAACATCAGCGTTTCAGGTGATCGCCTGCTTGTAAGTCAGAATAAACCCGGCGCTGATGGAAGGGTCCGGGTGATGAGGATCGATGGAAGTACTGAAAAAATAATTTCATTCCCTTCCGTTTTAAAACTACCACAACAGGCTACTCAATTAAAGGAAGAATATTGGATAGCAGATCTGTTTGGCGGACTCGAAAAAGTTAATGCCTCTGGGATAGAAAAAATAATTCCCAATTCTCCGTTTGAATTATCGACGGGGAATCTCGCTTTCTTTAATAATAGCATTCTTGTTCCTGCAGGCTCAGTGGACGCCGCATGGAATTATCAATACCTGCCATTCGGATTGTTTTCCTTTTCGGGAGAAAAATGGAGCTCTTATAATAAATACAATTATCCGGTTTTAGATTCGGTGGCTGATATACTAACGGTAACGGGTGACCGAAGAAACGGAGATATATGGTTTGGTTCTTTTGGAGGGGGATTAGCAAAGCTTTCTAATAATGCTATCACTGTTTACAAACAGAATGTTATATCGCAGGCGGTCGGGGATCCGGGGTCTTACAGAGTGGGCGGACTTGCATTTGACGAAGCCAACAATTTATGGATATCAAATTACGGGGCAGCAGTACCGCTTTTGGTCAGAAAGGCCGATGGAACCCTCAAACTCTTCCCAACTCCATTCACGCTTTTTCAAAATGCAACAGCACAGATAAAGATCTCGCCTTTAGGTAATAAATGGATAGTATCTCCAAAAGGAAATGGTTTGATATTTCTTAATAGCGGGAATATCGACAATCCGGGAGATGATACATGGAGATTGTATAAACAGGGAGCGGGAAATGGCAATTTGCCTCACAATCAGGTTTATTGCGTTGAGGTGGACCATTATGGCTTTGCATGGGTGGGTACAGAAAAAGGAATTGCCATAATCCCGTGTGAAGATCAGCCCAACTGTGAAGCATACCTTCCAGTAGTAAAAGATGGAACTACAACGGGATACTTATTGCAGGATGAAAATGTACTTTCAATAGCCACCGATGGCGCAAACAGAAAGTGGGTAGGCACCGCCAAAGGTTTGTGGCTTATAAGCGCTGATGGAGAAAAAGTTCTTGAGCATTATACAGAAGACAATTCTCCGTTACTGGGAAACATTGTTCGTTCAATTGTTATAGATCCGCGATCAGGAGAAATTTTTATCGAAACAAATAAAGGATTGTGCAGTTACCGGGGATGGGCGAATGAATTTGATGGATCAGGCAGTACTGTAACCGTTTTTCCAAATCCTGTTACAAAAAATTATTCCGGACTTATCGGGATCCGGGGGCTTGAAAATGATTCACGCGTACAGATCACAGAATTGAACGGTCGGATTTTATTTGAAACGCGATCCCTGGGCGGTCAGGCTGTATGGAACGGTCGCGACCGCAGTGGCCGCCGCCCCGCAAGCGGCACCTATCTTGTGCTATCTAACAATAAACTGGTTGGCAAAATAATTTTCATCCAATGATCCACAGAACAAAAGGTATTGTGTTACGGACGGTGAGGTATGGGGAGACCTCTGTGGTGGTCACGATCCTTACCGAATTGTTTGGGGTGCAATCCTATCTTATTAATGGAGTAAGAACATCTGGAAAAAATTCGACCGCTCATTTCTATCAGCCTTCGTCTTTACTGGAGATGCAGGTATACCATAATGAATTAAAGAATCTGCAAAGGGTAAAGGAAACCCGATGGAGTGTGTTATATAAGAATGTGCTGAGTGATGTTTTCCGGAACGCTGTCGCGATGTACATGATAGAGCTGTTGTATAAATGTGTGAAGCAACCGGAACAAAATACTGATCTGTTCAATTTTGTGGAGGATGCTTTCATCGCGCTTGATAACGCGGACGATAAGGTGATGGCAAACTTTCCATTGTTCTTTAGTATTCAGCTTGCACATTTCTTTGGATTCAGGATGAGTGATGATCATTCTGAGTTACGCGGAGTTTTTGATATGCAGGAAGGGAGTTTTGTTGAGGAACCTCCGGCACATCCTCATTATATGGATGGAAAATATGTGTCGCAGTTGCTGAAGGCTATGCAGCCTTCGGATCTTTCGGAGATCCGGATGAACAGGGAAACACGGAGGGAATTGTTGGGGGCGATGGAGGTTTATTATGGGTTGCATGTGCCCGACTTTGGGGTGATGAAGACGCTGGGGGTTTTGAGGGAGGTGCTTGGGTGAGGCCGCTGCGCGGCTAGAGAATGCGCTGAAGACGCGGAAGGCTGCGCCTTCCGCTTGCATTTTGTTCCAGCCCATTTATGTTGATGAGGCCGGGGGTTTTTCCTTTTTCAAAACTTCCGAGTTCGTTTTGCATACCTAAGGCTATTGCGCCATTGAGTGTTCCCCATTTCAGCAGTTCTCTTGTTTCTATGTGACGGAAGTTTTTTTGGAGGGTGATTATTTCATCGAGGATACTTAAGCTCCAGTTTGATGCAATGCTGTCGGTACCTATTACTATATCGCAATTATTTTTTCTTAGTAATTCAACTGGCGGGATCGCATTTTCTATATATTGATTTGCATTGATGCAGAGACAAAAACTTACGTGTTGATGTTTGGGAGTGAATGTTTTGATCAGGTCAATGTCTTCCTGAGTAGTGAATGTATTGTGAACCAGTATTACTTCTGAAGCTTTTTCAAGCTTTGTGAAAGTGTGCGCGATACTGGATCTTTTTGAAGGAACGAAAAAGGAATTGTCGATGTTCATTTTTTTATACATATCCACCAGCGGTCCTGTTCCTCTGATAAAAAATTCATTTTCGCCTTCGGTCTCCTGGTTGTGCAGACTTACTGTTGTTCCGCTGAAATACGGACTTATCAACTCCCACAATTCTTCAGAAACAGAATAAGGTGCGTGTGGCACAATGGATGTATCATCGAACCATTCAAAAAACGAATTATAAAACTCAAGAGACCTTTCAAATCTTTGCGAGGCTACAGCAGGATTCCATCCACTTGCTTCAATAAAATTATAATAACGTAAATTTCGTCTACGCTTCTGCGTTAGGGTGGATGTATTGTTGCAGATATCGCCGATGGCAACTATTCCATTTTCGATCATCGATCTTTCTGCTTCTTCAATTGCGGAAAGGATCACATCTTCCGGGAAATGCCTTTCTGTAACAACCTTGTAAACAAAATCTGTAAGGCCTGTTCTCTCTGGGATCAACCCCTTCATATGCGCCAGCTCCAGATGACAATGAGCGTTCACAAATCCCGGCGATAGAATTCCTGGAAAATATTCAGCATCAGGAAAGGCTTCCGGAATGATCTCAACAATTTGACCGGCCTCCGTTGTTATTAATGTATGTCCTTTACCGAGCATTTCAAATCCCGTGAACATCTGATCTCCTCTAAACCTGCGGTAAGACATAAATCTTAATAAAGTAAATTTGCCGGCCAAAGAAACATACAAACTTACAAACCCACAAACTTACAAACCTCAGATGCTTGATAAACTCGATGCCATAAACGCCCGGTTTCAGGAGCTCGCAGTCGCCCTTTCCAATCCGGAGATCGTGGCCGATAATAAGAAGTTTACCCAATTGAGTAAAGAATACCGCAGTTTGGAAAAAATCGTGGAAGTAAGGAATCAATACGTAAAGCTTCTGAGCGACATAGATTTTAATAAAGAGGTTATGAATTCCGATGACGGTGAGATGCGCGATCTGGCAAAGGAGGAGCTACCCGGAATGATGGAAAACAAGGAACAGCTGGAAAAGCAGATACGTACATTACTGATCCCGAAAGATCCACAGGATGAAAAGAACGTGATCCTTGAAATAAGAGCAGGAACGGGGGGTGATGAAGCTTCCTTATTCGCCGGTGATCTTTTGAGAATGTATATTAAGTATTGTGAAAAGCGGGGATGGCGCACTGCTATACTTAGTGAAAGTGAAGGGACCGTTGGCGGTTATAAAGAGGTGCAACTGGAGGTTAGCGGAGATGATGTGTATGGCACGCTCAAGTTTGAGAGCGGAGTTCATCGTGTTCAGCGGGTGCCCGACACAGAAGCAAGTGGCAGGGTTCATACAAGTGCCGCCACAGTGGCAGCTATGCCCGAAGCAGAAGACGTTGACGTTGAGTTAAAAGAGAGCGACGTGAAAATGGAAACTGCCAGAAGCGGTGGCGCGGGCGGACAAAACGTAAATAAAGTAGAAACGAAGGTATTCCTGACCCACATTCCAACAGGGATAGTGGTGGTTTGTCAGACCGAACGCTCCCAGCTTGGAAATCGGGAGAAGGCCATGCAGATGCTAAGAACCAAGCTGTATGAGGATACTGTGAGAAAGCAGGAAGAAGAGATCGCAAGACACAGGAAAAGTCTCGTAAGCACTGGCGACCGCTCCGCCAAGATCCGCACCTACAATTTCCCTCAGGGCCGCGTGACAGACCATCGTATAGGCATGACAGCCTACAACTTAGGTGACGTAATGAACGGAGACCTCCAGGAATTCATTGATGCACTCCAGTTTGCTGAGAACTCAGAGAAACTTTTGGGATGAGAACACGGAAGCGCCGTTGGCGCTAACAGAACACACTGAAGACACGGAAGAAAAACATATACCCTTCCGTGTCTTCCGTGTTCTCCGTAGCGGCACAGCCGCCTCCGTGTCCTCATAAAGAAGAAGCCCCTGTAGAAACAGGGGCCGTTTACCAAAACTAACTGCTTATGAGAAAATTGACTTTTAAACTTACTTGCTTCATATAACGCAAATGCGGTGCCAGAATTACAAGGATTTATGTTAAGCTATTGTGAAGACCGTCAATTAAAACAATAAATAAATCTTCGGTTCCCGGCACCATTTAATTTTGCGGGTTGATGGCGGAAAGCACTCCCCAGATATTTCAAACCAGCAGTCCAACCCGATGGGTCCGCTTCAAATGGACCCTCAGAGTACTCCTCTTTATTTTTCTGTTTTTTATCGGCGTTTTTGTTGTCGCCATCTACCTGGCAGGCGAACCCCCCAAACCTGTCATAGAATCAAAAGAAAAAGCATACGAAGCAAAGAGCAATCGTTCATCGCAAAAAAATTATAAAGGAATAAAAGGCTTCAGGGATTTTCTTTCGCGGAAGGAAAAAGAAGAAAGCAGGGATTCATTGAAGCGCCATGATTCTACTTCATTTATTAGAGCAGCATTTTATACGCCCTGGACGGCAGCATCATCGTTGCCCGACTTAAAAAAGAACGGCGACAAGCTCAATACAATTTTTCCCGAATGGTTTTTCATGTCAGCTAATGAAAGGATCCAATCAAGAATAGATAGTGAAGGTCTTGCGGTGATGAGACAAAAAGGTCTTTCTATTCTGCCGATGATCAGCAATTTTAATTCGCAGCGTTCCGGATTCGACAGAAGCCTCGTTAAAGAATTATTGAGCGATGAAGGGAAGTCGGCTTCATTCATCAGTTCCTTCCGGGATACGATACTTGCTTATGGCTTCAATGGTATCAATATAGACTTCGAGGATCTCGGAGAATTATCAGGTAAGCCATTCACAAACTTTATCGCCAAACTTTCTGAAGAATTTCACCGCAATGGATTGCGCGTAACGGTTGATCTTGAAACTTCATCAAGCTATGATTACAATAGTCTCTCAGATTACTGCGATCATATAGTTCTCATGGCGTATGATCAATACAATATGCCTGGAGATCCGGGGCCGGTCGCACATCAAAAGTGGATAGAATCAGAACTGGATAAAGTAGCAAAGGAGATCCCACATTCAAAGATCATTCTTGGGGTTGCGGGATATGGGTACGACTGGTTCAAAAATGAAGAATCACAGGATACCGTTGCTACCCTCACATTTTCAGATGCTATCAATCGCGCACGTATCGCAAATACAACGATACAGTTCGATAATAATAGTTATAATCTGCATTTTGGTTATATAGAGGAAACTGCTTCAGGAAATATTCAGCATGAAGTATGGTTCGCGGATGCGGCATCGCTTTTCAATGAACTTAGATTTAGTGATGAATATGGAACAGCAGGAACTGCATTATGGAGATTGGGAAGTGAAGACCCCAGGCTATGGCATTTTTACAACAAGGGTCTGAATAATGATGCCATAGATAAAAATGAATTTGATTTTAATACTCTTGCTGATATTCCTACTGATCCGTTTGGCAAGCCCGGATATGTTGGATCGGGTGAGATCATGGATATCATTGGAGTGCCACAGCCAGGCAAAATAAAATATGAAATTGATCGGGATGAAAAGCTGCTCGCGGAGGAAAGTTATTCGCAACTTCCTTCCGGTTATATCATTCGAAGATCAGGAGAAGATACCGTAAAAGGCAGGGGACACAAGATCATATTCACTTTTGATGATGGTCCGGATCCTGAATGGACGCCGCAGGTATTGGACATACTCGAAAAAGAAAAGATACCAGCCAGTTTTTTTGTTGTTGGAATGCAGGTAGAAAAAAATATTCCAATATTAAAAAGAATACAGCGTGACGGATTTGAAATAGGCAATCACACATTCACACATAGCAATCTTGCTACGATGAGTTTGAGTCGCGCCGAAGTTGAAATGAAACTAACGCGCCTCCTCATTGAAAGCATTACCGGAAGATCAACAATTTTATTCCGTGCGCCCTACAATGCCGACTCCGAGCCGCAAACCTTTGAAGAGCTTGAACCCATCGCGCGAAGCAGCAATGAAAATTATATCACGATCGGAGAAAGTATCGATCCGATGGACTGGCAGGAAGGAGTTTTATCAGACAGCATCATTGCGCGGGTGATCAGGCAGGTGGAAGAAAGGAACGCGAGCATTATACTTTTTCACGACGCTGGTGGAAACAGATCGGCAACAATTGAAGCGCTACCAACACTCATAAAATATTTCCGGAACAAAGGATACAGGTTCACCTCTCTTGCAGATCTTATGGGTAAAACCTACGCTGATGTTATGCCTGCAATTCCTCATTCCCGTAGCGGATGGGTAACAAGATTCAATTATTTTCTTGCACTAACGTTGTACTGGTCGGGCTACTTCATCTTTGCTCTCTTCATCATCGGCATCATCCTTTCGATCGCGCGATTGATTTTCATGCTAACGCTTGCATCGATCCAAAAAATGAGAGAAAAGAATATGCCGCTGCAAACAGGATTTGAAGGAAGAGTGAGCATCCTTGTGCCCGCGTACAATGAAAGTGTGAATATTATTCGTACGGTTGAATCCTTATTGAAGCAGGATCATAAAAATTTTGAAGTAATAGTTATTGATGATGGGTCAACCGATGAAACATATCAAAGATGCAAGACTACGTTCGCGGATGAGGACCGGGTAAAAGTTTTTACAAAACCGAATGGCGGAAAAGCATCTGCTTTGAATTATGGTATCGCGCAAAGTGATTCCGAAGTTTTGGTATGTATTGATGCAGACACCCAATTAAAAAAGGACGCGCTTAGTCTGCTCACACAAAGCATAACAGAAGAAAACATCGCTGCCGTTGCAGGAAATGTAAAAGTTGGGAATGAAGTGAACATGATCACAAAATGGCAGAGCATTGAATACATCACTTCGCAGAACTTTGACAGAAGAGCTTTCCATTTGTTGAATTGCATTACTGTTGTTCCAGGCGCGATCGGTGCCTTTAGAAAATCAGCATTACTAGAGGCAGGAGGATTTACTTCAGATACACTTGCTGAAGACTGCGACCTTACGATGAGATTTCATAAACTGGGATATCGCATTGTTAATTGCAACAAAGCGATCAGTTATACCGAAGCTCCCGAAACGTTTCAGCAATTTATCAAACAAAGATTCCGGTGGAGCTTTGGCGTAATGCAATGTTTCTGGAAAAATAAAGATGCATTGTTTGCTGCGCGATATAAAAATTTCGGACTTATAGCAATGCCCAACATTTTGATCTACCAGATAATTCTACCCTTTCTTGCCCCTCTCGCAGATTTCGTTTTGCTGGTGAGTCTGATAGGTGCCGCCTTTGGTATAATTCCAATCAGCTTAAGTCATATCATTTTTTATTACTTCATTTTCACTTTGGTTGATGTGGGGGCCTCAGCTATAAGTTTTGCATTTGAGCGTGAGAACCCGCGGAAGCTTATATGGATCATTCCGCAAAAATTCATCTACCGGCAGATCATGTATTACATTTTGATCCGCTCAGTTCGTAAGGCCATCAAAGGAGAATTGCAGCAGTGGGGGATACTCAAAAGAACCGGATCGGTCGGGCCGCTTAGAACTGCTTAAAGGCCGGGACGCAATTAGCGGCCTGCACGATAAGTGTTACCTTTACACCCCGAATTAGAAACCATTGGCTACCAAAGCGGCAAATAGAAAAGCATTTTTCAGGAGGATAAGAGGCAGGCAGGACGACAATGCCGAAATGACCTTTCTGGACCATCTTGAAGTCCTTCGCTGGCACCTCGTAAGGTCGGCCATAGCATTAGTGATTGCCGGCGTTACCATTTTTATTTTCATCGACTGGATCTTCGACAATGTAATTTATGCTCCGGCAAGGAAGGACTTTATTACCTACCGTGGGTTGTGCAACTTAGGGCACAAACTGGGATTGGGTGATAGTTTTTGCATGCCGCCGGTAGATATACCCCTGCTGGGTAATACGGTGAGCGGACCATTCATGTCGGCCATCTCAATCTCATTCATGGGGGCGATCATTGTGGCCTTTCCCTATCTTTTCTGGGAGCTGTGGAGATTCATCAAACCAGCTCTTTCACCAAAGCTTTCCAGCACATTGGGATCCTAAGCTTAGAATTCCACGTGGACAAGTTGTCGC
>JADMIO010001091.1_pt1 | contig 63242 bp, 61 predicted proteins | sample 8958161 | NCBI WGS metagenome assembly JADMIO01 (sample SAMN16585339, study PRJNA669376) | soil metagenome | isolation source: Crop rotation soil | place: USA: Cullars Rotation, Alabama | collected 2011
CCGCGACTTCAAGTCACGTGAATTCCAAGCTTCGGATCCCACTGTGCTGGAAAGAGCTGATTGGTGTATATTACGCACCGCGCAAGAAGCGGATTTGATTTTGCAGATTTGATCTTTTTAGACACGCTTCTACGACCAAATCCGAACACGGGCTGAAAGCTCATGTTGGGTGATGCGCGGGGGCCTTTCTGATGAAATGGCCCTCGAATAAGGAAAGGCCCGTCTATGAGAATGAATCTCGTGATCCCCTCGCTCTTCGCTCTTGCGCTGGCCCAAGGCTGCCAAGACGCTACGGTGATCCGCAGCTCTGGCCCGGTTAAATCTGGTGAGCAACGCAAGACTGATGCGGGTAATGACAATGAAAAACCCGCTGATAAACCGACGGACAAGCCGACAGATAAACCAACAGATAAACCAACGACGGATAATCCAACGGACCAACCGGGCGGCGGCGGTGAGAAGCCACCTCCCGCAGCAAAGGTCACCTTCGAAGCCATCATCAAGCCCATCTTTGGAGCTTCATGCATTGGATGCCACGGCTTAGAAGACGCAGCCAAGCAGATCGACCTGACGACTTATGAGTCCATGCTTGATGCGCTCAAAAGCAACCCGAACATGATTGTCCCAGGCGACGCCGAAAACTCGCGCCTCTTCATCGCCGTCAATGGCGGACGCGCCGATGCTGGCAGCCCGATCAAACAAATGCCGCGAAGAAAGAAACTACCGGACAATGAGATTTTGCTGATCAAGCAGTGGATCGCCGACGGTGCGCTCAAAGAGATTGTGACTGAGGGTGATGGTAACGGAAATGGAACTGGAATTGGAATTGGAAATAATGGCGAGGAGGATGACGATAAGCCAGTGGAGCCGCCAACAGAGCCGCAGCCTCCCGTCGTGAACCCTCCTCCGGTTGTGACGCCGCCACCTGTTGAGAATCCTCCGCCAGTCGTGATACCGCCGCCTGTTGAGACTCCGCCACCTGTTGTAACCCCGCCGCCTGCCGTGACTCCGCCACCTGTTGTATCCCCGCCGCCTGCCGAGAAAGTGCGCTTCGCTGAAGTGAAAGAGAAAGTTTTCGCAACGTCATGCATCGGTTGCCATGGCAACGTGAAGCCGGATGGAACGGTAGTCGCCAAGGGTGGCGTTAACTTAGCCGGCTACGAAAAAGTCCTAGAGAGCTTAGAGGAAAATCCGGAGATGCTAGTGCCAGGCGATCTCGAAAAATCTCGCCTCTATGTGGCCGTCACGGGCGGTCGTGACTCGGAGACGGACCCAGTTTCAAAGATGCCACCGAGGAACACGCTGACAGACGAGCAGATCGCCGTTATCAGGCAGTGGATCAAGGATGGGATTGAGCGATAGACTTGCAGTCCAACTCAGCGAGACTTTCTAGGCTGAAGTTGTCACGATGATCTTGCTTCCTCGGTCACGGCGCAAGGAAAGCATGTTCTGTGCTGCCGTTGGTCGGATTGACCGGGCCAAACTAAGTTTGAGCCATTCTTTTTCCCAATTTCGTGGCAGGCGAATCATTGGTTTCTCGAGTTGAAGTGAATTAAGGTTCTTTCATGCGGGACGTCCCATTATCAGCTTGGTTGATCGTCTGGTTCTTTTTTTGGGAGCTGCTTTCACCCTTCACTTGCTGGTTCCTAATCCTACTTGCAGACGTGCTTTTTCGCCGTGTAAGGGGCATGCCCCCCGCATCTTTTCGCGCACGCATCGGCTTCGGATTGATCGGGCTCTGCGTTAGCCTACCACTGATCAAACTCGGCTCTGGCGCTCTGGCCTCTCCGACTGAGCTCAAAGCGATGAGTTCCGAGATCTTTTGGGGCATCGTCCTAGTTTACGCGCTGGCTCTTGCGATATCCGCATGGAAGTTGAAGGGCTTGTCGCGAGCACTCGGCGTCACGGCGACAATCGTAATTTATGTGACATTCGTTATTCAGAACGAGGTTTTTGAGCGCTCCGAAAAAGCTGCCGTCACCTGGAGGCCGGCGCGGCCGGATGAGTTATGGGAACATGACCGGACACTCGCTAAGCATCCCGTGACACTGATGTTCATTGAGCGACCCAAGCTCGGGCAGGTCGTCCTCTATGATCCGATCCATACACACCTTTCCACCCATCCTGCGGCGACGAACGTGGAAGCGGAATTCGTGCTTAGCTATACTTGGGGATACCTGCACAGCTACCGGGTCGTTTCAGTCGATGGAATTCCAGTTCCCATGTTCCATTCCGGCCTGATGATCGGGAGCGAGCCTGGTATCCAAATGACCACGCCTTTTAAGCCGAGGTGGCTCCGCGCGATAGGATTAGGAGTTCCCTATTGATCTAATGGTGGAGAACAGGGGATCGTAAACGTGGGATCACTTCCATCGTTCATGCGTGAGAATTTCTAAGTCAATGCGGGCTTGCCGCCGTCAACCCCACTGGTATCGATACAGATACCGCTTCCGCTGCGCCCGTGATCGGTTGACTCTGTCTCAATGCGCGCACGCCGCCTTGAAAGACAGAGAATATTGAAAACCAAGCTTGCCCCACTCGCCCGGGCTTCATTGCCGAGCTCATGCAGACATTCGCATGAACATCGGATCAGCGTTTCAAGGTGCCTGGCTAGATAGCGTCTCTCTCGTGTCGTAACGCTAGGCAAATCTCAGAGCTCAGGAGTGTAGAGCTGTCGTGCTACGGCCAATCCGCAGGATAATTGACGCCGTTCCTTCGGTATTTCGCCCTTACCATTGTTCAGATGAGAGTTGAGTTTCTAAGTGCATTTCTGCTTTTCGGTTCGACCATCAAAACCGAAACTATCGATTGTGCCGCCGAATACCTATAGTCCTCGCATTTTCCTGAAAACACATTAACACGTCACTCCTCTGCAAGCCTTTAAACATCTTTGATTTCTCTTGCCAAAAGACACCCATCGCTACTATGAATTTTTCATGCAACTCAAGCTTCTAACGGGTACCTGGACCAAGGATAAATTCGCCTTCGGAGCCTCTTTACTGAAGGGCTCTCACCCTAAGAAAAAGCGTCCTTTCCGCGCATCGCTCCCAATTCATATCGTCATGCGTTCAACCCAAGCCGTTGGGAAGAAGTCATTGTTGAGTCGTAACAAGGCCGTTGCCTCAATTTTGGATGCACAGGCTGAGAGACACTTTGTTCGCATCTATGCGGCTGCCAATGCTGGCAATCACTTGCACCTTCTGATTCAAGCGCCCTCACAAGCTCATCTCTCTGCCTTTTTGCGAGCGATAACGGGTCGCATGGCTCAGCTTGTTGGAGGGCTCAAGGGATTTTGGGATGCACGTCCTTTTTCTAGAATCGTCAGTTGGGGACGGGATTTTAAAAATGTAGCCCGATACATCGGCATAAACTCAACGGAGATGCTTGGGATGAAGCGAAACGATGTGCGATTCATGTATGAGCAGATCAAGCAAGCCTTGAGGGAGGGTCGGCTGCCAACCACACCAGGGCTGGTGGCTGCCGGATTTGTCTAGGGACGCGCGTGGGTCAGTCGTGGAATGCTGAGAGATGCAGCGGGAGCGATATTGTAACTTCGGTTCGTGACGCCTGTGACACTCGTAACGATGAACGGCGAGAGGAGCTCTCTCACTGAGAAAACACACAGATCGCACTCCCATTCGGGTTCAAGGCAATCGTGTTCAAAACGAGAAGGCAAAACTTGCGCTCGGTCCGCCTCCCTACTCAGACTCCAAAGACATGCACTCGTATGGATGACTGGTCGTTAAGCGGGATAACTCATTCATAATTGCACATTCGTAATTGCGACCCAAGGGCGACGACGCGACGCGAGCCTGACGAACTTTTCGACACCCGCTTGAGTGCGCGCCGGGCCACAGCCCTCTAGCACTCGCCTAACTGATGGACCTCATGAGTGCTGCGAAGGCCATCGAGCCGGGTCACAAACTTGCATTTAAAGAAGCTATGAAAGCGGGTCTGTTGCGCGGTCTATGGATGGGATTGGCGCTGAATCTGCTTGTTCTTGAAGTGCTCGCACTCGCCAGGGGCCTCGAACCTCAATCGGAGCTACGGCTCTCCATGGCTCACGATGCGGTCCTCATTTTCGGCCGAAATCAGCTGGGTCTTCTCTCCATCAGATCTTTCCGGAACTGGACATCCGCAGAGGATTATCTTGTCGGCCGTCGCCTTCAATTGCCCATCATCACCCACGCAGAACGGGGATTGGACCCTTCGCCCAAGCTCAGGCACGACCAAGCGACAGGGCGGTTTCGGATTGCTTTCAGCTCCGCTGGCGCTGACTCGCAGTCTTCAGTGCTGATGGCGCCCGACGCCGCGTCGGCACTCATCTTTGTCGATTACATTCGATATTCGCGGCTCGAACCAAGCCTGCTTGGATTCAGCGTCCCGCTAACTCTCGCATCGCCCTAAGAGTTAATCATGCGCCTAGCGGGTCACCGCGCCGACTTGGCAGCGGGAGAAGGTTGGGCCGAAACAACTCGCCCTTCGATGATGGCGCCTTCGTCGATGATCACTTTCTTGGCCTTCACCTTGCCAAAGATTCTCGATCCAGGCAGGGCGTGGAACTCATCCACCTCAACGTCAACGTCCTGAAGTTCACCCTCGACTGAGAGTCTCGCTACTTTGAGGCGGCCCATTACGTTCGCTCCCGCGCGCACAAAGAGATGGGCGTCGGGGGACGTGGACGAAATCGTGCCGCGCCACTTGCCAGCGAAACGAAGGCTTCCGAGGAATTCAAAATGACCGCTGCCGTTGAAGCTCGCAGAGACCCAATGTTGATTGTCGAGAATCTCAAGGGACTGCCAAAAGGCTGGACTCGATTCCGAAACGCTCATCCGTCGCCCCCTCCGCCTTTATCGCCCGAACGCCTAAGACTCAGCTCCAGCCGACGCCGCAACACAAGCGATCCCTTGGCATCATAGACTAGAAGCGAGACGAAAAGGGGTTCCGAACCGGCTCGCTCAACGAAGCCGCCAACCTTAAAACGCGCCTGGACGGAACGACGAACGCGAACATCGTCCACAGCCTGCCCCCGATGAGAGAGAATGGTTTCACCTGCACGGCTGGCCATGGCCGGCGGGAAGGAGAGAATGCCGGGCCCGCCATGGAGTAGCGCAACCCAATAGTAGCGGGCACTGCCCTCGCGCGGGGGCTTGCGAACGAGATCGAATTTGATGGAAAGCTCCTGCGAAGCGGTGGCGTACTCAGCGCTATCTTCGGTGACTTCGGCCAGACTGGAAGTGAGTTCATCAGCCTCAAGAGAAGGAACAAGGCTATAGCCCGCTGCCCCGGTGGTAGCTGTCTCCGCCGTCGAGCCAGGCGTGCCGCTAGTGGTTGGTGCGGCACGGAGGTCGCTGAGCTTAGCCTCGAGCGAGGAAGACTTGAGGCGTTCAAAGCCAAGGGCCCGGGTGAGTCTCTCAACTTGCCAACGAGACATAAGCCAGCCAGCTGCTGAAACCGAACAAAGTATGAGGATCAGCGAGAGAAAAGCCGTCGTCCGCCGAAGGGTTATCCAAGGAGCGCGAAAGCCAATCCATTCGCCATCTTCCCTGACGACGATGACATCCCAGAATTTCGCGAATTTCACCTATGCAATCTTAATACAAAGCGGGGTTTCGACCAGGCTAAGATGGATAAAGATGCGGTGCGTAATGAGCACTGTATGTATCTCCATCTCGGGGCAATCGCATCTCAATGAGGGACGTCACGTGGCAGAAGAAAGTACGCCTGAAGAAGGCGCAAAAGAAGGCGAAGAAAAAGGCAAAGGGCCTAAGAAAAAGCTCCCCTTGCTGCTGATTGCACTCGCAGGACAGCTTGTCGTAGTGCTGGCCGCGGGCGGCTTTCTTGTGAAGACAGCCCTCTTTACCAAAGGACCCGACGTGAGCGCTCCCAAAATGAAGGAGCGAGCCATTGCCTCGATTGAGGAATCCATTGAAAAAGTGCAAACCATGGAGCTGGAGCAGTTTTCAGTGAATCTCTCGGGCCAAAAAGTGCTCCGAACCAACATTCAACTCGAAGTCACGGACGAGGCCACCGTCGCGATCCTCAGGAAGCGGATGTCCTCTGTCAAAGCGCGGGTCCTAGAAGTTCTGGCCGCGCAACGAACCGTCAGCGCCAATACCTTTCAAGGAAAGCTGCGTCTCAAGGACGCGATTCGCGACGCCCTCAATGCTGAGCTTTATTCGGCGGGCGAAAAAAAGGGAACCGTGCGCGAAGTCTACTTCGCCGAATTCATCCTGATCTAAGGAATTGACCTGGATTAAACCGCTCTGCGGCTTTAGTTTCTGCGTTCATGCGACAACCTGATCGACGCTCGAAAATAGTGTGCACCCTTGGACCGGCTGTCTCGAGCCTAGAGTCGATTTGCCGGCTGATCGAGTGCGGCATGGATGTGGCGCGGGTTAACTTCTCGCACGGAACACACGAATCCCATGCTCAGGTCATTAAATGGATCCGAGAGGCCTCCAACCTGCTTCACGCTCCCGTAGCGATCCTGGGCGACTTGCAGGGACCCAAAATCAGAACTGGACGCCTGCTGAAAAAAGACGGAACGGCCACATCGTCCGTTGAAATTGTCCCCGAGCAAAAACTCTGGTTCACAGGCGTGGACGTAGGCCAGCCCCCTAAACCGGGAGATGGATCGGAAGAGCGCCCTATCACCATTTCTTATCCACGGTTGGCGCATGATTTGAAGCCTGGCAACAACGTGCTTTACGACGACGGCCTCATCCAGATGATTGTGACCGAAACCGAACCGCTCAAGAATCGACTGCAGATGAAAGTCACGGTGGGCAAGACTCTCGGCGAGAACAAAGGCGTCAACATGCCCGGCGCCAAGCTCTCCACGCTCGGTATCACCGAGAAAGACTGGGACGACATCCTCTTCGCGACCCAACAGAATATTGATTTTCTCGCGCTCTCCTTTGTAAGATCGGCTCGCGAGGTGAAATCGCTGAAGGGATTTCTGGAGCAGAAAAAGCTCGGGATTCATGTGATCGCCAAAATCGAGAAAGCCGAAGCGGTTGAGACAATCGACGATATCCTCCACCATTCGGATGGGATCATGGTTGCGCGTGGGGATTTGGGCGTGGAAGTGGGCAACGAAAAAGTCCCTCTCATCCAAAAGCAGCTCATCCGCAAAGCGCGACGCGCCGGCAAGCCGGTGATCACGGCGACACAGATGTTGATGAGCATGGTTTCCAATCCCACGCCCTCCCGCGCAGAGGCGAGCGACGTAGCCAACGCAGTCTTCGATGGATCGGATGCGCTGATGCTCTCCAACGAAACCGCCACGGGCCAATATCCTTTTGAGTCAGTTTCGACGATGGCCAATATCATCATGGGAGCGGAGACTGTTTCAGCGCGCGACTACACCGTCAAAACTTTGGTGGAGTACGCGGCCGAGGGACAGCAGATCCCGGTTTCGGAAGCCATCGAAGCCGCAGCCACCACCCTTGCCACGAGCTTAGGAGCCAAGGCCCTCGCATGCTTGACGCGAAGCGGGCAAGCGGCGCGCCAGCTCGCGAAGTATCGGCCTGCAGTGCCGATCTTCGCCTTCGCAGAGAATGAAAAAGTGCAAAACCAGCTGAGCCTCAGCTGGGGAGTTTCCGTGGTACCTTGGAAAGAGATGACGGCCATGGATCATACAGTATTCGACCAACTCGCCCACGAGCTTGGGCGCCTCAGCTTCCTCAAAAATGGGGACATGGCCGTGATGACGGCGGGAATTCCCACCTCTCAACAAGTGGGCACCACCAATACTGTTGTGGTGAAACGCTATCCCCCGCCCATGCTGAGGCCCGTGTGAGCCGTAGCCTCCGGCGCACGATCCATCCCCAATTTTGGACTTGGCGGACCTATGCGTGGACGGCAGCCATACTCCTCGCCTTGAATCTCTTCGGGCCGAAGGGCTTCATCCCCTGGGTGCTCATGGGCCAAGAGCTCTCGCGCCTGACTCTTGAAAAAACGCGCCTCGAGCAGGAACACGACGAAATCCGCTACGAACTGGCGCGCTTTCGAAAATCAAGCGTTGCCAAAGCTCGCGCCATTCGCGACGAGTTGGGCTATTTAAAGCCCGATGAGATTAGCATCGAAATCCAGGACGCTCGTCCTCGGCGTTAGCGCGCTCTTCGCCTGCACAAAAAAAGAAGCTCCCGAGAAAGCGGTGCCGGCTGAGCAAAAGTCCGTGGAAGCCCCCGCACAACCGACAGTGGTGAAAATTCCCACTCTGCAAAGCCCCTCCCCACTGGCTGCTTGGCTGGATGATCTTGTCGAACCACGACTTTCAACTTTGCCTGGACTCAGCGGCTCTTGCTCGGCCGATGGCGCCAGCACTGTGGTGGATCTGTCTAGGCATTCACTCACCTGCAGCGCCGTCGTCGAAGCCAGCGCTAAGGCCGGCCTTCTTCTTGATTGCGCATCAGCGACGATCTTGCGCGCCAAACATCCCCGGAAAAAATGCAAGACCGAGGACCTTCCAGACACTCTCTCGCGCCTACACGCTCCCGCCGGCACAGGATTTTTTCTTGCTCCAGCGAATGGCACGAACGGTGTGTGGCAACCCAATAAAGAGGGACTCCTTGGCCTTGCCGCAGGACTCTTGCCCATTGAGACTGCGGCCGACGGTCCGTGGACTTTATCGCGCCCGAATCCGAAAACCTGGCTCGGCGCAATGATGCGCGACGGCGCTGTGGCATTCGAGCTGAGCTCGGCGACGCGAGTGAGCTTCAAAGAGCTGCGAGACTTTATCAACCAGACACCGAAGCCTGCCACTCTGGCAGGGCTCGCGTCTGAGCTTGTGAGCGTGGACGAAGCCGCCCCACCCCCTACTCAAAAGCTTCTTACCGTCTCGCTCAGCTCCGAAAGCGAGGACCCACTCTTGGTCGCCGCTTGCGGCTATATCGACAAATGGATCAAAGCGCGCCAGATTCTGGCCGGCATGGATGTGACGGAGAAAAAGCTTGAGCTCAGCTGCCGATTCCGATGGCGCGAGGAGCCCCTTGGAGAGTCTGTATTGAGGCTTGGTTATCTTCCTCTTCCGCTCGTCGCTTCCGACGGTATCACCTTCCCGCTGCGCACAAGCCAAGAAGCGCGCAGCCTGACTGCCTTACAAGGGTTGAGGACTTTGAGATGAAAAGAATATTCAGCACTGTGCTGTCGGCACTCATCACTCTGCTCTGCATCGCGCTTCTCACGTTCACGCTGATGAAGATGGTGCCGGGCGGGCCCTTCGACAGCGACAAGGCCTTGCCTCCGGAGATCCTCGCCTCGCTCAATGCGAAGTTCAGACTCAACCTTCCCTGGTACCAACAATTTGTTTTTTACATGCGCGATATCCTCTTTCACTTCGATTTTGGCCCCTCGATCAAATACATCGGGCGCTCGGTGACGGATATTGTGTCGGACTCGCTTCCCGTCAGCCTCGAACTTGGTTTTTACGCGCTCGTCATTTCCGTCACAGTGGGCATTACGCTAGGAACTTTGGCCGCCGCCTTCCGCGGAACTTGGCTGGATATTTCGGCTATGTTCGTCGCCATCTCTGGAGTCTCGCTGCCGAGCTTTTTAGTGGCGGCCCTGGCCATCCTTATTTTTTCGCAGCAGCTTGGAATCCTACCCGCGGCCCTATGGGATGGTCCCGAGCATCGCATCCTGCCGAGCATTGTCTTGGGTCTGCGACCAGCGGCGATCATCGCGCGGCTCACGCGCTCGAGTGTTCTAGAAGTCCTTTACCTTGACTATGTCCGCACAGCCCGCGCTAAAGGCGTCCATCCTTCGCGAGTGCTCTTTGTCCATGTGCTGCGAAATGCCTTCGTGCCCGTGCTCACCGTCTTGGGCCCCCTCTCGGCCACCATCCTCACCGGCTCATTTGTGATTGAATACGTCTTCTCCATCCCCGGCCTCGCCTCGCATTTTATCTCGGCCGTCACGAATCGCGATTATCCGCTGGTCATGGGCGTGACGCTGCTTTACGCGGCCTTCCTTGTGACGACGAACCTGGTCGTCGATGTCATCTATGGATGGGTCGATCCACGCATGAGGTCCGCATGAAAAAGCATGTTATCGTCGCCTGTGCCTTCGTCATCCTCCTCTTGATCATGGGCCTCCTCGCGCCATGGATCGCCCCTTATGGCTACGACGTTCAAAATGTCGCTAACTCATACGGAGCGCCAACCGGGCACCATTGGTTCGGCACCGATGCTTTGGGGCGCGATCTTTTTTCTCGCATCCTCTACGGATGTCGCGTGAGTATGTCGATCGCCCTCGTGACCGCGCTCTCAAGCGTGGCGATCGGTGTCATCTTTGGAACCATCGCAGGTTATGCCGGCGGTTGGACCGAGCGGCTGATGATGCGATTCGTGGACGTGCTCTACACGCTGCCATCGCTGATCGTGATGATCTTGGTGATGCTTGTTTTTGGGCGCGACCTCACGGGGATTTTCGTCGCCCTCACCATCACGGGATGGCTTGGCACCGCCCGCCTCATGCGCGCACAGGTGAAAAGCTGGAAAGAGCGGCCCTTCGTCGAAGCCTCACGTGCCCTGGGCATGAGCCCGCTTCGCACAATCGTCAAACACATTGTTCCAAATTGCATTGGACCGATCATCGTGGAACTTTCCTATCAAATCCCAACCAACGTGCTGGCTGAAGCTTTTTTAAGTTTTTTGGGAATTGGCATCCGCCCGCCCACTCCGAGCTGGGGAATCTTGGCCGAAGAAGGCTGGCGCGCGCTTCAAATTTACCCTCACCTCACGCTCTTCCCAGGTGCCTTCATCTTCTTGACGATGCTCGCTTTCAACGTCATCGGCGATAACTTGCGAGACCGTTTGGACCCCATGCTCAAAGGGCGCTGAGACTCCCTTTCATCTTCTGTACGGGAGACTTGCACGAGTGGAACTGTGGGATTCGTGCAGCCTTCGTGGGCCTTCCCTGCGCGCGTCGCTCCTGCTAAGAACTCTCACTATGAGATTAAAAATTATTTTTGCCACCCTTCTTCTCACAGCAGCGGCCTGCACCAAGAAGACCGCGCGCAATGACGAATTGCGATTCCGATTGCCCACCGATCCTCCGTCGATCGACTGGACCATGGCGACGGATAACATCTCCAAAGAGGTGATCTCCGCCATTCACGAGGGCCTGATCGAAATGAATGGCGACGGCAAAGCCGAAAATGCGATGGCCGAAAGCTACAGCCTCAGCCCGGATGGCAAGACCTACACTTTTAAACTTCGCGACGGGATTAAATGGTCGGACGGCAAAGTCGTCACCGCCCAGCATTTTGTGGACTCATGGGAACGCCTTCTCAATCCCAAAACTGCATCTGAGTACGCCTACTTCCTCTTCGATCTCGTCAATGCCGAGGATTACCAAAAGGGCGCCGTGAAAGACTTCGCCCAGGTTGGAGTTAAAGCAACCGACGCGCGCACGCTCACGGTCACGCTTCGCACGCCCGTGGCCTACTGGATTTACGTCCCCTCTTTTTGGGTGACCTTCCCGCTGCGCAAGGATGTGGTGGACGCCAAAGGCGACAAGTGGACAGATCCAGAGAATATCGTGACTGCAGGACCTTATCTGCTCAAAAAATTCGAACGCGACTCGCGAATCGCCCTTGAGCGGAATCCCAATTACTACCGCCAAGACGTGGCAACGCAGCTCGTTCCGAAACTCGAATTTCGCATCGTCAAGGACGACGCCACGGCCGTCTCGCTCTTCAACAATGGCGACCTCGATGTTGTTCGCGATCTCCCGCCCATCCAAATTCAATCTCTTTCGAAACGTCCCGAATTCCTCGCCTCCCCCTTTCTTCGCGGTTACTACATCGGTCTTAATAAGCGCGATCCCACTGTGGCTGATGTCAAAATCCGCAAAGCCCTCGCGCACGCTATCGACCGTAACGAGCTAAAACAGGTCTTGGGCGCGCTCATCACGCCTGCCAAAGCTTGGAACCAGCCAGGCCTCTTGGGCTACAACCCCGAACGCGGACTTGATTTCAATATCGAGCTTGCTAAGAAATATTGGAACGAAGCCAAGACCAAGCCCACAACTCTTGAGTTTTGGTACGACCAACGCGACCTGAACAAGATTGTCGCTGAAAATCTCCAGAACCAATGGAAGAAAAATTTAGGCGTGGAAGTGCGGCTGACCTCTCAAGAATGGAAGGTCTATCTCAAGACTCTCGACAACAAGGCACCTGCGTTGTGGCGTCTTGGCTGGGGCGCGGACTATCCCGATCCCGACACCTTCCTCAATCTCTTCAAGTGCCAAGGCGGCAATAACAAGACGGGTTTTTGCGACAAGACCTACGACGATTTAGTGACCCGCGCTGCAGCGGGCACCAACGAAGCCGAGCGCGCCAAACTTTACGACCAAGCCGAGAAGATTGTTCTCGAAGATGAGGTTGCCATTATTCCCCTCTTCAACCAAACCAACATGCATCTTGTGTCGGCTAAGGTCCAAGGCTTCAAGGTCAACAATATGGGCGATGTTCAGCTCAAGCTTCTCCGCGTCGGCGGAGCCGTCGGACAAAACACGCTGGGCCGCTAATAGAGCGAGCGGGCAGCTAGCGCAAAATCACCACGCGATTTTCGCCGGTCGCCGGCAAATAAATGAGAGGGGTGCGATGAGCGCCCTTCTCCCCGTCCACCGCCAAATCCGCCGCGCCTTTATAACCGGAAAAGAGTTTGGTGGTCTTCCCACTCTTTGCGTCCACTTTCATCACGGTCCCTTTAATCCAATCAGACACCACAAAAGCGTCCTTGCCCCAACGCTCCAAGCCATCCAGATTCCCGATTGGCTGCGGCGTGATGAGGATTTTCTTCTTCGTCACAAGACCGACTGAATAAAGACGTCCCGGTGTTTTGGTTGAGAAATCATCGCTGCTGGTAAATCCCCACGCCGCCACAATCAACTTGCCATTGTCCACAAGCAAGCCGTTAGGAGATTCATAGTCCGGCCCTTCAACGAAGACTTCGGCTTTGCCGCCCGACACAACATAGATACGGCTAGAAAGAGTGTCAGAAACAAAAACCCTTCCGGAGTCGTCAACAGCGACGTCGTTTAGGAAACGCGCGCCGGGACACGGGATCTTTGCTTTGATTTTGGCGGTGGCAATGTCGATCGACACGAGCTCGTCGATATCCGAGACCCACAAAATTCCCATAAAAATACGCATGCCCTTGGGGGCATTGAGCCCACTCACCCACTGCGCTGTTAGCTTTGCCTTGCCGCGGGGATCTTCGACGCGAGAGATCCATCCTTGCCCGTCTTTAACAGTGCCTTCGCCAACGATATTGGAAATGTATGCGACGTGCGAAGCGTCGTCGAAAACAACAGACTCCGGAGCCTGGATACCCTCCTTCCATTCACTCGCATGGGCGCTGATAGAGAGGCCAAAGAGCAACGCAAAGATCTTCATGGAATCCAGTTTAAGACAGGTTCGGAGATCTCTCATGCCGAGCTCGACAAATATTTGCCGAACCCGAGCCTTGCCCCTACACTGAAGAGCATGCGCATGCTTTTAATAGTGCTCTGCAGCCTGGCCGCTCCATTAGGAGCCGGAGCTAAGACCTTTAAAACCCAATTCGTAAAATTCGAACTTCCTCCCAACTGGAGCTGCAAGCAGGAAGAGCTTGATTGGGTGTGCCAACCGGACAACCTGGCCGAACGCTCTGAAGCCATTGTGGTGGTTGTGACTAAAGCCGCCAATGAGGTGGACGACACTCTTCCGAAGTATGAGGAAGTTCTCCGCGTCCGCCGCAACATGCGCGACTTGGTGGGCAATGCTTATCAGTCTGAAGTTAAGAGCGTGCGCACACGCCAAATCAAGAATCATCCGTGGGTGGACGCACTCCAATTGGGATCTGAAATCCCGGGATTTTATTCCCGCTACGTGGCTACCGTGAAAGAAAAGGTAGCTGCTCTTCTCACCTACTCAGTGGCTGAGAGCGTCTATCCTAAATACGCGACGACTCTTGATCAGATGATCGACTCGACCGAAGTCTTCTTCGACCCCAAGGCCTTTGCCGAAGCCATGAACGCGAGCCCCACCTCACTCCTGGGATCGCGCGGGATTGGCGCGAAATTGAGATCGGCGCCGAAAATCGAAGGGGATGCGGCCAAGAACACTAAGAAGGACGAAGGCACGGATATGTCTCAGATCATCGGCGGAGCGCTGATCGTGGGAGCCGTCGTCTTTTACATCATCAAGAAAAAACGCGGCTAAGGACTTACTTGATCCATTCGCCGATGGACTGAGAGAGACGGACACGCCCGGTGTTAGCAGCGAAGACCGCTTCATAACGGGACTTCTCCGACAAACCTAGCGAGCCGATGGCTTCCAAAAGATCCTTCGCCGATCCCGTGCCTAGCGTGAAGGCAACAAAGGCGTCCTGCATCACACGCTTAGCGGCCTTCGACCCTTCTTCACGCAATGGAACAGCATCAAGCGCGAAATTCAGATCGCGATAGTTCTTCTCAACTTCAGCCAGAATCGCACGGCCCAGGTGACGCTCACGCGCCTCGGCTTGCACGGCTTCGGCTCGCGCCATCGATAGCTTCGCGCTGCGCGAGAAAAAATCCAGATTCCAACGCAACCCGAGTGCGATCCCTGCACTCAAGTCGTTCAACGGATCGTTGGCGAAAGGGCTTTGCTGGTCCACTCTGTTGGGAGTGCGCGATCCGCTCACCTGGCCGGCCAAGAAGATCGCCGGATACAGCTGTCCTCGCTCCACACGCACAAGCGCCTCCTTTGCAATGACATCTTCCCTGAGCGCCTTCAGCTCGGCGCGCTTCTCCGTGGCCATGGCGTGATAATCCGAGAGAGTTTTAAGAGACGCAGGTTCGAAGACCAAATTTGCCTTGTCCCACTTTGGCTCGCTTTGCCCATAGGTCCCGATCTTCCACGACATGCCGGCGCGCGCTAAGGATCGACCCTTCTCGGCCTCGGCCTCGCGAACCTTTACTTCGGAGAGATAAACCCGCAGCTTATCGAGATCGGTTTCCGTTGGCGCTCCCTTACGACGCTCCTCCCGGAGACGCGTGCCTTCTTTGAGAGCTTGCTCAAGTTTTTCGTGAATGCCAGATGCCACTTCTGAGAGTTCGAATGCGAGTTGATATCCGTAGTAAAGCTCGGCGACTTCCACCCGCAGTGCCCAGCGGGCCCGCTCCATCAATCCTTGCTCGGCACGGATGCCAGCCTCAGCCGCTTCGCGTGCCGCGCCAAGCGCACCAAAAGAATAGATAGGCTGCACGAGTTCCGCTTTAACGCCCGTAAACACCGACCACGAACCCCAATCGTTGCGGCCAACAAGCGCATCTCCAGTGGCTCCGGGCGCTGGCCCCACGAGAAGATCTAATTTCCCCTGAACCAGGGCCTGGCTCGATGCATAGCGCGAGCGCGCTTCGGCGAATTCAATCTTTCCCTTTGATTCGTCGAGCTGCGCGCCTTTTTCCTCGGCCAAGCGCCAAAACTGCTCAAGCCCCAAACGCGTGGAGTCTTCGGCGGCAGCGGCGAGCGTGCTGAGAAGCGCCAAGGCGCAAAGGCTTTTAAGCTGGAGGAGGACTGACATTCTTCTTGGCATCTTCGACCCTCTTCCTCATGGCTTCCACGATCTTCTTGAAGGTCTGTTTCTTGAGCGCGGCATCAAGCTGACGCTTGAGATTGGCCGAGATCATCTCTCCTTCGATCACCGCATCGTTGATCTTCTTCGTCTTCGAATCGATGATCAGGATCGTCTCAAGCTTTTCCGTCACTCGCTCGCCCTTTTTCTCGCGCTCGATCTGCGCAAGGGCCTTGATATGCCCGGCCTTGCCTGCCACAGGCTCATAAGTGATTTGATCTTTGCTGACAGCGATCTTCTTAGCCTTGGGATAGACCACCACTTCAAGCAACTCTTGCAAGGCTTGCATAAAAGCCTTGCGCTCGATTTCGGGCTGGCCCGACCAGTTTTTGCCAAGCGCCTTTTTGGCAAGGGCCGCAAAATCGACTTTCGCCGATACCTCTTTAACTTTTGATTGGGATTCATTCGAGACAACGCCTTCCCTGGACTTAGAAAGCTCGGAGACCTCAACGAGGCCGTTCATGAAGGTCTTGGCGGTGTTGATGTCGTCTTGAGTCGCGGCATGCGAGATACCGATGGAAAAAATAAGGGCTAGAATCATCTAAGCGATTCTAGCCCATAAAGCCGGGACTTAGAAATACCAGTGCATGGCGTAGTTTCCTACGAAGCTACCTTGGGTAATACCGATGTGGTGGCCTTGGGAGCCGTCGCCAAAGGCAAGCTCAAGTCCGTAGGAGGTACTGATCTTGAGATTCGGAGTCAGGGCGTATTGGAAGCCCAGCTCCAATCCGCTGATGAAATTATTCAAGGAACCCGCTGCAACCGCCGTATGCGCAAAGCCGACATCAGCTTCACCGAAGAGCGAAGCCGCGCCCGCGTTGAAAATATAATAACGGAAATCGCCGCCGACTCCGAAGACATCGAAATTTGCGTCGAAGCCGAAATCAAGACCAATAGTCATATGGTCGCCCAACACGAGCAAAGGATTGAGCACCGTGAGTGCAGTGCCAATGGCCGTCACTTTCTCCTTGAAGCCGATGGCGAACTTAACTTTGGTGCCCGTGTTATAGCTCGAATCGTAAGTCGAATTCGTCGTGCTCACTTCATAGGTGGGCTCGGGACTCGTCGTGGTTTTTTTTGTGCTCGCAGCAAAAGCCTGCGTAACGCAAAGAGTGCCAGCGATCAGCGACAGTTTGGAAATCCTCAGCATATCGTTCCTCCGTTTTGGATTTTGATGGATCCAAATTCATTAGTCGGAGAATAGGCCGGGTGCAAATGTCCAGATGACGACAGACATTGAGGGCTCTGTGCGGAAAGCTACAAAAAGCGAATGGGAATTCCAACAACGGCAACTGTCGCCCACAGCAAAAGCCCCGACCAAAATGGGATGTTGAGATTGTCATCCCACTGCGAAGGCCATGCTTCGGCGATCATGGCGAAGAAGCCTCCAGCCGCCGAGAGTGCAAGAATCGTAAGAGGTGGCGGCCACCAAAGGTAGCCATCGGGATGGGGCACGGATGCCCATCTACCAGTCCACGCAATCAAGCCAGCGATGACAGCAGCGGCAAATCCAGCCAGGCTCCCCTCGATTGTTTTTGCACCAAGATCAATGCGAGTTTGGCGGCCTCCAACGAAAATTCGAGCCAATAAAGAATTCCAACTGCGCTTGCCAAAACGCATCCCGCAAAGAGCCGCGATTGGGTCCAGCCAAGACATAATAAGGATGGCTTGAATACCAAGGGTCTTTGGCAAAAAGATAATGGCCCAACACAGGCCCAAGAGAAAATAAAGTTGGGCGCTCGGGCCATTGGCTTCGTTCTCTCGCATGAGGTTGCCGTAGAGGCCGAGGACAACGCGATTGACTGCGGCAAAACGGAGGCGGATTAAGTCACCCGCTCCCAAGGCAAGAGTGGCGGCCAGTATGATGAGGATGGAGCGTTCCTTGGTGAACACATATCCGTAGAGGATCATAACAACCGTGCCGACGAGCACATGGTAGGCCTTACGGCTCAGATGATGATCTGAACGGCGCCTCAGGATCCCGACCGAATCAGTCACTGAATCAATCTTTGAGGTCACGGATGTCAAAAGAAGAGAGATCGCCCTTGCCCTGCCTGACGATAACGGGCTCAGGCGTTGAGAAGTCGATGACGGTTGAAGGTTCCGAAGCCACCGGGCCGCAATCGAGAATCAGATCAACGTGCTTGCCAAGAAGCTTTTGGATATCGGCCGCCGTCTCTAGGGCCTCGCCCTCGGCGGTGGAGCAGCTTGTGCCGATGACTGGATGCCGTAGCCCCGCAACAATGGCCTGACAAACGACATGGTTAGGAATCCGGATGCCCACCGACGAACGCCGGCTCACAAGGAGCTTGGGCACCATCTTAGTTGCAGGCAAAACGAAGGTAAAAGGGCCCGGCAAAAGCCTTCGCATACAGCGATAGGCTTTATTATTAACGACGGCGAACTGAGAAAGCTCTTTCAAGTCGGCACAGATAAAGCTCAGGGGCTTTTTGATGTCCCTGCGTTTGATTTGATAAATGCGGTCGATGGACTTCTTATTAAAGAGATCGCATCCGAGCGCGTATCCGGTATCGGTCGGGAAAGCGATAACTCCGCCCCGCTGCAGGGCAGCCACGGCTTGATCAATCACGCGAGAGGACGGCGTGGGCACGTTGACTTCCAGAATCATCTCTCAGAGTTTGTAACATAATCTGATGCCCCTCGTAACTTAGCATCGGAAGAAGAGCCTTGATCGGGGCGCCACGATGCACAAGACTCGCGCCGCCCATGACAACCGAGAAGGTCGCCTTTTCCAGTTTTGTTGGACACAAGATCCAAGGAGTCAGCCTTCTCAACTACCTGACGGTTCGGTTCACGTATTTCAACGAGGCTCTTTGGGCCGAACGAATTGGCCAGGGTGAAGTGATTCTCAACGGTGCCACCGCGACCGGAGACGAGGTGGTTCGGCTGGGCGACGAGGTGCGTTATTTAGCTATGGTCAGGCCAGAACCCCGAGTCCCCCAAACCATCCCAGTCCTCTTTGAGGATGAGGATCTATTGATCGTCAACAAGCCGCCGCACATCCCGGTGCATCCCGGAGGTCGTTATCTTCGGAACACGTTGATCAACATTCTTAAGAAACAGAGGAAGCTGGATCTTCTGATCCTGTCCCATCGCCTCGACCGAGAAACGAGCGGTGTCTGCGTACTCACCAAAACCCACCTCGCTAAGGACAAAGTCTACTGGCAATTTTTTAAGAGCGAAGTGGAAAAGGTCTACTGGGCGCTCACTTGGGGCCGTCCCAAACCCGCCTCTGGAGTTGTTGATGCCGCTCTCGGCACGGCCCGCCCCGCTCAGAGCCGGATTCGGATCAAGCAGGTCGTGGGTGGCGCAGATTCCAAAACAGCCCGTACCAAGTACCACACGCTGGGGACCAAGATGATCAAAGCCCCGCATTGGGAACCCCCACCCTGGTCTTCTCTAGAGGGTATTACGGGGCCGGAATGGCCCGTCTCTTTGGTGGAATGCCGCCCTCAAACGGGTCGGACCAACCAAATCCGGGTTCACCTAGGGCATGTCGGCGCCGGAATCCTGGGAGATAAACTTTACGACCCCTCGGAAGAGGTTTTTTTAGAGATGAAATCCATCCCCCCGGTGATGGCTTCGAGCCCGCCGGCCCATGGTTACATGAACCTCCCCGAACGTCTCATGAGACGCTTGGTGCTTGACGCTCACGCACTTCACGCCAGGTCCTTAAAGATCCGACATCCCCGCACCGGAAAACCGATGTGGTTTGATGCCGAACCGCCGAAGTCCTGGCAGGGGCTCTACGATCGCCCACCGAATAGGCGCCATGACTGAGTTCAATAAATTCAAGATGGGTCAGAGTCTCGCGGTGTTGCCATTCCCAAAGTGCTCTGTTAAGCCCTTACTTTCTCAAAATTTGAGAGCGCGCGTCTGCACGCCGGATGACAGAAACAAAAAGGATTGAGATGACCGCCCAACAACGAACCTACGAAACCATCTGCATCACGAAGGTCGACATGCCTGAAGATAAGTTCACGGCGCTCGTCGATCGCTGCAAGGCCGCCGTTCAAACCGAAGGCAAAGGCGAGTGGCTCTACTCGGACGACTGGGGTCGTTCCAAGATCGCCTACACCATCGGCAAGGATAACCGCGGTCGTTGGACCTATTTCCGATATCGCTCCGATGGTCCGGGACTCAACGAGTTGAACCGCACCCTCGGTATCAATGAATTCGTGCTTCGCTATCAAACTGTTCGCGCTTCCGACACGGGCGCTGATTACGACTCAATTCGCGCAAATATGCCGCAAGACCTCGTCGACCGTGAGAAGGGTCGCGATGCGTGGCGCGAAGAACGCGGCCCGCGCCGTGGTTATGGAGATCGTGGCGGCGGCGGTGGCGGCTACGGGGATCGCGGCGGCGGTTATCGTCGTGATTACGGCGACGACAGTGGCGATCGCCACTTCGGCCCCAATGGCGAGCGCGGTGCCCCTGATCGCATGCCCAATGGCGACGCTCTTCCCGGTTCCGATCTTTCGGACACTGACGAGGCTTAAGGAGATTCCATGAAAGTCATTTTGTCTGAAAGCTACATGAGCCTGGGCGAAGCCGGCGACGTCGTCGATGTAAAGCCTGGCTATGCCCGCAACTTCCTCTTGCCTCAGAAAATCGCCGTCTCGGCCACCAAGGCCAACGTCAAGCGCTACGAGGACAAGGCCAAGGAAATGGTCGCTAAGAAGGAAAAAGAGCGCGAGAACTCCAAGAAAACCATGGGTGTTCTTGAAGGCCTCACCCTCACCGTCAAAAAGAAAACCGCCGATGATGGAAAACTCTTCGGCGCAGTCACCACCAAGGATCTCGAAGACGAGTTCACCAAGGCCGGAGCTAACGTCGACCGTCGTCAGATCGTCCTTGGCCGCCAAATCAAAATGGCTGGCGAGTACACCATTCTCGTCAAACTCGTTGGCGGCATGAAAGCCAACGTTCCTTTGAAGGTGGTGAGTGATGCTCCCCCGAAGGCAAGCGACCAAGAGCTGGACGACCGCCTTAAGGCTCACCAGGCAGAGCAAGCGGAAGGCACTGAAGAAGAAGCTTAGTCTTTAAAACTATCATCAAGATTTAGACTTAACCCTCGGGCGCTCCCAGGAGCCCCGGGGGTTTTTATTTTTGCGGGCGTCGGAGTGTTTATTTTTGCGGGCTCCGCATCCCCGCACTGCATCGAGTGTTGCACACTCCAGGGGTGGCCGCTACAAACGGGAGACGAATGGCATTCGAGATTCCAAGTGACAAGGTCGTCAGGAACTTCCGACGACGCGACGAAGGCGACATGCCTGCGTTCGCGCCGGGAGAAAAGCCGCACGACCTGGACACAGAGAGATCGGTGCTAGCGGGGATTTTTCTCTCGGGCGAAATTTTCGCCGAGCTCCAGAATTTCGTGAAGCAGGAAGATTTTTTCCTGCCTGCTCATCAAGACATCTTCGAGTCCATGGTGAAACTCACCATGAAAAATGTCCCTATCGATCTCACCACCGTTGCTGGATGGCTGCGCGATCAAGGCAAGCTCGAAGGTCTCGGCGGCGCTCCCTATCTCACGCAAATCACGATGGTGCCCACCACCTCGGCGCATGCGCTAGAGTATGCCAAAATCGTTGCGGATCTGTCGTGGCGCCGCCGGCTGCTTGAAGCCGCAGAGATGTGTCGCTCGGCGGCCATCCGCACGGGCGATACGCGCGACATCGCAGCCGACATTGAGAAGCGAATCTTCAACGCCACTCAAGAAAGAAAAAATTCCAGGCTCGCTCGAGTGGGCGACATTTTGCCGGATGCCATCAAAGAACTTGAACGTCGCGCGGATAACAAGGGCGTGCAATCAAACGCCGTGCTCTCCGGCCTTCGAGATTTGGATGAGTGTCTTTCGGGCTTCCGCCCGGGCCAGCTTATCGTCCTCGCTGCAGGGCCCGGCACCGGGAAAACATCTCTCGCTGCGAATATCCTCCACCATGCCTCCGTCAAACAGCGCAAGAACGTGCTCTTCTACTCGCTGGAAATGACCCAAGAAGAAGTGGTAGAGCGCGTCCTTGCGTTCTCGGCCAACATCGACGCCGGCAAGTTGCGGCAAGGCAACTTATCGCCAAAAGATTTCAATGAACTCTTTTACGCCGCCGATGAGCTCGGCACGGCAAACATGTTCATCGACGATCGCTCGACGCTCTCGCCTTACGACATTCTGGCGGGCTGCCGTAAGCTCTCGTCGGCACTGAACTTGGCGTCGAATGGCTCGCAGGTTGATCTCATTGTTGTCGACTATATCCAGATCATGAAATCGGGTGGATCAACCGAGAACCGCGCCCTTGAAGTGGCGGCCATCACAGGCGGCCTCAAGGCCATCGCGAAAGAAATGAAAGTACCGGTGCTCGCGCTCTCGCAGCTCAATCGCGATCGCGCGAAACGCACGGGCACGGATTCCAAGAAGCCGCAGCTCTCGGACTTGAAGGATTCAGGCGCGATCGAAGCCGATGCAGACGTTGTCCTTTTCATTCACCGCGAGCAAGGGCCGGAGCAGGACTCGCGCGCGCCGGCCGAGGCCGAAATCATCGTGGCCAAGCAGCGCTCAGGGCCGACGAAGTCGATCAAGGTCACGTGGCTTGGGCATCTCACTCGCTTTGCGGATTTCTCGCATGCGCAGACTTTCCATCAACCGATGGAGTACCAAGACCCGAACGCCAATCGAGAGCCGGATATCGGATTTGAAGTTTAAGTTATACTGGTTGGATGCCCCGCTACTACCGACCAGAACTTGACGGACTGAGATTTCTCGCCTTTCTGTTGGTCTTTATCAGCCATTGGCCTAAGCCAGGCGCGCTTGAACTGTTGCCTATCGCGAACAGCGTCGTCGCTGCAGCGGCTCAACATTTTTGGCGTGGCATGTATGGAGTTGATCTCTTCTTTTGCCTAAGCGCCTTTTTGCTCACTACGCTTCTTCGACGTGAGCTGTCCGAGTTTGGTCGAGTCCGGATACGCTCTTTCTGGATTCGTCGAGCTCTCAGAATCTGGCCACTCTACGCACTGGCGTTGGTGCTGGGTTTTTTCGTCTTTCCGCGAGCTATGATTTTTGGCATCTGGCCACCGGCTGGGACACAGGCCTACGAACTCATGATTCAACGGCATCTTTGGCCTTTCGTCTTTTTCGTCGGAAATTGGTCCACGGGCATCTATGGTTTTCCGCGCTCCTTTTTGATCGCAGTTCTTTGGACGATTTCGCTCGAGGAGCAATTTTACCTGATCGTGCCCTTCGTGATGGCTCGCTTGAAATCGCGTCGTGCCTTGTTTTCTTTTTGCGGGCTCGCCGTTCTCGTGAGCGTCGTCGTACGCGCTTACCTCGCGCGCGATGCGCACGCCGGTACATTGATCCACGTGAACACCTTTACGAGACTTGATTCGTTTGTCGTGGGAATCGCGCTCGCGCTCATCATGGAGAATCACAAAGGCTCGCATCCTCGTGCGCTGGCAGCCTTTTTTATTGGTCTTGGGGGGCTCCTGACCCGCGGCAATCCAGTTGAGCTCACATCGCTGCAAACAATTTGGGATTATTCCTTCATCGCGCTTTGCTGCGGACTTGTGATTTGGGCGAGCTTGTCCAGCGATGGGCTTAAACGTGCGCTTTCGTCGCGATTGATGGTTGGCTTGGGGAAAATAAGTTTTGGGCTCTATGTCGTTCATACAGTGATGCTCACGAATTCTGAGCGCATGTGGTTTTGGCTGGTGGACAAACGTGGGTTGAATTGGATGCAATCGATGGCCATCTATTGGTTGATTATCATCACAGCCTTCGGAGGCACCGTTGCCGCCGCTTGGATCTCCTACTTTTTCTACGAGCGGCACTTTCTACGGCTCAAAGAAAGCTTTGCCGTGGTTCGATCACGGCCGGTTTAGGGCGTCTATGAATAGGTCCCAGCTCAAAGTTGGGGGAGTCAAAACTTTATCGTCGTGGACCCTCTTTGGTGCGACTATTCTGAGCTCGTTTCCAGACACGAAAGCTACTAACGCAGCGCAGGTTCAATCTTTTGCTAAAAGCGTGATAGCTTCCGATCTGGGGAAACACAGGGCCTGGAGATGACCTCTTTGGGCTAAAGTTCGTAATGCGTTGTTAGGGGGAGAGCACGCATGTCAAAAGGTAATGAGCTTTATCGTATGTTGATTGAGCTCACGGGACTTGAGCACGGCGCTTTGGAGTCGGAACTCGGCGGCCTAATGAAAAGGCTGAATCTGGATCCGGAAAAAGTCACAACTGGGGACATCCGTCTTTTGGTGGCGACTTATCTTCAAGAAGTTCAGGCGGGCATGACCGCCTCGAAGAGCCTCTGGCCGGAAGTGCTGGATGCCACGTCCTTCGAACAAGCCGAAGCCTAGGCGAAGACCTTAGGTATTCGGGAGCGGTGACGATGTCATCGTGAACAGATGGAATAGACTATAGAGGTTGCTAGACTGATGATCGCTGCCATGTGTGACAAAACCCGTTTCGCCCTGATCGCCGCCTTTTTATTAAGTGGCTGCGCGAGCATGCGGACGGGGTTGATGCCGAAGTCCTCCAGTGGACAATCCAACCAAATCGCCGGAAGCGATCTTGTTCCGAGCGCCAGTCAAGAAGCCGAGGGCGGCGACGACGACGAAGGCGACGAAGAAGACGTGGCAGACACCGAGCGGCGGGAAGAAACTCCCGAAGATGTCGAAGAAGGTCCCGTCGCAGAGAAAAGGTCGGCGGAGGAAATCGAAGCCGACGATCTCGCTCGCAAGACTTTCCCGCTCGTTTACAACGAACTCGTTGCAAGCTGGATCAAGTATTTCAACAGCTCTCGCGGTCATCCCGTGATGCAAAAGTGGTTGGGTCGATCCACTCGTTATATCCCTATGATGAAGCAAGTGCTTCGAGACGAAGGCTTGCCTGAGGACCTCATTTACCTCTCGATGATCGAGAGCGGTTTCAATCCCAAGGCAGCATCCAAAGCCAAAGCTGTGGGCCCGTGGCAATTTATCAAGAGCACTGGCCAGCGCTATGGGTTGACGGTGAACTACTGGGTGGATGAGCGTCGTGACTATCGCAAGGCAACCTATGCCGCCGCCCAATATCTCAAAGAGCTTCAGCAAATTTTCGGAAGCTGGTATTTAGCTGCAGCCGGCTACAACGCAGGTGAAGGCAAAGTGCTTGCGGCTGTTCGTCGCGATCGAACAAGAAATTTCTGGGAACTTGCGCGCAAGAAGAAGAATTTCCGCAGCGAGACCAAAAATTACGTGCCTAAAATTATTGCTGCGGCTTTGGTTTCTAAGAATCCCGAGAAATATGGATTCACTGATGTTGGCTACGAAAATCCGCTCTCATGGGAGAGTGTGTCGGTGCCGGGTGGCGTGGATCTGAGGCAAGTGGCCCAGATCACGAGCGAAGACGACGAGACGATTCTGCTCCTCAACCCGGAACTTCGCCGTGGCATGACCCCGCCCAACCAAGGTCCTTATGAACTCCGTGTTCCGCCAACGAAGAAGGATATTCTTGCAGCCAATCTCGACAAGCTTGAAACAAAAAAGGTCGCTAACTTTGTGGAACACACGGTTCGCCGGGGCGAGAGCTTGGCATCTGTCGCGCGCCGCTATGGCACCGACGTTGGATCGCTTGTGCGCTTGAATGGACTGAAGGGCAAGAACGCGAAGTTGAAACCAGGACGTGAGCTCACAGTGCCTGTGGCTCAACGCGTGGTGGCCGAGCTGCCTGGCCGAGATGAAGACGAAAAAGTTTCACGTCCCACGAAGGCGGAAAAGATCGCGAAAAAGAAGGAGCCTGCGTCCGCCATTACTGCTGCGTCCGCTCCTGCACCTGTTGTGGCATCAACGTCGGCCAGCGGCTCGTACATGATCCAATCCGGAGATTCACTTTGGAGCATCGCTAAGCGCTTTGGGACGACCGTGAATGTGCTTCAACGCCTGAATCGATTCCGCAGCCCTCGCGCGATCAAGCCGGGAGTTGTGATCAACTTGCCCAACGGTTCGCCATCAAGTCCGAACGGCTAAAGCAACCTTCGATCAAAGTCCGCGGCTCTTAACCAAATTTTCTCATATTCAGCGAGAGTTAAGATGCGACTGCGAGCGGGTTGAATGACACCCGCATCACGTGTCTAAAAGCTCGACGTCGATCTCGACATGGTAATGAGCAATCACAGTTGCTTATCCGCCGCTTATTCAAGGAATGAATTCTGCTCATTTATCTTCTCAGTCCCAAACTGGAGGATCTATGAACAAGCCACTCTTTACCTTGATCACGCTGCTTTCGCCGCTGGTCGCATCGGCTGGCGCCCAGGTCCAAGGTTCTATCCATGGTCAAGCTCAGGTAGCTTCGCCCATAACAACAACGTCTTTAAATTCGGAAGCTACATCTCCTAATGCCTTAGACAACCTTGCGGAAGAGATTATGACCTACATCAGAGCTCGGCAAAGTTTTGTTGGTGAGCAAGTCGCGTTAGATCCTAATGGATCGAACGCAAATAGTTTAGTCGGCGCAGTCAAAACCGCTCATGGGCGTATTGAGGCAAATAGAATTGTGTCTGATCGTTTCCATCAATCACAGCACTGGCTCGAGGGTGTCATCAGCAGTAACGAAGCACTCCAACAAAAAGTGATCGATTTTGCCAAGGCTGAGGCAGCGAAACAAACCGAAGAGCACAAAACAATCTCGGCCAAGGAAGTGCTGGAGACGATCGCAAAGTTTGAAATTAAATTTAGCGCTCTCAATTATCTCCTCACCAAAGATGACATCAAATCGGTCTATCGCGCCTTCGCTCCTCTCCTAAGTGGAGCCGTTGTCATCGACGAGAAAACGCAAACAGAAAAGGAAGGCCAAGAGCTTAAAACAGAATGGTCTGCATTGGGCTTTTTCGGAACAATCGAGAACCTTGTCAACACTCCCAGCGGGACGTTGGGGGATATCATCAAGAAGAAGGCACAGTAAGCCAGGTCCTAATCTCAAACTGAGGAAATTTATGAATAAGCCACTCTTCATTTTAGTCATGCTTCTTCCGCCGCAACTGGCCTTTGCCACGCAGGCTCTCACGACCTCGGTTTCCACTCACACCAATGCAGAAGACGAGGCTCCCGCACAGAATGCAATTGATAGTCTGGCTGCCGAGATCATGGCCTATATCAATGCAAGGCAAGAATTCGCCGATACGCTAGCCCTCAACGATCCGAAGGGTTTTGCAGCGATCAAAAATGCAAAGAGCCGCAATCAAGCTAATCAGATCTTCTTTGACCTTTTCCATGCATCAAAGAATTTCCCTAAAGGATTTGTTAGCAGCTATGCAGAGCTCGGAAAAAAGCTGGCGGATTTAATGTATATGCATAGGAAAGACGACCCTCAATTCACGGTAAAGCAAAGCGAAGAAGCCTTCATCGAGCTCGACACCCTGTTTAGTAAGAACAATTACCGCTTCACTGAAGATGATCTTAAAGCAGCGCGCAAGGTGCTCGCATCCATCTGGAATGGCAGAACTAATGCCAAAGACCACGGGGATTTAGAACTTCTAGATGGCTGCGCCGTAGAGCTTGTTAATAAGATCACAGACCTCGCGTACACGCCCGGCGGTGCGGTGGGCGCAATTATTAATTTTAATTTCAACTCAAAGCGCGAATAAAAAAATCGGTGCTCCCGGACTTTCGTCCAAGAGCACCGACATTAAGAATCTATAATCTAGGTCCAAAGACCTAGGACTTAGTTGCTGATAGCAACTTTCTCGACATGGCTTTCGCCGTTGTAGTCGGTCCAGCTGTAGGAATCGATCTTGAAACCCCAGCCGTTCACGGAAGAATCGGACTTGAACTCGAGAACGAGTTTCTCGCCTTCAACTTCCATGCTCCATGTGTCGTTAGCCAGGCGGCCGCTGATGGCATCGATGACGTCGCCAGCGCCTGACTTAAGCGTGAGGGTGTCGTAACCGGCTTCAGTTTCGAAGCGCGAGAACTTGATGCGCAAGAAGCGCGCACCGGGGTGCTCGATGGTCCAGCTTTGGGTGCCGCCGTCCACGTAGGGGTGAGCGGATTCGACAAGCGTCGCGATGGGCGCCTTCCAAGCGGAATCGGGGATGGTGATGAATCCCGGAGGAATGGTGTTCGTCAGCATGTTGTAGACGTTGAGACGGCCCGATGAAGCGATCTTCGTACGGTAAGCCTTGATCTTGTCGGAGGTCTTCATCAGACGGTCGCGAACTTCAGCGGGCGTAAGGCTCGGCTCCTTGGATAGGAGCAGAGCTGCCGCGCCGGAAACATGAGGCGTCGCCATTGACGTGCCCGAATAAGAATCGTAACCGCCGCCTTTGACGGAAGAAACGATGTTGTGGCCGGGCGCCATCAAGTGAACCGTCGTCCGGCCCCAGTTGGAGAAGGACGCGATGGTGTCGAGGTTTGTGGAAGCGGCAACCGCGATGACGTTATCCACTTGGTAAGACGCTGGATAGGACGGAGAAGCATCGTTGTCGCTTGAGTCATTGCCTGCAGCTGCGATGAAGAGGATTTTCTTCTCGGAAGCGCGGGTGATGGAATCAAGAAGAGCTTGGGAGAATCCGCCGCCGCCCCAGCTGTTGGACATGATACGAGCACCGTGATTGGTCGCCCAATCAATGGCCTTGACGGCATCGGCCAAAGTGCCCGATCCGCTGCCGGAGAGGAACTTCACGCCCATGATGGACACGTTCCAGTTGACGCCAACAACTCCCACGCCATCATTGCCATGGCCACCAATGGTGCCAGAGCAGTGAGTGCCGTGCGCGTGGTCGTCCATGGGATCGAGCGCGCCGGTGATGGCATTGAAACCGTGGGTGCCGTCGGCCGCCGTCCATGCATTGTCCTTGATATCGGCGTGAGTGTAATCCACGCCGGTGTCGATGACGGCGACGATCACATCCTTAGAACCCGTGGCGATTGCCCAAGCCTTGGTGGCGCCGATGTCTGCGCCAACCTTGCCGGCAACGCCATCGGTGTCTTTTTGACCGACGTTCTTCATGCCCCAGAGTTCAGAGAATTTGGGATCGTTGGGGAGAACTTCATTCACGTCGCCTTGAATGCGATAAATGAAGTTGGGCTCGGCGAAAACAACGCCAGGTGCGCTTTCGAGAGCCGAAAGAGCCCCTTGCGTGGACAGGATTCCAGCTTGGTTGGACTTCACAAGCAGAAGACGCTCAGTTTTGCTGATGGTTTCTTTAACCATCATGCCGAGACGCGCGAAGTTGGCGTTGATCGCCGACATCGTTTGAATGCCGTTTTTCGACATCTGAACGACAAATTCGCCCGGAACAGCTTCGGCCTTGAGTTGCGACGCGCGCTTCTCTTGCTTGGTCTTCGGCACCATTGCCTGCGCTGTGCCAACACCAAGGATTGCTAGGCTTAACAGCCTCATCCACATTTTCATTGTGATTCCCCCCCGTGAACTCGTTGAATGTCGGATTTTCGACTGTTGAAAATCTGACATTCATCAAGAATAAGACGGAACCTTCAAAAGAAAACCATATTTGCGCCAATGGATTGGCATTAAGACGAATTAAGGTAGACGAGCTACGCCGATTGAGCTGTCAAAATTTTGGCGTGTGCCTCAGCTCAGACTTTTCACCGCTTCAAGTTCGTCGGCGAGTTCCTTCGTCGTCGCTGCGATTTTTTCTTTCGCAAAGGAGTTGAGTTCAAGACCTTTGACGATCTCCCATTTTTTTCCGTCCGTGCGCACAGGGAAACTGAAGATCAATCCCTCGGGCGTGCCGTAGCTACCATCGGAGGACACGGCGACGGAGAAAAATTCATTCGCGGGAGTGGGGCGCGTGAGATTCTTAACCGTATCAACCACGGCGTTGGCAGCAGAGGCTGCGCTCGACAGCCCGCGCGCCTTGATGATAGCCGCGCCACGCTTGCCGACAGTCTCGCAGAAAGTTGTTTTGAGCCAGGCTTCGTCGGTGATGACCTCGGGAACTCGCTTGCCGTTGATGAGCGCGTTCGGAAAATCGGGATACATAGTGGGCGAGTGATTGCCCCAGATCGCAAGGCGCTTGATGTCTGTGACTGCTGCTCCAGCTTTTTGAGCGAGTTGAGTGACCGCACGATTTTGGTCGAGCATCGTCATGGCGAAAAAGTTTTGCGCTGGAATGCGCTTCGCGAATTTTTTCGCGATCCATGCATTGGTGTTGCAGGGGTTGCCCACGACAAGCACGCGGCAATCAGCTTTGGCGTTTTGATCAATGGCAGTGCCTTGCTTGATAAAGATGCCACCGTTGATCTTGAGCAGATCGGCGCGCTCCATGCCGTCCTTGCGGGGAACCGAACCGATGAGCAGGGCCCAGTCGACGTCTTTAAAGGCCACGTTCATGTCGGAGGTGGTGGTGACGGATTTGAGATTGGGGAAGGCGCAGTCGTCGAGCTCAAGCTTGACGCCATTGAGCGCAGGCAGCGCAGCTTCAAGTTCTAATAAATTGAGGTGAACGTCGGTGTCGGGCCCGAACATTTCCCCATTCGCGATACGAAACAAAAGGGCATAGCCGATTTGGCCTGCGGCCCCAGTCACTGCAACTCTCACGGATTGTTTTGCCATGGCCGCACGATAGGGCATGGCGGGAAATTCGCCAAGAGCGGGAAGCGAATCTCGACGCTGCGCTCTTAGCGATGAGGGAACTAAAACCGTTCGGGGCTAGAGCTTTGAATTAACGAGTTCGTTAGCTGCAAAGAAATAAGAGATTTCGCGCTTAGCGCTTTCCGGCGAATCCGAACCGTGAACGGCGTTGGCTTCGATAGAATCGGCGAAGTCTTTGCGGATCGTGCCGGGTGCAGCGTTGGCTGGGTTGGTGGCGCCCATGATTTCGCGATTCTTAAGAACGGCGTTCTCGCCTTCGAGAGCCATGAGCAGAACGGGGCCGCTTGTCATGAAGCTCACGAGCGAGCCAAAGAAAGGTCGCTCTTTGTGTTCCGCGTAGAAGCCCTCGGCCTTTGGCTTTTCCAAGGTGACGAGCTTTGCAGCCGCCACATGAAGGCCCTGCTTTTCGAATCGATCGATGATCGCTCCGATGCAGTTCTTTTTTACAGCGTTGGGTTTGATGATGGAGAATGTGCGTTCAAGTGCCATATGGGCCCGGAAGATAGAAGGACTCCGTGCTCGCGGCAAGCCATGGCGCACAGCAGTACCATCAGTGGATTCGCAGTGCGTTATCCCGCTAGGCCCAGACTCTATTAAGCCTTCAGCCTCTCTTGAAGAGTTTTTCCCATATCCGCAGGCGTAGGAGCCACGCGAATGCCTGCCTCTTCCATAGCTGCCATCTTAGAGTCAGCCGTGCCCTTGCCGCCGGAGATGATGGCGCCAGCATGACCCATGCGTCGACCTGGGGGTGCCGTGCGTCCGGCGATGAAGCCGACAACCGGCTTTTTCATATTCTTCTTCACCCAAGCAGCGGCAGCTTCTTCGTCCGTCCCGCCGATCTCGCCAATCATGATGACCGACTCCGTGCCGGGATCCTTGTTGAAGAGATCAAGGCACTCGATGAAGTTGAGGCCTTTGACAGGGTCGCCGCCAATTCCGATGCAGGTGGACTGCCCCATTCCGAGTGAAGTGGTTTGGTGAACGGCTTCGTAAGTGAGCGTGCCCGACCGAGAGACGATGCCCACAGTGCCGGGGCGATGGATATAGCCCGGCATGATGCCGATCTTAGCTTGGCCCGGAGTGATGATGCCTGGGCAGTTGGGGCCGATGAGCCGGAGGGGAGATTGGCCGGCGATGCGACGCTCATCGTTGCGGTTGTCGAGGAACTGTTTCACTTTGACCATATCGAGAACGGGAATGCCCTCGGTGATGGCAACCACCAGCTCAATGCCAGCGTCGAAGGCCTCAAGGATGGCATCGGCTGCGCCGAAGGGCGGCACGAAGACGAGCGAGACATTGGCGCCTTCTTTGGCAACGGCTTCTTCGCAAGAATTCCAGACGGGGAAATTCTCGACGCTTTGACCGCCGCGTCCGGGCGTGACCCCGCCAACGACTTTGGCGCCTGCAGGACCGAGTTTCTCGGAATACTCGCGGCACTGAGTGCTATGGAAAAGGCCGGACTTGCCGGTGATGCCTTGGGTGATGATGCGTGATTTTGTTCCAACTAGGACCGACATTAGCGTCCTTCCTTTGTGGCCTTCATGGCTTTGACAACTTTTTCGGCTCCATCGGCCATGGTTGTGGCCGAGATGATATTAAGGCCCGAGGTGTCCAACATCTTGCGACCGAGGTCGACGTTGGTGCCTTCGAGGCGCACCACGAGAGGCACGCCGATTTTAACTTCTTTGGCCGCGGAAATAACGCCTTCGGCGATGGTGTCGCACTTCATGATGCCACCGAAGATGTTGACGAAGATCGCCTTCACTTTTTTGTCTGCAAGAATGATCTTGAAAGCCTCGCGCACTTTCTCGGCGGTAGCGCCGCCGCCAACATCGAGGAAGTTAGCGGGTTCGCCTCCGAACTTTTTGATGATGTCCATGGTTGCCATCGCAAGGCCTGCGCCATTCACCATGCAGCCGATGTTTCCGTCGAGGGCGATGAAGTTGAGGTCCCACTTGGAGGCCTCGATCTCGCTCGCATCTTCTTCGCTCTCATCGCGCATCGCTACGACATCGGGATGACGCTTGAGCGCGTTGTCGTCGAAGTTGAGCTTAGCATCCATGGCGATGATCTTGGTGTCTTTGCCCTCGCCAACAATGGCCAAGGGGTTGACCTCAACAATTGAGCAGTCCTTGTCCCAAAACATCTTATAAAGATTGCTGAGGAAGGAATGGAGCTGAGTGGCCAAAGGCGCTTCGGCCTCGGTTTGGCCGACGTTTAGGAAACGCGCGACTTTGCGAGAGAGATAGGGCTGCCATCCGGCAGCGGGATCCACGGGTAGTGTGAGAATCTTCTCCGGATGCTTGGCCGCGACTTCCTCGATGTCCATGCCACCCTCTTGGGAAGCAAGAACTGACACCGCGCCGGCCGTGCGATCTTGGATAAGTGAAAGATACATCTCTCGCTTGGGCGGGTTCGCTTCTTCAATCCAGAGACGCTGAACCTTGCGGCCCTCGGGACCCGTTTGATGAGTCACCAATTGCATTCCGAGAATCTTTTCAGAAAGCGATTTGACCTCATCGAGAGTTTTGGCGAGCTTCACGCCCCCACCCTTGCCGCGCCCACCTGCATGGATCTGCGCCTTAACGACCCACATCTTCACGCCCTGGCTCTCCAGCTTCTTGGCGCCTTGCACGGCCTCGTCGACCGAGAAAGCAACGTAGCCACGTGGGGTGGCCACGCCCGCTGCAGCGAAGAGTTCCTTGCCTTGATGCTCGTGAATTTTCATTGGCCGTCCTGAGTGTTGATGTAAGCGCTCATATGACGCGACAACCTAGCATGCGCGGGGGCAGTGGGGAATGTGGCGAGCTTGGCGCTCCAAAGAAAATGAGTATCGAGAGTCATTGCAAATGCTAACGCCGCGCAAAAATACAGTCAGGCTGTCTTGCTCTAGAGTGTTCTTCAATGTCCGACCGTTTTTTTACGCTCATGGTTGTGCCCGAGAAGAGTGACCGCGTCCGTAAGGTCACTTTGCCCACTCTTTATCTGAGGCTCGGATCCATCGCCGCGCTCCTTTTGGTCTTCGCCGGCCTTTTTATTTTCTTCGACTATCTCCACGTGCTGTCGGAAGTCGCGGAGAACAAGCGTCTCAAAGTGGAAAACAATCTTCTCAAGCTTGATGTGCAGAATGCGAAGAACCGCATCGATGCCCTTGATCAGAGCGTGAACAGGCTTAAGTCGTTCGCGCACAAACTTCGCGTGATCGGGAATCTCGAAGGACCAAGTGCTGCCAAGGCGCTTCGAAGCCCCGAGCCTGCCACACCCGGCGCGCCCGTGACGCCTGATTCAGAGGAGGGCGGAGGCTCAATTGAAGATCCGGATCACAGCAGCTCCTACAAACCGGGCCCGCCAGGACCAGAGGCAGACATAGACACTCAGCTTGAATATCAACGTTCGCTAACGGTGAGCGGTGAGCTGGGCCAGCAATTCGACTCCAAACCGCTGATCGATCAAGTCGCACAAATCTCTATGGTGGCAGCGAAGCTTCGTGAGGAAGCGGAGACCGAGGAGCAAAATTTCGCCCAGCTTCAGGAACTTTTCCAGGACAAGGTGGATCGCTTCCTCTCCACCCCATCGTTGATGCCAGCCAAAGGCTATTTGAGCTCGGAATTCGGCTACCGCTTCAATCCCTTCTCGGGCACGCGCACTTTCCATGCGGGCACGGACATCTCCAACTCCATCGGCACCTCTATTATGGCGCCTGCTGATGGGCTCGTCACCTTTACGGGAGCATCGGGCGGCTTCGGCCAGATCGTGCGCATTGATCACGGTTATAATCTCGTGACGAAGTACGGCCACACCTCAAAGATCGTCGTGCACAAAGGCGACCGGGTGAAACGCGGCGAGAAGATCGCCGAGATCGGCAATACGGGCCGATCGACAGGGCCTCACCTGCATTATCAGGTGGAGCTCAAGGGCAGGCCCGTGAATCCTCGCTACTTCATGCTTGAGGATTCATTTTAATTTTTAATGCAGTCGATCTTGAGATCCACTCCGGACGAGTTGATGTGATTGAGCTGGAGCTTGAAAAGCTGATAGCTGCCCTTGTTCTTAGTGCGGATGAATCCTCGGGTGTTTTCCAGATCCGAAGCACCCCAGTCGGATTGATTCCCGCTGAAATCAAGTTGCGAAAAGGTGACATGACCTGACTGCGCATTTTGACTTGAGGCACCGACGAGCTTGCGAAGCGTGACGCTGAACCACTTTTGCTCTTTCACTTCCTTGCATTTCAAACGATCGCCCTGCTTCACCACGAATCGACCGTCAACAGGCGGAGCCAGCTGAAAGGGAACTTGGGGTGAAGCGACATGGTCTGGAGCACTTACCACCTCATTGGGCTCCTCAGTTTCCGTTTCTTCGAAGGACCCTCTTTCCAATTCCACGGACTTGCCATCTGCGACCTTGATAGTACGGTATGCACCGCCGTCTTCCCGAGTGAGAAAGACCGAGAACACAGTCCCTTGGCGACCGCAATCTTCGAACATAGCCTTGCGTGCATCAGCGTGACACGCGCTCATATTGAAGACATCAAGCTCAAACCGATAGGTCTTGCCGTTCAATGCCGGCCGATGATGACACTCATCGACCTTGGCATAGCAACCTCGATGGGTGAGGTCTCTGTCGCCGCCACTGACGCGCAGTTCTGCGCTGTTCTGTCCATTATTCTGTGTGCTCCTCAGAGTGGTCGCGTCTGGAGAGATGGCCGAGGCCCGATCTTGTGGGGTCAGCTCTCCGCAAGCCGTGAAGAGCGTAAAGGAAAGAAAGGATAGGATCGAGATCGACAATCGTTGAAACATACAAGACCTCCTTAGAGATTTGATCAAAGCGTGTCTGATAAGGAGCCTAAGCGGTCTGCGAAGCACGGAAGAGGTAAATCCGTTGGCGAGAAAGCTCAGATTCGATGAATTCTGCGTGAAGTCCAACCCTGTGAGAGGGCGTACCAAGTCCTCGACTCGTCGTGGGCACGAGCCAGAGACACGCCAAATGCGCGATACATAGGCGACAGAAAATCCGCGTCTTCACACCCTATTCATTTTAGCTGCGCCTAGGAACTCTTTAAGATGGGTCTATGAAACAGGATCGCGTCGTCTATTTGTGTTTGTTGGCCATGACAACCACTCTGCAAGGCTGCTTGCTTCAACAGAGTCAGCAAAGCTCCAGTTCGGTTCTTAAAAACAGCACCGCCAGCGCCGGCAGTCGTCGAAAAAAAGATAGCAGAGGGACATTGGGTTCGGGCAGCGACAGCGGTGACGATGGTTCCGACCCGGGTACTTCCAGCTCCAGTAATGGCAGAACCGGAAGCGGAGATGGAGACGACACTGTTGTGCCTTCAGCCGATCTCCGCTCACCTTGTATCGGCGATGACGGCTCGATTCTTTGCCAGATCAAAAATATCGGCCCAGATGATTTTGGCGTTGATACCGAAGGACTCAGGAAAGCGACATCAAGCGGCAGGCTGGTGAAGATTAGTATCGGTGCGGCGGAACTTGATGGCTACGACTTATTGACCCTGCGTCGCTGGGGTCCCTTTGATTCACCCGACCAATTCAACAAGCAACAAGAACATATCACTGCGATTTTCTCCGACTGCAACAAAGAAGCTGTCGACGTGAAATTGGGCGCGCCAGGTAAGAATGATCTCCCTGTCGAGTATTACCGCCACGCTTCGCTTAGCGAAGGCCAGGTGAGCAAAGAAATTTTTGATGGAGCCCCCTTCCCCGGGATTCCAACAACCGGGCACGAGATTGTTCCAAACAAGTATTATGTCTATTCGTTTTGCGTCGGCAAAATCAACCCTGCCAATATTAACAAGCTCTGGCGACCGGTGCACACGCACGTGATCTTGGCCACCGATTTCGTGAACCCGCCACCCATTACCGGGCAAATCACATCGCTCACGCACACTCGGAAGGCATTTGGGAATGGGGGCGATGCTGTTGGTGCTTGTTACACGCAAGCGAAGAAGAGCATGCATAATGTTAGCTTCGAAGTCAGCTTAGCGGGAGGTGCAGACCCCTCCCTTCCCGACCTAAGCGGAGTGCCCGAAAGCCAGATTGCATCAAATCCTCCCATCCTGGTGCACTATTTCATCAAACCTAAAGGTGACTCCGCACATTTCGTAACTGATAGCGATACGAGTCCCGCGCTCCTCGACACCGGGCTGACAAGCGATTTCTTTGCCTATGTGCAGCTTGGCACTGCGGAGATTAAGCGGATTATGAACGATCTGAGAACTACCGGACATTCAACTGTCCCGTTCTCGACGCAGCCAACAGATGTGCTGGCGGACCCCGACCGCCCTGGGAAAACCAATCCACAACCGCAAATCGCAAATACCCAAGACATGAGTTATTCCCGCCAAAAGCTCTTGCGAGGGAGCGAGCTTACCGTGGAAGTTCAATTCACGATTCGCGATAGATCGCTTGAGTTCAAATACAAGGATGCGGACGCCGGAAAGATCGTCTTCTCATCGCCCATCGCGCAGGCCGTGCAGGGATTGACGCTCACCTCCAACACCGCTTATCCGGGTTACCGCAAGGTGCGTTTCGAGAAAGACGAGCGCTCCCACAACCAGTGCGGCATTTGCACGGTGCTTAAGGACAACGTCAGTGACACCGACGATCACCGAAAAAAAGAAAGCCTCTGCCAGAGCTTCTAAGCGTGACGGGGGCGCACCACTCTAGTCTTCAATTGTGCGGCCAGGATTGGTGAAAACGTCTCGAAAGATCACCTTGGGTTGCTTTCTCAATCGAGACTCAATGTTGGCGAGGATAGGTGTGTTGGCCTCCATCCCGTCACCCTTCACCAATCCCGGCCGCACAATTCAACATCACCCGCGTTAGATCTCATGTCGGCTGTCGCCGCTCCGCCCAATTTAAAAGCAGCGTCCTCACGTTATCCTATCGGATCAGGAGGATTTTTTTCATCATGACTGGTTGGTCTCAACATTTGCTTTACACCTTGATTCTAGGACCTGCCCTTGCCTTCGGCGCAAAAGGCGCAAAAAAAGAGGCGCCGCCTGCCGCAAAGAAAGAGGCAACACCCGCAGCGAAAAAAGACGCCGCGGCGACCGCACCCGCAACCCCAGCACCCGCTGCTCCGACAGCAGCCCCAGCTCCGACGGCTGCGCCTGAAGTTGCCAAGAAGGCGGATCTTCCGCCCGCTGTGAATTTTAAGGCCGACGATGTTTGGAACGTGGATATTTTCAAACAGGAAGATCACAAGGTCTTGGTGATTCAGGATCGAAAATACACGAAGGCTAAGAAATTCGAGCTGGGCCTTGATGCGGGCGTTACGTCAATGAGCCCCTTCTACACCTCCACGCTCTACGGCGGTCATTTGGCCTATCACTTTTCGGAGTATCTAGGCGTTGAGGCATTTTATTTCGGTTCGGCGAGTACTCGTTCAGCAGATCAAAAGCAGCTGCAAAAATTTCTCTGCAGTTACAATCTCTGCACGGAAAAAGAATATCAAAAGCCTTCGTACTTCACGGGCGCGGCGTTTTTGTGGAGTCCAATCTACGGCAAGTTCGCTTTCTTCCGCAGCTCGATTATCCACTTCGATCTCTACGGATCAATCGGGGCCTCGCTCCTTGGCATCGACTCCAATCGCAGCGAAAGCGGAGGCAAGGATCAAAACGCGCTTGGCTCGTTGGCGAGCGTTGGGATGAGGATCTTCCTCTCTAAGCATTGGTCTGTCCGCACCGAGCTCAAGCACAACGCTTATCGGGCTTACTACGGCCCCTTCGGCAACACACTCAACGAAGAGCCAGGCAAGTCGCTGTGGCGGCAAAACTTCACCTTCTCGACGGGCGCGAGCTTCGTGCTCGGAGGATCCTGAGTCATGAACAAGAGCTTCGCCTATCTCGCGCTTTTTGCGCCGCTGGCTGCCCAAGCCCGCATCGCGATTATCGAGAACAACTCGGATGTCTTCGAGATTCCTCGCTCGCAGACGAAAACGTACCTTCAGATCCAAACGGGATCGATTGAGCAAAACCTCAAGCCCGTGCGCGCCGCTAAGCCCGGGGCGATGTCTGAAGAGGAACTCGCCACCATTCCTGAGCGATATCTCCCTCCTGAGCTTCAACAAAAGCAAAGAGAGATCAAAGCACGTCTTGAAAAGACCAAAGAAGCCAAGAAAGCGCAAAAGTTGGTTGAAGCCGCTAAAGGAGTTCCAGCCAAAGACGGCGAGGTGGTTAAGATTCGCGGCAAGAAGAATAAGATCGTAGACCTGCGCATCGACGAAGCGGTGTGGGTGCCGCCAACAGCCGCCACCGATGATGCCATCCTTGCGCCTCAACGAATGCTGCCTGACGTGGAACTTCTCCAAGGCATCGATGTAGAGACTTCGGGCAAAGTGAAAAAAGAAATCAGACCCGGCGAGACCCGCGAGATGACCGAGCTCTTCGCCTCCGGAAAAACCACCGATCCTTCCCGCACGCCGCTGCTTCCCGCTTTCAATGCTTACGCCGATCGCGACTACGCAACGGCGGTAACCCTTGCGCTTGGCGTGATGTCGGATCCTAAGGCCTCAGTCGACCTCAAGGTTAACGCACGCTATGTGTTGGCGCATTCGCTCTTCCAAGCTGGTTTCTACGCGTCGGCGCTTCCACATCTCGTGGAATTGGTGCCCACCAAATGGCGTCGATCAGTCATCGGCATCGCAGCCCAGGTGCTGGAAAAAACGCGTGATGACGGCGCGGCCAATCAAATCTTGGCGAATGTCTCACTCTCGCAAATCCCAGAAGAACACCGTCCGCTCTTCTCCTTTCACTTGGGACGCATTCTGCTCAACACTGGCGCGCGTGATGCGGCCTTCGCAGCTTTCAAACGCGTCCCGCTGGATCACACTCGCTATCCCGAGGCTCAGTATTTTATGGGCGTGATACGCGCTGCCGAAGTGGAAAACGGCGCGACCGCCGACGACTGGGATAAAAAAGGTTCGGCTGTGTCCGTGGCTCGCGAATATTTCGACACGGCTCTCTTGGCTGGACGCACTGCTGGCGCCGGAGATTTGATGAATCTCATCAAACTCAGCCTTGCTCGTCTCGCTTACCAATCGAAGCAGTACAACCAGTCCATTTATAATTACAACGATATCCCCACCGATTCGCCCTTCGCTCGAGAAGCTGCGTACGAGACGGCTTGGTCGCTCTATCGGATCGCTGAGTACAATCGAAGCTTGGGCGTGTTGCACCCGCTTGGATCGGCCTATTTCGAGAGCCGCGACTTGCCGGAGCTTTGGATTTTAAGAAGCCTAAACTATCTCAAGCTCTGCCGATTTGACGAATCCAAGCGCGCGGCCAACCAATTCGAAACAGTGTACAAGGCCTTAGACCCCGAACTCGCCGCGGCCACATCGCAAACTAAGGCTTTGCAATTGGCCTCACCGTCGGATTTGGAGAAAGCCGCTCTCCCAGAGTGGATCCGCGAGATCCTTCTTCACGACCCAGTTGTGAGAAAGGACTTCACGACGGAGGACCTGCTGAAGAAGGAGCGTTCGCGTCTTGCGACTTTGGCCACGAACCTGCGGGTTCAGGACGCCGAGCTTCGCTCATCGAGCGCGCAAGCCTTGGAGAAGCAGCTCGACAAGAAAATCCAAGCCGTCGCCAACGCGCTCAAGCCCTATCTCGTGAGCCGCATCGCGGACATCCAAGCCGAGTACAAGTCTCAAAAAGAGCGGCTCGATTTCTTGCGCTTTGAAATCTACTCCCAAGCCACTCGTTTTCCCAAGGCACTTGAAAGGCCCGAGGCTCACAAGCTTATCGCCAAAGGCGAGTTCTTGCCTGGCGTGTTCCTCAAGGGCCACGAGATCCTATGGCGCTTCACCGGTGAGTACTGGTCCGATGAGCTTCGCGGCTACGATTATTTCATGCCGACGGAGTGTAAGGGAGATGAAGGTTAGGCGGAAAGTGGAGGCAGTTTCAGTTTATGGACACTGCCTCCTCCAAGCTTCTGCGACCGTTTAAAAGCCTCGAAGGCAACCGGCCATGCTCCTCTAAGCCCCGCGCAGCTCCGCCCACATGGGCCAGCCCAAAGATGCTGTAATACTGGCGCGGCCTTCATACGTTAATTTTTCACAACCAGTTCAAATATCGTTGCCTGTTTGGGATCTGGGACTACTTTAAACGACCCATGGATAAGTTCACAGGTTACACAGCACCTGGAGCAGGCAAGGCGATTGAGGATCAGGATCAGAGTCATAAGCAAAGTAAGGAGCTCTCTTTAGAGACGGCGTTTTCGCACAAGAATAAATTGCTCGTGGCCATTCTCGACAATGTTGAAGACGCGATCGTCGGCTGCGATGCGGATGGCATGCTGACAATCTTCAATCGGGCCGCTCGCGAGTTCCTTTGCTTATCGGCTGTCCCAGAGCAACAAGATCTTTGGGCGCTCCCATGTGATTTTTACTTGAGCGACGGCAAGACGCTGATCAACAAAGAGGGCATACCTCTGTACCGCGCCCTGCACGGAGATCGCATCAAGGACTTTGAGATGGTGATTGTCCCAAAAGATGGGAACAGCCGCAGAGTTATGGTCAGTGCCCATCCCTTTATTGATTCTGAAGGCCGTAAGCTCGGCGCGATCACGACAGCTCATGACATCACCGACCAGCGCAACGCTGAACGAGAATTGCGCAAGCAGCGCCACCTCTTTGAGTACATCGTCAACACGGTTCCTCATAGCGTGTTTTGGAAGGATCGAAACTCTCGTTTCTTGGGAGGGAACAAGCTCTTCCTGAATAAAGCCCTGGGCGTGAATTCCGCGGAAGAAATGATCGGTCGGGACGACTATGCGTTTTTCCCGCAGAATGAAGCCGACTATTTTCGCAAATGCGACTCTGAGGTGATGGAGAGCGGCACTGCGATGTTCGACATCGAGGAACCCCAAAGCCAACCCGAAGGCGGTGTTCGGACGCTTTTAACAAGCAAGGTTCCTTTGAGGGATGAGACCGGCGAAGTTATTGGCCTGCTCGGTGTCTTTGCCGACATCACCGAACGCAAACGCATGGAAGAGGAACTCGCGAAGGCCAAAGAAGCGGCTGAGGCAGCAACCAAGGCGAAAAGCGATTTTTTGGCGACAGTGAGCCACGAGCTCCGCACCCCGCTCACATTGATCCTGGGCCCTGTTGAGAGAATATTGTCCACGTATGAATCGGAGCTTTCGGAAAATCTGCGAACCGAACTCACAAGGATAAAGAGAAACGCCGCGCGGCTCTTGATGCTCGTGAGCGACATCTTGGACGTCTCAAAGATCGAGGAGGGCCACGGAGGAATTTTTTGTGAAATTCTAAATATCTCAAATCTTGTGAAGGAGATGAGTGCGGAGACGGCGTCACTGGCCCAGCACCGTAACATTGCGTTGACTGTCTCGGTGGATCCTTTGCTAAATGACGTTTGTATTGACCGCAGGAAATTCGAGAAAATCGCGCTCAACCTCATTGGCAACGCGCTAAAGTTCACGCCAAGCGGAGGAAGGGTGGACGTGATCGCGCGTCGATACAGCGAAGGCGCCGGATCCAATGCAGCCCCTGAGTTTGAGTTCTCCGTTGTTGATACTGGCCCAGGTATTTCGGAGGAGCACCAAAAGCTGCTCTTCCAAAAGTTTCAGCAGATCGACAGCTCGGCCGCTCGCAGACACGACGGCACCGGGCTCGGCCTGGCGCTCGTCAAAGAATTCGCCAGCCTTATGGGAGGTCGGTCGGGACTTGAGAGCACCGTAGGAAAGGGGTCGCGCTTCTTCGTTATTTTGCCCCTGACCCCGGCGCAGACTGGCGAGCAACAGCACGCGCTCAAAGGCGAAGTTGCGACCTTCGGACCTCGTGAAGTTCACAAGCGGATGCATGATGAGCCATTGGCTCGCACGACTTTGCCTCAGTCCGCGGACGGGCCTCTGGTTTTAGTTGTTGAAGACAATCCAGACATGCGAGCGTACGTGACGGAAATTCTGAGAGAGGAATATCTTGTTGAGACGGCCAGCAACGGACAAGAAGCGCTCAAGTTCTCAAAGCAGCGGCGGCCCGACGTTGTCGTCTCGGACATCATGATGCCCGAGATGGACGGGCTCGAACTTGTGTCGCGCTTTAAAGAAGATCCCGAATTGAGAAGGATCCCCGTGATCTTACTCACGGCGAGGATGAGTCCCGAAGAAATTGCGGTGGGCTTAAACCAAGGAGCCGATGACTACTTGGCGAAGCCCTTTGCCCCGTCAGAGCTCAAGGCTCGCGTTCGATCGAGTCACCGTCTCTTTCAAGCGATTCGAGATTTGGAGCGGACCGATGCCGAGCTTCGATCGACACAGGGTCATTTAATTGAGGCCGAAAAGTCCGCAGTCGTCGCAACACTTGTTTCCGGCCTTTCTCACGAACTCAACAATCCCCTAGCCGCCATTTTGATGATCGCTCAGCTGTTGCTAACGGAAAAGACGATCAACGCCCCTGCTTGGCGCAACTCAATCGCCTCCATCGAAACGCAAGCCAAAAGATGCGGGCAGATTGTTCGAGCTATTTCCGAAGCCTCGATATTGCCGCCCGCTCGGCGTGACGAGATTGCCGCTTCGGCCTTGTTTTCGGCCCTGCTTGCGCGTGTGGCACCGCTGCTGTCTCAGAACCAGCTCGATCTCAGGGTCGAGAGTGGGCTTGTTTCTGGCTTAAGGCTTTCGGTGAACGTCAACCAAATCGAGACAGCGCTGCTCAACATCGTGTCGAACGCGATAGATGCGAGCCCAGAGGAAAGCGTCATCGAAATCTGTATGAGTGAGTCTTTGGCTGATCCGGAGCACGGAGTTGAAATCACCGTGAAAGACCTTGGCTGCGGGATTGCTGTTGATGTCCTGCCTCACGTCTTCAATCCTTTCTTCACAACTAAGGACCCAGGAAAAGGCACGGGCCTTGGTCTTTCCATCGCTAAAAAAATCATTGAGTCCCATGGAGGTCGTATCGTGATCGAAAGCAAAGAATCGACTGGCACCCTGGTTCGTGTTCGTTTACCCGCATTTTCCGGAGTTTTGCCGTCGTGAGCGCTTTGCAAACTCACGGTCGAATCCTCGCAGTTGACGATGATCCCATCGTTCTTCACACGTTGAGCCTGGCACTCAAACAGCAGCGCCTCGACGTCACTGCTGTCAGCGGTGGCCACGCTGCAATTCATGAGGTTCAGATGAGTCACTTCGACCTGGTGATCACTGATCTCAATATGCCGGGCCTGTCGGGAGAAGCGACTATCAAGGAGATCAAAAAAATCGCTCCAGAAGTTCCTGTGATTGTCGTCACGGGTTATGCATCGCCATCTGTGGTTGATGAATGCACTTCGCTGGGCATCTTTGACTTGCTCCATAAACCCTTTGACCTAGCCGAGCTGTATAGGACTGTTTCTGAGGCCTTGGGGGGCCATTCTTCCTAATTACAAATACCTGCGACGCGACCATGTCGAATTCTTAGACACCGTCTCGACGCTTTTGAGCGCTCAACAAACCTTCTTAACGTCATCTTCACATCTGCGAGGACTTGAGCCCAGCACCGCGTGGCATAGCGACTGCATTAGATCAATCTGCTGATGTTGAGTTGAAGTTGTACGTTTTCTCCCCGCTGCGTTGATGTTGAGTATGTGGTCCGACCCGGGTGAATCCCCTCCCCCCTCCCCCCTCCCTTCACCCGGGCCGGAACACATCTGTTACTGGCACCACCTGAGGTGGTCGCCTGCACCACCTGAGGCGGTCACCCGCACGACCCACCTGTGTACACGTCCTGCTGCGCTGAAATCCCTTTCATCTTGAACCGGAGGCCATCATGGCTCGCTCGCGCAGACAAACAGGAGATGCCAACACGATTCTTCGAATCGTGATCTTCATGCTCTGCTTGGGCCTCGCCACCAAAGCCGGCACTCTGATCTTCGGCGCTCCAAGGCAAGTGGCCTCCACATTCGATAAACCCACTCAAGCCGCTCGACCCACCATGCAAGATATCCCCGCGCCTGTTCAACAAGAAGAAGAGTCGACGGACGAAGAAACCAAACTCCATGCCTATGTCGTTCGCCGAATCGTCGAAGACATGGATCGCTTGCCGAAGGAGCAGCTCGCATCCACACGCTACTTGAGCCTCGCCCACCTCTATCACACGGGCTCGCGAGCTAAACACCTCAAAGATGATCGTAAAGGACTGGCTAAAGCGATCAATATGCTTTCGACGATGAAAGAGATCGTCCCGCTCGTGGCCATCGACGCCAAGCACGAGCTAATTTTCCGCATCAACATCGACCAGCTCGGTTGGAAAAAAGAAACTTGGGAGTCGCTCGGAGCGGCTCATCCCTTCTCGCTTCGTTATTCCTTCGAGAGGTCCGAAGAAATTTATGCGCAGTTCAAGACTCGCTATCCCGTCCTACGCGCGGATTGGTTTGTGGCGAACGCGCTCAAAGCCCCTCACTATTATTCCTTTTTAAAACTACCCAATCGCGAGACTGAACTCGAAAGCCAGTGGCTCAGAATCCAGCCCGGCAAATCCAGCCTCAAGGGTGTCTTTGCCCGCGAGATGAATGGTGGACGCGGCTTCCAGATTGAGCAGCATGCTGCGGCGACCGGCGTGTATTGGAAACTCGCTCCGGCGCCAAACGTGGCGCCACGAGCGCTTCCGGCCCGTGCCATCGCTCCGCGCTCCACTCCGAACGATCAGGTAGCGAATGAGAGCAATCCGGATCGAGAGATCGCATCTAAAGAAGAATCCGAAGGCGAAATCGAGAGACCTTTTCATCTCACCGGCCGAGTGTCGATGTTTACTTTGCCTAACGGCCTTCCTGGCTTCATGCTTTCAGATACCGGAGGGAATCGACGTGATGAGCTCGCCGTGCCACCAACCGAAGACTATCGGCAGATGCGAGTGTTGAGCCCCCTATCGTGCCTCGAATGCCATGCGAGCGGTACAGTGACGCCCTCGGAGATGAGCGAATCTGAAGATGAAGCGACATCGAATCTTGAAGCCGCGCTCTCTGATGATGAAAATGGCGAGGGTCGATTTGATGAAGTTTCAGAGTCCATCGACTTCGCAAGTCATTTAGATTCCGGACATGCGGCACAGGAAGATCCTGATACCGAGATCCTCAATCGCATGACGGCACGCTACAACCAAAGACTGAGCGCACGAGACGTTGCTGCCGAGCTCGGCTTGATGCAGAAGGGTCTTGCAGCTTATGGCCTCTCGGAACTCTCAACTGTTACGAGTGGCGGAAGCATTAGCCGGGCTGACTTTGCCCGCGCCTACGCGCACATCGTCTCTAAGATTCCCTTTCGCAAGGTCAAGGTGCAACCGATAGCGCCGACCGCTATCGGAAGTCCCAACTCCAAACGCTAGGCGGCGCGTACGAGCTAGACTTTGGCCACACATGTAGAAAAAGGGTTCGCAAACCCATGGCTTTGGAACCCATTTCAAACACTGTCCCTCCTCTCACTGATTTTCAGCTCTCCCTTCACAAGTGTCGCTCCCAAAAACACCGTTGCTCAGCCGCTTGGCGCTGAAACATGGAAATCCCCGATACATAGGCCGCGCCGATCTTGGATGCATAAGTGCGTCCGCCGGAGTCTGAGCGGTAGTTGAGATCGTAAACCACCAAAGGGCTCCACTCCTCAAAGGGCTCGGCGCCTTCCAATCCACCGGCGGCCCACACAAGTGCGCGAGGCGCGGGGCAACCCGGGCCATGGTCCAAACGTCGCGACCTCGCAGCATAATAGGAGGCGCGAGGAAGCAATTCTTCCAAAGGTCCACGCGTACCACCGCCGCCCCACACAACCCAGTCGGGTTGGCCAAGGTCCTCGCCTTGCAAAAGCGAACGCAATCCATCAACGTCGGTGTTTGTGCCTCTCCATTCGTCACTCACCCGCACAAGTGTGTTGACGGCACCAAGACGCGACGCTGCCTCCGACTTTCGCGAGCAGATCGTAAAGGCGAGCGACTTAAGCGGCGATGTGACGGCAGCGGCACGGAGTCCGAGCGCATGAAGAAAGTCCATCGCATCCCTCCATTCGGCAGGAGGCACTGGCACCGCGAGCACCGGCATTTTTCGGGAGCTAAAAAATTCCTCCTGCTCAAGCGGAGTGAAACTATGCTGGACTGGATCGCCAAGAACCGCCGCAAAGGAATCAAAATCCTTGGGCACGGCCGCCCACTCAAGCGTGGACGGAAAATCAGACTGAGCTCCGTCACGAAATACGGCTTCTCGCTGAAGCAGGTGATACCACTTCCACCTTGGCAAAGCCTCGGCCGTGCGAGGAGAAAAAATCCTCCGCTCCGGATCTAGTTCTTGCCAAACATGACCCGCCGCCAGTTCACGAAATGAGAGGATCGGAACTTCAAGACGCAGGTGACGGTCTTCATAATCAAGCTCATGAAGGCAGTCCTGAAGAGTCTGCCCCATGCGCCGTGTACTGAGGCAAAGTCCTGGCGGAGTCTCAAAAGGACAGGCACCCAAAGCAAGGTCCCATTCCCATGCAATACCACGCGGCTCGATGGCACGCGTAAGTCGGACTCCAGATCGATAGGATACCCACGCCTGATGCGGAGGCACTTGTTCCATCACTCGCTGCAGCCCTTCTTCGCCCAGCATATCCGAGCGGGCGAGCACGCGCTGCGAGCCAAACCACTCTGTGCCTTTGAGCACATGCCAAGGTTCAAGCAGCAATCGGCCCGGCTGCGGCGGTAGAGTAGCGTCGATCCACTGCTCTTCTATCTTATTCAACGCTTCGCTGGACCCCGTCCGAAGTGTCAGCACCGAAGCGCGTGTCCACGGGCAGGGCAATAAATCCGGTAGATCGTCGCGGCGAAGCCAGAGAATGGGAATATGCGCGGGAACTGAAGTTCCTGGATCAACGATGATCCACGCTTCGCGCACTGACTCCTTTTCCAATGTCGCAATAAGGGACGGAAGTGCATCGGAGCCAAAATCGTTGAGATCGAAAACTCGAGCCCAAGGCCGATGCTTCTGCAGGCGAACGAGGAAACTTTTCTTCCCAACTGCACGCGCTCCCGAAATGCAATTCAACATCAGCTAAACCGAGAGATGCACCTTTTTGACATCGTCGTTGTCGTTGACGAGCTCGAGGAACTTCTTCAAGTCCTCTTCTTGGTCAGGTGAAAGCGTGGCGGGAGTCTTGGGCTTGAAAGAAAGCTCGTGCTTGTCCACATGCCAGCCAAGCTTGCCGAGCTCGGTGGCGACGGATTCAACTTCAGATGTGCCCGTGTAAAAGCACCACTCGCCTTCGCCGAAATCCTCGACCTCGTTGGCGCCCGCATTGATCGCCGCTTCTTCGGCATCAACATCGGGCTTGGGTGGCTTTGCAATGACGGTGCCGACGCGATCGAACATCCACATCACAGAGCCCGCCTCACCGAAGTTGCCTCCGCCTCGCGCGAATTGAGCGCGAAGATCCTGCACCGTGCGATTACGATTATCCGTGAGCGCGTCGATGAGAACGGCCACACCATGCGGGCCATAACCCTCGTAAGTGACTTCTTCGAGGTTGGCTTCGTCCCCGCCGCCGGAGCCGCGCTTGATGGCGCGTTCGACGGTGTCTCGCGGCACTGAATTTTTCTGCGCTTCCTTGAGCGCCGTCCGCAGACGGGCGTTCGAATCGGGGTTTACGCCGCCGATGCGCACCGCCACCGCGATTTCTTTCGCGAGTTTCGTAAAGAGTTTACCTTTTTTTGCGCCCGCTGCTTCGCGAACCGCATTGACCCAACCACGTCCCATAGTCTCTATGCCTTTAGCGCTCGCCGGAGGATTTTTCCAACGTTCGTTTTAGGGAGTTCAGCCCGGAATTCCACAATCCGGGGGCACTTATAGCCCGTCAGGTTCTGCTTGCAGTGGTCTTTGATCTGTTCTGCCGTCAAAGTCGGGTCTTTTTTCACCACCACAATCTTGACCACTTCCCCGGACCGTTCGTCGGCCACGCCAATGGCGGCGCATTCCAAGACTCCAGGCATCTTCGCAACGACGTCTTCGACTTCGTTGGGATAGACGTTGAAGCCGGAGACGAGAATCATGTCTTTCTTTCGATCCACGATTTTAAAAAAGCCATCGGCCGAAGCCACGGCAATATCGCCTGTCTTGAACCATTCGCCGTCCATCACCTTGGCAGTTTCATCGTCACGCTTCCAATAACCCTTCATCACCTGCGGCCCTCGGCCGCAAATTTCACCCGGCTCGCCGATGGCGCATTCTCGGCCGCTTTCGTCGATGATCTTAACCTCAGTGGATGGAACGGGAATACCGATGGTGCCCACGCGTTCTGTTCCATCAATGGGATTGCAGCACAGAACGGGTGAAGTCTCGGTCAGTCCATAGCCCTCCACCAGCGGCTTGCCCGTGAGCGCCTGCCATTTCTCAGCCACAGCGCTTTGTACAGCCATGCCCCCGCCAACAGCAACCTTGAGGCGAGAGAAATCGAGGTTTCGAAATTCCTCGTTATGCATAAGCGCATTGAAGAGCGTATTCACCGCTGTGATGGCTGTCCATGGATGAGTCTTAAGGACCTTAACCATATCCTTGATGTCTCGCGGATTCGTGATGAGCAAGTTTGCCGAACCGACTTTCATGAACGAGAGGCAATTCACCGTGAGCGAGAAAATGTGATAGAGCGGCAGCGCCGTCACAACCATTTCGGTTCCGATGCTGAGAAGCGGGCTCATCCACGCAGCGATTTGCTCCATGTTGGCCACCATGTTCCGGTGAGTCAGCATGGCCCCCTTGGACACCCCCGTCGTTCCACCGGTGTATTGGAGGAAGGCGATGTCGTCGGGGCCGACTTTGACAGGCACGAAGCCATGGCTCGCGCCTTCCTTAAGAGTGGCGTTAAAAGATACGGCAGCGGGCAAATCAAAGGCCGGCACGAGTTTCTTCACGTGCTTTACGACAAAGTTAACGATCTGAGCCTTAGGGAAACCGCACAAATCGCCGAGCTCCGTAACGATGACTGTTTTGATTTTCGTCTTAGGCCAAACAGATTCCATGTTCTTGGCAAAGTTCGCCATGATCACCAGTGCAGTGACTTCTGCATCGTTGAATTGGTATTCCATTTCCCGCGGCGTATAGAGCGGGTTGGTGTTGACGACGATAAGGCCGGCCCTGAGAGCGCCGAAAAGCGCCACGGGGTACTGCAGGCAGTTGGGCATTTGAAGTGCGATGCGATCGCCCTTTTTAAGTCCGATCTTCTGCAAGTAGCCCGCAAAATCGCGAGAGAGACGGTCGAGATCGGCATAGCTGAGCGTTTTGCCGAGGTTGATGAAGGCCGGCCGGCCTAAGTAGAGCTGACAGCTCTTGGAGAAAACATCGACGACCGAATCATAAGCCGCGGGGTTGATCTCAGCAGGGATCGTCTTGGGATAATGCTTAAGCCAAATTTTTTCCATCAACGGCAAATATAGCCGCTTAACGAATAAGCCGGTAAGTCTCGCTCATAATGCCCCGTGGCATTCTAACGCTTTAGGTCTCGATCGAAAATGGAGTGAAGTTCGTGTCTCGATCGTAGAAGTCTTCCTCTTCCGCCTTCTTGAGAAAGCCAACAACTCTATAGGTAAATGGGGTCATCAAAACTTCCCAGCCGGTTTTGAGCAGGTAATTGCCGATGATCACCGAAATGACTTGGTCTTTCGACCAAATGCCCAGAAATGCCAAGGGATAGAAAATCAGTGAATCCACCATCTCACCCGCTATGGTGGAGCCGATAGTGCGCATCCAAAGATGCTTGCCCTCCGAGAAGATTTTCATCTTCGCGAGCACAAAGGAATTCGTAAACTCGCCGCAGAAGAACGCAATGAGCGAAGCGATCATGATTCTCGGCGTGGCGCCAAACACGGTTTCGAGGGCACCTTGGTTGGCATAGTCGGCGGCCGGCGGCATTTTGAGAACAACCCAGCTCATCACAGAGGCAAAGAGCATAGCTGAGAAGCCGGCCCAAACGACTCGACGCGCACGAGCATAGCCGTAGACCTCGGTCATAATGTCTCCGAAGATATAGCTAATGGGGAAGAATAAAATCCCTGCACCAAACTTGAAACCACCAATCTCACAAACCTTAGCCGCACCAATCAGGTTGGAGCAGAGAAGAACCGTCACAAAAGTGGCCATGACGAGGTCGTAGTATTTGTAGCTTTTGCGGGGCGTCTTCATGAGCGACGAGTTTGGCATGTGTCCTTGATCTGTCAACGGATCTTGAAGATCGCGCCCCTGAAAGCTTTCTCTCTTCCGTGCTAAGGTCAATCCATGGGCGAGGAAATCAGACTAACAACCGAAGGACTTTTTCTGGTCGACGGCGAAGAAATCACGCACGAGCGGACTCTTGCGCTTTTTTATCGGAGCGTTATCAAGGAAGGTGACCAATACTTTCTGCAGGTGGGCGATGAGCGAAAACCAATCATCGTGGAAGACACGACCGTCTTCGTAAAACACGCCGACCCTCATGCACTCAAGATTTGGCTCTCCGATGGACGCGAGGAAGCGCTTGACCCCGCAACGATTTCGTACACTCAAGGCCGGCTCACCTGCAAGACGGGCCAAGGCCTTGAAGCGCGTTTCACTCGCTCTGCTTACTACGATTTCCTGCGGCAACTTGAGCAAGATGATGGCGGGTTTTTTATCGACATCAAAGGGAAGCGAGTGGACCTTGCTCAGGCGACTTAGCCTGCAGCCTGTTAACCATAAAATCGGTTAAAGATCAGAATTCTTGCGATAACGACATTGCCAGCTGGCATCGGGGAAATCGCGCACAAAAGCCTCATTCGGGCTAAATTCAATGGATGTCGCTTCGGCCCACTCACCACACTTGAAGGGAGGCCAAACTTGGCACATTCGACTTTGCCGACTTAACCGCAAGCCAGATTCAGTCCTACGAAGTATGGATTCACCCATAAACATGAGATCGAATTCCTCGATGTGTCTTTCGGGACCTTTGTTAATGTCATCAAAGTCCCATGCCAAAGGGATACCCCCAGCAACTCTCTCAACATCAACAATCAAGCTTCGATGCGTGTAAACGAATCGGACTGATTTCGGGCACCACTGCGAATCATTCTCGAGTGAATAACTTCCCTCATAAGCCTTAAGCAGGTCCGGGCTCGGCGGCTTTGCACCATTTCCGAAAGCGCTGGGCGGGATCAACAAGGCCGCGATGGCCAAAAGCAAAATAAAGCTTTTCATTCTTATCTCCTGCGGAAATTGAGCGTGACGCTCTTAGAGCTTTGGCCGCTTGCCGATGCAGCGAACATTAAAGGGACTGTGAAATGTGTCGCCCTGATTAATGAACGTGAACGAAAACACGTTAGCTTCCATCTCGGTGTAGCCGAAGACATGAGAGGATTCGTGAAGAAGAAGTGTCTTCACTTGATCTAACATTCCTGGGATCGCCGGATTATAGGCCATGAAGCCGATGTAAAAAGGCTTCAGCACTTCTATGTAGGGACCTAATGCATCAGACCCGTAGTTCATCACCAGAGGCTCAAGTTCGCCTCGGTAGTTCTTGCGCTCGAGTTCTTTGCTCGGCTCATGCCGAAGATCGCTGATGACCTTTGCCATCAGTTCGGGATCGATGGCCGGAAGATATCTCTCTTTGAGCTGCTCATTGAGGCAGGCTTTTCGATCTGGCCATTTGAATGAGAGAAGCATCTCGGTGAGCTGCGAAGACGCCACCACAAGCGCTGTCCTAGGCGCTTGGTACGCAAAGCCTCCGCCATCAGCCACTCCTCCGGCAGTCGCTTTAAAAGCGCACGCGAGACTCAGATTAAGTAATAGAATATTGACTCGGAAATTCATGGAAGCTCCTTTGTATAACACAATTCTTACCGCCCCGCATCATTAGCCTGCTTTCCCTCTCGCCAAAAGGTTAAAGATGTTTAGTTGATTCAACTAACTCAAGATTTACTTGAGTTAGTCCGTTACCGTTCTAAGGATGGCTGAGCGAAAGATCTTTGATTGTGATGATTACAAGGTCTTCTTGGCATCCGCGGTTGGTCCCCGAGATAAACGGAGCGGAATCAAGTCGGCGATGGCAAAAGCCATCAAGGTTCAAGTGACCTACCTCTCGCAGATCATCCACGGAAATGCCCACCTATCACTTGAGCAGGCAGACTTGCTCTCGCGCTTCCTCGGGCTCAACTCAGAGGAGAATGATTATTTTCTGCTGTTGGTCCAAAAAAATCGTTCAGGGACTTCGTCACTTCAGGAATACTTTTCAAGAAAACTTGAGGACATTCGACGAAAGAGAATGAGTCTCGTTGAGCGCCTCGGCAAAACGCCGCAACTGTCGAAAGAAGATCAATCCATTTATTACAGCTCTTGGCACTACATCGCTGTCCACATGGCACTCACAATTCCCGAGTTGCGAACAAAGGAATCAATAAGTCAATTTTTGGGTCTTTCGCTCAAACTCACAGCCAACGCTCTCGAGTTTCTCACAAGCCGCCAGCTCGCCACAACACAGGGTGCGGAGTGGATTGCCCTAACGAATTTTATCCGACTCGGAAACACGTCTCATAACATCTATAAACATCACACAAACTGGCGCATGCAGGCGATCGCCTCGCTTGAACGTGAGGAGCTTTTTGATCTTCATTACTCATCTGTCCTAAGTCTCTCTAAAGAAGACGTGGCAAAACTCAAGGAGCGGTTTCTGGAGAGCATCCGAGAAACCGTTCAGAGCGTCCGTCAATCGAAAGAAGAAAAACTTTACTGCTACTGTTTAGACTTCTTTGATCTCGAACGGACTTAGGTTCCGCACAAAACGTTTTGAGCCTGCGCTCTTCACTCGGCCGAGGCTTCGACATTCCATTCGTCCTCATCGTCGAGAACAGCATTGATGAGGATGGGGCGACAACAAACCTGGCAGTCTTCCACGTAGCGCTGCTTATTGCCTCCGCCCGGATCGATGGAAATCCAAAGGCTCTCTTGGCAATAAGGGCATTGGATTTGCGCGTCCTCCCACTGCATGCGACGATGATGCCCGAGCCAGCGGCAACGCGCAAGAGCAGTGATTCTCAAGCTAGAAGCTAAGTTTCAAACGTTACGAATTGATCAATAGCGGCGATAAGTCTTTGAAGGATGCGTATCGACTCCATGGGTCCATCGGGATGATCAAGACTATGGTCCGCTCCTTCGACAATCAACTTCACGCAACTCGCAGGAAGACGATCGGGCAGATAACAAGATTGGTCTTCGGTGCCCACAGCGACGAATGAGTCTCCGTGCACAATCCCATCCCTCACTTCATCACGAGAAAGCAACGGAGTGAGCCATATCCATTTTGCATCTTTAGGAAACTTTGCACGATTCAGCAGCGAAAGGCCAATCGTACCGAGTGATTTTCCCACTAAGACTTTCCGCTGCCCACGTTGCCTGGAAAGGCACTCGTCTGCCCAAATGGCGATATCGCGAGCGTAGACTTCGTTCCAATCCGGCGGAGCCTGCCTCTCATATCTCTTCTCAAAAAGGCCAACATCGAAGCCCTTCTGCAGAAGGAGCTCGATGATGTAATAGAGCATCGGACCAAGCACGGTGTAGTCGCGGCCCGGAAGGACAAGAGCCAAGCCTTTCCCGTCGCTCTCTAAAAAGGTCCCGCCAGATACAGCGATCTCTTTCATAGGGACTGATTTAAACCTGTACAGCGGCTTCTCGCAAACTCCTCCAAGGACCGCCCGTATCAAGATACATCAATCAAGACCCGCAAAGGACCGTAGCTCCCCTGCCAGGGCTCAGTTAAGATTCAAGTCATGTCCATTGAGAAAGAGTCCGATATCATCGCCCTCAAACGCATTGGTAAGATCGTCGCTGAAACTCTCGATCTGATGCGACGAGAGGCGAAGCCCGGTATGACAACACGAGAGCTCGATCTTATCGGCGCGGCCTTCCTCAACAGCCATGGCGCGCGATCGGCGCCCCAGCTTTGCTATAATTTCCCCGGCGCCACCTGCATCAGCGTCAATCACGAAGCCGCCCATGGGATTCCCGGATCAAGGGCACTTGAGCCTGGCGACCTCGTCAACGTTGATGTTTCCGCCGAGCTCGACGGCTATTACGCCGATACCGGCGCGAGCTTCGTGCTCGATCCCGTTTCACCAGCTCTTCGCGATTTATGCGATGCCACTCAAGAAGCCTTAGCGGCAGCCATGAAAGTTGCGCGAGCTGGCGTGAAGCTCAACGAGATTGGGCGTGCCGTGGAGAAAGTCGCCAAAGACCGTGGCTATACCATTATCAAAAACCTATGCAGCCATGGCGTGGGACGAAGCCTGCACGAGGAACCGCGCGTGATTCCCTCGTTCTATGATCCGCGCGACACGCGCATGCTCACAAAAAATTTGGTGATCACCATCGAGCCCTTCCTCTCGACCGGGGCTTGGAGCGTGAGCGAGGCCAAGGACGGGTGGACTCTTCAAACTCCGCCTCAGTTCCGATCGGCTCAGTACGAGCACTCGATGATCATCACCGATGGCGATCCTATCGTTCTCACTTAAGCCGTTCGTCTTTTCGCGGGGAACTTGATGATGGTGTGGCCAAGGCGGCGATACAGGAGTTCCGCTGTTTCATCAAAGCCGTGCTCCTTGAAATAAATCGGAGCCTGCACGACGACGCGGATTGATGAAAAGGGCAATGGGAATCTCTTCGAGTCCCAAGTAGGGAGCGAGATTGAGTGGGTGCAGGTCACATTCAATGCAACCAACGGCGCCCCGCTTTTCTCAGCGAGATGAAGCACGCCCTTTTTGAGGGATTTTGCCGGGCCGGAGGGACCGTCGGTGAGAATGACTGTCGAGCTGCCTGCTTTGACAAGCTTGGCAAGTTCGTCGATGGCTCGTTTCCCCTCCTCGCCACTCGAACCCAGCACCAGACGCTTAACTCCCATCAAGCGCATCATGATGTGAGCGGGCTTCATGTACCAGCCAGGATGGTTAATCCACGCTTGAGGTTTTTTGTGGTGAGGAAAGACAGCGAAGAAGGGCCAGGCATCGGAATGCCACATGCAAAGGATCTGCGGGCCCGGCGTCTCTAGAGTTTTCTTCCCAACGATTTCAATCCGGCAGGTAAAACGGCAGAGGAGATAATAAAGATAAAATAAAGTGCCCACGACGGCGCTCGCGACCCAATAAAAAGGCAAGAGCAAGCGTGGAATGGAATCAACTCTCATGGGCATGAGGAGAGTTGATGCAAAGTCAGTGCCCTTGAACGAGCACCGCCTAAGCCCTGGTATGGAGGTTTTCACCCCGACCACGACTTAGGCAGCTGAGAAAGGCGCCGACACAAATATCTTTTGCGTGAGCGCCTGCGCGCAACCTTAGTTAGCTCCTGAACACAACCTTAACGGAAGTAACGAAGAGGGCGGTATTCGACGGTGAAGTCGGCGCGGCAGCCTTGCGAGACATTGATGGAGTTGGCGTTCCAGCTCCAGTCATCATTTTGAACGCAACGTGCGTCGGACAGCTTGTCGCCCGGGCGAATCGTGACGTTGAGGACCTGACCGAACTGCGAAAGGTTGCAGCTAGCGGGGCGATCGTTGTGGCTTTCGCAGCGGACGCGAGCTTCGAGAGGACGGCGGTAAACGCGGAAAAATGCGCGACATCCATGAGCAACAGTGACCTGGCTTCCACGGATCCAGAAGGTAGAACCTTCGACGCATGAAGAGCGGGAAATTTGATAGTCAAACTGAACAAGAGTTGCGTCGTAGCCGAAGTCGCAATTTTTCGTGCGCTCATCAAGGCTTTCGCATTTCTGGGATTCATACCCATAGCGAGCTCCATGTTGGGCAAAAGCAGATGTTCCAGCGATAAGGCCAAGGGCAATTAAAAGATTACGGATCATAGTCGGGCACCTCCAAAATGTGCGTTTGAATCTGTGTCCCGTCGGGACCCTACAGTCCAGGCTTCGGGCGGGACCCGCCTTCACTAGACTCCACAATGCAACGTGTCAACAGTGCTTCTTGCCCGACTATGCTTCGCGCCTCATGCAGGACGGAATAGCTTCTTTCCGTCCCTACCCGCTGGGCTTAGACCCGCAAAATAAGGAGGCAAATAGGGACCCAGAATCAGTGCCCGCGAAAAACAAAGAGCCAGAGTAAGACGACAACAAAGCCGGGAACTCCCAGCATCCACAAGATGAGCGGTGGCATGACCCGACCATCCTTAGGACCCATGACTTTCGAAGCTGTGAGTGAATTTTTCCTACGCGAGTTCATAAAAACCTCCTGTTGTTTGATGATGCTTTGCTGAGAACAGGAGCAGGTTTCGTACCAGGCCTACGGTCGAGCTTTTCATTCGGACTGAATTGACGAGCTCACGCGGTCAGAAAATTTTATAGTATATGCAATCGCTCAAATTTCCGTATCTCTCGATCTTAAAGTCGTGGAAAAGTGTCGCTTTGTGCTCGTAGCCAAGATTCTCAAAAAATCTTCTTGAGGGAGCATTATTCTCCAATATCAAAGCCTTGATAAAATTTATATTCAGCTCGCTTTGATATTCTTCAAGAGCCAACACCAAGTTCTTAGCAAACCCCTTCTTTCTAAACTTAGGGTGAATGGCGAGTGATATTTCGGCCCAATGATCTTGAAAGGGGCCCCCTTTGCTTAGGGTGCCAATTCCAGTAACTCCCTCGGCGGTCCGGCAAATCAAAGTTATTTTATCTTTACGACCAATTGTATTTGTAAGGTCTTCCCTAGAATAATCCCAGAAGGAGCAAGGGTGATCGTCATGATCTTTCAGCCCAGAGCAGAGCTCTAGGGCTTGATCAATCGAACAATCCGAGAGCTTCTCGATATTCATATCAGATGAGTACAACGCTGCTTTCATAGGGTCAAAAAGCTAAGAGCCTAAAAACCCCGGGAGCCACGATCTTAATCGCTCGTGTCCCGAGACACCTCGCTCAGCTGAGCCCACCTCTGTCAATAAACTGCTTTTGAACAGTCTTTAAACGGCCGAATCTATCTGAAGTGGAAGTCCTCCTGCTTTTTCTTTGGCTATCAGGGTTGAGTGAGAATCGTTCTACATTTGCGCCTTCCCTTAAAGAGGAGCCATTCAAGGAGAAGATTCTCTTCGTATCTTCAATTAGGAGGTCCTTATGATCAGCTCCTTTATCGCTCTCACGATCTCCATCGCTGCAGCTCAAGCACCCTATTGCATCGATCGACTCCCTCCCAACGATGCCGATCCCTCTGCGAAACCCTTTGCCGTTCAACGATCCTGTGATGGCAAAGCGACGCTCAATCCTGTTTTTGTGCGACCCGACGGCAACGATGCCTCGCCGGGGACTGAGGCAGAGCCGGTTCAGAGTTTCGCAGAAGCCGCAAAGCGTGCATCTGTTTCTGGTGGCGCCATTATTCTCAAGGGCGACTGCGGAGGAGCTGGCTGCGTCTATCCCGTGCTCGACACGGTTCAATTTCGATCGGGTCCCCGCGGACCGATCTTGATAAAATCCGAAGGCGGCGTCGCTCGGCTCTCCGGCGGTATCGCATTCTCGCAAGGCAATGGCGGACATTGGGAAGATGCCTCCGTTACCAACGTCGCGGGAAAAAAGGTAGCGCTCAAGAAATTCATTTTCGACGCCGGACTCGCGCAAGCGGTCAGGAGCCGCCGCTCCGGCGATTTCAACCAGGGGCGCTTTATCGTGAGCCAGCTCTTCGCCGGAGACGACCGACAAGTCCGCTCACGCCATCCCAATATTCCGGCGAAGTCGAAAATTCTTTCCATCGGCGATCGCGGCTCGCCGACCCTTATCGTCAAGAAATCCCTCACCAAGCCGCTTCGGGCTAATCCGTCGCTGCTCTCTGACGGTAAAACGGAACTCGCATATCTATGGGACTTCGAGAATCCCCGAGCGCTCGTGCAAAGCGCTCGAGTCGGCAAGGGTGGCTTGAATGTGACGGCCGACATGGACATCACCAATATCATTTCAAAGTCTCCCAGGCCGATGAGCGCGTGGCTCGAGAACAATCTCGCCTTTATCGACACTCCCGGCGAGTGGTACTTGGACGAGGATTCTGAGCCTATGTCGCTCTACTATCTTCCAGGCGTTGACGTGGGCAGCACCACTTTCACCATGCCGCTCAATTCCAACCTCATCAGCATCTTTGGCAATAGCAAGGGTGACCCTGTGCGAGATTTATTCATCGATGGCAGTGATGGCAAGCTCATCATCGAGCACAGCAACTGGAGTTACTTCAACCATGTCTCGCTTCGACGCTCTTATGGTTTCGGGCAATCAGGCTATGGCTTGGATGGCGCGATCAACGGCAATTATTTGGACGGGCTTCACATCCAGTCGGTCACCTTTCAAAATTACGGCAACTACGGCCTAAGCCTGGGAGGCACCCGAGCGGCGATACCGGTGGCTCCCTATGAACAGAGCCTGGCGTCGAATATTGATGTCTTCAACTGCGAGTTCATCCATGGGGGTGCGGGCGCTGTTCGCATCGACAACGCGGAGAACCCCGTCACCGAGAATCGCATCAAGTCTAGCCGTATGAGTTCCACTGGAGAGATATTCCGCGACGCCGCAGTGATCTTGATCTGGCACGGGTCCGGCACCACCGTGGCGCACAACATTCTTCGAGACGCTCCGGCCGTGGGAATTAGCGTTGGCACCAGCTTCCGTTACGCCCAGAGCGATCTCAATCAAATCATCTCAAACGACTTGTCTAGCATGATGACTGCTACCGGAGATGGCGGCGCCATTTACATCCGTACGCCGAATGGAATCATTAAAGGGAACAAGATCAGCAACACCGCAAAGCCACGTATGAAGGGCGCTCCGAAGCTGCCGAAATACCCTTATGCTCATCCCATTTACTTGGATGAAAATGCGATTTTTTGGAAGGTGACTGAGAACGTGATCAGTCCCAAAGGAACGCTCCACAACAAGTCATCGAGCAACATCTTTCAAAACAACGGGCCTTCAAAAATCGTTGTTCATCAAGCCACGCTACCTGGAGGTGGCAAGGGTGATGCCTTGGGACAAAACGAAGTGCAATGGAGCACAGGCGCTGGCAATAGCCAACCGACGTGGTGGTGATTCATTGAGAGGCCTGAATCAGAATATATGCTGGCTGTCTTGAAGAAGCTCCAGTTGAGGATGGCCACAACCATGCCGAGAAAAAGAACGACTCACAGATCTGAGGATCCGACTTACACGTTGTGGCCAATCACCTTCTAATAAGACCTCGATTTTTTCCTGTCCGATTGAATCAAAGATCATCCGTAATCGTTGAACCTTGGCGGGATCATTTGTGACATAGATGATTTTATGTCCGCGAATCGTTGATAACTTCCTAGCGTATTTTTTTAATGGCTTGATTGTTCTCTCGCACTCAATCCAAAAGGGAGTTGCCCAAAGAAATTTTGGCTGCAAGAGACAATCAGCAACAGGACCGGTGAGCGCTCCCCATGCACCCGGCGGACTTAGGCTATGCATCGATGCATCGATTTGAGTCTCGAAGAGCCGGTGAGTCGCAAAAGGCGATGCGACCCTGAGAATCATCGCAACATGGGGATCCGGTCCCGTAACGATCTTGTTAAACTGATTTTTGTTGAAGGTTTCCCCGCGAAAGCAGTTGAAAAAGGCGGGGCTCGCAGCAAGCCACGGGCGATTTCGACACTCGATAAGGTGACCACCTTTAAGGCCTAAGTGTATCGATTTCAAATTTTCACTCCTAAGTTGGCCGTGAAGAATGGGATGAATCCAGTAGGAGCTCTTAAGAATAGGCAATAGTGGAGAGAGCTCTCCAAATAAACTCAGAAATTTGAAGTCCACGGCATCTGCCTTCGCAAAATGCGCGCCCGCGACTTCAAAGGATCTCACCAATCCTGGCCGCACAATTAAACTAAGCTGAATCGATCGATCAGGGCTTCGATCACCGAGCAGTTTTAGGCTGGGCCTTTTTTGCTGGCCGTGCCTGCTTTGGTGAAGCCGCTTTGGGAGCTGCCGGCTTAGAAGCTGGCTTAGTCGTCGACGCCGCTTTCTCTTTCTCCAGCTCAGCCTTGGTCCGGAGCGCGATTGGCTTGATCGGCTCTGCTGAAGTTGGAACGGGACGGTCCTCTCCCTTCACTTCTATCGACGTGTACAGCCCCTTGCCCACCACCTCTGACTCCAAATTCGTCTTGTCCACCACCACCGCTGGAACTCGCAAGATCGGCGCTCCGCCTCCTCCTCCTGCAGCGACGGCCTGCACTCCCTCAGGCGTCTTGCCCAAGATCATCGACAACGCCGCATCCGCAGCAGCCATCGCCGTCGTCCGACCCTGATACAACAACTCTAGCTGCTGCTTGCCATGAGCGATGTTCTGAAACTCAACCAAAGCCCCACCCGCTCCCGCCACAAAGGCACGGCCTGTCATCTTGTTTCGCTCTAGAGCGCGCACTGCACCCTCGGCTAAGCCTGAACTCGTGGCGATCACCGCCAAGGGGCCGCCATGAGTTGTTTTTAACGCCTTGTCCACCAAGGTCTCTGCTCCGGCGCTGGAATCGGTGGCTTCGTTCATCACCACCTTGATCCCATTTTCCTTTTGCAAGATCTCCAACGAGGCATCGACCAGCTGAACCTCGGGGATAGCGGCAGGATTGGAACTTCGAAGAAAGATCACATCCCCCTTGTTGCCCATCGATGCCAGGGCTGCGGTGGTGACAAAGCTGGCGGCTTCCTTAGGATCGGCTCCCACAAAAAGATCAGGCGTGGAATCTGTGAACGCTCGCTCAAAGGCGATCAACTTGACCTTGTTCTTTTTGGCCAGCTCAACAAAGGGAATGGTGAAAGCTGGTCGGACGGCCTGCAGCACAATCACCTTGGCTCCAGCGTTCACCAGTGTCTCGAACTTGGCATACTGCTCTTGCTCTCGGTTGTTGGCCGAGGCAAAGGCCATCTTCGCGCCGTGTTCGGCAACTCGTTTTTCAAAGACCGCGCGGGCATCTTTGGATTCGAAGTTATCGGAGCTGGCCAAGACAAAGCCGATGATCTCACCTTGGGCTTGCTCACCGTGCCCACCCGATCCAGCCCCGCCTCCGAGACGATGACTGAGTTTATAGCCGAGGAAAACCACGGCAGCGACGACAAGGACAGCGACGCCGAGACGAGTCAAACGTTGTGTGGAGGGAGCGTTCATAGGGAAGCCTTTGGGTTCATCGATGATTCCTTTGCGATTCCTTTGCCATTGAGTCCTCTGTATTGAGTTCTCTATTGAGTTCTCGCTCTTTTTTTCCTGGCCTTTTCCTCGCCTGCCACGAGTGAGGCCTTTGTGGGGCCGACCAGTGGCGGGCTGATGGATCAAAGCCTAACTGCCAGTTCCAATTCAGAATAATGGATTTTGAAACGAAAGATAGTCAGTCTCGTTGGCGACCTAAAATCCTCCTTCGATGAAAATTGTGAGAGTAAAAAGCGAACTAAAGAGCCTGAAAAGGCCATTTCCGGCGGCAGATTTACTTTTAGCCATATCGAATTCTTAGCCCTTAAAATTCAGATGTTTATAAAAAGCTCCACTCATTCAAAATTGCTGCCGATATGCTGAAAGACGTGGAATGTTTATACACATCGTCAAGGCAGTGCGGGGTGCGCACACCAAGAGTCGTCTTTGATCGACTCGCACGCGGTGTATTTCTTGGAACGGTCCTTCTGGCAATCAGCTCCTGTGGCCAGCAAGTTCAATCTCTCAGTTCAGGACTGGTTCGGAAAGACGATCCCATCACCATCAATAAAGGACTGACGATCACCTCCGACCGCAATGTCTCTTTAACCCTCAGCTCACGAACCGCTGTGTCGATGTACATCACAAACTCTTCTGGTTGCTCACAAGGCGGCGAATGGAAGCCCTACCAAGAGCAAGTTCCCTGGCAACTCGGCGCTGAAAACCAAGAGACGACTGTTTACGTCAAGTTCCGCACTCAACAGAATAAGGATTCCGATTGCTTTGGCGCCAAGATCACGCACGACAATATTGCTCCCACACTCAGCCTCACCAAGCCCGCCGAGGGTGTAACCGTTAATGCTCAAAATCAGACAAGCTTTGAGCTGGCGGGTGAGTGCGCAGCCGACACCGTCTCGATCACGATGACGCTTGGAAGTTTAAACAAAGAACTCAGCTGCACTCAAAAGCAGTGGTCGGCAACTTATGATCTCTCTGCGCTGCCTGATGGAAATATCAACCTTAAGATGACCGCTGTCGATCGAGCTGGCAATGTCAGCCTTCCTCTTGAGAGGACTTTGATCAAGGACACGCAGATCGCTGGCACCAATACCATCACCATCGCTGCAGGTGCTGCAATCACGAGCAGCCAAACTGTCGCATTGACTTTGTCTGCGCCCGACGCGGCTGAGATGTACATCACCAACGTCGATGGATGCGCAAGTGGCGGGAGCTGGGAAAGCTTTGCTGCCACTAAGAGCTGGGGCCTAGCTCAACAAAACGCCACTGCCTCTGTGTATGCACGATTCCGTGACGCAAGCGGCAACTTAAGCTCGTGTGTTTCGGATTCAATCCGTCACGATTCGATTGCGCCGACCTTAGCCTCGTTAGCGATCACAAGCCCCTCGCCGACAAGTTCAGTGTCGGTGACTCTAGCATCTGGAGCGCTCTCTGAAGAGATCTCGTCGTATTGCCTCCTTGAAAACAGCACCACAGTAACTGGTTGCACGTGGGTGAATGGTGCGGCTCTGCCCACCACCTATTCACTCAGCTCAAGCTTGGGTTCAAAAGTTCTGACCGCCTGGGTGAAGGATGCTGCGGGCCTTGTGAGTGCTCCTGTCAGTTCAAATGCTGTGTCACTGATTTCTCCTGCCCCCTCGCTCGCTTCACTGGCAGTCTCAAACTCAAGCCCAACACGTCTTCAGAGCTATTCGTTGAACTGGGGAGCCGCCTCCGGAACAGCCTTTAACTCATCTTTCCAGCACATTGGGATCCTAAGCTTAGAATTCCACGTGGACAAGTTGTCGCGGCCGCTTCTATAGTGTCACCTAAATACTAGTGACTCCAGCGTAACTGGACTGGCCACAGTTAGGCCGCAAATGTAATCACACTGGCTCACCT
>JADMIO011204622.1_pt1 | contig 63242 bp, 53 predicted proteins | sample 8958161 | NCBI WGS metagenome assembly JADMIO01 (sample SAMN16585339, study PRJNA669376) | soil metagenome | isolation source: Crop rotation soil | place: USA: Cullars Rotation, Alabama | collected 2011
GCCGCGACTTCAAGTCACGTGAATTCCAAGCTTCGGATCCCACTGTGCTGGAAAGTGGTGGGCGGCAGCGACGCAGCGGGTGTGGCTGCCGCGGGCGCTCGATTGGTCGAGCGCGTGATGTCGGGCGGCCCGAGTTTCGGTTATGTGAACGACGTGAAGCTCGGGCAGTGGACGGACGCGGCGCACATGGCGACGGCGGACTATTTGAAGGACGAGGACTCGATCTGGAACCGCGTGGGGCAGTCAGGCAGCTGGGATTACATGGACAGCATTGCGCGCTGCGGCGTGGCGTACCTGCGCACGGGTGAAATCCCTTATCTCGCGTTGTTCAGGCGGGAGCTCAACCGCTTCATTGATACGGACGTCTTCAACCCGAATCTCGAAGCGCCGCCGCAGCTGCACGGGCGGTTGTATGTGCTGCTGGTCGTTTGGGATCTCGTGCGCGATCACCCGCTGTTCAGCGCGGCCGACCGGGCGAAGGTGGAGGCGATGTTCCTGCACGTGGCGCGCTCGCCCGAGGGCATGGAGCAGATTCGGAAGGTCGCGGAGACGTACACGGTGCGCTACAACCACCATACCCGGGCGGGACTCGATGCGTTTTTTGTCGGGCGGTTTTTTGACCGGCGCTTTCACCTGCCCGAGGCGAAGGCGTGGCTGGCGTTGGCGGAGAAGCTCTTCGCGCCGCAGCTCGCGAGCGCGAAGCCGGTGGAGGACTCATGGGCACACCAGTGGGCGGCGTCGATGTTCAACACGCTGGCTTACGCGCTGGCGACGGGGCGCAAGGACTACGTGAAGTCGCTGGCGTTTCGTCAGGCGGCAGACCGTGCGTTGATTGCGTACGGACGGGCACCGCCGCGGCACTATATATCGGCCTGCGCAGTCGCGACGGGTGACACTGGCTACCTGAGTTTGGAAACCGATCTGTCGACGCTGGCGCGCGATGCCGTGCAGCTGCGGCTGGTGCCGCCGGGCGACAAGGAGCTTGTGACGTTCACGGACGAAGTGTTGCGCACGTTCACGGGTAGCGCGCCGATCGTGCGACGAAAGGACCTGCTCGGGCTCGGCGTGGCGCCGCTGGACAAGCTGTGGCACGACACCATCGAGACGCCGACGTACAATCCGGGCGGAATTTTCGCGGTGACGGTTCCGGTCGAGGAGGCGTTCGACAAGGCGGCGTTGCGCGACGGCTGGTCGAATGACGATTTCTACATGTTGCTCGATGGGATTTCAGGCGGGCACCACGCCTACCAGGACGCCAACTGCTTCGTGTGGATGCGCGAGGGCGGCGTGGACTGGTTCACGCCGCAGACCGACTACCAGCATTCGCTGGGCGTCCGCTGGCAGAACGGCGTGAACGTCGCGCTGGACGCGCAGGGGCCGGACAAAATTCACCGCTACGCCCGGCTGCTTTACCATGGGACACAGGGCGACATGTCGGCCGTGGGCGCGTCGCTGGATGGCGTCGGCGATGTGAATTGGGAGCGTCACATCGTGCGCAAGCGCGGCGCTTGGACGCTGGTGCTGGACCGGGTGGTTTCGAAGGTGTCGGGCGAACTGCTCGTCGAGCGTTTCTGGTACCCGAACGGCGAGTGCGTGGCGCAGGGAAGCGGATTCACGAGCAAGCAGGCGGCGGCTTACGCCGATATTTTTCTCCACTTGGTATCGTCGGTGGGCACGAACGGCGCGGAGCCCGTGGAGCGTCACCGCTCGATGGTGAAGGCCGGCGGAGACGTGGCGGTAGCGGGATTGATGTGGACGGATCACACGACGGCACCGACGGGATGCACGCTGCTCGGTACACCGGCCGGATGGAAAATAACAGACGCGTCGGGGAAGGTAACGACCGTGAACTTGCGTCTGGAAGGCGGAGAAGGACGCGGCGTGAGCGTCACCAGCGGAGATGACAGGATGGATTTCGTTGCGCGGGTTTCCGGGCCGGGGTCCGAAAGTAGCGCAGGCGACCCCGCCTGCTCCGGTACGAAGGCAGGCGAGGTCGCCTGCGCTACTCGCGGAACGCTGCCGCTTACAGTCGAAGCGAAGCCCATCGCATTGCCTTTTCGGGAAGTCCGACTCGAAGGGAAGACGATATCGGCGGTCGTGTCGGGCCGCGGGGGCTACGCGGTGGGTACTTCGGACGGACTGGTCGTGGCCTACGACCAGGCGCTGCACGAACGCTGGCGGGCGCAACGCCCGAGCGGGATACTCTCGCTGGAGCTAAGCGATGACGACGTCGTAGTAGGCGAGGAGAAGGGGGGACTTTCGCTCTACGACCGTGCCGGGAAGGTGCGATGGTCGAAGGAGATTCCGTGGGTGACGCTGCCCTGGGCTTATTGGGGCGAGGAGCGGAGCCGGATTCGCGAGATCGCCGTGGCGGATCTGAACGGCGATGGCGTGGACGAGATTTTGGTCAGCAATGCAGATCGCCGGGTTTATGCATTCGACCGGAACGGCAAAGAATTGTGGAAGCGTCCGATCGAGTGGGGCGTCTACACGGCCATGTGGCCCGGCGTCGTGGATGGGAAATTTGCGCTGTTGGGCGGCACGTCGAAGCCGTCGATCTTCGGTTGGACGGTGATCCTCGGCGCCGATGGCGCGGTGATCGGTCACCGGTCGCGTCCGGATATCACCTGCTGGTCATTGCCGTCCTGTACGCTCGACCAGCAATTCGTCGACCTCGACGGCGACGGCAAGAACGAGCTCGTCTGCGCGCTCGACACGAACTGCCGCCAGCTCGTGGCCTACAAGACCGACGGTGCGGTAAAATGGGATCTCGATGTCGCCGGCTCGGCCAACGCGCTGGCCTTCGACGCGAAGCGCCGATCCGTGCTCTGCGCCTCGTCCGCCGGCTATGTCGTCTGCGCCGATGCTGCGTCGGGTCGAAAGAATTGGGCGATGTGGATTGGCGATGCCGCCGGTCTGGTGTGGTCGCTCCCAGACAGCCGCGTTGTGGCGCTGACTTCGAAAGGCCGTGCGACAGTGCTCTCCCTCGACGGCGAAGCGCTCGGCACGATTGACCTTGGCGAATCCATCACCGCGTTTCCGCGGTCCGGCAATCATCGCGGACCCGACCGCAGCCTGATTCTCGGCACTGCGCAAGGACGAGTGCTGGTCTTATCGCTCGGAGGCTAGAAATTCAAATCGGCATCGCATGTGCGATGGTGCAGTTTTCTTGCGATCATTCAACAGAGTGCGGGCCAGAACTTCCACTTTAAGACGGCAGCTTTGGCGGATTCGCCGAATTCGGGTATCAGTGCCTTTTCCACGACGACGTCACGGACTGAACCATCGTCAGCGACCAGAAATGAAACCAAAACATCACCAGAAATCTTGGCTCTGAATGCTTCCATGGGGAAATCCGGCATTTGCATGGATTTTGGATAGGGCGTATCGACGTCTTGTTCGATGATATCTAGGTATTTTACGCTTACCGAATATGTGAATCCTTCCCAAAGCGCGTCATTGATCGCATGAGCGGATGTTGCCGAAAAAAGAACGGCAAGTGAGGCCAAGACGAATGCTGATATTTTTTTCATCTGATGTTCTTACTTATCGTTACTTCGCCGTCCGCAGCTTGTAGTGCTCGCCGCCGGCGGCCCAGAATTGCTGGGGCTGCGTGAGGTGGACTATGCGCGCGGGGCTGGCGGTTTCGAGCATGACCTTGCCGTAGGGCGCGGGCACATGCGGACGAATGTGGTAGGAAAGGTAGGAGATCAGGTCGTCGTACTCTTTCGGATCCTTGGCGCGGCGGCCGAGGTTCATGGTGAACATCCGGCGCTCGCTGCTGCCGCCCCACGACGAATGCAGCACGCGATGGTTGAAGATGAGCACGTCGCCCGGCTCGTTCTCGAGCGGAGTGCAGGGCACGTCGCGGCCATGCACGCCGAAGTTGCCTTCGGACTCCGCCGTGACGGTGCCGTCCCAGATCTTGAGCGCGCCATCGTGGTGCGAGCCGGGAATGACCCGCAGGCAGCCGGTGTCCTTCGTCACGCGGTCGAGGTAGAAGGCCACCTTGATGTAGCTGCTGCTCTGGTAGAGGCTGTCGCGGTGCCAGCCGGTGTCGCCGGTGTAATAATTCCCGTCACTGCTGACGTAGTTGAAATCGGGACCGATGAGATTGCTCACGACGGCGAGCAACGCCGGATGATCGAGCAATCTGCAGAGGCCCGCGCTTTGGTCGACAAAAGGCACGATGGAGCGGCGCCGGGTGCCGTCGGGCTGGCGTCCGTGCTCCTTGAACACGGTTTCGAAATCGGCGATCACCCCTCCAATCTCGGTTTTGAGGAGACCCGGGAGCTTGAGGATCCCGTAGGTTTCGAAGAAGGCGCGTTGCTGGGCGGGCGTTTGGCTGGGCATGGGTGGAGTCGCCGGGATGCTCCGCGAAGCGGAGGCGAGACCGCAATCCGGAATCCGGTTTTTTGACAACCGCGAAGAACGCGAAGCTCGCGAAGGCCAATCCATTTGGATTCCGGAAGGATAAGCCTTTGCCAGTTCTTTGCGAACTTCGCATCCTTCGCGGTTAACTTCCGCTTCGGTCGAGAAACGATTTGCCCGCGGCCACCTGCTGCGGTGTGGTGGCGGGATGAAATGTCTCCTTCCCCGTGTCGCCCTGGCGGCACTGTTTGCCCTCGTCGCCGGCGCCGGACGCGCCGCGACCTACGCCCCGGAACAGATCGCGGCCGAGTCCGCCAAGGCCAACGCGTTTTTCGAGCGCACATTCAACGAGTCGGTCGACCGCAGCCCGGAGTTTCAGACGCAGCTGGGCATCAAGAAGGATTACGACAAGTGGGACGACAATTCGGACGCCCGCCGCACAGAGGACCTCGCGTTGACCGTGGAGCATCTCGCGGAGCTGAAGCGTTCGATCAACTTCGACGCGCTCGATCACCAGACGCAGCTGAGCTACCGGCTCTGGGTGCAGCAGGCCGAGCGCGGGATCGAGGGTTTTAAATGGCGGCTCTATAACTACCCCGTGAACCAGATGTTCGGGCAACACTCGGGCACGCCGGCTTTCCTGATGAACTATCACCGGGTCGACACCGTGAAGGACGCGGAGGCCTACATCGCGCGGCTCAATGGCATCAAGCCGCGCTTCGACGAGCTTATCGTCGGGCTCGAGGCGCGCCGCGCCAAGGGCATCGTGCCGCCGAAGTTCGTTTTTCCCCTCGTGATCGAGTCGTGCCAGGGACTCATCACCGGCGAGCCGTATGACACCTCGGGCAAACCGAACGTGCTGCTCGAGGATTTTGAGAAAAAGGTGTCCAAGCTCACGGGCGTGGACCAGGCGACGAAGGACAAGCTCGTGGCTGACGCGAAATCCGCCCTCCTCAACGCGGTCAAGCCCGCCTACGAGGAGCTGATCGTCGAGCTCGCGTCGCTGCAAAAAACCGCGACTGACGAGGACGGGGTGTGGAAGTTCGCCAACGGCGCCGACTACTACAACTACGCGCTGCGTCGCAACACGACGACCGACCTCACGGCGGACCAGATCCACGAGATCGGGCTGAAGGAAGTGGCCCGCCTCCACGCGGAGATGGAACAGATCAAGGAGCAGGTCGGCTTCAAGGGCGACCTGCCGGCGTTCTTCAAGTATATGCGCGAGGACCCGCAATTTTATTACCCGAACACGCCGGAGGGGAAGGCGGCGTATCTGGCGGGCGCGACCAAGATCATCGACACGATGCGCGGCCGGCTCGACGAGCTGTTCCTCACCAAGCCCAAGGCGGCCATCGTGGTGAAGGCGGTCGAGTCTTTCCGCGAAAAGGAGAGCGGCGGGGCGTTTTACGAGCGGCCGGCACCCGACGGCTCCCGTCCGGGAACGTACTACGTGAACCTGTACGACTTGGGCGCGGTGCCGAAATACGAGATGGAGGCCCTGGCCTACCATGAGGGCATTCCCGGCCACCACATGCAGATCGCGATCGCGCAGGAGCTGACCGGCATTCCCAAGTTCCGGAAGTACGGCTTCTACACCGCCTACATCGAGGGCTGGGGCCTCTACTGCGAACGAATCCCGAAGGAGATGGGTTTCTATGCGGATCCGTACTCCAACTTCGGCCGGCTCTCGATGGAGCTCTGGCGCGCGGCACGACTCGTGGTCGACACGGGCATCCATTCGAAGCACTGGACGCGTCAGCAAACAATGGACTGGTTGCGCGCGAACACGCCCAACAGCGAGCGCGACATCCTGACGGAAACCAACCGCTACATCGTCATGGCAGGGCAGGCGACCGCCTACAAAATCGGCATGATGAAGATTCTCGAGCTGCGCGCGCTGGCGACGAAGGAACTCGGCGGCACGAAGACCGAGGGCGGCAAGTTCGACATCCGGGAGTTCCACGACGTCGTGCTCAAAGACGGCGCCGTGCCGCTCGACATCCTCGAGGAGAACGTCCGCGCCTGGATCGCGGAGAAGAAGAAGGCGTAGGCCCCGCCACGCGGGGCGGTGTTACGTGTTAGGTTTTAGGTGTTAGGTCCAGAGTCAGTCCCAACCTTCCTAAAGGGGCGCGTTCGGTCATTGCTCTGGATCGAGCCTAACACCTAACACGTAAAACTTAACACAGCGGCGCGGCGCGAAGCACCCAGTGGTCGCGCCCTACCTTCTGCCGTTGGACCCGACGATCAGCATGACGACGACCAGCAGATGCACCACGACGGACAGCCCGCCGGCGATGATGCCGATCCAAGCGTGAACCGAGCCGCGGATGATGGGTGTTTGCCTGCGTCGCTTTAGTCCGACGATCCCCAGGCAGAACGCCGCAATGCCGATGAAGAAGCCGAAGAAGGGAATCACGCTGAACACGCCGGCGTAATAGGCCATGAGTGCGGGCGGATTCTTGTAGGGAATAATGCCGCCAGTGGCGTCGCCTTGGGGCGCGGCAACGGGCGGGGGGACGGCGACGACGGGCGGGCGATCTTCAGGGCGAATCAGGGGCATGGGGTTTTGGGGTTGGGGAACGAGTGGATCAGCGGGAGTCGGAGCAGGGGCGGTCCCGGCTTGGAACTCGTACAACTCGCGCACGGAGTCGCGGAGCAGGACAAGGAACGTAAAGATCCCGAGGGCGATTCCCATGGGGAGGTGTAGACAATTCAACCCGGCCACGATGAGCGAAAAAACGCGGTTTTTTCTTTGCCGGATAAAAAGGCCCGAGAGCAGGTTGCCGACTCCGCCTAGAATCAGGATTCCCCCGAAGACGCCATAAAACCACTTCATGACCATGAAAAACTCCTGGGGAGGGGCGTTCGGTCGCGGCCCGTGATTCCAGTTTTCCGCGTGCAGGAACATTTGGCTCATGAACGTGAAATGCAGGAACAGGAACCCGAGGCCAATGAGCGCCAGGCCCGCCATCACAAAATGGAAAATCGCCAGCAGGTTCAGGTGCTCAGCGTCGACCTTTCGCTGATCGCGCAGAAGCGGCGCCAGGGAACTCATAGGGGCTCACGATGGCGAACCACGCGTCAATGCCGAGCGCGAAGCGCGAGCAGGCTCACGAAGTAGGCGATGAAGCTAGGGCTGCGGCGTCTCTTTCGGAATCGGCCTGGGATCTTGATTTGCGTCCTGCGTCCAGCTCCTGGCCACAATCTCCCGTGTCTGGGTATCTTGAATGGCACATTCGATCGTGCGGCCCCGATAAACGGGACGCACGACATAGCGACCGCTGGCTTTGGGCTCGAATCGCAAGTGCAGCACGGCTTCGTCATGCCAATCCCCCTCGGCAGTGATCGTAATGGTGCATGGGCCCGGCAAAACACGTGCCTCACTGCTCGAAAACTTAGCACCAGCCCCGCTCGCGCCGATAATTTCGAATCGCCGCAGGTCCGGCCAGTTCAACTTCACAATCGGACTGAGCAAGAGGGACACAGTGGAAAGACCTTCGATCGTTGCGTGCTGATCAACGCCCGTGGACGGTGACGAATCGACGGACTGGCATCCCGCGACGCCCACGAAAAACAAACCGAAAAGCAAAAGCAGGATTCGTTTCATCAGTCGGTTAGGAACCGAAAAGGTGTGCTCTTCCCCCGACATGAAGTCGAGGATCCGTGGAAAATGGCTCTTTTAAGAGAGCGTTGCGCGCGCTCATACGCCCCTTCGACCCGCTGAGCGGGACTGCGGCGCGGTTTCGCGCCGGCACTTGCCCGGCGCTACATCGGCCCGCCGGCGACAGGCTCGGACTTGAGCTTCGTACCGGGCTTGGCCGGCGCCTCGTCCTTGTACTTGCGGCCCGCGCCACCCCACTTGTCGCAGCCACCCTGGCCGCTTGGACGCACGCTGGGCGTCTGGATGCTGGTGTAGCCGCGGTACGCGTAAGGATCCTTGCCGGCGACAATGATGATGTCGCGGAAATCGTAATGCGCGTTGTGCTCGCCGTCCGGCGTCTTGCCCCACGGCAGCCGCGACTCACAGCTCATGAAATGGTTCACGAGCGAGCGGCGATAGGTTCCGGCGGGGGCGTGGTTGGGCAGCGAGCGGTGCAGCAGGTATCCGTTGAAGAACACCACGGAGCCGGCCTCGACTTCGACCGGGACAGCTTGGTCGTCGGTGAAGGGAAAATTGATGGACTCCTCCGCGCAGTCGAAGCGGCGGTCGGCGTGCCAGTGCTGTTCCCAGAGGACGCCCGGACGGTGAGAGCCGGGGAGAACCCAGAGGCAGCCGTTCTCCTGCGTGGCCCGGTCGAGGGCGATCCACGCGCCGGTCAGGGTCTTGTCGCGCGAGGGAATGTAATCCTCGTCCTGGTGCCAGGCCTGGCCGGGTTTGCCGGAGGACTTGATGAAGAGCATCGACTGCATGCACTTCACGTTCGGCCCGATGATGGTCTTGAGAACGTTGACCGTGGGCTCGCTGTGGACGGTGGCCTCCATGGCCTTCGAAATCTTGTGCGGGAAATGGATGCACAGGAAGCGCTGCAGCACGGAGTCGTCGGACTCCGTGGCGTCGGCCTTCGGATGATCGGGCAGCTTTCCGCGCTCGCCGCGGCAGATTAACGTCGTCTCGCGCTTGAGTTCCTCGATCTGGGCGGCGGTGAAACCGTTTTCGAGCACGAGGTATCCGTTCGCTTGGAAAAACGCCTTCACCGCGGCCGGGTCGGCGTCGGGCGAGAAATACCCCGGCGGGCGGACCTTCGGGAAATGGCTCTGGCGCGTGCCGGCGAAGCCGCCGGTGACGGTCACGAGGGAAGGCTTGGCGGGCGTTTCGAGGGTTGCAGAACTCATGGGGGACATATCTATTACCACATAAACATGCCTCCGGCTAGCCATCAGCCGCTTGAAAACATACCCAAAAGACTACGCTCGGCGGCGTCGGCCCGGGTGTTGTTTGGCGATGTGGTGTACGAGCCGGGTGGGACCTGCGGTCCGCGCGTGCAATCGGACTATCAGCTGGTGGTGCTGGTGGAGGGCGACGCGAGGGTCACGGTCGGTGGCGGGCCGATCCAAAGTAACCCAATGGGTTACATTGGATCGACCAGGACGGCCCGTGAGGTGCGAATCGCGGCGGGACAGGTGGGGTTGTTTCGGCCAGGGCGGCGGGAGTTCTTCCGACTCTCGGAACAGCGCAAGACACACCACACGTGGTGCGCGATTCATCCCTCGCTCGTGACCCCGGCCCTGGCGGCGGAGTGTGCGCAGGCGCCCGACGTGCTGCCCGTCTCGCGGAGATTCGAGCAATTGATGGAGCTCGGCTTGTCGCTGCCGCGCAGTGCGGGCGAACGGGCGCCGGGTTTGGTGGAGTCGCTCGGGCTCGCAACGCTGCAGGAGTATCTGTTCGCCGGGGAACGAGCGGGGGCGACGGAGCCGGATGAGCCCGATGCGTTGAGGCGCGCATTGGAGTGGATCGGGCAGGAAGGCCAGCGGCCAACGGACTTGGGGGCACTCGCGCGCGAGGCGGGGGTGTCGCCGGCGCAGCTGGTGAAGCTGTTTCGACGTCATCTCGGCACGACACCCATCCGGCATGTCTGGGAGACGCGCACGCGGCGCGGCGCGCAGCTATTGCGCGAGACGGGACTGACGGTGGGAGAAGTGGCGTTTCGCTGCGGGTTTCAGACGCCGTTTCATTTCTCGCGCTGGGTGCGGGAGCTGTTTGGCGTCTCGCCCCGCGCGCTTCGCAGGAAGGCGTGGAAACGATAAAACGATGAATCAACCACGGATTTCACAGGCGGACACGGATCCATCCGATCCCACAATCAGTTGTTTCAGATCGATTCGTGTCCGCCTGTGAAATCCGTGGTCAATCAGACTCTCGCCAAACGCCCGGGAAAGGCTCAAGTTCGAGGCCCATGAAGGCTTTCCTCAAGACCCTCTGGTTTCTCGCGATGCTGTTCATCGTCCTCTACGTGGGCATGAACAACCTGCACAAGATCGACTTCAATTTCCCGATCGTGGGCACCACGGCCAAGAACCCCATCCATGCGACCGCCGCGCTCATCTACTTTGGCGTGTTCGCGATCGGCATGCTGGCCGGGATGGTCCTGCACACGAACGGCGGAGGCAAAAAGAAGGCCAGCAAGGATTGAGGGTTGGGTCGAATTTGAACCGCGAAGCTCGCTAAGCGCGCGAAGTTCGACTCGCAAAAAGGGTTACGGAGTAATCTCTCGCATAGTTTAAGATTCGGGATTTTCGGACCTTCGCGTCCTTTGCGATCTTTGCGGTGAAAATCAGGCCTTGGTAAGGCGTCGGAGATTGTCGCACACGATGGCGGCGGCGACGGCGGCATTGAGCGACTCAGCGCCGCCAAAACGGGGAATGGTCACGAATCGCGTCACGCGTTTCTTCACGGCGGCGGAAAGACCCGAGCCTTCGCTGCCGATGACGATGATGGCGTCGCGCAAGCCGGAGATGCCGTGCACGTCGTCACCCTTCAAGTCGCAGCCGAGCACCGGCGCCGAGATCGTCGCGAGCGTGGCCGGCAGATCGGCGACGTGCGCCTGCACGCGCGCAAACGAACCCATGCTGGCGTTAATGACCTTCTGGTGGAACAGGTCGGCGCAGTCCGGCGACAGGACCACGCGGTCCAGTCCAAACCAGTCCGCGATCCGCAGGAGCGTGCCGACATTGCCGGCGTCCTGCACGCCATCGAGCGCGAGCGTGAGACCGCGATCGAGCGCGCCGGCCGCCAGCGGCGTACGTGCGATTTTGCCCACGGCCAGCACACTCGACGGGGTGGGGAAATGGCTGATACGCGCCATGTCCTCGGCTGAGATCTTGACGACGCGCAGGCCGCGCGACGCTGCTTTGGCCAACGTTACGGCGGATAAGGCCGATGCCGCGTCTCCCTCGCTCAGGACGTAGACCGCCTCGAACGGGAAATTCGCCGCGATCAGCTCGGCGACGACCTTATCGCCCTCGACGACGAACACTCCGAGCTCCTCGCGGTGTTTCTTTTCGCGCAGGGAACGGAGACGCTGGAGCTCGGCCTTGGTGAGCGGCATGGCGGGTGGGGTGGTCACCACGAAAAACACGAACCACACGAAAACCAAGCCGCAATGCCTCGGAGCCCAGTTTCGTGTATTTCGTGTTTTTCGTGGTGATCCATTTCGCCGTGATTGCATTGGCGCGACCGACTCACCTAGTTTGGCCGGACATGACCAAAAAGCTCGGCTGGGGAATCTTAAGCACGGGACGCATTGCGGGGATTTTTGCGCAGGGCCTGGCCCGCGCCGAAAACAGCCGGCTAGTGGCGGTGGGGAGCCGCACGCTCGCCAGTGCCCAGAAATTCGCCGCCGCGAACGGCAATCCGCGCGCGCACGGCAGTTATGAGGCGCTGCTGGCGGATCCCGAGGTCGAGGCCGTGTACATCGCGCCGCCGCACCCGCAGCACGTGGAGTGGGCCGTCCGCGCCGCCGAGGCCGGCAAGCACATCCTTTGCGAGAAACCCATCGGGCTGAACTACGCGGAGGCGATGGTCATGGCCGAGGCGGCCCGCGCCCACAACGTGCTGTTGATGGAGGCGTTCATGTACCGCTGTCATCCGCAGACCGCGAAAATCGTCGAGCTCGTGCGCGGCGGCGCCATCGGCGACGTGAAGCTCGTTCAGGCGACGTTCGGGTTCAACGCCGGCTTCAATGCCGAGTCCCGGATCTGGTCCAACGCCCTCGGTGGCGGCGGCATCCTCGATGTCGGCTGTTATCCGATGTCGTTCGCACGGTTGATCGCCGGCGCCATGTCGGGCGCACTCTTCCTCAATCCGGTCTCGGTTACCGGCGCCGGACAGCTGCACCCGGAAACGGGGGTCGACGCGTATGCCGCGGCGACGCTCAAGTTCCCGAACGGCTTGGTGGCGCAGCTCGCGACCAGCGTCGGCGTGAGTCAGGACAACTCGGCCCGCATTTATGGCAGCAGCGGCATGATCGTCGTACCGTCCCCGTGGATTCCGCCGAGCGACGGTGCCGAGGCAAAATTCTTCCTGCACAAAGACGGCAAGATCGAGGAGATTGTCGTTGCCACGCCGGCCAATCTCTACGGCCTCGAGGCCGATGCCGTGGCCGCCGCCATCGCCCGGGGCGAGCGCGAAGTGCCTGCGATGAGTGTGGCTGACACGCTCGGCAACATGGCCGCACTCGATGCGTGGCGCGCCGCCATCGGACTCGCGTACGAGGCGGAAAAACCGGAAAACTTCCTCTCGACGCATGCCCGGCGTCCGCTGACGCGCCGCGCCGACGCCAACATTCCGACGGGAAACATCCCGCATCTCACGAAGCCCGTGTCGCGGCTCATCATGGGTTGCGACAACACCACGACAATGCCGCACAGCGCGGCGATGTGGGACGATTATTACGAGCGCGGCGGCAACACGTTCGATACGGCCTACGTTTACGGCGGCGGACTCCAGGAGAAGCTGCTCGGCCAGTGGATCAAGAACCGTGGCATCCGCGAGGAAGTCTCGGTCATCGCGAAAGGCGCGCACACGCCGTTCTGCACGCCGGAGTGGCTGACGAAACAGCTGGAGGAATCGCTGGCCCGTCTGCAGACGGCGTATGCGGACATCTACATGCTGCACCGCGACAACCTCGAGGTGCCGGTCGGCGAGTTTGTCGACGTGCTTAACGAGCACGTGAAAGCCGGGCGCATCCGCGCGTTTGGCGGCTCCAATTGGACGCTCGCGCGCGTGGCCGCGGCCAACCGCTATGCGGCGCGCAAGGGCCTGCAGGGCTTCAGCGTCGTCAGCAACAACTTCAGCCTGGCCCGCATGGTCGATCCGGTCTGGGACGGCTGCATCGCCGCGTCGGACAAGGAGTCGCGCCGGTGGCTGAAGAAGCACCAGATCCCGCTGCTCGCGTGGTCGAGCCAGGCGCGTGGTTTCTTCACCGAGCGGGCGGGCAAGGACAAGCGCGACGACGAACAGCTCGTGCGCTGCTGGTACTCCGACGACAACTTCGCCCGGCGCGACCGGGCCATCGCGCTGGCGAAGAAGAAAAACACCACGCCCATCGCGATCGCGGCGGCCTACGTGCTCGCGCAGCCGTTCCCGACGTTTGCGCTGATCGGCCCGCGCATCCTGAGCGAGACCGTGAGTTCGCTCGAGTGCCTCAAGGTGACGCTCACCCCGAAGGAAGTCGCCTGGCTCAATCTCGAGCGCGAACGCCTCTGAGCGCAGCTTAGGCTTTCCAAGGTATGGCGCGCGCGTAGGCTGCCGGCATGAAACGTCTGCCCCTGGTGTTTCTTTTCGCGGCAATGCTGTCGCTCGTCGTCACGCCCGCCTTTGCGGCCACGTCCAGTATGGTTCGTTCCCCGGCGGACAAGTCGCCCGGTTCAGCCTTTGCGCGCAGCCTCACCACCGTGACCGGAATCGCGATCTCGCCGCTCCTCGGCACAGGCATTTACGGCGCATATTTGAATTTCACGGCAAAGGACGACGCGGCGCGCGAGCGGCTGCCGTGGTATGCGCACTGGAGCTTCTTCGGCCCGGCGTTGCTGATCGTGGGCCTGTGTGCGGCGAAGGACAGCCTTGGCACGATGTTGCCGCCGGGATTCAAAAAACCGCTCGATGTACTCGAGGTGATTGAGAACAAGGCCTCGGGACTCGTGGCGGCGGGAGCGGTGATTCCCTTCACGATGGATTCACTCTCAAAACTGCTCGCGGGCACCCACGTCGTCGATGGAGCGGTGGGCGCGCACGGCTACGCGATGATCGGCATGATCGATTTCTCGTGGGCGCTGAACCTCCTGACGGTTCCGTTCGGCATCGCGATCTTTGCGGTCGTCTGGATGGCGTCGCACGCGATCAACGTGCTCATCCTGCTCAGTCCGTGGGGCGCGATCGATGCCGCGCTGAAGGCGATGCGGACGTCGCTGCTCGGGCTGCTGACGCTCTCGGCCACCATTAATCCATGGGCGGGCGCGGCGCTGTCGATCGTCGTAATTGTCATCTCATACTTCATCGCCGGCTGGGCGTTTCGGCTCACGGTGTTCGGGTCCGAGTTCTGCTGGGATTTCTTCACCCTGCGCCGGCACCGCTTTTCGCCGGCGGAAAACAACAACCGGCTCTTCGCTGGCGGCAACCTGGCGGGCGTGCCCCCGCGGACCTTTGGCCGGCTGATGCGTCAGGCGGAGGGTGGACTGGAATTTTTCTTCCGGCCCTGGCTGGTGCTGAAGGAGCGCAGCGTCAAGGTGACGCCGGCGGCGTCGGCCCTATGGGTGGGCCGCGGGTTGTTTTACTCGAGCGTCAGCGCGGAGGAGCACGGCACGCTCTTCCTCCTCCCGCCGCGGTATCATGGCCACGAGGTCAAGTTTGTGCGCGTCTACGGGCTCGCGGGGGTGAAGGACGCGGGGCTGCGGCGCGCATGGGGCGTGCTAAAGGAACTGTTTGGCGGCTCGGCGACCAAGGTGCAGGTGACGTGAACGCGCACCAGTGAGAGCGGTCCGATCGTTCCTCCGCTGGGTCATCGCGGTTTTCTTCCTGATCGCCGGCCTGAATCATTTTCGCGTGCCGGAAATGTACGTCGCCATGATGCCGGCGTGGGTCCCGGCGCCGGCGACCGTCAACGTCATCGTGGGCCTGGCGGAGTTCGTCGGCGGGCTCGGGCTGATCTTTGCGGCCACCCGGCGGCTGGCGGGCTGGGGACTGATCGCCCTGCTGATCGCCATCTTTCCGGCGAACGTGCACGCCGCCCTGATTGGACGGATGCCGGGTTTTGACGTTTCGCCCCTTGTCCTCTGGCTGCGGCTCCCGTTGCAGGCGGTGTTCATCGCCTGGTTGTGGTGGACGGCGGTGAGGCGCACGCCCGACGACGAGCGTGACTTGACCTGGTCATGACGCTGGCGCAGAAAAAACGAAACTCAGCGTCTCACCGACGGGCAGAGCCGACCAGCGCGCGAGCAGGCTTCGGCGGAGAGAGTTAAGATCGGCATACTCTTCAGCAGTGATGGCACGAAAGGCCGGGAGTCGCTGACCGGCGATGGATTGTCGCAACGCTTCCTCCCATTCTGCGAGGGGAGGTGGATTGGCCGGGGCCCCACCGTTGTTCAGCAATTCGGTGACGCCGACGGCGCACTCGGCCCAGAACGCCTCGGTCGGCAACCGTGCGGCCACGCTCTTTTGAATGAAATCCGACAATTCCCAGCCACTGGCAATCAGGCCAAAAAAGCCCTGGTTCAGGCCCAGGGCGGACTCAACGGAGTAGTGCGTGAGGTCGTGGCCGGGATAAAACGGGTGCACGCGCGACCACGTCTCGGAGCCGTCCGCCCGCCGGCAGTGGAGTGACGACCGTTCTGGAGAGATTTTCTTCAGGTTGACCTGGAGCGAGGACATGGAGGGAGGGATGAAGGTAGGCTGACTTACAACAACACTGGAGAGGGCGCAGCAAGACTGCGTCCCTACGAGATGGGCGCGTTGGCATTTGTAGGGGCGCAGTCTTGCTGCGCCCAACCTTGCGACCTGCGACGAAGCTGGGTGTTACGGGAAAAGAACTCGCGGGAGGAAACGAGCGGCCACAGGCTGACTGGTCGCATGAAGAAACCGCCGTCGCTGCCCGAGGGAAAACTCCGCCGCGTGCTGCAGGTCGCGAGATTTGACAGCGTCTGCCTCCTGGTGATTGGGGGTTTGGGCGCGCCGCTCTCCCTCGTATTGGGCGATTATATCGGCTTGGTCGTTTGCGTCTTCCTTCTGATTGCCGGCCGCATGGAGCTGATGGGGCGCCGGCAGCTCGTGCAGGGTGACGCCGACGGCATGCGCCGGCTAATGCGCAGCCAGTTGATCGTGTTGAATGTGATCCTCATCTACTGCCTCCGGGTGATCGTGTCCTTTGACCTGGAAACTTCGCTCGGCACCTTGACGCAGTATTCGGCGCAGTTGACGGAGCTGGGGCTGGATGTGGGCGCCTTGGTGACGATTGTCCGCACTGAGTTGCCGCTCTTCGTCTACTTGCTCTATGGCTTGGTCGCGCTGTTCACGGTCGTCTGCCAGGGCGGCTTGTGGCTCTATTACCGCCGCCGGACCAAGGACGTGAAACTGGCCCTGGCGCAACGGCTGCGGCCTGCCGTTTCTCCCGTGGTTAAGGCGGATCCCGAAGACTGGGTGACCTGACATGCGCGACATATCCGGCAGGCGGCGGACGGCGGCGGTGCTGCCGTTCTTTTTCCTGAATCACCGGCTGGAACCGGCGCGGTTGGGTGCGCGCATCGCGGAAATCCGTGCGGCGGGTTGTGACGGTTTTTTCATCCACGCGCGCGAGGGACTGGCGACGCCTTATCTCTCGGCGGAGTGGTTCGCCTCGGTCAAAACCTGCATCGATACGGCGCGGGAATTTGGGCTGCGCGCCTGGCTCTACGATGAAATGCCGTATCCCAGCGGCGCGGCGGGCGGCGAAGTGGTCCGGCGCCGGCCGGAGTTCGTCGAGCAGTCGCTGCGCGTGGACCGTCGAAATTTTGCGGGGGGTCGGCGATTCGAGTGGACGCTTGGCGACGGCCAGGTGCTGGCGGTTTATGCCCGGCGGCGCGGTGGGCGCGGCCAGGTGATCGATCTGCGCGGTGACGTCGGGCCGGTGGCAGACACGTGGCGGAGGACGGATGAAGTGGACAGCAAACTCTATTATCCGACGGGACCGGCCGAAGTGTTCGATTGTCCGCGCGCCATCTGCGTGCTGCCGCAAAACGTCGTGGCGGCGACGCTGCCGGCAGGAGCGTGGGACGTCGTGGCGGTGACGATGAAAACCGGCGGGGAACTGCTGGAGCCTTTCGGCAATTACGTGGATGTCTCGAACCCGGAGGCCACGCGGCTGTTTCTCAAGCTGACGCACGAGGCGTACGCGAAGCGTTTCGGGGCGCAGTTTGGGCGGACGGTGCCGGGGATTTTTTGCGATGAGCCTAAATTTCGAAATCCCCTGCCGTGGGGGTGGGGCGTGGCCCGGAAGATCGGCGAGATTTCGCCCGCGCTCGCGTTCGCACTGGCTGGGGACGCCGGAGCGTCAGCGGACACGGAAAGGCGGCGATATCGACGCGTGACCGCGCAGGCGTTTTTGGAGCACTGGACCACGCCAATTAGCCGGTGGTGTGGACGGCACGGGCTGGCGCTGACGGGTCATATCAGCCCGGAGGAGGAGTGGTGGTACGAGTCGCGTCACGTCGGCAGCGTGCTCGCGAACCTGCGCAAGTTTCAGGTGCCGGGCTGCGACGTGATCATTCCGGCAGCGGGCGACCGGAAAAACGCACTGCTCAACCTGACGACGAGCCTGGCGGTGTCGGCGGCGGCGCAGGCGGGCCGGCCGCAGGTGCTGTGCGAAGTCTTCGGCGCCTGCGATTTCACGCTGAACCTCCGGACGATGAAGCGCATGGCCGACTGGTTGGCGGTGTCGGGCGTCAACGTGATCGTCCCGCACGGATTCCTCTATTCGCTCGACGGCTACCGGAAACTCGACGCACCGCCCAGCTTTGCACCGCCGGCATTTGCGTCGGAGGACATTGCGGCTTGGTCGGAGGAGTTTCGAATGGCCGCGGAAACGCTCGGGCCCGGAACGCCAGCGGACGTGCTGGCAATCCGGCCGATCGACTATCTCCGCGGGCTACCGGACAGCGAAGTGCGGCGGGGAGGGCAACTGCTCACGCGGGCCGCGCGGTTTGCGAACGAAATGGCACGCCGTGGACTTCGGCTGCACTGGATCGACGACGACGAGCTCGGTTTGGTGAAGGTCAAAAGTAGTCGATTTGTCTTCGGGGCGTGTCGCTATCGATGGCTGGTGTCTTTCCCGGGATTCGCGGATCGGGAAACGGAGACGCGGTTGCGGGCGTTGCGGCGACAAGGTGAGGTCATGGACGAACGCACTGCCGTCCGATCGCTGCGCGGGCCGCTTGCAAGCGGTGGCGATGTCCATGCGGCAAGGCGTCGCGACGGCCGCTGGTTCGTGGCGAACGTGGGTGAGATGCCGGCGACGTTTTCGCTCGGTAAAGCAAGCGGACAACTCGCGGGTGGCGAGAGTCGGGTGGTGGACGCTGACGTCGTTGCTCCGGCGCGAGTGGCCCAGACGCTCCTGACTTTGTCCGACCGCTGGAACGTGGTTTTTCCGGGGACGAACACGGTATTTCTTGAGGTGTGGACCGTGAACGGACGCAAGGTGAGCGAGCTCGCGCCGGCGTTTGCGCTGCAGCCGGTACCGGGCACGGCCATGGGCCAGACGTTGTTCGGGCCGGTGCCACTGCAGAGCGAACTCGCGCGCCCGCTCACCTGGGTTTATCGCACGCGGTTTTCGGTGCGCGGCCGGCCCCAGGTCGAGCTCGTGTGCGAATCGGGTCACCTGCGCGGCGAATGGTCGGCGTCGCTCAACGGCCGGCGGCTCACACGCTGGCGGAAAACGGGAGATTTCCTGTTGAGCCATTCGCTGGCGAGCGGGCTGCGGAGCGGACGCAACCGGCTGGAGTTCCGTTTCACCCTGCGGAAGTCAACAGACGGCATGTTGGGTCCATGCCGGCTGGAGGGAAACGTGGCGATGGACCGGCGTGCGATGATTGCCGCAACGCCGGCAGGAAGCGGGCAAGCGACGAGCGCGACGACGCGCTCCGAGCTGGGACTGGCGTTTTACAGCGGTCCGCTGCGCTTCTGGCAGCGATTCAGGATGGAAACGGTCGCGGAAAAAACGGCCTGGTTGCACTGCGCGGGAATTGCCGGGAATGGCGCTTCGGTCCGCCTGAACGGAGTGGAGTGCGGTTCCATCCGTTGGGCACCCGACGAAATGGACGTCACGCGCGCAATTCGTGCGGGATGGAATTTGCTGGAGATCGACTGGCGGGGATCACCCGTGACGCTGACGGGCCGTGTCGATCCCACGCGGCTGGGCTGTCGCGTGAAGATCGTGAGCCACCACAGCTAAACCATGAATTCACCTCGTGCCGAATCCCCCCGCAGTGCCAACTGTCAGCTGCTCTATTTCACGACGTACAGCCTCACGGCGGACGGAGCGGTGCTCGCCGCGATCACGAACGCGTATTCGCAGCATCCCGAGGGCGCGAGTCTTGCGCGAATCGACCGCGCGACCGGGGTCATGGAGCCGCTCGCGGCTTTTCCGGGCCCGGCGATGCAGGCCTATCCGTATTTCGCCCGGCCCCGCTCGGCGAATCCGGCGGAGGATTATCTGTTCAACGGCACCGTGGCGACGCACGGCCTCAACAAATCCAGCCCGTGCCTGCACCCGGCGTCGGGCAATTTGTTCTTTGTCTGGGGCCGCCCGGACGGCGTGGGCCAGCTCGACTGCGTGAATCTTCGCTCGGGGCAGCGGCGCATGATTGTCGAGATTCCGGCCGAGCGCACCGTCGGGTATTGTCACCTCGACGCCGCCGGCGAGCACGTGCTGCTAAGCCTGGCGGACAGCCGGATTCTGGCGTTTGGTGAGAAGCGAAAGGGCAACCGCGAGATGTCGGAGAACTACGCGAAGTTTGGGCTCACGACGCAGCTGGTGGAGGTGAACGTGGCGACGGGAAAGACGACACTGCGCTGGGAGGAACCGGCCTGGGTGACGCATGTGCAGTATCACCCGCTTCGCCGCGACCTCGTGCTTTACAATCACGAGTGGACCTGGCCGCTGGGGCTGGAGCGCATCTGGCTGAAAACGGACGGCCAGCCGCGCGTGCAGGTGCGACACCAGGGGCGACCGATCCAGTTTCGCGTGTCGCCGGACCTCGGGCTCGATGACGTCGCGCACGAAGTGTGGCAGGAGGACGGAGGCGCGGTGATTTACCACGGCGTGCGTTGGGACGCCGGCGAGTATCCGGAGCAGTTTGTCGGTCGCGCGCCCGTCGACGCCGCTGCGCCGCTGCAGGAAATCTCGATTCCCCGTGGAGTGGCTTCGTTCTACGGGCATTTCTTTCCGAGTCGGGCGGGCGATTTTGTGATCACCGATGCCATCGCGGACGAGGCGGGGAAACGACAGCGCAAGGGCAACCTGATCTCGCGACTCAACCTCGACTGGAAGAGCGGCCGGATCGAGGTCGTGCCGTTGTGCGCGAGCAACACGTCCTGGCATACACAGGACAATCACCCTCATCCCGTGCTCTCCCCCGACCAGCGCGAAGTGCTCTTCTCGTCCGATTGCGAAGGCGTGCGGCGGATTTATTCCGTTCCGAGCTAGTTCGTCGTTCCGAAATCGGATTGGCAGGCCGACTTCGGGAGGCATGCTCGCCGGCCATGACTACCCCGACCCCCTGGCGGCGTTGCGTCGGATTGCTGCTGATGAGCGCTGGCTTGGCGACGTCTGCCGGCGCGGCAGAGAAATGGATCCGGGTCGAGGCGGAGGGAGTCACTGTTTACACCGAAGCCTCGGCCAGCGACGCGTCGGAGTTCTTGGGCCAGTACCTCGGTTACCGGCATACGTTCGCGACGCTGTTTGGCCAGGCGGACCGGCCGCTCGGCCCCGTGCATGTGCTCCTTTACCGGAACCAAAAGTCGCTCGGCAAAATCGCGCGCGACAATCCGGATGCCAATCTGATGACGACGGCATTGACGGGCGCCGTGGACGGCGACGTCGTGCTGGCGCTGTCGGTCAACGTCGAACGCAGAAATGCGCTGAAGAGCATCTACGAGTTCAACACAATCGTGGACTTGCAGCGGACGGGCTACTTCCTGCCGCTGTGGGTGGAGCACGGCACGGGCGTGATCATGTCGACCCTGGAGACGGAGAAGGACCGCTGCGTGGCGGGATCGACCGTCGACTGGATGGTGGGAAAACTGACCAACGATCCATGGTTACCGTGGGAAAAGATCTCCTCGATCCGGGTCAATACGCCCACTTACAACACGCCCGCCACGTTTCAACTTTTCACCGCCCAAGCCTGGACGCTGATGCGGATGGTGCTGCAACAGGATCCAACGAAGGCGCGGGAACGCTTCCTGGCTTTGGTCGACGAAGTGCGCAAGACGCCGCTGGCCGACGCGGCCGTGGCGAAAGTGCTTCAGGTCGACCTGTCCATGATCACGCCAATGGCGAAGCGGCAGCTGCATCCGAGCGGCAAGATCATGGTGCCGTTCGACCGCGCGCAGGCGGTCAGCCACGTCAAGGTCGACTCCGCCCCGCAGGCGGAAATGGACGTTGCCGTCGCCAGCCTGATGCTGGTGAACAACAACGCGGAGGGCGCGGATGTGCTGCTGCAGCGCGCAATGATTCTCGCGCCGGACGCGCCGCTCGTGCTCGAGGCGATGGCCCGCCGGCAGACCTTTAACCGGGATAAGAATCGCGCGGTGGACTACTACCGGGCCGCGATCGCGGCGGGCTCGAAGAACCCACGCGCCTATCTGCTTTCCGCCGAGATGCGCCTGAATGACGTCATGGGCCAGGGTGGCGACCAGCCCGGTCAGGGCGGCACGCCGGTCGTCGAGTCGCTCGGCGAGGTCCGCCAGGCGTTGAAGCTGAATCCGGGCGATGGCGAAGCGTACATGTTGCTGGGCCGGGCGCTGTACGGCTCCGAGACGATCACGGAGGCGGATTTGGCGGAGTTGACGCCGGGATTTGAATCTCGCGACCACGGCGTGTTGGTGAAGTATTATTATGCCCTGCTGGAGCTCCGGCTCGACCAATATACGGACGCGGTGGCCCAGGTGCGCCGGCTCCTGCAGGATGAAGCGGTGCCGGCCAACAAGCGTCGGGACATTCTCCGCGGATTTGCTGCGCAGAATTTCGGCTTGGTCAAAGCCCGCGTGGAACGGCAGGTGCACGAGAAGGATTTTGACGCCGCGAAGGCCTTGCTGGAGCAGCGACTGGATCCGACCGAATGGAACGTCATCGCCGAGCCGGTGACGGCCCTGCGCAAGTGGGTGGACATGTCAGCAGCGCTGGACGCGATTACGCAACTGGAGGCCGAGGGAACTCCGGAAGCCCTCCGCAAAGCGCGGGAGGCATTCGTAGCCAAGTACCCGGATGAGGGCGTCACCCGGCAGATTCGGGAGCAGCTCGACGCCGAGCCTGCGCCGACGGCGCGATAGCTCAATGAATCGGTGACACCGGACGAGGTCGCGACGCCGTCAGGCGTCCGTCGAGCCTTGGGTCCATTTGATGCGATCCGCCCAGTCCTCCGCGGCGGCCACGATGATATCCACCACGGGGTCCTTGATGTAGAGATAGTTGTCGATCGATTCGGGGAAAAGTTCGCTCAGGCGCTGCTTGACCTGAGCGTAGAGCGGGACAAAGCGGGAATTGCTGCGCAGGAAATCCCGGAAGAGCAGGGCAAAGCGCTGATTCTCGCGTCCGGCCGCGCGGATATGGATGTGGGTGCGCTGCTCGGCGGCCGGCTCGCGCACGTAGCGTTTTTCCCATTCGCGCGGGTGCCCTTGAAACCACGGCGGCGAATGATCGGAACGGATGTCAGGCCGCGGTTGATACCCTGCCGCTTGGAAACGCGCCACCCACGGCGCAGCGTCGTCCAGTTCCCGCACCGTGACCTGGATATCGATGATGTCCTTCGCCGCCAAACCCGGCACGGAGGTCGACCCGATGTGATCGATGCGCAGCGCGGTGTTGCCCAAGGCGGCGCGCATATCTTTGGCACGTCGCTGAAACTCGGATGGCCATTCGGTCTGGTAGGGCACGACCACGACGGGTCCCGATTTTTGATTCAGGCGATAGAGCTCGGACATGACGCGTGAAGAAAAGGCTGACGTTAGACGGGGGCGCCCGTGCGCACGTCGAAGGCTTGGAACGCTTCCGGAGTTACGGGCTGCTGTGCGAGCCAGAGGGTGTGGAGATCGGTTTGGGGCACGGCGATGGTGGCGAACGCGGTGTTCGGGTTGCTGACGCGGCCGAATTGGCTCGTGGCGCCGAGCAATGCGCGCGCATCGGTTACGGTGACGCGACCGTGGTGGGCGGCGATCCATGCCGTCAGCTGGCCCAGCCGTTCAACGCTGTACGCGCCGGGGTCGGGTCCGGTAAATCCACGGGTGCGCAGGGTGGTGGCCGCAGGTTCCACCGGATGATTCGTCAGCGCGGCGGTGTCATCGGGGACAGGGTAGGCGATGAAATCTCCGCAGTAGTTCGAACTCGCGAAGACGCCGCCGTGTCGGTCTACGGCGACGAGATTGCAGAAGAACTTGTAGCGACGGCAGGCGGCCTCAACTTCCGCGACCGTGCTGCAGAACTGCAGCATGTAGCGAAAAACCAGGTCAACCGGCACGAGGTTTTCCAAGTCGAACTTCACGCCGGGGCAGATGAGCGAGGAGATGCCCAGCGCGAGTCCTGACTCGTTCATGCCGCGGTTGGCCCACGTGGTACCGGCGATCGGAAAGCTCAGGTAGCGGAGCCCCTGGGTCGGCTGGCACTGGGCGATGGCGTAGAGATGACGCGGATCATCGAGTGTGCCGGCCGTGAGAATGTGACCATGCGCGTCGCGCAGGGCGACGCTGGAGCAGGCACCCGCGTGATAGACGTCGTATTGCCAGGCGCGGAAATTCAGCAGCTCGATGGTGGCCAGGTCGAGTTCCGCGCCCTCGGCGACTCCCTGCATTTCCTCCTGCAGCCACGGCCAGTGGTCGAAGCAAAACGTGCGCAACCGCTTCTGCCACGACAGAATCTGTTCACGCCGGGTCGCGGTGGCGGCGGTGAGCAGGTTGCCCAGCAGCTCCGCGACGTTGCGGTGAATCTGGGGACGCAGCGTGACCCCCTGCTGCCGGCCGCGCACACGGTCGCCGCCTTGAAGGATCAGGATGGAGGGGGAAGCGCTCATCGCGGGCGGGGGTAGGTCGTCGCCGGATGCGAGCAGTGTCAATTCTTGGGTGAGGGGCAGTTTTCGGACGGTTTGAAGCCGGAATCCACGAAACCCGGAACCAGGTGTTTAAATTCTCCTGGCTTCCTGGTTTCCGGCTAAGAATGCGGGCGTATCTTCTCGGAAGCACCAATGCCGGGCGCGGACCCGCCGCCGCCTGGCCTTTGGCGAGGCTAGGCGCTCGGCCCACCTCGGAACCGTCTTGCGGTCGGTTTCGGCCCGGACAATCTGCGGTCGCTTTTCCTTCACTCGTTCCCCGCGAGGTTTCTCCATGCTGACCATCGAACAAACGCAGGCTTTCGATCGTGACGGCTTCGTGCTCGTCCCGGATGTTTTCACGCCGCAGGAAATCGAGATCCTGCTCTCGCACGTTACGAAGGACGGCAAGGTGACCAAGCACACGGGCAACATGCCCGACGCCGCGGGCCGCTCGAGCAAGCTGGCGCTGTGGATGGACGCGGGTGACGACATCTTCGGCGCGGTGTCCACGAGTCCGCGCATCGTGAACAACGTACGGATGCTGCTGCGCGAGGATGTCTACCACTGGCACAGCAAGGTGATGCTGAAGGAAGCGCGCGTGGGCGGTGCTTGGGAATGGCACCAGGACTACGGCTACTGGTACGGCGACGGCTGCCTCTACCCGCGGCTCGTCTCCTGCATGATTGCGCTCGATCCCGCGACAAAAGCGAACGGCTGCCTCAAGGTGATTCCCGGCTCGCACTTGCTCGGCCGCTTTGACCACGGGCAGGTGGGAAACCAGGCGGGCGCCGACCAGAAGCGCGTCGAAGCGGTCATCGCGCGCTTGGGCGTGCACTATTGCGAGGCGCCGGCGGGCAGTGCGCTGTTTTTCCACGGCAATACGTTCCACGCATCGGAGGCGAACCTGTCTGACAAGCACCGCCGCGCCTACATCTGCTGCTACAACGCGCTGTCCAACGTGCCGTATGCCGGCAAGGGCCACGGCAAGCCGGAGCCGATCCGCGAATCGCCGGACGACGCGATCCTGCGGTTCGCCGAGACAGCGGTGGCCGGGTGATGCCGTAAGATAGGCTGGGCGTTTTGCTGCAGGGCGGGGTGTTCCGCACTCGGGTTGTGGGTTGCGTGCTTGCACGCAACGTCGCGCGCGAGCGCGCAACCCACATCGAGTCGATGGCCGGGTCATCGGCCCTGCGCTTTGGCCGACGGTAACGTAGGGGCGCAGTCTTGCTGCGCCCTCTGCATACAGACGAAAAAGGCGCAGCAAGTCTGCGCCCCTACAGGCCGGGTCAGGAGACCCCGCCCTACAACGAACCCTCACTTCGCGATGACGACCGGATCGTTCAATCGCGTGGATTGGTACGCGAAGAGCCGCCAGTCGCCACCTTCCCGGCGCCAGACCGCAAGGAAACGAATGTCGAACTCCACGTGCTCCTTCGGCGAGCTGGCCTTGAGATGCGCGCGGCCGGACATGACGGCGACGTCGTCGGAGACGCGGGTGATCTTTTTTTCCAGATAGTCGTAGGCGTCGTACTTGATCTTGTTCGTGCGCACGGCGGCGAGCAGCACTTCCTTCGTCTGCGCGCGTCCATCCGCGTGGTTATAGACGAGGTCGTCAGAGAGCAACCGCGCGAGCCGGTCGGCGTCGCCGCGCAGCGTGGAGAGGACGCGGGCCGTGTCGGCCACACGGACTTCCTCCTCGACGGATTCAGCGCGGAGCGGAACGGCGGCCAGAAGGGAAAGGACGAGGATGGAAACGAGGCGGTGCATGGCGGGTCAGCGTTTGACGGGACGAGGTTTGCCGTCGGCATCGATGGCGACGTAGGTGAAGAGTCCGGCGGTCACGCGTTTTTGCGTGTTGGTGACGAAATGATGCACCCACGCTTCGACCGAGATCTTCATCGAGGTGCGGCCAATGCGGACGAGCTGGGCGTAGCAGCTGATGGTTTCGCCGACGCATACCGGATGGATGAACGACATCGCGTCGATCGCGACAGTGGTGACCCGGCTGAGCGCGGTGTTGCGCGCGAGAATGGCGCCGCCGAGGTCCATTTGCGACACGAGCCAGCCGCCGAAAATATCGCCGTTGGCGTTGGCAACTGCCGGCATCGCGATCGTGCGGATAACGACGTCGCCGGTGGGGGCGGCGGGTTCGGCGGGGGCGGGCGCGGACATCGTGGCCTAGGCAATGAAGCTGGCCGGTTTGGCGCAAGCCGCTTGGCGTGATTTTCCGGCGAGTTTTCCATTGTTTTAAGCGAGAGGCAGGGGCATGTTTCGCAACCTCATGAACGCAGGACAGTCAGGGTCGTTTCGACGGCTGTTCGATGAAGTCGGCAAGGTCGACTGCGTCGGCATCGAGGAACGCGTCGCCAAGTACACCACGCGCAGCATCAAGAAGGGCTCGAAGCTCTGGGGCCTGCGCACGGCCGTCTCCATGGTCGACCTCACCACCCTCGAGGGCAAGGACACGCCCGGCAAGGTCGCGTCGCTCTGCCAGAAAGCGCTGCATCCTCACGACGACCCGACGGTGCCGCAGGTCGCGGCGGTGTGCGTCTATCCGGCGATGGTCCGCTACGCCCGGCGCGCGCTTGGCTCGGACACGGCGGTGCGGATCGCGTCGGTCGCCACGGCTTTTCCCTCGGGTCAGGCGCCGTTGAAGACGCGGCTCGCCGAGGTGCGCGCGGCGGTGGCTGACGGGGCGGACGAGATCGACATGGTGATCAACCGCGGGGCTTTCCTGGCGGGAGAGTTTGGCGAGGTGCAGGATGAGATCGCCCAAGTGGTGACGGCCTGCGGCGACGCGGCGCTGAAGGTGATCCTGGAGGTCAGCGAGCTGGAAACCTACGACAACATCCGCGCGGCGTCGTTTATCGCGATGCGGGTGATTCGGCCGGGGGATTTCATCAAGACGAGCACGGGCAAGACCTCGCTCAACGCGACGCTCGGCAACAACCAGGTGATGCTGGAGGCGATCCGCGACTTCTACCTCGATACCGGCACGGCGATCGGCATGAAGCCCGCGGGCGGAATCCGCACGGCGAAGCAGGCGCTGCAGTTCTTGATCGCAGTGAAGGAAACGCTCGGCGACGCCTGGCTGACCAACGAGCGTTACCGGTTCGGCGCGAGCTCGCTGCTCAACGACTTGCTCCGGCAGATCGAGAAGGAAAAAACCGGGGCGTACCAGGCGCCGTATTATTTCACCGAAGCGACGGAGAGCTACTGAGCTGACAACCGCGAATGGACGCGAATGAACGCGAATAATTTCCCAAACGAACGTCATTCTGAGCGCAGCGAAGAATCCACTCGGACTCAGCGCGGGCGATTAGCGAAATCCCACTGGATTCTTCGCTGCGCTCAGAATGACAATCTGGGTTCGAACGGGCTTCTCCTTCGATTCGCGTAAATTCGCCTTCATTCGCGGTTCTTCTCAATGTCTTCCCTTAAAACACTTTCCAAACCCGCCACGCGCAACGGCCGGCCGATGCCTGAGCTCATCTTTGGCGACCTGTGGGAATACGATCCGGCGCCTGAGACGGCGGACCCGAAGCTGAAGGCCCGCTACGATCTGTTCATCAATGGCCAGTTCGTTGCGCCGAAGTCGGGAAAGTATTTCGACTCCCTCAATCCCGCGACCGAGCAAAAGCTGGCCGAGATTGCGCTGGCGAGCGCCGCGGACGTCGACGTCGCGTGTCACGCCGCCCAGCGGGCCTACGACCATGTCTGGGGCAAGCTGTCGGGGCGTGAGCGGGCCAAGTACCTGTTCCGGATCGCACGGCTGCTGCAGGATCGGGCGCGGGAGTTCGCTGTTGCGGAGACGATGGACGGCGGCAAGCCGATCAAGGAGTCGCGCGACTTCGACGTGCCGATGGCGGCGGCGCACTTCTTCTATCACGCTGGCTGGGCCGATAAGCTCGAGTACGTCGCGCCGGGCCGCCGGGTCGCGCCGCTGGGCGTGGTCGCGCAGGTGATCCCGTGGAATTTTCCGCTGCTGATGTGCGCGTGGAAGCTCGCGCCAGCGCTGGCGATGGGCAACTGCGTCGTGCTGAAGCCGGCCGAGACGACCTCGATCACGGCACTCAAGCTCGCGGAGATCATCCAGGATGCCGGGCTGCCGCCGGGGGTGGTGAACTTCGTCACCGGGGCGGGGGAGACGGGCGCCGCGCTCATGGCGCATCCGATTCCCGCCAAGGTCGCGTTCACCGGCTCGACCGAGGTCGGCAAGATCATCATGCGTTCGCTCGCGGGGACGGACAAAAAGATGACGATGGAGCTGGGCGGCAAGGCGGCGAACATCGTGTTCGACGACGCGCCGATCGACCAGGCGGTCGAGGGCATCATCAACGGGATCTTCTTCAACCAGGGCCACGTCTGCTGCGCGGGTTCGCGGCTGCTCGTGCATGAGCCGGTCGCGGCGCAGGTCATCGCGAAGCTCAAGCATCGCATCAAGGTGCTGCGCGTCGGGGATCCGCTCGACAAGAACACCGACGTCGGCGCGATCAATTCGAAGGAGCAGCTGGCCAAGATCACCGAGCTCGTCGGCTCGGGCGTGAAGGAAGGCGCGGAGCTGTTCCAGTCCCCCTGCAAGTTGCCGCCGAAGGGCTGGTTTTTCCGGCCATCGATTTTCTCGAACGTGTCGATGAGTCACCGCATCGCCCGCGAGGAGATTTTTGGGCCGGTGCTGTCGATCCTGACCTTCCGCACGGTCGAGGAGGCGGTGGAGAAGGCCAACAACACGGCGTACGGGCTGAGCGCCGGCGTGTGGACCGACAAGGGTTCGCGCATCCTGAAGATGTCGACGGAACTCAAGGCCGGCGTGGTCTGGGCCAACACCTACAATAAATTCGACCCCACCTCGCCGTTTGGCGGCTACAAGGAGAGCGGCTTTGGTCGCGAGGGCGGACGCCAAGGCCTGCTCGATTACTGCAAGCTGCTATGAATCTGATCTTTCTCTTTCCTCTTTCTCTTCATCTTTCTCCCGTATGGGGAGATCGATAGCCGGAGCGAGAAAGAGAAAGATTAACAAGAAAGAGAAAGATTTCTGAATGCCTAAAGCTCCCTACCTCACCGCCCCGATCAAGACGGACAAGATGCCGCCGGGCATCCCGTACATCATCGGCAACGAGGCGGCCGAGCGGTTCAATTTCTACGGGATGCGTGCCATCCTCGTGGTGTTCATGACCAAGTACCTCGTGGATCGCAGTGGCGCGCTGGCGCCGATGAAGGAAAACGACGCCCACGCTGCGTATCACTGGTTTCTCTTCGTGAATTATTTCTTCCCCACGATGGGCGCGGTCCTGTCGGACGCGCTCTGGGGCAAGTACAAAACGATCATCTGGCTTTCGTTGGTGTATTGTCTCGGGAGTGTAGTGCTGGCGTTTGATCACACGCGCATGGGGCTAACGCTCGGCCTAACGCTCATCGCGATCGGTTCCGGCGGCATCAAGCCCTGCGTCTCGGCGCACGTCGGCGACCAGTTTGGGCCGGCCAACCAATCCCTGCTATCCCGCGCCTTCGGCTGGTTCTATTTCTCGGTCAACTTCGGATCGTTCTTCTCTATCCTGCTCATCCCGGTGCTGCTGGATCGTTACGGTCCCGGCGCAGCCTTCGGCTTGCCCGCAGTGCTCATGCTTGCCGCCACCTTCGTGTTTTGGTCGGGGCGCTATAAATTCGCCCATATTCCCCCTGGAGGTAACGCCTTCTTGAAGGAGACCTTCAGCGCCTCGGGACTCGCGACGCTTGGCCGCCTCGGGATCATCTTCGTGTTCGTCGCCATCTTCTGGTCGCTGTGGGACCAGAGTGGCGGAGAGTGGGTGACGCAGGCGGAGAAGATGGACCTCCATTTCCTCGGCATCAACTGGCTCGCGTCCCAGATCCAGGCGGTGAACGCGATCATGATCCTGTCGTTCATCCCGTTGTTCCAGTACGTTATCTACCCCGTCATCAACCGGGTGTTCACACTCACACCGCTCCGTAAGATCGGCCTGGGCCTGGTCGTAACCGGCCTCTCCTTCCTGATCAGCGCCTGGATTGAGACGCAGATCAGGGCGGGCCTGCATCCGAGCATTGGCTGGCAGATGCCGGCTTACGCCCTGCTTTCGGCGGGCGAGGTCATGGTGTCGATCACAGCCCTCGAGTTCGCCTACACCCAGGCGCCCAAGACGATGAAGGCCGTGATCATGGCGATCTACCTCCTCGCGATCTCGGCCGGCAATGCCTTCACGGCGCTCGTGCACGTCTTCATCGCGAACAAGGATGGCACGGTGAAACTGCAGGGTGCAGACTATTACTACTTTTTCTCCGCTCTCTCGATCGGCTGCGTGGCGGTGTTTATCTTCGTGGCCAAGGCCTACAAAGAGAGGAACTACGTGATGACCGCCGTGCCCGATACCGAAGTCGACGCCGCCAACGCCACTGCCACATGAGCCGCCTGCCCATCACCAAAACCCCGAAGGTCTACGTCGGCGGCGCATTCATCCGCTCCGAGAGCTCCCGCGTGTTTCCGATCAAGGATGCTGCAGGGAATTTCTACGCGAACATCCCGCAGTGCACGCGCAAGGACCTGCGCAATGCCGTTGAGGCGGCGGCCAAGGCCGGACCCGGCTGGGCCAAGCGCACCGCCTACAACCGCGGGCAGATCCTCTATCGCCTGGGCGAGATGCTGGAGGCGCGGACGAACGAGCTGGCTGATGCCATCCGGCTGGGCGGCGCCACGAAGGCCGCGGCGGCCAAGGAAGTCACTGCGAGCGTGGACCGGCTGATTTACTACGCGGGCTGGGCGGACAAGTACGAGCAGGTGCTGGGCAACGTGAATCCGGTCGCCGCGCCGTATTTCAATTTCACCGTCACGGAGCCAATGGGCATCGTCGGTGTGATCGCTCCCGAAGCGTCTCCACTGCTGGCGCTGCTTTCGCTGATCGTGCCCGCCATCACGAGCGGCAACACCGTCGTCGCGCTCGCTTCGTCCACGCAGCCTTATCCCGCAATCGTGCTGGGCGAGCTGCTGGCGACGAGTGACTTGCCGGGTGGCGTGGTCAATTTGCTCACCGGTTTCCGAAAGGAACTCGTGCCGACGTTTGCGACGCACACCCACCTGCGCGCGATTTCGGCGGTGGTGAACGCTGACGAACGCAAGACGCTCGCGCTAGGAGCGGCGGATAGCGTCAAGCGCGCACGGCTGCTCAAGGCAGAGACGCCGGCCGACTGGTTTGCCGACACGGCCCAGAGTTTGTACGCGATCCGCGATTTCCTCGAGTATAAGACCACCTGGCATCCGATCGGGGCGTGAGGTCGTTCAGATTGTAAGGCGGGGTTCGGAGACCCCGCCCTACATCGCTGCGCGAGGCAAGCTGATCAGGATTCTGGCAACGTCTTCAGCCGGCTCTTCACCCACGCATCGATCTTGGGCAGTTCGCGCTGTTTGACGGCGGCGTTGTGGCGGATCAGGTCGGCGGCTTTCTCGGCTTCCGGCATCGCCCCGGCTGGGAGATGGGCGCGGACAAAGGCCAGAAGCTCGTCCGCACGCGGCGCGTCGGTGAAGGCCGCCGCGATCCGCGGGAGGTATTGGTTGCGTCCGAAGAACGGAAACTTGGCGAGGAGCACGGACAAGTGCGCGCAGGCGAAGTCCCACGACATCGCGGTCTGCTCGCTGCTCAAGGCCACGCGCGAGATGTTTCGGCCGGACTCCGACGTGGGCATTTCGTCGCCGAGGCTGAGGTCGAGGGTTTCCGCCGCGAGCGTGGGATCGACCGCCGACTGCATGGCGGCGTAGGCGCGGCGCTTGTCCTCGGTCGAAAGTGCGCTCCGAGCCAGGGCGTGGAGCTCGTCGAAGGTGGCGCGGTTGGCATAGCGGCCAACGACCGCGAGCACCGGCCCGCGCAAGTCACCGGACAGACTCGCAGGGTCCTTCTGAAAAGCGGCAAACCGCCGGTAGCACTCCGCAATCGTCGCGCGGTCGCCGTAAAAACCGAGCGCCGCGACCAGCTGGCCACGCAGGGTGGCGTCGAGCGACGACTCGCCGGGGACGTGTTCCCAACCGAGATGCGCGAGCTGCGGCGCCAGCTGAGTGACCGCCCAGGCTTGGAAAGCCTGACGACCGGGTTGGCCGCGTTGCAGCAAATCAATGGTGTCGAGGCTGCCGATGATCTGTGTCCACACCGGCAAGCTGTGGGAATCGTGCAATTGCTCGACGAGCTCGAGATAGGCGGGCTCGGAGAGATGGCCGGCTTCGACCAAGGCCGCGGTGTCGGCCAGCAGGTTGAGCTGATCCGCCACCGGCAGCGACGGCAACGCCCGGCAGAGCGCCTCCGCTTGCGGTTGGTCGTAGAGCACGCGGTAGTAGCCCGAATCGCCGACGTTGGCTTTGACGGTGCCGGCACCGGCGGGAAGCGGCGCGGTGGCGTCAGCGCCGTCGAGCAGGAAAACCGTCGGAGAGTCGAGCGACGCCGTGTTGGCGAGCGTCAGCGGAATTTTCCACAGCAGTGGCGCGGCGGCCAGATGGTCGTAAGTGAAGCGGGTCTGCGCCAGGTTCAGGTGTCGGTCGGCGCCCGTGCCGGCGACGGAAAGAAAAACGATCGGGAAACCCGGCCGCTCCACCCAATCTGCAGCGAGTTCAGGCACGGGTTTGCCCGAGGCCTCGGCGAGCGCGGACCAGAGGTTGGCGGTGGTCGAGTTGGAAAGCTTGTTTTGCTCGATGTAGCGGCGGATGCCGGCGCGGAACGTGTCAGGACCGAGATACGCCTCGAGCATGCGCAGGAACGACTGGCCCTTGAGGTAGGAAATGGCGTCGAAGGCATCGGTGGCTTCGCTCTCGTTGAGGACCGGCTGCAGGATCGGGTGCGTCGTGCGGCGGGCGTCGAGCGCCATCGCGGTGTTCTTCTGGACGTTCGAGCGCAGCCACGACTGCCAGTCGGGGTTGAGCGCATCGGTGCACTTGGTGCCCATCCAGGACGCGAAGCCCTCGTTGAGCCAGAGGTTGTCCCACCAAGCCATGGTGACGAGGTTGCCGAACCACTGGTGCGCCATCTCGTGCGCGATGGTGCCGAACACCGCCTCGCGGCGAATCTGCGAACTGCCGACGGGGTCGAAGAGGATGGCGGTGTCGATATACGTGATGCAGCCCCAGTTTTCCATCGCGCCGAAGGAGGCGAAGGCATTGGGCACCGCGATCTGGTCGAGCTTGGGCAGCGGGTAGCGCACGCCGAAATAGTCGTTGTAGTAAGCGAGAATGCGCTTGGTGCACTCGAGCGCGTATACCGCCGTGGCGCGTTTGCCCTCGGTCGTGACGATGCGGAGCTTCACGCCGTCGTGCTCGCCCTCGACCGTCTCGAATTCGCCGGCATACATCGCCACGAGGTAGCTCGCCATGCTCGGCGTGCGTTCAAAAACCACCTCCTTGAGTCCGCCGGCCAGCGGAGTTTCCCGGGTGATCGGCATGTTTGACACCGCCATGAGGTTCGCCGGCACCACCAGTGTGACGTCGTAGGTGGCGCGGTAGACCGGTTCGTCCCAACACGGAAACGCGCGGCGGGCGTCGGTGGGCTCCATTTGCGTGCCGAGCATGAGCTTGTCGCCCGTCGGTGTGGGATACTTGTCGATGAAAAATCCCTCGGCCTGCGTGCCGATTTTCCCGCGATAGCTGAGGATGATCGTGTGGCGACCTGGCGACCAACCGCCGGGCAGCGGAAGCGAAAGCGTTTGTTTCTCCGCGTCGATGCGTGCCACCAGCGGCGTGGGCTTGGCGGCATCATCAATCAAGTCGACGCCGGTGATCTCGAGGCCGAGGGCGTTGAGCACGAGCTCGGGCGTCTGCGTCAGCACGTCGACTTCGATACGCGCCGTTCCGGTCGTGGTGCGGGCCGCCAGGTCGGGCTGAATCCGGAGTGCGTAGTGGCGCGGAACGGCGGTCTTGGGCAGCTGGGCGGGCGTCGTCGCGAAGGAGAAAGGTCGCTCGGCGCGGAGGAGCGCTCCAGCGGCAATCGACAACGCGCCAACGCAAAGGGCGAAACGGGCCATGACGCGCAAGCGCATGGGCGTTTTCTGGCGGGAGTGGATGGGGAGTCAATCCACGGGCGGTTTCCGAGGGCTCGAAAGGACGTCCAGCCGTTGATCCACGCCGGGTTACCGCTTGTCCAAAGTTTGCGCTCAGCCGTTACCCGGACTGTAATGCTGCCAACCTCATGGAATCCGGTCCCCTGACCAACGTTTTGCTGGATGACGAGCGGCGCCGTGTTCGTGCCAAGAACCGTCTGTACGTCATTTGCCAGTCGGTCGGATGGCTTACCTGGCTGGGTCTCCAGGTTTTCTTTATCCTCGCGTTTCCGAACATGCGCGAGGGCGGAGCCAGGCAGGACGTCGTGTGCAGCATTTCGGCCGTGGTCATGGTGGTCATGTCGGGCTGGCTGCTCACCCACTTTGCGCGTCCGCTCGTGACGCGCTGGGGCTGGAAAGCGCTGGGCTGGCGCGCCCTGCTGCCGCGCATCCTCGCCCTCAGCTTTGTCCAGTCCGTCATCTGGAACCTGTTTGGCTATGGCTATTACAACGGCCTGTTGGGCATGCCGGGGAGCACCAAGGTGGCGGTCTGGGTGTCGTTTCTTTTCAGCGTGTTTTACGCCACGGGCATGCTGGCCGTGTGGTGGTGCATTTATTTCTTCTACCACCTGTTCGACCGGATCAACCGACTCGAGATCGAGCGGCTGCAGCTGGCGACCAGCGTGAAGGAGTCGGAGCTCCGCGCGCTCAAGTCGCAGGTCAACCCGCACTTCATCTTCAATTCGCTCAACTCGCTGCGCGCGCTGATCGAGGAGGATCCGCTGCGGGCCCGGCAGGCCGTGACGCAACTGGCGAATCTCCTGCGCTACTCGCTCCAGAGCGGACAACTCGCGACCGTGCCGTTCGAGGACGAGCTCAGCGTGGTGAACGACTATCTCGCGCTGGAGCAGGTGCGACACGAGGAGCGGTTGCGGCTGCGGCTCGACGTCGCGCCCGACACGTTGCAGCTGCCGATCCCGCCGATGCTCCTGCAGACGCTCGTCGAAAACGCCGTCAAATACGGCATCTCCACGCGTCCCGAGGGCGGCGAGATCGCCATCATCGCGCGGCGCGAAAACGATTCCCTGCGGCTGCAAGTCACCAATCCCGGCGCCTTCGACGCAGGATCGGCGCAATTGGCCCGGACAAATGGCTCGACCGGCCTCGGGCTGGCGAACGCCGCCAACCGGCTTCGGCTGCTCTTCGGCGAGCAGGCCACGCTCCAGCTGCGGCCAGGTTCGCCGGGCAATGTCGTCGCCGAGGCGATCATTCCGCTGCCGATTTCCCACGCATGAGTGTCATGCAACTCGCCGATTTTCTGGCCCCGTTCGATTACGCTCCGATTGAGCTGGTCCGGGCGGGAACCGGTCATCTCCGGCTGGCTTCCAGTTCGGTCAACGGCCGCCCGATCATGCTCTATCTCGACACCGGCGCCGGGCGCACGGTGTTGGATCTGGCCTGTGCGCGACGGCTGGGATTGACGCTGCACGAGAGCGCCCAAGGCGGCGGGCTGGGGGCGGCGGAGGTGAGAGCCTATCGCGGTACCGTTGACCGCCTGGCGCTGGGGCCGATTGAAGAGAAAAACATCACCGTTCACGCGTTGGATTTGACGCACATGAACCAGGCGCTCGCGGCGCGCGGGGAGGCGCCGATGGATGGCGTGGTGGGCGCCGACTTGCTCGATGCCCGCGAGGCCGTGATCGACTATCGCCAGTTGCGGCTCTTCCTGAAACGCATCGGCCACGCCCGGTCTCTCGCTGCATGAAAGCGCTCTTGATCGACGACGAGCGGCTGGCCCGCAACGAACTCCGCCGGCTCCTCGCGGCGTTTCCCGACGTGGAGATCGTCGGAGAGGCGGCCAACGGGAAGCAGGCGCGGGAGCAGCTCGCCGCGCTCGCGCCCGACCTGATTTTCCTCGACGTGCAGATGCCCGGTGAGACCGGCATGCAGCTGCTCGAGTCGCTCGAGCCCCCCGCGCCGCACGTGATTTTCACGACGGCCTATGACGAGTTTGCGGTGAAGGCGTTCGAGCTGAACGCGCTCGACTACCTGCTCAAGCCGGTGGACCCCGCGCGACTCGCGGCGGCGCTGGAAAAATTGCGCGCGAAGATGGGCGCGGCGCCGAGCGCGAGCGAGCGGCCGACCAAGCTCGCGGCGGAGGACAAGGTGTTCGTGCGCGAGGGCGATCGCTGTTGGTTCGTGGAGGTGAAGTCGATCCGGCTGCTCGAGAGCGAGGGCAATTACACGCGGGTGCACTTCGATACCGCCCAGCCGCAGTTATTCCGCTCGCTCAACGCGATGGAGGAGCGGCTCGACCCGAAATATTTCTTCCGCGCGAATCGCCGGCAGATCATCAACCTTGCCTGGATCGACAAGATTGAGCCCTGGTTCAGCGGCGGCCTGCTGGTGCACCTCAAGGGCGCGGCCAAGGTCGAGCTCAGCCGGCGCCAGGCCCAGGAATTCCGGGAGAAGATGAGCCTCTGAACGTCCATCGCGGAAGTACGGAAGTGCGGAATCGACAGAACGGAACGCACAACTAAACCCCGTTTCTCCGCGACTTCGCTCCTCCGCGTTTCGGCGATAACTGAATTCTTCCGCGCTTCCGCGATAAAAACCTTCCCACAACCTCCGCGATCCATGATCGAAGCCCACCACCTCACGAAGACTTTCCAGGACAAGAAACGCGGTCTCATCACCGCGGTCGGTGACGTGTCCTTTTCCTGCCAGCCCGGGCAGATTTACGGCCTGCTCGGCGCCAACGGCGCCGGCAAGACCACGACGCTGCGGATGCTCGCCACGCTGCTGCGTCCCAGCAGCGGCCACGCGACGGTCGCGGGCTTCGACGTCGAGCGCGAACCGCAGCAGGTGCGTTCCCACGTCGGCTTCCTCGCCGCCAGCACCGCGCTTTACGGCCGGCTCACCGCCCGTGAGATGATCACCTACTTTGGCGAGCTCGATGGCATGGACCGAACCGCGATCAAGGCGCGGATCCAGCATCTCTCCCAGGAGCTCGACATGGAGGAATTCCTCGACCGGCGCTGCGACAAGTTTTCCACGGGCATGAAGCAGAAAACCTCCATTGCCCGCACGCTGATCCATGACCCGGCCGTGATGATCTTTGACGAGCCGACGCTCGGTCTCGACGTGATGACCGCGCGGGCGATCGTCGGCTTCGTCCGTGAGTGCCGGAATCGCGGCAAGACCGTGATCTACTCGACCCACATCATGAGCGAGGTTGAGAAACTCTGCGACCGCGTCGGCATCATCCACGGCGGCCGCTTGGTGGCTGAGGGCACCGTGGCGGAACTGCGGGCCCGGTTTGGCGAACAGGACATGGAGGAAGTTTTCGTCAAGGCCGTCGGCGGCGAAGCCGCGCTGATGGCGGCGCTCAAGAACTGAGGAATCACCCATGAACGCACACAGCATCGTCACGGTTTACCTCAAGGAGCTCAAAGACTCGCTGCGCGACCGGCGCACGCTGATGTCGATGATCATCATCCCGACCTTTGTGATGCCCGCGCTGACGTTCGGCGTCGCACGGATTGCCACGGGCATCTTCAGCAAGGCCCGCGGCGAAACCCCCACGGTCATGGTCCTCGGCGGCGACGACTCGCCGGGGGTGGTGACGGCGCTCAAGCAGTCGAAGAAACTCCGGGTCGTGGCGACCGCCGCCGACTGGAAGCAGCAGATTTCGGACAAAAAGGTGCGCGCGGCGGTTCAGATCCCGGATCACTTCGAGGCCGGACTCAAGTCCGGGCTCGCCGATCCGGTGGTCATCTACAACTACGATGGTGAACTGAAGTCGGGCTTTGCCGTTTCGGAATTGGAGCGGTTTTTCCGCGACCTGCGCGATCGGACCGTGAAGGAGCGGTTGGCGGAGCGTTCGCTGCCGGCGACCCTGGTCACGCCGTTCGAAACGAAGCGGGAAAACGTGGCGGCGCCGGAAAAGGTCGGCGGCAACCTGCTGGGCGGCATCGTGCCGTACATCATCGTGATCCTGTGCTTCACGGGCGCGATGTATCCCGCGATGGACTTGAGCGCCGGTGAAAAAGAACGCGGAACGATGGAGACGTTGCTCTGCAGTCCGGTGTCGCGGGTCGACATCGTTCTGGGCAAATTTCTGATGGTGCTGACGGGTTCGCTCTCCGCGATGTTGCTGGCGCTGACCTCGATGGGCGTGAGCGCGGCCCTGGGCGGCATGATGTTTTCCGGGGCGGGCAGGGTGGCGGCGGCCGCCAGCCAGGCCAAAGGCGCCGCAGGGATGATGCCGATGATCGATCCGGCGGGCCTGCTCGGCGTCGTGGCGATGGTGCTGCCCGTGGCCGTGCTGTTTTCGGCGCTGATCTTCACCGTCGCGCTGTTCGCCAAGAGCTACAAGGAGGCGCAGAGCTACGTGGCGCCCATGATCTTCCTCGTCATCCTGCCGGCGGTCGTCGGCATGCTGCCCGGGATCGACCTCAACGCGACGCTGGCGCTCGTGCCCATCTTGAATCTTTCGTTGGTGTGCAAGGAGATGCTCTCGGGCATCTGGCACTGGCATTACATCGCGATCATCTTCGGCTCGTCCTGCGTTTACGCGGCGATCGCGCTGACGATGGCAGTGAAGATGTTCAACCGCGAGGACGTGATTTTCCGGGCCTAATGCGAGTCGGGTGGCAGGGCCGTCGAAGTGGTCAAAAAGGCTCGTAAAATTTTTCTCAAATCCGGACGACGCGAGTAAAACCCGCGTAAAAGCCGGGTGGCTCTATGGTAATCTGCAGGGCACTTGCGGTAGAATGACCGCGTGCCACCGCTCACTGCATCCAACACGAATCCCGTGATCGCGTTTCCCGCCACGCGTCCGGACTTGAGGCTTTCTCACTCCAATCCACCGATGAGTGCGGCGGAGCGCCATAACCTCGACGCCGACATCGAGGCGCTGCGCGACCGCGAGAACAACCTGCGCGAATATGAGGCCCGCCTGCGCACGTGGCAGGCGCAGCTCGAGGGCAGCATGCCCCCGCAGCCGAGCGGTCACTATGTCGCCCCCGTTTTTGGCCGTCCTCCGAGTCATACGCCGTTTGAAGGCGATGCCGCCTTGCAGGCCGGCTGGGAGAAGCTGATGCGCGCGCGCGAGCTGCTCGAAGCCGAGCAGGCCCACGTGCGGGATGACCGGCTCAATCTCAAGGAAACCGCGGCGCTCCTGAAGCGCCACGAGAGCGCCCTGATGGCGCGTGAAGCCGGCCTGGCGCAGCGCGAGGCCATGCTCGCCGCCGCCATGACGGTGGCGCAGCCGGCCGACGGGGCCAAGTCTTCGACGATGACGCGGCTGACGCAGGCGCCGTTTGCGATCGCGAAGTCGGTGTTCGGCTCGAAGTCCCCGATGCGAGAATGAGTGGGCGTGGGTCGGGCTTTACGCCCGACACATAGCCGCGGGTGTCGGGGATAATCCCCGACTCAGCGAAGCAGTCGACCGGCAACCCGCCGTGAGTTTTTCATCGGCACCGGCTGGGTGCTGCTATTGAAAGAAGCCGTATGGAAGCGGCGCTCTTTCCCCAGCACATCATTGCCAAGAAACGTGACGGCGGCGTCCTGACCGCGGGGGAAACCGAGGCGTTTGTGCGCGGCGCCACCGACGGCTCTTGGGCCGACTACCAGCTCAGCGCCATGCTGATGGCAATTTTCCTCCGGGGTATGACGCCGGCGGAAACCGCGGACTATACGCGGGCCATGATGCACTCGGGCAAGGTGGCGGACCTGCACGCGATCAAGCAGCCGAAGGCGGACAAACACTCGACGGGAGGAGTCGGCGACAAGATTTCGCTGCATCTGGCGCCCATGGTGGCGGCGTGCGGCGTGGCCGTGCCGATGATTTCGGGTCGCGGGCTGGGTCACACCGGCGGCACGCTGGACAAGCTCGAGTCGATCGCTGGATTTCGCGTCAACCTCTCGCTCGAGGACTATCGGGCCCAGGTCGAGCGCATCGGACTTTGCCTGATCGGGCAGACCGCGGAGCTCGCGCCAGCGGACAAGAAACTCTACGCGCTGCGGGACGTGACCGGCACGGTGGAGAGCGTCCCATTGATCTGCGCCAGCATCCTGTCGAAGAAGCTCGCCGAGGGCACGGACGTCCTCGTGGGTGACGTGAAATTTGGCCGCGGCGCGTTCATGAAGGACCGCGCCAAGGCGCGCGAGCTGGCGCGCAACCTGGTGAAGGTCGCCACGGCGATGGGCACGCCGATGCGCACGGTGTTGACGGCGATGGAGGAGCCGCTGGGTCGCGCCGTGGGCAACGCGCTGGAGGTGGCCGAGTCGATCGACTGCCTGCGCGGGCAGGGGCCGGCTGACACGATGGCGGTTACCTACGCCTTGGGAGAGCAGATGTTGCTGCTGACCAAGGTGGCCCGAACCCGGGCCGATGCGCGGGCGCGGTTGGAGGCGGTCGTTGCTGATGGCCGGGCCTTGGAGAAGTTTCGCGAGATGATTGCGGCGCAGGGCGGTGATACCCGGGTGGTCGACGAACCCGGGCTGTTGCCCCAGGCGAAATGGCAGGAACCCTTGGCCGCTGCGCGCGCGGGTGTGGTCCAGGACGTCGACGCGATGGGTGTGGCGCTGGCGGCACTCCGGCTCGGCGCTGGCCGGGCAAGGACGGAGGACAGGATTGACCCGGCGGTCGGCGTGAGCGGACTCGTGAAAGTGGGCGAGCGGATCGCCAAGGGCGCCCCCTTGGGTGTGATTCATGCCAACGACCTGAAGGCGCTCGCCGAGGCGAAGGAGATGCTGGCGGGAGCGATCAAGATCGGCGCGAAGGCCGTGAGGCCGCGGAAGCTGATCGACGAGATTGTTGGATAGGTCGCCGAACCGACAGGGGCAAACAGGGGTCCATGCCAAATGGACTCGACGCAAAAGAGCGGCCACCCGACGCATCATTATCGCCGGTTGCGGCGCTTCTCGCGGCGAACGCTGATCACGCTGGGAATCTTCGCCGTGGTGATGATCGCGGCGCGACTCGCGCTGCCCTATGTGATGCGTCGCGCCATCAACGACCGACTCGACAAGATTCCCGACTACACGGGCCACGTGGAGGACGTACATGTGGGGCTCTGGCGCGGCGCCTACACGCTGAAGGGCGTGGTCATCTCGAAGCGCAACGGGTTGGTGAGCGAACCAATCTTCCAGGCGGAGCGGATCGATTTCTCGCTCGCCTGGCGTGAGTTAATACATCGGAAATTTGTCGGGGATATCGCGTTGGAAAAACCGATGATCACGCTGGTCGAGGGCGCCACGACCGAAACCACGCAGACCACGGCCGACCGACGCTGGCAGGACGCGATCAAGGACATCTTCCCGATCGACATCACTTGGCTGAAGATCACGGACGGCCAGCTACGTTACATCAACTCCACCATGAAGCCAAAGGTGGACATCCGCGTCGCGCACATGCGGGCGCTGGCGTCAGGGCTGCGGAACCGGGCGGAGGACGAAAAAAATGCCCTTCCGGCGACGATCAACCTCGAAGGCGAGACGATCGGCGGCGGCCAATTGAAGATTGGGGCGCAGGCGGAGCCGTTGGCGACCGAGGCTCATTTCCTGCTCAAGCTGGAGCTCGAGAAAGTCTCCCTGCCGGCGTTGAATGAGTTCCTGCTGGCGTATGCGGGAGTCGACGTGAAGGACGGCACGTTCAGCGGCTATCTCGAGGTGGCGGCGCGCAACGGGCATTTCGAGGGCTATTTCAAACCCTTCTTCGATCACGTGGATTTCAGCGCGCCCGAGGGCAAATCTCGGAACATCAAGCAGGAGGTGTGGGAGTGGTTCGTCGCGACGTTTGCGGCGATATTCAAGAATCACCCGCGCGACGAAGTCGCGACGAAAATCCCGTTCTCGGGCGAGACCAAGAATCTCGACGTCCACTTGTGGCAGACGATCAAGAACCTGTTGCACCACGCGTTTGTGCATCCGCTCCAGAAGAAATTGGACAGCAAGGCGCCGGGCGGAGTCGGGGCGGGTGCCGGCGATCCCAAAGCCGCACCGCCGAAGACAGAAAAGTCGACCAAGGCGGCCGAGTCCCCGACCGAAAAACCGACGGAGAAGGCCGCGACGGAAAAGCCAAAGACGTCCTAGGCCTTCTCCATCTCGGCCAGTTTTTCCGCGGCTTTTTCCCACGCGGTGGTGGCGGTGGCGATCTGGTCGACGAGGGTGCTCAACTCGAGGTTGAGGTGATGAAACTTCCCCTTGTCGGCGTAGGTTTCCGGCGCCTCGAGGGCGGCGGCGAGTTCGTTCTGCCGCGCTTCCAGCTTGGCCACTTCCTCCTCGAGCCGATGCACCTCGGTGTGGAGTTTCTTGATTTCGTTGGGCGTGGCTTTTTTGGCCGGGGGGCGCGGCGCTGACGGCGGCGTCGCCGCGACAGCGACATCCTGTTTCGGCCGGGCATCGGTGAAACCGGCGGTAAGCGCGGCACGGGCGTTGGAGGCCTTGGATTTCTCGAGATAGTAGTCGTAGTCGCCGGCGTAGGGCGTCAGCCGGCCGGAGTGAACGTGGAGCACCGTCTTGGCGAGCTGGCGGATGAAATACACGTCGTGGCTGATGAAGACAAACGTGCCGTCGTACTGCTGCAGTGCGAAGAGCAGCGCGTCGATTGAGGCGATGTCGAGGTGGGTGGTGGGCTCGTCCATCAGCAGCAAATTCGGCGGGTCGACCAGCAGCCGCGCGAGCGCCAACCGGGACTTTTCGCCGCCGGAGAGCACGGAGACTTTCTTGAAGACGTCGTCTTTCCGGAAAAGGAAGGCGCCGAGGATCGTGCGCGCCTGCTGCTCGGTGAGATCATTCTGCGCGGTGCGCAGCTCCATGACGTTCTCCATCACCGTCAGGTTGAGCTTGAGATTGTCGGCGCGGTTTTGCGCGAAATACCCGGGCAGGACATTGCTGCCGAGTTCACGCGTGCCACCCTGGATGGGAATGATGCCGCCGAGGATCTTGAGCAGAGTGGACTTGCCGGCGCCGTTGGGCCCGACGAGCACGATCCGCTGGCCGCGCTCCGCCTCGAAGTTGAGGTCACGGTACACGATATGGTCGCCATAGGCCTGCTGCACGTTCTTCAGGGAGATCACCCGGAGGCCGGAGCGGGTGGTGGGCGGAAATTTGAAGCGGACGCGCTTCAGATCCTCGGTCGGTTCCTCGACGGCGACTTCCTGGAGACGCTCAATCTGCTTTTCCTTGGACTTGGCGCGGGACGCCATGGAGGCCTTGGCGCCGAAGCGATCGACGAACTTCTGGAGGTGGGCGATTTCGCGCTGCTGGTTCTTGAACGCGGCGGCCTGCTGTTCCTTGCGGGCTTCGCGTTCGTTGAGGTAGTCGTCGTAGTTGCCGGTGTAGCGGTTGAGCGTGCTGTTCCGCAACTCGAGGATACCGGTGCAGAGGATGTTCAGAAAGGCGCGGTCGTGCGAAACCACGAGGAGTCCGCCCGGGTAGCGCGTGAGGTAGTCCTGAAACCACAGCAGAGCCTCGAGATCGAGGTGGTTGGTGGGCTCGTCGAGGATGAGAAGCGCCGGCTCACTCACCAACAGTCGCGCGAGATGGGCACGCATCACCCAGCCGCCGGAGAACGTCTTGGCCTGCTTGTCGGCGTCGCCCTCTCGAAAGCCAAGCCCGGCCATGATTTTCTTGGCACGCGGCTCGAGCGTCCAGTCGATGTCCCAGTCGTCGTCGTTTTCGGGCACGAGCTTTTTCCCGCTGGTGACGATCTGCATGATCGTCTCGTCGCCGACGGGGGCGCTCTCCTGGGGGAGGAAGCCGAAGTCCGCGCCGCGTTCCCACTCGATGGTGCCAGTGTCGGGTGTCTCCTCGCCGAGGATCAGGTTGAAGAGGGTGGATTTGCCGGCGCCGTTGGGGCCGACGAGGCCATAGCGGTCGGTGCGCGCGACAAAAAGCGACACGTCGCGGAAGAGTTCGCGGGTGCCATAGGACTTGGAAATGTCGGCGATGGTGAGCATCGAAACCGACCACCACACCCTAGGCAGAGGCCGGCGTCAATGCGTGAACTCTGATTGATTCGCGGAAACGCGGAGGAGCGAAAGCGCTGAAGCGTTCAGGGCTTGATCCGCCTGCCGTCAGCCGCTGCCTCGCTCGTCGGATCAGTGGGTTTACCGGCCTGGTCGAAGACCTCGTATTTGATCGTCGAGTCGAAGGTATTGCCGCCGTCGGAGAGCGTGATGGTTTGGGTGAGGACGCCGTGCCCGCCGGGCGACCAGCCGCCGCCCTTGGTGATTTCGTCCAGCGCCGCCGGCGGCTTGGTCCAGTAATAGACGTACCTGGCCTCGTACTGACGCGGGCCGGTTTTCTTCCAGACGCCGTACGCGGGCGTTACCGGCGGGGAGGCGTCGTAGTTTGACGACTCCGTCATCGTGCCACCGGCGTTAAAGACATAGAGGAAATCGAGGTCCTTCACCTCAGCGAAGGCGCCGGTTTTGAACTGGACCTTGCCCCTCCACGCGCCGACGAGATCACCGCCGTTGTCGCCGTTGTTGCGGATCACTGAGGTGCAACTACTGGTCAAAAGCACGAGCAGTCCTATCAGGGCCGATAGCGGGGAGCGTTTCATAGGATCCCCGGAAGGATCGCGGAAATGCGGAAAATCGGAAGCGCAGAATTGGAACTCAGAGACTCCGAGTTTCCGCTCCTTCGCGTTTCCGTGATAAGATCTAACGATTTAGCGTCAATGCGATGCAGCCGGCGACCGCGATCACGGCGCCCACGATGGAGCGGCGACTCGGCCGATCGCCTTCGAAGTGGTAAGTCGTGGCGATGGCGATCAGGGGTGTCGTGGCGGCGATCGGCAACACGAGTCCGCTGGGCGTCGTCGCCAGCGCCCACTGATAGCAACCCACGCCCGCCACGGGTCCGCAGAGCGCGTTGGCCAGCACCCATTGGTGGCTCTTGCGACGCTGCGTTGCGTCGAGCGTCGGGGCGGGCGGCACCCGGCGAAATAACTTCAGCACCAAAAACCAGAGCGTGATGAAAATGAGTCCGGCAAGAATGCGATGGTACGTCGCCGTCAGTCCGAACGTGGCGTTGGCCACGTGTTCGCCGGCCGTGGTGGCCACGGTCACGCCCTTGCGGCTGACGAGTGCGCCGAATCCCTGTCCCGCCGCCGCCACGAGGCCAAACACAAATCCGATGGGCCGCACGTGCACTTTGGGTGGGCTGGACCTGCTCGGCATGATGGCCACAGCGACCCCCACCAGAATCACGCCGCCCCAAACGATCTGCAGCGTCGTCAACCGGGTGCCCAACCAGAGCCATTCCCCAATCGCAGCGATGGGTGCCGCCAGGCATTGGGTCATAAGCACGGTTAGCCGCGAGCCCAGCAGTGGCAGGGCGGCATAGACCCCCAAGTCGCCCAAGCCCATGCCGATCAACCCGCTCAACATGAACCACCACAGACTTGCGCTAGATAGGCCTCCACCAACGGTATGCGCAAATAACCCCAGCGCGCAGGCGGCCACGATGAGCCGGCCAAGGTTCGCCCGCAAGGCACCCAGCGCCTTGACGCTATGGTTGGCGCAGGTGGCGTTGAGGGCAAAAAAGAAGGCGGCGAGAAACGAGGCAAACATCGTGTAACCAACGACAAGAGCAGTTGGCAGTCCCCGAGGCGACGGTTTTCTTGTGTCCAGCGGACGGGGCCGGTGTCATTCCTTACTGTTATGAAAGCCAAGAAAGCCACCGTGAAGCCCGAGGCGGTCAATGCCCGGCTGGCGGCCCGAAAAGGTCCGGTTTCCAAGTTTGTCGCTGAGCATTACCGTCACTTCAACGCCGCGGCTCTCCTGGATGCCGCGAAAGGCTACGAAACCCATCTCGCGGCGGGCGGAAAAATGCTGGTCACCCTCGCCGGCGCGATGTCCACGGCGGAACTCGGCATCTCGCTCGCCGAAATGATCCGCAAGGACAAAGTCCACGCCATCGTCTGTACCGGCGCGAACCTCGAGGAGGATATTTTCAACCTCGTCGCCCACGACTACTATGAGCGCGTGCCGCACTATCGGAACCTGACGGCCGCCGACGAGCAGAAGCTGCTGAAGCGTCACATGAACCGCGTGACGGACACCTGCATCCCGGAGCTGGAGGCCATGCGCCGCATCGAGGAGGTCGTGGGGGCGGAGTGGGTGAAAGCGGACCGGGCGGGCGAGCGCTATTTTCCGCACGAGTTCATGTACAAGATCCTGCGGGGCGGAAAATTGAGGAAGAGTTACCAGATCGACCCGAAAAACTCCTGGATGCTGGCCGCGTGCGAAAAGAACCTGCCGATGATCGTGCCCGGCTGGGAGGACGCGACCCTCGGCAACATGTTCGCGGGACACGTGATCAGCGGCGGCATCAAGAACGTGCACACCGTTCGCACGGGCATCGAGTACATGACGATGCTGGCGGCGTGGTACACGAAGACGGCGAAGAAGCTGCGCAATGGCGAGGGCTCGATCGGGTTTTTCCAGATCGGCGGAGGCATCGCGGGCGATTTCCCGATCTGTGTCGTGCCGATGCTGCACCAGGATTTGCAGCGGACGGGTGTGCCGCTCTGGGGATATTTTGCGCAGATCAGCGATTCGACGACGAGCTACGGCAGCTATTCCGGCGCCGTGCCCAACGAGAAGATCACCTGGGGCAAGCTCGGCGCGCGGACGCCGAAGTACATCATCGAAAGCGACGCGACGATCGTGGCCCCGCTGATCTTTGCGTGGGTGCTAGGGAAGTAGAATCCTTCCCGCGGATTACGCGGATGAGCGCGGATGACATGCCGTTATCCGCGTCGATCCGCGTAATCCGCGGGAAAGTTTGAGGCCCTACATTTTCGCTTCTGCGCTTTGCACCGGCGCATCTTTGCGGTTCCACTGCTCGGCCATGCCCAACGCCCTCGCGCACGAGAAGTCGCCGTATCTGCTGCAGCACATGGACAATCCCGTGGCGTGGCTGCCCTGGGGCGAGGAGGCCTTTGCGCGGGCGCGCGCTGAGCAGAAGCCTATCTTCCTGAGCATCGGCTATTCGACGTGTCACTGGTGCCACGTGATGGCGCACGAGTCGTTCGAGAACCCCGAGACGGCCGCGATTCTCAACGAGCATTTCATCCCGATCAAAGTCGACCGCGAGGAACGGCCGGACGTCGACAAGGTGTACATGACCTACGTGCAGGCGATGACGGGTCACGGCGGCTGGCCGCTCAGCGCGTGGCTCACGCCGGAGCTGAAACCGTTTTACGGCGGCACGTATTTTCCGCCGGAGGACCGTCATGGCCGGGCGGGGTTTCCGACGATCCTGCTGACGATCGCGCGCGGTTGGCGCGACGAACGCGACAAGCTCATCGCCGAAGGTGACCGCGTGATCGCCACGCTGCGCGAGCATTACGTCGAGAAAACAACGGCGCCGTCGGCCGACGATCTCACGCTGGCTGGCGGCAATGCGTTTGAGCAGGGGCTGAATTATTTCCACCAGGCGTTCGATGCTGAACACGGCGGCTTTGGCAGCGCGCCGAAATTTCCCCGGGCATCGAATCTCAATTTTCTCTTCCGTTGCGCGGCCATCCAAGGCGTGACGAGCGAGGCGGGAGCAGAAGCAGTGCGGCTGGCAACGCAGACCCTCCGGGGTATGGCGCGGGGCGGCATCCACGACCACGTCGGGGGCGGCTACCATCGCTACTCGGTCGACGAGGCTTGGTTCGTCCCGCACTTCGAGAAAATGCTCTACGACCAGGCGCAGATTGCGATCAACGCGCTGGAGGCCAGGCAGGCGACCGGCGACGAGCGCTTTGCCTGGATGGCGCGGGATATTTTCGAGTACGTGCTGCGCGACCTGACCAGCCCGGCGGGAGGTTTTTTCACGGCGGAAGACGCCGATAGCGCCCGCCCGGGGTCGGGCGCAAGTGACAAGGGACCCACCGTCGCCGAGGCTATGGCGGGCAAGCAAGAGGCAAGTGACGAGAAAGCAGAGCACGTCGAGGGCGCGTTCTACGTCTGGGATGCGGCTGAACTCCGCAGTGTCTTGGGCCAAGACGCGCCGCTGTTCATGACGCACTTCGGCGTGGTCGACACGGGCAACGTCGAAGCGGATCGGGATCCGCACGGCGAATTTCGCGGCAAGAGCATCCTCGCCCAAGGCCGCTCGCTGACTGGCACCGCGGCGCAGTTCAAATTGTCGCCTGAAGATGCGAACGGCCGGCTCCTGGCGAGCCTCGCAAAACTGCGCGCGGTTCGGGCGCTGCGACCGCGTCCGCTGCTGGATGACAAGATCGTCACAGCGAACAACGGTTTGATGATCTCGGCGCTGGCGAAGGGCGCGTGGGTATTGGGGGCCAATCCGAAGAACGAGAAAGAGAAAGAGGAAAGAGAAAGATTGCTCGAAGCCGCCACCCGCGCGGCGGAGTTTTTGCAGCGCGAGCTGTTCGATCCCAAAACGGGCACGCTCTACCGCAGCTGGCGCGAGGGTCGCGGAACTGCCGAGGGGTTTGCGGAGGATTACGCGTACCTCGTCCAGGGACTGCTCGACCTGTATGAGGCGTCGTTCGAACTGCGCTGGCTGCAATGGGCGGAGCAGCTGCAGACGGCGATGGACGCCAGATTCTTGGATGACGGGCACGGCGGCTATTTCAATTCACGCGCCGACGACACGGCGATCGTGCTGCGGCTGAAGGAAGAGTACGACGGTGCCGAGCCGGCGCCGAGTTCGGTGGCGGCGTCGAATCTGCTGAGACTCGCGACGATGCTGCATGACGACGCGCTGCGTCAACGGGCGCTGCGCACGATCGAGGCGTTTCGCGCGCAGTGGAGCGGCACGCCGCACGCGATGCCGGAGATGCTTTGTGCGGTGGGTACGGCACTGGAGCCGCCGCGTCAGGTGGTGCTGGTCGGCGAACCGGTAAAACCCGATTTTCAGGCGCTGGTGGCGGTGCCGAACGAGCGGCTGGGGCCGCGTCGCGTGGTGCTCGCGCTGACGAACGAAGCGGACCGCGCGTGGTTGGCCGCGCGGGCGCCGTGGTTGGCAGAGATGCGAACGAGCGGCGGAGAGGCCACGGCCTTTGTTTGTGAACACTTTGCCTGTCAAGCACCTGTGACAGATCCCGCGGCCTTGCGTCGCTTATTAGCGACCTGAAGTCGTTTTCCACATTGCGCCGCAGGTGAGGGAGCACTCACGCTGCGTAAAGTGAAAATCCTCGCGGTCGAAGACGATCCCGTCTCACGGACAGTGTTGCGGCAGGCGTTGCGTAGTCTCGGGCACGATGTCCTTGAGGCCCCGAATGGCGAGGCGGCGCGAAAGCTGGCGGCGAAGGAGCACGTGCGCGTGATCGTCAGTGACTGGTCCATGCCCGAAATGGACGGACTGGAACTGTGTCGTTGGATCCGCAAGGCGGCCGGCGTCGACTACACGTATTTCATTTTGCTCACCGCCCGGGAGCACACCGGCGAAAACCAGCAGGCGGCGGCTGACGCCGGCGTCGATGACTTCCTGACGAAGCCCCTCAACGTGGACGAGCTCTGGACGCGGTTGCGGGTGGCGGAGAGGATCCTGCGTTACGCGACGCAAGTCCGGCAGCTGGAGGAGATGCTTCCGATCTGCTCGTACTGCAAAAAGATCCGCGACGACCACAACTACTGGCAGCAAATCGAGGGATACATCAACGAGCGCACCGGCAGCGAATTCAGCCACTCCATCTGTCCGGATTGCTACCAGCGCGTGGTGATTCCCGAGCTGGAAAAGCTGAAGTCCACGCCGCAATGAACGACCGCGTCCAGCGGCTGGAGGAAAAAGTCGCCTATCTCGAGCGGCACGTGACCGAGCAGGACAAGGCGATGTTGGAAATGGCGGAAAAGCTCTCCCGCCTGACGAAGGAATTGCGTGCACTGCGCGAGCGAACGATGGGCGGGGCGTCGGGCGAAGCTCCGCCGGATCCCGCGGCGGATCGGCCGCCGCACTACTGAGAAGGGACGGGCGTTGCGCCGGAGGTGACAATCACCTTCGTCACGTTCGCGATCTGGTGGGGAAGCTGATCGAGGCGCGTCACACGTTGCTCGTTGAGAGAGACGTTATCGAGCAGGAGGAGTCCGATGCCCGTTTCGGCATCTCCCTCGACGAGGAACACGGCGGCGGGCTGGGGTGGGCCGTGCAGGGAGAAATTAATCAGCTCGAGTTGGTCGATGGCGGGTTTCTGGACGTCCAGCAGCGAGGAGAGACGGGACGCTTCGTCGAACGCACAATCTTGCGCGCGGATCGTGCCGTATCGGCCGGGCCGTCCGGCAGACGTGGGCCGCAACGCGTGGATCAACAGGCTGGAGTGCGTCATCCCAACGAAATTGCAGTCCTCGAATGTAAAATCGCCTTGGTCGTGCGCGGCAAAAAATCCCAGGCGCACGCCGCTGCCGCGCAGCGTCCAGCCCAGCATGCGGCGGACGACGTGGTCGACGGATGAACGCGTGTCGTAGTCGCCGAGGTAATGGCCCGACGCGAAGCAGTCGTCGTTGGACGCGACGAGGCAATCCTCAATCAGTACCCGGCGGCAGCTGCCGGTGTTGATGCCGTCGGCGTATTCGGGCGTGCACGCCGGCGGAGTGAAAATCTTGAGATGACGCAGCGTGAGGTCGTCGCATCCGCGGCAGTTGACGTTGAAATTCCGTCCGTTGCGGATGACCAGCCCGTCGACCAGTATCCGGCGAGAGTTCGTGATGAAGAGCGGGGATTGGGTCGTCCAAGGGCACAACGCGTTGGCCGTGTAGTAGTCCACGGTGCCGTGCTGGTACTGGTTGCCGCCGAGGACGTAGTGCTCGTAGGCCTGCTGGTCGATGCAGCCGCGTCCAAGCACGGCGACGTCGTCGCAGTCCTGCAGCCAAAGTCCGTGCCGGTGCTCGTTTTCGCCGTGGGCACTCGGCTTGATCTTCAGGAGACAGCCTGGCGCGAGATAGAGACGAAAGTTACGTCCGCACTTCACATGCAGCTGCGTGACGAGATACGTGCCGGCGGGAACGACGAGGGTCTTGCCCGTGCCGTCGACGGCCGCAAAGGCGCGCTGAAAGCAATCGGTTTGGTCAGCTCTTCCCGTGCGGTCGGTAAGAAAGGCCTGCGCGTCGATCACGGCCGGGTCACCGGGACCGGGACGGCCGGTATCTGGCTCCTCGATCACCAGCATGAGGGGAGGCAGCGCGTTGATGCGGACGACAAAATGCTGCGCACCGCACGAGCCGGTGCGAAACGTCAGGCTCCGGCCGTCGACCCGGGCGGTGATCTTATTCCGCAGCGGATGAATGCGGAATGTCCGGATTTCCTCGCTGGCGTTGATGCGGAGCGTCACGTCGCCCGCCGCGGCGAAATGGGCGTAGTGCAGGTGCATGCCCGCCGTGTCGTAGATGTGACAATAGTCGGGCAGCTTTCGATATTCCGCCGCCAGACGCTCACGCTCGGCGGCATCCATCGGCGGGGTTTCGACCACAGTGATGGGCTGATCATTGGCCCGAAGCTGGAACGAACGGCTGACGAAGTCGCCGGCGATGAAGTGATCTTCGATGGTCACAAGCTCCCCGCGACGGCGGTGTGCCGGCTAAAACGTCGCGCTAATCTCGAGCTGATGACCGGGGGTGATCGTCTGCGTGCCGAGCGCGCTGCACTCAATGTCGTCGTTCTTGTAGAGCTTGAATTTCACTGGCGCGGTGGCGTCGCTCGTCTCCCAGCGCCATTTGCCGATGGAGACAAAATGCAGCGGCACGCCTTTGTCCCACGTCAGACCGGGGCCGTCGCCGCGGACGAAGAGCCGGTTGCCGATGCCGATGTAGGCCGTGATCAGCATACGCGTGGCGCCATCGGACGAGATCACGTTCTCCAAAACGTCAGCTGTCGTGCGCACGGAGTCATCGGGCGAACTCTGGCTGGATTCGTCAGTCGAAGCCGCCGGTGCGGACGCGGCCGGTGCCTCGGCGTCCAAGCCGAGAACCGGTTCCGTCGTTTCCGCAGGTTTGGGTTTTTTCGGTGCGCGCGGTTTTTTGGTTGGCTTGGGTTCCTCTGGTGCGGGCGCAGTGGGAGCATCGGACGCTGCGGCGGGGGGTGGTGGTTCCCCCGAAATGATATTCCCGGCGAACGGCGGCGCGGTGAGCGGCACGACCGGCGAAATCTGCACGCCGGTCTCGGTGGGCTTGGGGCCCGACTTGGCCGCGGACTTGGGCGAAATTTCGGACGCCGAATCCGCTGACGCAGCAGGCGTGGAGGCGGCGAAGGGATGGGCGGATAGCTTGGACTCGATTTCCGCGAGCGCGGCGGCGGTGGCCGTTGACAGAGCCTCGGGTGCTTTGGCCAACGCCGCTTGCGCTGCCGCGAGATGCTTTTGCACGGCGGCCTCGAGTTTGGTGAGTTCGCCCGAGGCGTGATCGACCTTGTCGGCGATGGCCTCCAGTCGGTCGCTCTCTGACGCCCGCAACAGCGCGAGCTCCTTCTTCAGCTCGTCACGCTCGTCGGTCTGCGCGCTGGTGAGCAGGCCCTCAAATTCGGCGATCTTTTCCTGCAACTTGGGCGGAAGCTGCTCGGCCAGTCGGAGATTCTTCTGCGCGAGCTCGGCGATCTCGTGCAGGCCCTGGGCGGCAATGCTGATCTGATCGGCGGACGAAGACACGGTGTGGGCCAGCGCCTCGAGCGCGCGCTGCCGGTCGTCCAGTGTCTCGTTTTTCTTCCGCTCGTAATGGTAAACGATCGGGATCGTGCCGATGCAGGCGCCGACGATCACGCAGCCGGCGATCGAGAACACCGCGGTGGCGGAAAGAGGATGCCCGCTTTCGTGCCCGATCAGCCAGGCGGTGAGCAGCAGGACGGCATAGGTGAGCCAGAAAATCCAGTTGGGCAGCTTCGGGTTCGGGGAGGAAGGCGTCATGGGGGGCGTCGCGAAAGGTGTGTGCGGCGCGGGGCGAATTTTTTCAACCACGGATTGTGCCCCGGGCCGCGTCTTTAGATTTCCCATCCGGCCGCCGGCGTGTCATGGCTGGGACACGCCCATGAATTTTGCCCACTTTCTGCGCATCGAGCGGGACGAGCGCGGTGGTTCGCGGCACTATGTTGTGCATGTGTGCGACCCGCGTTTTTCGTTGGAGTTGACGCCCGACGGCTCGGCTCCGGACCACATCGGCCACGGCGTGATCAAGCGCGTCTGCCTGCCCAATTCCTGTGCTGGAGATTATCACAAGTACATCAAGCTGCTCGACGCCGCGCAGGAGTTCTTCGCGCAATCGTTCGCCGAGCCGGCATCCAAGACCGAAACGCGACGATTTACCACGTAGGCGAACGATTTTATCGCCACGAAACACACGAAACCGGGTTCCGATCCATTTAACCACGGATTTCACAGCGGACACCGATCAATCCTGAATCCGCTATCATCCGGAATCGGTTCGGATTGATCCGCGGTCCGGCGTGCTATCCGTGGTTAATCCGGTTTTGCGAATCGCGTCCGAATCGTGCTGAGAAGCCGGTCCCACTCGACGGGATTGAGGTCGTCCTTGCGGCCGGGCGCGACCTGGCGGTGATCGGTCATACCGTCGAGCGTCCAGCCATGGCGTTGCCAGCGCGGCGTCAGCCATTCGAGGGCGGAAGCGATCTGAGCGTCGGTGAGCGGCGCGGCGTAGGTGTCGCCGGCAAATGAGAGCCCCAGCAGGAAAGCGTTGCACCCGCTCCGCCCGCGAAAGGACGAGGCGCCGGCGTGCCAGGCGACTTTGTCGTCGGGCACGAGCGTGCAACGCGTGCCGTCGGCGGCGATCACGCAATGATAGCTCACTTTGCGCGCCGGATCGGTCATCAATTCAATCGTCTCCTCAAACGTGATGACCGTGTGATGAAACACCACGCCCAGCTGCTCGTGAGGCACGGTCGCGTCGAAATTCGGCGAGAGGCGGGTGATTTCCGGAAACGGCATTCGGGAAGATAAGAGTTGAATGTTGAAAGTTGAAAGACGGCGAAAGTGGAGGGGACAGTTGGCGAGCTTGGGAAGCTTTCAGCTTTTGGCTTTCAACCTTCAACTGTCCCGCCATGGCGGGACTAGAGCCGCCGCCAGGCCATCGCGATCAACGAGACGAGCAGGCCCACGCGAACGGCGCCTTCGAACGTGAGGATCACCAGCACCCACTTGATGCCGGAGTTGCGGCGGAACGAATAGCCGATGATGGAGACGGCGAGCAGGCAGAGTCCGTGCATGCGGGTGAACCGCGTCAGCAGCAGTCCGCCCATCCAAAGCCAGTACATCAGCAGGACGGCGCTCCAGCAGAAGGCGATGTACTCGCGAAGTCCGAGCGCGCGCGGGTCGCCGTTGCGGGCGATCTGTTTGATGCCGAGATAGCGCTCGCAGATGACGAGCTGCCAGACCTCGAAGGCGAGGAAGAGGGGCGCGACGAGCAGCAGTGTGGACACGCCGGCGAGGCTCGGCGAAACCCCCGGGCCAGCCAAGAAAAAGCGCATCGAGTGGTCAGGGGTGGGTGGGCCGTGCGCTCGGCGTGCGGAAGCAGGCCAGAATCGCGACGGAATGCCGCGCGCGGAGCGCACAGCCCACCTCGCCACCAATTCAGACGAGCGGCCGGTCGCCGGACCCACAATCGAGTGGCCAGATTGGCCGAAGCGTGCCACATTTCTCCCGCCAGTCGGGAACGGCGTGGCGCCGAGACTGGTCTCTAACCGCAACCAAGGAGGGACGATGAATCCGGTAATGATGATCGGAAGTTTTCTGCTCACTGCGCTTGTCGCCGGTTTATTGGGCGGAGCGGCCATGGAAGTGGCGATGGGGCTGATCTCGCGCGGCGGCTGGGCCAAAGGAGACATGATCATCGCGCTGGGCAGCTTGGTGACGAAGTCGCGTGACAACGCCTTTCGAGTCGGCGCCATCATCCACGCAATCTGCGCGGTGGGATTCGCCGCGGTGTACGCGATGCTCATGCTGATCCTCGGCCTCACCCATTTGCCCATGTCGCTGATGCTCGGCATCGGTGTGGGCGTGCTCCACGGCATCCTCGTGAGCCTGATGCTCGTGTGGGTGGTGTCGGAGTCGCATCCGTTGCCCGAATTCAACGATGCCGGACTCGAGGTCGGCCTCAGCCATTTCGTCGGCCACGTGGCCTACGGTGCCGTGGTGGGCCTGGTTGTGGGCCTGTCGCCGCTGTAGGCGGCGCCGCTTGGGGCGTCCCTTTCTGGGGAATCGCGCTGACCGCCGCCGTATGCAGGCCGGCAGACGTTGACGTGTTTATAAGGGACGTCGCAAGCGACGCCCCTACCTGCTCATTTCCCCGAGTACCAGAAACCGCGGCGCCAGTTGTGGCGCTGGAGTTTCTTGAGCAGGGCGGGCGCGAGATCCGGCAGGTCGCTGACGCCGCAATTGGCCTCGGCCTGCGCCACGTTGCGAATGCCGGGAATCACCGTCGACACGGCGGAGTGCGCGAGCACGAACTTCAACGCCGCCTGCGCCATGGTGAGGCCCGAGCTGGCGATATCCTGACGAATGGCCTCGGCGCGCGTGACGGAACGCATCAGCCGGTCGCCGGCAAAATACGTTCCCCGGAAATCGCCCGAGCCAAACTTGGTGTCCTTCGTAAACTTGCCCGTGAGGACACCCTCGTCGAAGGCAACGCGGACGATAATGCCGACGCCGCATTCCTGCGCGACGTCGAGCAACTCGGCGGCCGGTTCCTGCTCGAAGAGATTGTAGATGACCTGCACGGCGTCGACCCAGCCGCCACGCATGAGTTCGATGACACTGTTCTGGTCGTGCTCCGGCGTCGAGACGCCGATGAGCCCGAGCAGTCCTTCGCCTTGCAGTTTGCGGAGTAGCTTGAATGGGGTCGGGTTGCGATTCCAAGCGCGGGTCCACGTGTGCAGTTGAAGGAGGTCGAGGCGATTCGTGCCGAGGTTGGCGCAGCGTTCGGCGACGTTGGCGCGGACATAGGCTTCGGCATAGCGGTCATCCGCCGCGTCGTAGGGCGACGGCGGCCAAAGTCCCGGACCGGGCGGCGTCTTGGTGGCGACGAAAACTTTCTCGGTCTTACCGGCCTTGGCGCGATCGCGCAGGACCTGGGCGATGAGCTTTTCGCTGCGGCCGCTGCCGTAGCCGGCGGCGGTGTCGATGAAATTGCACCCGAGGTCGAGCGAGCGGTTTAGCGCGGCGATCGAATCGGCATCCGCCTGCGGTCCCCATCCGCCGCCGATGGCCCACGCGCCGAAGCCAATTTCCGAGCAGTTGAACCCATGTTTGCCGAAGGGACGGTATTTCATGATGAGTCGGCCGGAAAGTTACCACGGAAATGCCGGGGGACGGAAGCGCGGAAAATGCGGCGCGCCGGCCAGGCACCGGCTGAGAACCTGCCGCCGGCGCGTCCTGCTGGCCGGCGGTTGCGCCGTCTGTCGCGGCTTGGACCGAGACCGCGCGGCCAGCGGCGGCGGGACGCCGCGTGCGCTCAGGACGGCCAGGGCGAGCCCGGCGTCCCGAAGCGCGTGCCGGGGGCGAAGTCGAGGCCGAAGTCCCGGCGAAGGACGTCAAGAAGTTCGTCCGGCGTGGCCAGCTCGCGTTTTTCCGCGCGGCCGTCGGCCAGGCGGCGCGTGCGCTCACGGTTAAGCAGCGTGACGCGACCGTCGGGCAGCGCGCGGGCCACCACGAGCGTGTTGGTGAAATGCGCCCGCGGATGACTGCAGCTGAACCAGTTGCCGACCTCAAAATCGATGGGCGGCGGCGGATCGGGAGCGTACTGGTAAACGTCGCCCCAGGCGCCCTCGAGCAGGATCTGCTGGACGATGAGCGGCCCGCGCCGCAGCAGCCGGCGCGGTTCGTGCGGCGTGGATTGCTCCGCCTCCGTGTGAAGCGCGAGCGGCGCGGTGATGCCGACCGAACCGAAGCCCACGTCGGCGAGCCACGTCTGGCCGTCCGCCTCGACGTGGAGCACCATGTGGGTCAGCGGGGTGCCGGTCTCCGGCGGCACGCGCCAGCGCACGCGCGCGAGGTACGGCGTCACGACGAAGCCGAGGGCGCGCAGGACGTCGCGGAACAGGGAATTCTGCTCAAAGCAGTACCCGCCGCGACGGTTGGTGACAATCTTCTGGAAGATGGCCGCGGGCTCGAGGCTGATGCGCCGGCCGAGCAGGACGTCGAGGTTCTCAAACGGCACGGCCAAGGCGTGATGAAGGTGCAGCGCCCGCAGGGACTGCACCGATGGCGTCCGGGGACCGGCATAGCCGATGCGCGCAAAGTAGGCGTCGAGATCGGGGGACGTCATGCGGAGGAGGCGGATCGAAACGGTTTTTCCCCCAGGCGGCAACCGGCGCGATAAAACGCGGCAAGCGCGAGCGCCTGGATGACGTGAAAGAGGTCGTTGTTGTTGAACCATGCCGCGGGCGCCCAGCGGAACTGCTGTACCAGCGCCGCCAGCGCCGACAACACGAGCGCTGCCAACATCCAGCCGCGCCATCGGCGTTGCAGAACAGCGGCGGCGGCCAGCCATGCCAGCATGGTCGAACCGTAATCGGCAATCGCCACGACGAACTGCGGATGCCGGATGGACCCGACCGCAAAGAACAGAAACTTGATCGTGATCACCATCCGCATCGGACCATGCCATTGCGGCGACACGACCTCGTGCATCCAGCTCAAGGCCATTGCCGCGCTCATGAGGCTGACTGTAATGAGCGTGACCAGCCACCATCCCGCATCGACACTCGGGGAAAAATTGGGGGCGAAGCCGTGGTAGCCGCCACCGATCACCGCCGAGGCCGCGGCGAGCGCGAGCGCCCGGCTGAGCCAGCGGGCGGCATGATTTTCGATCGCGGCACGGCGCCACAGACGCCCGGCGAGCCACGCCGCGCAACCCGCCAGCAGAAGGTCCGTGAGAAAGGTCGCTGGTTCGTGCAGGTTCATCTTGAGAACAGCTCGCGGTGGTGCCGGTACCATTCGCTCGTGAAACGCTCGGCAGGGTCATGGCGGATTTTTGCCGCGAGAAATTCACGGAAGCGCGGATGCGCCGCCTCAACCTGCGCGCGGGTCGCCCAGCGATGGTAGGTAAGGTAGTAGCTGCCTCCGCAAGCGAGCGCGATGTCGATCAGCGCGCGAAAAGCCCCGGCCGCGCGCGCGAGGCCCGCCGGCGAGTGCTCACAATGAAGGTTGAAGATCACACATGCCCACGGCTCGCGCGCCCAGGCCAGGAGTGTTTCGGTGTCGCGCTCGATGAGCCGAATCGTGCCATAAATGACCGGCGTCGCACCCGTCCGCAGTTGCTCGGCGGCGCGGCCCATGAATTCGCGAAGTTTGCCCCGCGGCACATAGAGTTCGGTGATCATCTCACTGCCAGGACAGGCTGCCGCCGCCCGGCGGTCGATCGCTGCATGATAGTGGTCAGGATAGATGCTGAGCTGATGCGTATCGCTCCAGTAGCGCTGTCCGTGGGTCGAGCGGTAATAGCCCGCATACACGTCGAACACCTTGGCGCGGTCGGTGTGCGCGAGCCAGAGAAGCTCGAGCCAGTCGGATTCGAGCAATTGCGTTGGCACTTCAACGGGTGGCGGCTCCGTGGTCCGGCGGTAAGCGGAGAAAACTCCACGGTGCAGGAAATCCGGAGAGCGCTCATCGATCGAATATTGGAAATCGCCAAAGAGCCAGTCGCGCGTGTCGCGTTCCTCAGGCACGCGCACGAGTTCATCCAGCGTGATGATTTCCACCTGGCGCTCGACGGGCACGCGCGGCATGAGACGCAGCGTCACATCGGCGATGATGCCAAGCATCCCATAACCGCCGATGGCGAGGCGAAAGAGGTCGGGGTTTTCCGTGCGAGAGCAGCGCTGCGCTGTGCCCGTGGCGTCGATGAGCGTGAACTCCTCAACATCTCCCACAATGGGAGGCATCCGCAGACCGCGACCGTGGACGTTGGCGGCCAGCGAACCACCGAGCGTGAGGCGGTCGGCCCCAGTTTGTTTTTGGCGGATACCCCAGGTGGGACCGCGAGAATTTGTCTGCAAGGCCGCGAGCCCTGCGATCAACTCCGGCCACTGGATGCCGGCATTGACGGTGACGAGTCCCCGCTCGACATCGAGATAACGAATATCGGCATGACGACGAGTATCGAGTAGCCAGGTGCCGGAGCCAAATTGCTGGCCCCCCATGGCATGACGGCCGCCACAGAGCGAAAGCTGGGCGCCCGCGTCCGCCGCCTTCCGGACCAAGGCGGCAATCGCGTCACGCCCGGCCGGTTCACACACGCGTGCGACCCGGGTCGTGTTGAGCTGCGAGTGTAGATCGTTGACCAGGAGGGGATCGTTCATGACGCGGTGGCAAGGCAAAGGTGTTCACCCTCCGCGAGAGCCACGTCGGGAAGGCCAGCGGGCGCCAAAACCTCCGCGCGCAACCCTGTGGCGCCGACGATCTCGAGCAGGCGCAGGCCCAACGGCCGGAGAAAGTCTTCCATATGTTCCGGCGATATCGCCCAGGCAAACGGCTCCCGCCGCAGCCGCAGCCAGGCGCCAATGGCGAAACTCCCACCGAGAAACGCACCGTGGCCGTCCGGCCCGGGAGCCATAAAGGTAAACACCACTTTCATCGCGGGCAGCTTTGCCACATCGGAGAGGATTTCCGCCACACGGGCCTCGGGAAAATACATCAGCAGTCCCTCCGCGACGACGCATGTCCGTCGACGCGCGCTGAACCGCGGGTGGAGGCGCAGGACGTCTGTCGGCAACGCTTGCGCGAGGTCAACGGGCAACAATGCCAGATTTTCTCCGATCGTCAGCGCGATGGCTTTCGGACGCTGTGTGGCCGGATGGTCGAGTTCAAGGAATTGAACGCCGGGGTTCTTGCGGTGCAGCCGCCAAGCCAGGGTGTCGAAGCCGGCGCCCAGGACGATAACCTGCTGGCAACCATCGGAGAGCGCCCGGTTGACCCTCAGTTCGAGCCAGCGCTTCCGCGCGAGGTAGTGCGCGATAATGCCGGGGAGCAAGGCGCGCTCGCCGCGGAGGATAAGCCGCCGGGTCCACTCGTGGCGCTGGACCAAGGCGAACCAGCTGCCGCCGCCGGCGGCGACGAGCATCGCCTCGAGCGGTGCAATAGCCTCGGGAGGCACCAGCGGGCGCAGTTCCGGGTTGTGGGCCGCCCACAAGGTGCTGCGGGCGATGAGCAGGGCGGTCGAACTCGGACGATCGGCGCGCATGTCAACAGGCGACGATGGTCGAACCGGGGCGATTGACCAGATGCTTTGGGCAACAAAAAGAGCGGGCTGGTCGGCCCGCTCTCGAAAACACCGGCAAGATAACCGCTTAGCTCTTCGCGTCCTCCGGGATGCGCATGCAGTAGAAGCTGCGATAGACGAAGATCAGCGCGACAGCGAAGAAGAACAGGCCGATGCCGGTCTTCAGGCTTTGATTGGTCATCGTCACCGCGATCTCGACGGCGAGCAGGCCGAAGAGGGTAGTGAACTTGATGACAGGATTCATCGCGACCGAGGAGGTGTCCTTGAACGGATCGCCCACGGTGTCACCGACGACGGTGGCCGCGTGAAGCTCGGTGCCCTTCTGGCGGAGTTCGACCTCGACGATCTTCTTGGCGTTGTCCCAGGCGCCGCCGGCGTTGGCCATGAAGATGGCCTGGAAGAGGCCGAAGAACGCGATGCCGATGAGGTAGCCGATGAAGAAGTAGGCGTTGAAGAACGGCAGCGCCAACGCGAAGCAGAACACCACGATGAAGATGTTCCACATGCCCTTCTGCGCGTAGACCGTGCAGATGCGGACGACTTCCTTGGAGTCCTTCTCGGAGGCGGTCTTGGCGTCGAGCTTCATGTGCTGCTTGATGTACACCACGGCGCTGTAGGCGCCGGTGACGACGGCCTGCATGGAAGCGCCGGTGAACCAGTAGATGACGGCGCCGCCCATGATGAGGCCGAGGATGATCTCGGGCTGGACGATGGAGAGGGCGTCGATGACGGGCTTGAAGGCACCGGCAATGCCGGAGGCGACCTGCAGTTCGTACATTTTCTGCAGCAGCATGATGATGCCGAAGACCATCGTGGTGGCGCCGACGACCGCGGTGCCGATGAGCACGGGCTTGGCGGTGGCCTTGAAGGTGTTGCCGGCGCCATCGCCCTTCTCGAGCTGGTATTTGGCGTTCTCGAAGTCGGGCTGGAACCCGAAGTCGCGCTGGATCTCGGCGGCGATGTCGGACCGACCCTCGATCTGCGACAGCTCGTACACGGACTGGGCGTTGTCGGTCACGGGACCGTAGCTGTCGACCGCGATGGTGACGGGGCCCATGCCGAGGAAGCCGAAGGCGACGAGGCCGAAGGCGAAGATTGGCGCGGCGAAGAGGAACTTCGCGGGCATCAGGCCGAGCAGGGCGGGGTTCTGGGAGAAGTAGTACGACGCCGCCATGAGCAGCATGATGACCAAGCCCATCCAGAACGCGGAGAAGTTGCCGGCGACGAGACCCGACAGGATGTTGAGGGAGGCGCCACCGTGCTTGGAGCAGTTGGTGACTTCCTTCACGTGGCGGGAATTCGTGCTGACGAAGACCTTGGTGAACTCCGGGATAACGGCGCCAGCGATGGTGCCGCAGCTGATGATGACCGAGAGCACCCACCAGAGGGCAGGATTGATGCCGGTCTGGTGCGCGAGCAGGAAGTAGGAGGCGAGGAACGTGATGCCGATGGAAACGGCGGACGTGATCCAGACGAGGTGCGTCAGGGGCGCCTCGAAATCAAAGTCCTTCAGGCTGCCGTACTTGGCGCGGGAGAGACCCTGGTTGATGAAGTACGATACCAGCGAGGTGACGATCATCAGCGCGCGCATCGTGAACAGCCACACGATGAGCATGGCGCAGAGCTCCTGGTTGTCGGTGAGCGCGAGCGCGAGGAACGCGATCAGCGCGACGCCGGTCACGCCGTAGGTCTCGAAGCCGTCAGCCGTCGGCCCGACGGAGTCACCGGCGTTGTCGCCGGTGCAGTCGGCGATGACGCCGGGGTTCTTCGGGTCATCCTCGGGCAGTTTGAAGACGATCTTCATCAGGTCGGAACCGATGTCCGCGATCTTGGTGAAGATGCCACCGCAGATGCGCAGCACGGACGCGCCGAGGGATTCGCCGATGGCGAAGCCGATGAAGCAGGGTCCGACGAGTTCCCGCGGGAGGAACACGAGGATGCAGATCATGAAGAACAGCTCCACGCAGACGAGGAGGAGGCCGACGCTCATGCCGGAGCGGAGCGGGATGAAGAGCGTGTTGAGCGGGTTGCCCTTGAGCGCGGAGAACGCCGCGCGGGAGTTGGCCACGGTGTTGATGCGGATGCCGAACCAGGCGACGCCATAAGAGCCCAGGATGCCGAGAACCGACGCGAGCAGGATCACGCCGACATGGCTGGCGGAATTGTGCCCGAGGTAGCCGAAGTAGTAGACCATGCAAGCGCCGATCAGCACCCACAGGATGGCGAGGAACTTGCCCTGGGTGAACAGGTAGGTCTTGCACGTCTCCCAGATCATGTTGGAGACACTGGCCATCGAGGAGTGCACCTGCAGCGCCTTGGTCTGCGTGTACTGCAGGATGCCGAAGATGGCGCCGATCGCGCAGATGGCGATGCCGAGGTACATCAGGGTAATGCCGCTGACGCCACCCAGGCTGTCAAAGTGGACGTGGGTGAGGTCCGGGATCTTGATGTCGGCCTCGCTCGCGCGCAGCGAGGGGAGGATTGAGGCTGCCAGCGCGGCAGCGCCCAGTTTGGAGAAACGACGAAGGATCATAGTAATGAGGTTGGGATAGTCGGGGAGTGGTGGTTGTGGCGAGCGTGTCATAAGTGGGCGAGCCAATTTTGCCTCGCACCCCGTAGAAAAGTCCCGCTTATCGGTGGCCGCGCTGCACTTATGCACGCGAGTTGCAACCCCATGTATCACCTTCGATTCCGGCAGGTTCACCTCGATTTTCACACCAGCGGACTGATTCCCGGCATCGGGTCGAAGTTCTCCAAGCGCCAATTCCAAGAGGCGCTCAAAGTGGGGCACGTGAACTCAATCACGGTCTTCTCCAAGTGCCATCACGGGTACACTTTCCAGCACATTGGGATCCTAAGCTTAGAATTCCACGTGGACAAGTTGTCGCG
>JADMIO010838888.1_pt1 | contig 63238 bp, 57 predicted proteins | sample 8958161 | NCBI WGS metagenome assembly JADMIO01 (sample SAMN16585339, study PRJNA669376) | soil metagenome | isolation source: Crop rotation soil | place: USA: Cullars Rotation, Alabama | collected 2011
GCCGCGACTTCAAGTCACGTGAATTCCAAGCTTCGGATCCCACTGTGCTGGAAAGAATCTCGCCAGCATCATGCCGCAGGTAATCGGCGTCTGGTGCCGGCAGCAGGGACACGAAGTCACGTTCGTTTGCTATACCGGCTTTGAAGACTTGTTAGAGGAGTTACCCGCAAGCCTCGATGTGCTTTTTATCGGCGCCTTCACGGAGGCCGCCCACACGGCTTATGCCTTAAGCAATCTTTTCCGCGCGAGGGGGGCGATTACGGTCCTCGGAGGGCCTCATGCCCGATGCTATCCGGAAGACGCTGTAAAGTACTTCGATTACGTGCTGGGCTTCACCGACCGCGGGACATTACTCGACGTCTTGCAGGACTGTTCGCAGCATCGGCCGGTTGGTGTGAACATCTCGGCGCCGCGCCAGCCGTTAACCCTTCCTGGGGTACAGGAACGCTGGGAGTTCATTGAGACGACTCTCAAGAAAACTCCTGTCCTCAAAATGGTTCCAATGGTCGGCAGCCTGGGGTGTCCCTACACATGCAGCTTCTGCATAGACGCGAACGTTGCCTATCAGCCAATGGATTTCCACCAGCTACGGGAGGATCTGAGATTCCTGCGGAAACAGTTCCGGCGGCCGCTGGTGGCATGGCACGATCCTAACTTCGGCGTCCGGTTCGACGACTATCTCGACATGATCGAGGAGGCTGTGCCGCCGGGATCCATCGACTTCGCCGCCGAGAGCAGTTTGTCTCTGCTGTCGGAACCCCACTTGAAACGGCTCAGACATAACGGGTTCAAAGCAGTGTTACCTGGTATCGAATCCTGGTTCGATTTGGGCGGTAAGTCGAAGACCGGCGCCCGGCAGGGAATGAGCAAAGTTCGCCAGGTATCCGAGCACGTAAACCTGATTCTGAAATACATTCCATACGTACAGACCAATTTCGTCCTTGGACTCGATTCTGACGACGGCCAGGAACCGTTCGAATTGACCAAGAGGTTTCTAGACCTGACGCCTGGCGCGTTTCCTGGATATTCTTTGCTGACGGCGTTTGGCCGAGCCGCGGAACTCAATCTGGATTACCAAAGCGAAAATCGCGTACTGCCCTTCCCTTTTCACTTCCTGAACAATAACGAGGCGATGAACGTCAGACCACGGAATTATGATTGGAGAACCTTCTACGATCACGTCATCGATCTGACGCGCTACTCTTTCAGTCCTCGACGTATCGTTCGCCGTTTTGGGGCGACGGAAGGAATGACTTCGCGGTGGCTGAACTTTGTGCGGGCGGTCTCGACGGAAGGCTACGGCAGGTTGAAATACTACAAGGAAATCCGCGCGCGCCTGGATACTGACGAGCAATTCTCTCCGTACTTTGAGCAGGAATCCGATCAACTGCCGGACTTCTACACAGACCTGGTGCGCAAGGATCTGGGGACGCTGTGGGACTCGTTACCGGCGGGAGGTCTCAACCATGACCCGTATAGCTACTTGAAGTCCGAGCGAAGCGCTGCCGATTTGGTCCGCGCTCCGCAACAGATGTTGGTTCAGCTCTAAAAGGCTGGTGCAGGTCCTCGGCTGCTGTTTGGCAACCGGCTGTGCTCCAGACATAAATCCACCAAATCGGCGAGATTGGCTTCACCGACGCACATAACGGTATCCGCCCCTCCCCAATAGATCTTCACGGTCCCATCCCTCTCCGCAACCGCGCCACAAGTAAACACAACGTTGTGGACGTAGCCGGTGATCTCCCATGGGTCTTCGGGCTGCAGGATCCAGGAATCGCAGATGCCGAGGAGTTTCGCAGGATCGAGCAGATCATGAAGAGCGACTCCGAGCCGATAGACAGATCCGTCCATCGTTTTGAAGACGCCGTGATAAATGGATAGCCATCCCCGGTCCGTCCTGATTGGGGGCGCACCCGGACCGATCTTCATCTCATCCCAGTGATATGGTTCCGGCCGCATGATGAGTTGAGAGTCGCCCCAATAGCGGAGATCCGGGGAATAGGAAATCCAGATCGACCAGGGAGAAATCTCCGAGTGGGGCCGGTCCAGCCGCGCATAGAGGCCGCAAAACTTTTCGGGAAATAAAACTACATTCCGATAGTCCGCCTCGGTAATCAGCGAGATCCTCTCGACATAGCTGAAATCCCTTGTCTTGGCGAGGGCGATGCGGACGCCGTTGCGCGAGTAAGCGCTATACGTGATGACGAATTCCCCCTCGATCAGCGTGACGCGCGGGTCTTCAACACCGAACTCCTCGTAAGCCGCAAAGGTGCCTTCTGCCGCCGGCCGCAGAAAGGGCTCCCGATCCGCGACGAAGTGGAAACCGTCGGCGCTGCGCGCCAGCCCGATGATGGATCGCCCGGTGCGCAGATGAGAGCGAAAGAGCATGATGTATTCGCTCCCATGCTTCACCACCGCCGCGTTATGGACGGTTTCGACAGGATACGGAATCGCATCCCGGGTGAGGATCGGATTGCCTCGGTAGCGTCTGACGACGTCGGGTTTCATGACCGCCTCGCAGCCTCAACATCGAAGATCTTTTGGTAGACACGCTCGTAGGATTCCACCATCGCTTCGATGGAGAAGCACTGCTGAACCCGTTGCCGGCAGAAGCTGCGATCGATCTCAGACAGGTGCTGCAATCGTTGTGCCGCCTCGCTGGCATTGTGGATCAGGAAGCCGGTGCGTCCGTCGTCAATGACTTCACGACACGAGCCGAGATCCATCGCGATCACCGGCACGCCGGCCGCGTTCGCTTCCGCCAGGACGAGTCCGAATCGCTCGGGGATTGTGTTCATGTGCAGCAGGGCGCGGGCGCGTGCGAACAGCATGTTCTTGCCCGGAACGTCCACGGGCCCGATATAGCGGATCGTCTGACCGAGGTGCGGCTCTATCTGTTCGCGAAAGTATCCCTGGTCCTGGATGATGCCGGCGATCAGTAGAGGCATTCCACTCAGGCGAGCAACCTCGATCGCAAGGTGAACACCCTTATCCGGATGGATCCGGCCGAGGAATACGAGCGAATCGCCGGCGACCTTCTGGAGCGGGTACAACGAGAGGTCGATGCCGTTGTACACGGTGGCCACGTAATTCAGCCCCGCCGCGCGGTCGGAATGGCTGATGGATACGAAGTATCCGTCGCGATATTTCTCATAGACGGGCATGATCCGCGGAGACGAGAATCCGTGGACCGTAGTGAGGACCGGCGTCTTCACGAGGCGCGTGTAGGACAGCGCCATGAAATCGTAGTGGCTGTGGATCAGGTCGAACTCACCGGCATGCTCGAACGCCTCGGAGATGTGCAGGTATTCGGCGACTTTGGGATCGACATCGCGATCTTCTTCGTACCCGTGGTCTACCACCGCATGCAGCCGGCCGCGAGTGATGGAATCCCTGGTCGCAAACAGCGTCACGTCCCAGCCGCGCGCGACCAATCCTTCGGCGATGTTGCCGGCCACCGTCTCCCAGGCGCCGTATTGCCGGGGCGGCGTTCGCCAGGCGACGGGCGACAAGATCGCTACCCGTCTCGGGGTGAGCGTCACGAAGCTTCCCGCACCATCGCGTCGAGCACTTCCTGGAGCGGCACGGTGGCGAAACCGGTGGCGTGATCAGCCAGACCGTACGGAATGATCAGGCGCCCATTGTGGAGCAGCGCGCCGCAGGTATAAACGACATTGGGCACATAACCTTCACGCTCGTTTTCGTTCGGCTTGATCAGAGGCTCGCGAAGACGGCCGATCACTTTGCCAGGATCCTCGCGGTCCAGAAGGAACGCGCCGATGCAGTATTTTCGCATTGGCCCAACGCCATGGCTGAGGACCAGCCACCCGGCCTCGGTCTCGATGGGCGAGCCGCAATTCCCGAGCTGGACCAGCTCCCAGGGAAACGCCGGTGTGAGGAGCGGCTGGCGTTCGTTCCAGAAGTGAATGTTGTCCGAGTACATCAGGTAGATGTTCTCGTTGTCCTGGCGGGAGAGCATCGCATAACGGCCGTCGATCTTGCGCGGGAAGATCGCCATCCCCTTGTTCTCAGCCGCCGGTCCATTCAAGGTTCTGAATCGAAAATGGAGGAAGTCGAAGGTTTCGACCAGCTCCGGGACCACCACCCTGCCATCATAGGCGGTAAAGGTCGCGTAGTAGAGCGGGGGCCCGTCACCGTCGTGGAAACAGACGAAGCGGGCGTCTTCGATGCCGTTGCGCTGCGATGGGGTGGCCGGGAACAGGATGCGCTCCCATAGATGCTGTTCCGGCTGGAACTGAACCTCGTAGTTGGACCGCGCTAACATCCATATCCCCTGGGCCGTGTTCTGGTCCTCCTGGCTGTTCCCGTCCGGGAACCGGAACTGCTCGGCCTTCAGGCTCGCGCGGATCTCTTCCAGCGTGAATGACTCTCCCAGACTGGCCGCGATCCGGCGCGTGAACGCGCTGGCCAACCCCATTTCCGCGAGTTTCCGTTCGAACAGCGGCTTTTCATAAACAGGATTGGGAACCTGGCGCGGCTCCGTGAGGAATCCACTGGCCGGTAAAATCTCGATCCGCAGGTCACTGTGGATGATCCCGGCTCGGAAGGTGATGGACGAAATGTGTCCTTCGCCGGTCGCGCGCAGGCTGAGAACAAATCGCACCGCACCGGCGGGGACATCCGTCTGATCCGGATGCGGAACGATGGACGGATTGAACAATGCCGCGGATTCCAGCGAGTACTCCGCCAGGAAGTAAGCGCCGATCAGCAGTTTTCGGTCGCGGGACAGCCCCTCCTCCGGCACCAATGGGCCGTGAACCTGATGGAAGCGGTCCAGAAACAAATCCTCGATCTGCTGGTGCCTCTTCGAAAATTCAGCGGAGACCTCGTTCAGCAGCGGCGGCACCTGATCTTCGGGAATAGCCAGAATCCTTTCCATGATTCTGGCGAATCGCTCGCTATCGCCGGGGTTGAAAGGACGCAGAAGAACGCGGGATTGGTCGGGCTTCAGGATCGTCGTTGTTCGAGTGAGATGGATGGACATGAAGGGCTTGGTTAGTTAGCAACTACGAGCGGCTCTTTGAAGCTTGTGAGGATGTTCTGGGCTAATCGCATCTCGACGAGAGAAAGCAGAAATGCCAGGGTGGATTCGGCGCCCTCGTTTCCGTTTACCCGGTCCACATGCAAGCCGTCGTGACATCCGCCTGTCTCCGGCGAGTACAGGTCCAACCGGAGATCGTTCCACCCGATGAACCAGTCGAATGCGCGCTGCGCTTGTTCATACCACCAGGTGTCCGATGTTGCCCAATAGGCGTCCAGGCAAGCCGACACGCTGGCTTGTGCTTCTACGGGCTGCTGGTCGAAATGCGCGCGTACGCCGCCACGGCGGTAGAAGCCATTGCTTCCGACCGGCCGGAAGTGGCCGTTTTCCGAAGTCTGCAACTCCGTGAGCCAGCGTAGGGCCTGCAAACCGCGCTCCAGCACAACTGTCTGCCCGGTCGCCTGCCCGCTCACAATCAAAGCCTGCGCGAGCCGCGCGTTGTCGTACGAGAGTTCCTTTTCGAACCACTGCCAGTCAGGATGGGCGCTGGCCTCGTATCGTTCCATGAGCCGGCAGGTCAGCGTCTCGCGCGTTTGGTTGACCATGCTGTCGCCGCTCAAACGGCGCAGGTATTCATTAATTCCGATCAGGCCGAATGCCCATGCCCGCGGAGAAGTAAAGCTCGGCAGCGAGGGCAAAGCCTGCGCGAACAGCTGTCCGGCGATCATCTGAAAACTGCGGAAGGGCGATCTTCCTACGCTCACGCCAAGCGCCCAGAGCGCCCGCCCCTGGCAGTCCTCGGATCCCTGTTCGTCCAGCCACCGCCGGTCAAAGCTCAGATGGTTGTGGAATCGTTTGTTCCGGCCATCAAAGGCGTGATGCAGGAACGCCGCAAATGTCGTCGCCATCGCCTGCACCTGCTCGGAATCCTCGCCTAACTCGCCGAGCAGCACCGATAAAACGAAAGCCCGCGCGTTGTCGTCGGTGCAATACCCTTCGGAAAAATTGGGGACACTGAAGGCGGCATGCTGGAAGACTCCGGTCGAATCGGTCATGCGCTCGAGATGGCTCAGCTTCATCGGCGGTAATTCACGAGGCTTTTGAGCGAGCGTCCTGGTAGCCAGGAACTTCCGCGGCAATGCCGCCATTTCGAGCCTGGAGCACTCGAAGGCGCGCATGTACATCTGGGCCACGTTACTCCAAACCATTTCGCGGCCAATCTTGTAGGCGTTCTTGCGAATCGCATGCCGCCGCGTGTCGTCGCGGAGCAGGCCGATCACCTCGCGTGCGATGGCCGGAGCATCGGCAAATGGCACCAGGACACCGCGATCGTCCGCCAGCAGTTCGGCTGCATGCCAGTAGGGTGTGGAAACCACCGCTTTGCCGGACCCGAACGTGTAGGCCAGCGTGCCTGACGTAATCTGCGCTTCGTTGAGATAGGGCGTCACATAGAGGTCCGCGGCGCCGATGAATTCTTTGAGATTGTCCAGATCGACGAATTGGTTATAGAAGATGACGCTCTTATCAACTCTGTTCTTCCTGGCGAGGATCTCCAGGCTGAGCCGGTAAGCCTCACCATGTTCCCGGACCTCGTTGGGATGGGTTGCGCCGAGGACGATGTAGACCACTTCCGGAAACTCCGTCAGAATTTGCGGCAGAGCATTCAGAACGTGTTCGATTCCCTTGTTCGGCGAAAGCAACCCGAAGGTGAGCAGTACCACTTTGCCTTCGACTCCGAACTGGTCCTTGAAGTAAGTCGGATCGACGAAACCGACGTCAGGAATTCCGTGAGGGATCAGATCGATCTTGGCAAGCGGCGCCTGGTAAACCTCGTGCAGCATCTGCCTGCCTCGCTCGGCCATCACCACGAGCCGTGTCGAGAGGGAGATCAGGCCCTCCATGACGCGACGCTGGTCGGCCCTCGGCTCACGCAAAACGGTGTGGAGCGTGGTGACGACGGGCATTCGCAGTTCGCGCAAAAGCGCCAGAATATGGGCGCCGGCGGGACCGCCGAAGATTCCGAACTCGTGTTGCAGGCACACGACGTCCACGTTGCTGATATTGAGGAAGTCCGCGGCCCGAAGATAGGACGACAGGTCTTGTTCCTCCACCTCGAAGCGCACCACGTCGGGATATTCGTATCCATCCGCAATGTCATTGACCGACACCGCCAGGCAGCGGCTCTTCGGGTACGCACTCTGGACGGCAGCAAGCAGATCAGATGTGAAAGTGGCGATGCCGCACTTGCGCGGCAGGTGATCGCCGATGAAGGCTATCTTCTGAATCTTCGGAGCTTCATTCATAATCGATTCCATAATCTCTTCACGACGCCTCAACATGGCGGTACTCTGGCTGCCACATCGCGTCCTGCACCTGTTGCACAATGTCGCCGACTTTCACGGCGGCGAGGCCTTCCGCCTCCGCGGCCTCGACTACGGCCATCGCTACGGTGGCGGATACGCTGCGTAAATCGTCAATGTGCGGAAGGAGCGACGCACCGGGCTGGCGCACAGCCACCAGGCTGGACACTGCACCCGCGGCGGCGGCAAACATACCGTCGCTTATCCTTCGGGCCCGCGCGACAATCGCGCCGAGACCGAGGCCGGGGTACAACATGGCATTATTCACCTGGGCGACCGCGTACGTCACTCCCTTATAGGTGATCGGGGCGAACGCGCTGCCCGTGGCAACCAGCGCCCTGGCTTCGGTCCAGGTAATCAGATCGGCCGCGTTCGCCTCCGACCTCGCCGATGGATTGGAGAGCGCGAAGATGATCGGCCGATCGACATGCGCGGCCATTTCCCTGACGATGCCTTCCGTGAAACTGCCGGGCGCTGTCGATGCGCCTATCAGCATGGTTGGGTTGACCCGGTGCACCACTTCGGCCAAGCCAATACCGTCTCCGTTTCTGCCGTGGCGCCAGCTTTTGCTTTCCGCCGCGGGCCGGGCATACATCGCCTGGTATTCGCCGAGGTGTTCCGCCATATCGCTGGTAATCAGGCCGTGACGATCAACGCACCAGAAGCGGTCAATCGCAGCCTCCGGGGATAGGCCCTCGCGCACCATGGCGCCGCGAATCTGGTCGGCAATCCCGATACCGGCTGTACCCGCTCCGAAGATGACCACGCGGTGGTTTCGTAGCGGATTGCCACAGACGCGGACCGCCGAGATCGCGGCCGCTAGCGTAATAGCTCCGGTGCCCTGCATGTCGTCGTTGAATGTGCAGATACGGTCGCGGTACTTCTCGAGAATGCGGCGGCCGTTTGCGGGCGCGAAGCCCTCCCACTGCAGAAGCGCATGTGGGAACTTCGCGGTCACTGCTTCGACGTAAGAGTCGATGAAGGCGTCATAACGGGCCCCGTGAACTCGCGGGCGCCTGTTGCCTACATAGGTCGGGTCGTCCAGCAGGCTCTGGCGGTTCGTGCCGACGTCGAGCATGACGGGGATCACTCGGGTGGGGTCGATTCCCCCGGCCGCCGTATAGATTGCCAGTTTGTCGATCGGCGCCTCGATGCCGCCCATGCCCCAATCGCCTATCCCCAGGATCTGCCCGGCGTCGGTCGCGATGATCAGGTCGATATCTTCGGGGGCTGCGCCAAAGTTCGCAAACGCTTCTTTGATGCCGTCGCGGTGGTCGATGGAGAGATAGATACCGCGCGGCGGCCGGCATTCATGGTAGTACTGCTCCATCGCCATTCCGACGGTAAGGTCGTTAACGATGGGGATCATCTCTCGCAGGTGCTCGGAAAACAGCCGATAGAACAAGATCTCATTGCGGTCATGGAGAGCAGTCAGGTAGATATTCTTGGCGAGCGCGTCCGGGAGCCGCTCGTACTGGATGTAGGCTCGCTCCACCTGGGTCTTCAGAGTGCTCATATCCGGTGGGATCAGACCGTTGAGTCCCAGGGCGTTTCGCTCCTCCGCGGTGAAGGCCGTTCCCTTGTTTAAGCGCGGCGTGTTGAGGACCGCCAAGCCGCGCGCCTTGGTCTCGTATCGCCCGCCGCCGCGTTGATGTCTGGTCGCGGGCGCCACCAGGGGGACCGGTCGTTGCCGAATGCCAGAATTCTTCTCTCTCAAGTCAGTTCTCCTCGGCCGGCCGGCCGCCCAAGGCTGCGGGCCTCAGGAACGCTCGACCGTGTTCACCGCCAGACATGCAGCAGCCGCATTCCTCTGATGCTCGTCGCGCCTAAGGGAGCAATCGGCCGTCCGATCCTTCAACCTCGCGGAAAGACTCGATGCAAGAACGTGCGGAGGCAATCTGCGACTATTCGCTTACGGCGGCTATGGGTCATGTGACCAGATATGGTCAAGGCGGCTTTGACCGAGCGGGCCGACGCAACGAGCGAATCCATCGTAGTCCTGGCTGGGTTGAGCACTGACCGCTCCGCGTCAACTGACCACACTCGGTCATACGCCGAACTCTCCTCTGCCCGAAATCAGCGGCAGGGGCCAATGCCCTCAACAGGTATCAGGCTGGGCCTAATTGTGCACCAGTGTATAAGCATCGGGGCATCGGCGTGGGGAGACCGCGATTTCCGGCGGAGCACCGCACGGACATCGGGATCTTACCAGCTGATGCGCAGTCGGAGGCTGCCGCGTTCCGGAGGCAGGCAGGAAACTGCTCGGGCTCCTGGCGCGGCGGCCTTCGGGTCAAGAAGGGAGAAATTCGATGATCACGCCAGGGGTCCTTCTCATTAAGCGAGACGCGTTGCGCCCGCGCTGCTTCGAGGTCGAACCCGGTTCGCATCTGAATGGCTGGATACCTGTCCAGCACACCCTCACTCCTCGGGAACTGGAAAAGGAACTGTCGGCCACGGGCTGGACATTCTTCTACATGGCCGGCACTATTCGGGAGACGGCCTTCGGATTCAATCGAGAGAAAACGGTCCGCACCGCTCTGAATCGCTGCATCAAAGCCGTAAACCAGCAGAGATGCAACTGTCTTCAAATCGAAAGCGTGGAGATGCACTCGTTCCTGGGGATTCCGTATGTGAGCTTGTCAGTTCAGCCCCGTCACATCCAGAAAGGAACGCTCTTCGACGGCTCGTCGGTAAGGGATCAAGCGAGCATCCCCTCACACGAACTGCGGCGCAACGTAGCCGCCTGACGAAATATGGTCAATCGGGCCCCTCGAAACGAGTCCGGTGGTAGCATGGATTCAGTGGCCCGGTTCGCCGTTGACCTGCCTGCAATACAGGGCCAACATTGGACGCCTCACCAAGGTGATTTGTGCCGGAACAGGGCCAAGGAGGAGCGTTGGCCTCGGAAGTCGCCCGGTCACGGTCGGCCAGTTGGGTTCTGAAATACGGTCCCCCACAACTCGAGTCGCTCCTTCGGACAATCGCCTGTCATAGGGTCACTTCAACAGAATCTGATCGCACGGCGGCGAAGGCTGCAGGTTCGGACGAGAATGTGGCTCAGTTCCTTTTGGACGTGGAAGGCCATATCGTCACCTGGTCGCCGGGGGCAGCGCGCATCTACCTCTACCGCGAAGATCAGACTCTTGGCAAACACGTCTCCGCTCTTTATTCCACCGACGAGAACAACGGTTCTGAACCGCAACGCGAGCTAAGCCGCGCCGCGGCCGAAGGCCATTTCGGAAATGAAGGCTGGCACGTGAGGAAGGACGCCACGCGATTCTGGGCCAACGTCATTACGCTGGCGCTACGGGATGAATGCGGAGAACTGCAAGGATTTGCCACAATCGTCCGCGATTTCAACGAGCGTCACGAGCGCGATGAAAAACTGCGTCACAGCCGCGCGCGGGTTCGGCCGATCCCTTTGAGATCTACCATCGCCGGCATAGTATCCGGTGAGTTCAATCGGATTCCCGAAGCGAACGACGCGTTCTTGAACATTGTCGGGTACAGCCGGGAAGATCTGCTTAACGGCAGCCTGCGATGGCCGGATCTGACACCGCCGGAATACGCCGCGCTCGATGATCTTGCACACGAAGAAGCCTTACGGTTCGGCGCCTGCACGCCTTACGAAAAGGAACTGCTCCGCAAAGACGGCTCCCGGGCGCCGGTTTTGATCGCTACCGCGGCGTTGAAGCTCGTTCCCTTCCGGTGGATCACATTTGTGCAGGACCTCCGTGACCGCAACCGGCATGAGAATATCGGGGACGAAGACGTCGAGAGCAAGCAGGATTTCGAGGAGATGGTCGGGAACAGCGCCGCTTTGAGGCGAATCCTGCGCCACGTCGAGGTTGTGGCTCCCACCGACGCGAACGTCCTCATCGTCGGAGAGACCGGTACCGGGAAGGAACTGGTCGCGCAGGCGATTCACCGCCTCAGCCCTCGGAGGAAGCAGCCCTTCATAAGCTTAAACTGCGCGGCCATCCCCACCGGGCTTCTCGAAAGCGAGCTGTTCGGTTACGAAAAAGGAGCATTCACCGGCGCCTTGGGACAGAAATTAGGCCGCTTCGAAATGGCGCACAGAGGCACCCTGTTTCTGGATGAGGTTGGCGACATTCCGCTCGACCTGCAGCCCAAACTGCTCCGGGCGCTCCAGGAGAAATCGTTCGAGCGATTGGGAGGGACCAGGACGATTCCCATCGACGTCCGGCTTATCGCCGCGACCAACCGGAACCTGACCCAGATGATGGGCGACAAGCTCTTTCGAAGCGATCTCTACTACCGCCTGAAGGTGTTCCCGATCACGACGCCGCCTTTGCGCGATCACCCTGAGGACATTCCCATACTCGCGCGGCACTTCACCCAGAAGTACTCGCGTCAAATGAACAAAGAGATCGAGAGGATTCCATCGGAGACGATGCGGGCGCTCGCGAACTATGCGTGGCCAGGCAACGTTCGGGAACTCGAGAACTTCATTGAACGGGCCGTCATTCTTTCGAGAGGTCCCAATCTGCGCGCCCCTTTGTCGGAACTTCAGCCTAGTGCGTCGCAACCCGCCGGGGATAGCACCCTGGAGCACGTGGAGAGGGAGCATGTCATCCGGATGCTCCGCGAGGCCAGCGGAGTCGTTAGCCAGGCCGCGGCCCGCCTCGGAATGCCTCGGACGACGCTGAACGCCCTCATGCGGAAACTCGGCATTTCGCGTAAAGACCTTTGATGAACCTTTCGGGCCACGCTGGTTACTGACGAGCATGACCGCCGGCAGTCACCTGACCGCATATCGTTACGCCCGACGTCCTCAGCCTGCCCGAAATTCTATTCGCCTTGGCCCTGAGGCGAATCGCCTCAACGGAAAGACTCATTGGTACGAGCCGTGCGGTTGTGAGAGTGCGAGTGCAACCTCGGGCAAAAGGACCAGGCACGACGAACAGATGTTACGGAACCAGGAAAGAGGAAAGTACATGTCCGATGCAGTTGGATTGAACAGCTCTAGAACCACTCGGGGAACATCCTCGTTGAAACCGCTTGATGAAGCCGTTTGGCAAGCTTGGAAAGCGGGGGGCCAGGCTCAAGACAGGCGAGGTGGCGAGACCCGCATAAAGGCCCTGAAGTTGGTTTCGATAATAGCGTTGCTCGCCGTAGCTGCATTGTGGTCTCAGCTTGTGTCTTACGAGATTATGATCCGTTGCGTTCTGGCGGCTGTCGGCGGCGGAGTGATGTTCGAGGCGCTCAGTAAGCGGCAGTACGGCCGGCGCGATCTGAAGGCGGCTCACATTGACTAAGTCCGGTTTCGCTGTATCGAGGTCGGCGCTCGTACTGTTCACAGCCGCGTCCCTGCCCGCGCTGGCAGCGGACCTATCCAAATACCGGGATTTCCAGTTCGGGGCCGACCTGCCGACCGTTGCGAAACGGATGGGCGCGAGCGCATCCCAAGCGAAAGTAATCCACAGCAGACCGGCGCTTGTCCAAGATCTGGAGTGGCGTCCGCAATCGCTCGGCCCGTCACCTAAAGCTGAATCCGCTGAAGGAGTGGTCTTCAGCTTCTATAACGGGACTCTGTTTCGGATTGCCGTCAAATATGACCGTTATGCGACGGAAGGCCTCACGACAGCAGATTTCGTCGAGGCCATCTCAGCACTTTACGGTGCACCGGCGACGCTTCCCCCTTCCGTCAAACCCGTAAAGGAATCCTACGGCGATCAGGATGAGACCGTTGCCCGATGGGAAGATCCGCAGTACCGCTTCGACCTGCGCCGCGCTCCGTATGGGCCCACTTACACCTTGGTGGGAATCCTCAAGAGTCTGGAAGGGCCCGTCCAGGCCACTAATGTTGAAGCGAAGCGTCTCGACGATTTGGAAGCGCCCCAAAGGGATGCTGCACGAGCCACCGCGGAGCAGGACGCCAAAGCAGCCACTCTCGAAAAGGCGCGCCTCGTCAACAAGCCCAAATTTCGCCCGTAATGCTGAAGCGATGCAAGGAAAGGCTCAACAAGATGGCTTACACGGAACCGGTCACACCCACCTTTCATGAAGGTGACGAGGTTGTACTTGTCGAAGGCACGTATCAGGGTACTCTGGGCATTTTTGTCCGGCTCAGGAACGACGTCGGCTGGGCAGACATAGCGGAACGCAATGGCGCAGTCCGAAGCCACCCTGTGGCGTGGCTCGGCCACGTACGACTGGCCACCAGAAGCCGAACCAGGGAGGGCCTGTGAAGAACCTTTACGTTGGCAACCTCGATTTGAAGACGACGGCGGAATCAATCCGCTCCTTCTTCGAACCGGCTGGAACCGTTCGCAAGGTCAAGTTGATGCTGAACAGGAAAACGGGTCTGTCTCGCGGATTCGCTTTCATCGAAATGGCCGAGCCGGAAGCCGACAGAGCCATCGCCACGTTACACGGCAGAGTCCTTGATGGCAAGGTAATCGAGGTCCACGCAGGACGCCAGAAAGTACACGGACTGGCATCGCCGGGACACGCTATTCGGCACGATGCAGCCGCGGACAATCCGTAGTGCCGTTCAATTCATCCGAGCCTTTGCCGAAGACAATTTGATCGGACGAGATCGGCGCAACTATCTTACGACCCCTGCGGCCACACTGCACGGCCTCGAACGACAGGCCGCAGTTCCTCGACCAATTGGCTGCAGCGTTTCAATCGCTCGATGCTGCCGCAGAGTTCGAAGGTGAAGCCGGTCACGGAGCGGAAATCTGGGGTGGGATTGCGCTCGTTGACATGATCGAGCAAAGCGGCGCGAATATCGTCGACTGCATGGATGTAAACCCAGGCCAGAGCGTTGGAAAGACCGTAAATGCCTCCCCATTCCGGAGCGTTCTGCCTGATCGAGAACGCCGTGAAGGAATAAGCGCTATCTCCTGCAAAAGGCACTTACCACCATCACATTCCCGAGTTGCGCCAGGGCGGGTTCGGTTGTTTTTCGGCTGGGGTTCATCCGTCCGTCACTGCGAATGTCGAATCGATGAACGCGGGAATTCTCTCTCTGGTCAAAGCCGAAGTACCGGATCTGCATGAGATTCCCTTTCGGGCGTCGAGGACCGCCTCAATCCATCGTCGATTGCGCTGACACGGGGTCGGATGCCGCCGCACTTTCGGTTGTTGGGGTCTCGGCATCTGATTCACTTGTGATGCCGGCGGCTTTGCGAGCCTTGATTTCCTTGCGTTTGGCGGCCTTATCCCGTTGACGTTCCAACCGCCGCATTTCCTTTTGGCGCTTTTTGAAGGTCTCCACGGTGGTCTCCTTTTCGCAAGCTGGACAAAGTCGTACGGGCGGCCGTCCTGAATGGACGGCCGCCGCCTATATACCGTTCTTACCAGCGCGGTTCGCGCCGTTGACGCCCGAAACCGCCGCCGCCGCTTCCCTGGGTCTTGGGACGAGCTTCATTGACGTTCAGCGCGCGGCCTTCGACATTCTTGCCATTCAGGCCGGCGATGGCCCGGTCGGCTTCCGCTGTCTGCCCCATTTCCACAAACGCGAAGCCGCGTGAGCGCCCGGTGTCACGATCTGTCACCAGATTAACGCGATCAACGGTTCCATACTGTTCGAACATGGCACGCACAGACGAATCGGTAGCGGCAAAGTCCAGATTGCCTACGAAAATATTCTTCACTTCTTAACTCTTTCTGTCTTTCAATTGTGCGGGCAAGACAAGGCGGATCAGAACGGCCGAGCTCTGGCGGGACTATTAAAAGGCTCCTAAGAATACCACGGATTCAACAACCGTTCAACGCCGCGCGACTCTCATCTGGCATGCAGCGCCCGTTTCCCCACCACGCCCAAAGGACAACTGTGCCCTTCCAGCCGTTCCGAATCCCGCATGGGCAGCGTAGTCGCCGTATAGCTTACGCAGTTCGCCGGATTCGCCTTCCACGCGCAGGTCCGAAGGATTGCCAGCGGCGTGGCCGATCGGCGATCGGATCGGTCTGAATCTCCGCAACGTCACCGGCTTCGGTATAGCGGGTCAGGCGAATACCGAGTTTGCCTTCGATTTCCGACACTGTATTCCGCTCCATGCGAGTTCCGAATGTGGAGGCAGTTCCTCGAGCTCCGGCGCGGCCTGTGCGACCCACCCGGTGAATGAAATCCTCCGGCGCCTGGGGGATGTCATAGTTCACCACGTGCGAAATGCCGTCAACGTGGATTCCTCGGGCGGCGACGTCGGTAGCCACCAGCACTCGATAGGATCCGGTTTGAAATCCGCGGAGGGCCTGGTTGCGCTGATTCTGGCTACGGTCACCATGAATCGCCGCTGTCCTGACGCCGCCATCGGCGAGCCTTCGCGCCAGCCGGTCCGCGCCGTGCTTGGTTCTCGCGAACACCAGAAACGAACCCTCGTTTCTCTGCAAGAGATTTTCGAGAAGCCCGAGTTTGTGGGCTTGCTCCACTTCGTACAACCGCAGATCCACATGCTCAGCGGGCTTGGTGATGGAACCGACTTCAATCCGCACGGCGTTCGGAACGTGCACAGCCAGGAGTCGCCGGATCGAACTTTCGATGGTTGCGGAATACAGGAGCGTCTGCCGCTTCGCGGGAAGGGCCGCCATGATTCGTTCGATCGTGGGGAGAAAGCCCATGTCGAGCATCCGGTCCGCTTCGTCCAGCACCAGGATCTGTACTCGAGACAAATTGACGAGCCGGCGGCTGAGATAGTCGTATAACCGGCCGGCGGTGGCGATCACTACTTGCGCTCCGTCGCGGATGGCCCGCAATTGAGTGCGTTCGCTCAAGCCGCCTACTACGACCGCCGTGCGTAAGCCGCTGCCCGCAGCCATTTTGACGAACGTTTCGTTGATCTGCATGGCCAGCTCGCGCGTGGGGCTCAGGATTACGGTTTGAATACCGGCAGGCAATGCCTTGCCGGTGAGGGAGTGGATGATGGGCAACACGAAGGCGAGCGTTTTGCCGGTTCCGGTTTGCGCGGTGGCGACAAGGTCTTTACCGGCCAGCGCCGGTTCGATCGCAGCAGCTTGAATCTCCGTGGGCGTGATAAAGCCGTTTCGGGAAAGGTTGGCCTCTAGCAAGGGAGAGAGGGATAGTTCAGAAAAATTCTTCATTGTTCAATTTGTGAGGAAGGAGAATCGGCGAACCGCCTACCGGTGAGGGGAGAAAGCCAGCAGATCAGACTTCGTACTTTCCGATCATATCACGCCGGCACGGCTCGCCGCTTGGAGCGCGGAGGAGGAGGCAAAAGCCCTCGCATGCCCGTCTTTATTTTCACGAGCGATGATCTTCCTTTCGTGCAATACTTAGGCTGGTTCTCTCCACGGAGCGGCCCGAACCGGGCGCGCCACTCTCTGCCGAGAACAGGGAGTGACGCATGAATGGCGGAGCCCAGCCAGACTTTTTTGGCCGCCAAATAACCAACCCCGAGGAGGGACCGCATGGATCGTGCGCAAGTAGAAAGCATCGAACTGGATGAACAAAGCTGGAAAAAATGGGTTGAAAAAGGGAGATTGCAAGACCGTGTGCGGAGACGCCGGTGGCGTATCATCGGTAGCGCCGCTGCCGCAGTGGTGTTGGCAAGCGCAGTTTATAAATGGATTGTCGCGATTTAGACTCCGTCGGGACGGCCGGCTGCGCGGATATTAGCTTCTTAGGACGCCAGGGCATGGAGCGCAGAATTCTTCTGAACGTTGTCGAACGCGACCCGGAACGGTGCTTCATCGACGCCGCTACTACTGACCGCACGATCGCATTTCAAGGTGACGCTGTGGATGCGCCGATTCTTTGTTGCGGCCATTGCGAAGCCGACCTCGTGGTTGGCGTTGACCGGCGACGCTTGACGAATATGGTCATCGAGTGCAAACGATGCGGAAGCTATAACGACACTCGTGACCTGAACGATGGGCAATCCGAAGATGACCGCCGATAACGTTCCCCAACCGCATGAAATCGTTTTGCGCGCACCAGCCCGGCAATGGCATTGCGATTGCGCCGCTCCCCGCAGTTTCCTTTGACACGCTCAGGCCCACGGCCCATAATAGAGGGAAGTGAACATTTTCGTTCACTCGCAGATTGCCTGAACTAAGGCAGACGATCCGCCCCACCTCTTAGATACCCGCCACACCGGGAGGTTCAATGCGTACACGTCTTGTGAAGTCGCTTTGTATCGCGGTGCTTTTCGTCGCTTTCGTTTTGTGGCAATTTATCGCGAACTACGAATTTCCGATCAGGGTGCTCATATGCTCGGGAGCGGCCGTTGTGGCCGTTCAGGCATTCCGTTCGGCCAAGCATCGCTGGGCCATCGGTTTCCTCGTAATCGCGCTGATCTTCAATCCGGCAATTCCGGTTTTTCCGCTTGCCGACGGGTTAGGCCTGGTTGCGATCGTGCTCACCGCCGCAGCGTTCGCGCTGTCGTTGAGCGGGCTGAAGTCGCAACCGCTGCTCTCGATACCGTCGATCACCGACCGTACACCAGGCAGTGAATCTCTGTGACCAGAGCGGGACTTGCCCATTTCGATGTGTTTGGACTCTAGGCGGACGCTGAAGGGCTGGGGCGTCGAATGCGAATCAGGATCTGCAGCCCAGTAGGAGCCGATCGTTATGAAAAACGTCAAAATTGAAGTAACCGTCGAGGAGCTGTCACTCTTAACCACTCTGATGTCGGATCAGTTGTTCCGCCGGGAGTTCATCGATCCGAAGATGCCAGGCTATAAAGGAGACCCGGCGGAGCTGAAGATGGGCAAGGACCTGGTTCTTCGCCTGAAGTCCATGGCTCGGGAAGCTACGGGTTTGCCGTTTTTTGTCGTATTGAGGCACGCCGCCAGCCACCTTTCCCCTAACCAAAATGGAGTTCCAGATGCCCTTTGAGCAATTCACGCCCCGGTCTTTCACGCCCGTTTCGGTCCGGACTAACGCTCCGAGCGCCTCGGGTATTTACGGCATCTCCAACGCGCGGGAGTGGATCTTCATCGGAGAGAGCGATAACATTCAGGCCTCGCTCTTGCGCGAGCTTCGGCAAAACGATTCGGCGCTCCTGAAAAGACTCCCCACGGGATTCGTCTTTGAACTCTGCGGTATCGGCGAGAGGCGGGCTCGACAGGACCGGCTGATTTTGGAGTACGAACCCGTCTGCAATCGGGGACTGTTAGAAGTCCATATGGGTGGAACGGCATGATCGACAGTTTGACTGAGCAAACGAAGGACGGCGGGAAGCCCCAGTTTTTCCTCACCGGGTATACCCAGGCCGCGGCGATTCGGATCTACGCGTTTGATGGCAGGATCGACGCCCGGCGGACGCCCTACACGGTGGAAGTGGATCTGGCTCTGATTCCAGGCTATGGAATCCAAATTCAGGAGCTTCCGCTGCTATGCCGGGAACTTCTGCAAGGACAGCTCGATGGAATGTGCGCTGTTGTCTTCACGGAACAGCGAATGCGCATCCACGCAGAAAAGCTCGCAGTAGCCCGGGAGCAGGCTGAAGAGAAGAAGAAGCAGCGAAAGCATCTCGCGAGCGGGGGCGCCGAGACCGATTGGCGGCCCCATCTGCGATAAGCGAACGAACACGAAAACCGAACAAACAAGACCGGGCACGGATTTTTGTGGCGGCTGTCTACGTATTGGCGATTTGAGGAACCTCGAACTTCATTCTCACGACGAAAGCCATTCGCGCAGCTTGTGATAAATCGCGGCGCGTGTAAGCAGATCCGCGTGGGTCATCCCGCGCGCGATCCATTGGTCAGACGGGGCGAATGCGAGCGTGCGCGCCGGTTCTTCATGCCGGCCCAGCGCGCTATCGATGCTAACTAATCCATCGCCGCAGGCCCCCGCGAGCCCGTCCTTGCTGGCCGCAATCGCGAAACAGCGGACGCCATCGGGAAGCGGCAGCGGCCGGCGCCGGTCGGGCAAATGCTCAAACCGGTCGATACCCTGCCAGTCTTCATCGACCACGTTGCCGTACCGCATGTCCGTAATCCCTGCGCTGCGGATTCGCGCGATCCGCGCAAACGGCGAGCTGTATGGCGTCGAACCCAGCAGCAGCGTGGCGTAATTGCCCACGCGTTCGAGCGCGGAGCCATGGTGCGGCGTCCCCAGGAACACGAGGTATCGCAGGTATTCCGGCCAGCGATGGCCCGCGGATGTGCCATAGAAATGCGCGCTGCGGGCCAGTAGGCCGCCGCAACTGTGTCCGACGATCGCCAGCTCCCGCACGGGGACCGGCCACTCGGTGACGACGTTCTCCAGCAGGCCCGCCAGGGCGTGGCCGTTGGTGGAGACGTGCAAACCAGTGTTGTAGTGCAGGTGAACCGGCGTCCATCCCAACTCGCGCGCCAGGTCAGCGCCGCGATTGCGGCGGCCGCGGCTCCACTGCAAATCGTTCATGCAGAGCCCGTGCACGAACAGCAGAACCTTATTGGAGATGTCCGGGATCGCCGCGGCGAGACGACTCCTTTCGACATCGAGCGCTACTCCGCCCCGTCGCAGCCGCATCGCAATTGCGAGGGGATTCCCCGTGGCGGCCAGATGATCCCCCGCGACGCCGTTTAGAACGGCCAGCATTGCTTCGCGCTCCGGCGTCGATTTCATGCCGGCTACCCGGGCAAGGTACGGAGCCAGGGCCGCGTCCAGTCCGCCATCCACGGCTCCGGTAACCATTCGAACCGCGGCGTAGATGCTCGCCGTCGATCCGGCCAGGGCCGATTGGACGGGCGTGCCGGGCAGGATATTCTCGAGAACGGCGCCGTGGATCGCCTCCACAACGTCAGTGATGCCCGCGGTCCCTTCGATAGCGAGCCGGGTGATACCTGCCAGATCGGCGCCATCCACGTGGACTGGTTTGCGCATCCACACGAAGTGTAACTCGCATCAAAGGGCGTCAGGCGTGCCGATTGCGGCGTACGAAATGCCGCAGCGCCGCAGATCCTCGCGGAGTGCTTTGTGGAAAAAGGAGTAGGCTTAGGAAAGGATGGGAATCACGCATACTGGAGAGCTTGGCGGCACGCGGGCGCGGGCGGGCTCGGATGGCGCCTGATCCTCGTATCAACACAGAAGCCGTGGATAAAGCACGGATTCTCATCGTGGAAGACGAACGGATCACCAGCGATCATCTTCGCCGGCTGCTGACGCGTCTTGGCTACGAGATCGTGGGCATCGCCCCGAACGGAGAGGCGGCTCTGGACCAGATGCAGGAGGCCCATCCGGACCTGGTGCTCGCCGATATCGGGCTGCACGGCCGGATCGACGGAGTGGAGGTGGCCACGCGGGCCCGAAGCGATTACGACATTCCGGTGGTCTTTCTGACGGCTTTCAGCGATCCGGAGACCATCCGCCGGGCTCGCGTCCCCGAGCCATATGGCTTTATCGTTAAGCCCTTCGCCGAAGAGGAACTGCACGCCACCATCGAAATCGCTCTGCAGCAAAGTGCACTTCGCAGGCGGCACGCGGACGAAGCGCTGGAAACGACGAACATTCTGACCAACACCAAAGAGGAGTTGCGCGCGGTTACCGCCCGGCTCTTCCGGGTTCAGGAAGAAGAACGGACGCAAATTGCACGTGACCTGCACGACGACCTCAACCACCAGGTCGCGCTCCTTCAGGTTGCCATCGAGACCTTGTGGCAAAAGCTCTCGCCGGAGATTCGAACGCAAAACCGCGCCGATCTGGATCGAATTCTCACGGATCTGGACAGCTTGTCCAGGCACTTGCGCGACATTTCGCATCGGCTGCACCCCTCGATACTCGACGATCTGGGGCTTGCCGCCGCGTTGCGCAGCCTGGCCGAGGCATTCGAAGAGCGTTACAACATCCCGGCCCGTTTTATCGTGCGCACCGTCCCGGAACGATTCGGCCGCGAGATATCGCTGGCCGTCTATCGCATCGCCCAGGAAGCTCTGCACAATGTCGCGAAGCACGCCGGGGACAATGTCACGGTGACCATCGCGCTCGAAACGCGCGGCGGACAACTGGAACTCACAATCCGCGACAGCGGCGCCGGCTTCTCACCGGAGCGTTTGAGTTCTCCCAACGGCCTCGGATTGAAGAGTATGGCGGAGCGCGCCGAATTGCTGGGCGGAAAGCTGGCAGTGGACTCGGTTCCAGGCCACGGGACTCGTCTTCATATCCGCATTCCTCTTGAAGCGGAAGGCAGTAACGGAGAAGATGCTTCCCGTACCTCGTGAAACCGCCTGCTGTCCATGGAAAGCGAAAGGATGATCGTGAATGGCTGAATCCGAGGAAGAGAAAAATCCATCGCCGTCCGGCCAGCCAGAAATCGAACCCGGGTCGGTGGAGATCGGTGTAGGAACCGATTTAGACGTCAGCCCACCGAGAGGACACCCATTTGTCGTCGTCGGCATCGGCGGTTCCGCGGGCGGCCTGGATGCGTTCACCAGGCTGCTGCAGGCCTTGCCCGCCGATACGGACATGGCCTTCGTGGTGGTACAACACCTCGACCCCCATCACACGAGCTACCTGGCCGAGATCCTATCCAAGACCACCTCGATGCCGGTCCGCAACGTCGAGGACGGGATGCACATTCAACCCAATGAAGTGTACGTGATTCCGCCGAATACCACTATGGTCCTGGAGGATGGCATTCTGCGGCTTGGCCCCCGGACTCCCGGCCTGCATTTACCCATTGACGCCTTCTTCGAATCCTTGGCGCGTGTGCAGGGCGGCCGTGCCATCGGCGTCATCCTTTCCGGCACTGCGTCCGACGGCAGCCAGGGTGTGAAAGCCATCAAGGAGGAATGCGGGATCACGTTCGCACAGGACGAAGCGTCGGCTCAACATCTCGGCATGCCTCGCAATGCGATTGCAACCGGAGCCATCGACTACGTTCTCCCGCCGGAGGAAATTGCCCGCGAACTGGTACAGTTGAGCCACCATCCGTATGTCCGTCCGCAGACGCGGCCGCACGATCCCGAGGCCGAGGTGCTGCCTGAGGGAAATGGCGACCTCCGGAAAGTATTCCGCATCCTGCATACCCGGACGAAGGTCGATTTTTCTCACTACAAGATGAACACCGTTCGCCGCCGGATCGGCCGGCGCATGATGGTCAGGAAAATCACCACTCTTCCGGACTATGCACGGTTTCTCGAGAAAGAGCCCGGGGAAACGCTGGAGCTGTATCGCGACCTGCTGATCAGTTTTACGGGTTTCTTCCGGGATCCCCGCGTATTCGCTGAGCTGGCTGTCCGGCTCAGGGACCTCCTTTTAACCCGCAAGCAGACAGAACCCTTTCGGGTATGGGTTCCCGGGTGTGCGAGCGGCGAGGAGGTTTACTCGCTGGCGATCAGCCTCAAAGAGCTGACCGAGGCTTTGGAACTGGACACGCCGCTGCAACTGTTTGGCACCGACATCAGCGACCTGGCGCTCGATCGCGCCCGCGCCGCGACGTACGCCGATTCGATCACGCAGGAGGTTTCCGCGGAGCGTCTGCGGCATTTTTTCGTTCGCGTCGATCGCGGTTTCCAGGTGGCCAAGAGCATACGCGAGTGCTGTATCTTCGCGCGGCAGGATGTCACCAGCGACCCTCCCTTCGGCCACATGGACTTGATCAGTTGCCGCAATGTTCTGATTTACATGGACGCAGCGTTGCAGCGCAGGGTGTTGCCGATCTTCCATTACAGCTTGAACGACGCGGGCCTGTTGCTGCTCGGCTCCGCGGAGTCCATCGCCTCGGCAAGCGACTTATTTGTGGTCATCGACAAACAGAACCGCATTTATGGCCGCAAGCCGGCCCCTTTGCGCCTCACCATGTCGCTGACACCCCACCTGAGCGCCGCCGCGGAACCGAACACGCCAAAGGCGCCCACCACGGCTCAGGGTCTCGACCTTCAAAAGAAGGCCGATCTTCTCATCCAGCGCAAGTATGCCCCGCCCGCGGTGGTGATTGACGCCGATCTGAATATTCTTCATTTTCGCGGCCGCACAGGTTTATACCTCGAGCCGACTCCGGGGCAGGCCACTCTGAACCTCCTCCATATGGCGCGCGAGAGCCTGGTGCGTCCTTTGCGCCGGCTCGTCGAAGCAGCCGCCGCGCGGAACGTCGCCGTCAGGGAAGAAGGGATCGCCATCGACCAGGAAGGCGAGAGGAGAGAGATCGCCATCGAAGTGACTCCGATTCCCGGAAAAACGTCGAAGGAAAGTTATTTCGTGGTCGCGTTTCAGGAGACTCCAGGTCACACGGAGCGTCCCGGGCCTTCTACGATCGCGCCGCCGCCGGAAGAACGAAGCGAATCGGCCGCCAATCTGCAGGCTGCCAATCGGGATTTGGAACGGCAAATCCTGGAACTGCGCGACCAGCTTCGGAGTATAACGGAAGATCACGAAGCGCATGTGGAGGAGTTACGCGCTTCCAACGAAGAGGTCCGGAGCGCCAACGAGGAGTTGCAAAGCACCAACGAGGAGTTGAGCACCACAAAAGAAGAACTGCAAAGCACCAACGAAGAGCTCACGACGCTGAACGAGGAGTTGCAGACTCGCAACAACGAATTGAACATAGCCAACGCCGACTTGAGCAACCTGCTGAACGCGGTAAACCTTCCGTTCCTCATGCTGGACAATCAACTGCGGCTCAGAAAATTCAGCGCGGCCGCGGAAAAATTCCTGGACATTCAGAGCTTCGATGTCGGCCATCCAATTACCCGGATCTCGGGCAGGATCCAGACCCCCGCGCTGATTGATTCGGTTCGGAGAGTGCTCGATACCTTGCGCAGCGAGGATACCGAAGTTCAGGACCGGGAGTTGCATTGGTATTCCGTTTCCATCCGGCCGTACCGCACCGCCGATAATCGCATTGATGGAGCGATCGTCATCTTCTTCGATATCGACCTCCTGAAGACGTCGCTGCGAACTGCCGAAGATGCGCTCCACTACGCCGAAGGTTTGATTGAGACGGTGCGCGAGCCCCTGGTGGTGCTCGATGGCGACCTGCGGGTGACCCGGGCGACCGAGACGTTCTACGACACCTTTCACATCTCCAAGGCCGAGACCGTCGGCAGATTTCTTTATGACCTCGGAAATGGCCAATGGAATGTTCCGCGTTTGCGGGAGCTGCTCGGCGACGCTCTTTATCGGGACCAGTCGTTCCAGGATTTCGAAATCGAGTATGACTTTCAGCACATCGGCCGCCGCAGAATGCGGCTGAACGCGAAGCTCATCGCGCCCGGGGGTGAGCGGCGGAGAACCGTTCTGCTGGCCATTGAAGATGTCACCAACCGGCACGCGCTGGAGGAGGCTCACTACCAGCGGCTGTTTGAAACGGCCAAGGAGGGCATTCTGATCTGTGACGCGGAAACCGGGAAAATCAGGGACGTGAATCCATTCCTGCTCCAGTTTCTGGGTTACCAACGCGATCAGTTCATGGGCCGCTCACTGGACGCCCTGGAGTTGTTTGAGAACGCCGGCCGGCTGGTCCAAATCTTCTCCAAGGCGCACTCGAGCGAGATCGTGCGCTGGGATGACGTCGCCATGCGAGCGGCAGATAGACGATTGCTCCAGGTCGATCTCGTCGCGAGTCGATACACAGTCGGCTCGCAGCAGGTGGTACAGATCATCATTCGCGATGTCACTGCCCGGCACAAAGCTGTGGAAGCCCTGCGCGAGAGTGAAGCCCGCTTCCGGATGATTGTGGAGAACGTGGGAGATTTCGCGTTGTTTCAACTGGACGCAAAAGGGGTGATCTCGTCCTGGAATATCGGAGCGGAACGCCTGCTCGGATACAAGGATGCCGAGATGATTGGACAGCCGTTCGAGCGAATCTTTACTCCGGAAGATGTGGCCGCCGGCAGACACCAGCAGGAGATCGAGAGAGCTCGGGACGATGGCAACTCTGAAGATGAGCGCTGGCACGTCCGGAAGGACGGTAGCCGCTTCTTCGCCAGCGGAGTTCTCACGTCGGTCCGGGATTGGTCCGGGCGGCTGCAAGGCTTCACCAAGATCATGCGCGACGTCACCAACCGCCACCAGGCCGAGCTTCAGCTCCACGAGCAGCAAGAGCAGCTTCGCCAATCTCTCGCCGAGAAGGACGTGTTGCTCAAAGAAATTCACCACCGGGTGAAGAACAACCTGCAGATTATCGCCAGCCTTCTCAGCCTCCAGTCGGAATTTGTGGAGGACGCGGAGGGGAAAAAGATGTTGCGCGAGATGAATACACGGGTGCGCTCCATCGCCTCGATCCATGAGTTGCTCTACGCGGCCGGCGATTTTTCGCGCATCGAGTTCAAGGCTTACCTGGACAATCTGGTGCGCGACGTGATTGCCCTGCATGGAAAACGCGCCACCCAGGTTCAGGTCGCCATTGAAGCGGACCCGCTGTTCCTTCAACTCACCGAAGTCGTGCCGTGTGGCCTCATCGTAAATGAACTCCTCACCAATGCGTTCAAACACGCCTTTCCGGAAGGCCGGACGGGGCACGTTAGTGTGATGTTCCGTTCCGCCGATGGGGAGTGCCTGCTGGAGGTCGGCGACGATGGAATCGGGTTGCCGGAGAACCTCGACCCGCAGAACACAAACAGCATGGGCTTTCAGTTACTGGACCTGCTCGTTCAGCAGTTGAAAGGAACGTTGGCCGTCACACGCGATAGGGGCACGCGAGTTGCGATCCGTTTCCCTCGCAAGATGGAACTGGACTGACACTCGACCGCGGGTAACCGGACTGCCGCGTCGTTTGACGCTATCTGCTGATCAATCCGTGTTCCAGCGCGTATCGGGTCAATTCGGCCGTGGTGCGCAGCCGCAATTCATCCATGATTCCGGACTTGTGGAAGGCCACGGTCTTCGGAGAAACGCCTAAAATGACGGCGATCTCCTTAATGGATTTTCCTTCGGCCACCAGTTGCAAGACTTCGCGCTGGCGGCGTGTGAGATTCTCGGTGAATAGCTCGGCAGGTTTGCGCGCCGGATTCAAAAGCGCTTCCGGAATACCCTCCGCGACCAAAGGCGTCACGTAGAAGCGTCCTTCGAGCACTTCGTGAATGGCCGTGTTCAATTCCGTGAGATAGGCCTGCTTCACGACATAAGCGGACGCCCCTGCGCGAAAGGCAGCCTCCACGTATTGCCGGTCCGTCTGCTGGGTGACGAAGATCAACTTGGCTTTGGGCGCCACTTTTCGGATCTGGCGTGCGGCCTCGATGCCATTCAACTGCGGCATAGCGATATCGAGCAGCACCAGATCCGGCTGGACCCGTTCCACTTCGGCCACCAGCGCCCGCCCGTCCGCGGCCCCGCCGACCACATCGAACTGGGACTCGAGAATCGATTTCAATCCCGCAAGAACCAGCCGATGGTCGTCTCCGAGAACAACGCGGTATCGTGGCATTTTTGCAGTCGTCACACCCTTAATCGAAACCACAACGCAGTCACAATACCATTCCTGGAAGAGTTCGTTGGGAGTTGTATGATAAAGGGCCGCTTGCCTGTCCCGCCGGCCCAGGACGCGCAGAGCGCTCGAGTGTCAGGGCCGTGGAGAACAGCAAAGGGCTGTGGCGACCGATTGCCGCAGCTCGGCCAGCGTGAACGGCTTGGCCAGGAACTGGACCGGGCCGGAGGAGGACAACTGGCCGCGTGCTTCCCGTTCCTCCACCATTCCCGAAATCAACAGAACGGGCACGCCAGGCCATTCCTGACGGAGCCGCTGGGCCAATTCAATGCCGTACATTCCGGGCATCTGGATGTCCACAAGGAGGAGGTCGAAACGCTGACGGGAAGTTAGCGCGAATCGAAGAGCGTCCGACGCGTTGCTGCTCAGGAGAATCTCATATCCTTCGCCCTCGAGAAAGTGGCAGATCAGAGTACGGATAGCGTCCTCATCATCAACCACAAGAATGGAAGACCGGCCGCCACTCGAATCAGACAGCGTGTCCCACGCCCCAGCGGATAGTTCCATGTTTGGACTCTAGCCGTGTTTTGCAGGCGAGGAAACTGGACAGATGACCGGGTAGGCCGCCGGGCCGAGTTCGCTGCGTGATATTGATCACAAACAGTCCCCGAGATCTCGGTAAACCTGGATATCGAACTAGTGTTCCGGCCTCCCGCGGATGGCTTACAGTACATTCGTAGACGACAAGCTGGCCCGATGGAGAACGTCGTCACACTCCCGGCAGATTTGGAGAGGATTGAAATGCTCCCCGCGACCAATACCGCCGATTCGGAACGCGGTCGGCACGAGTCCTTGACGGCTCGTGAGATCGAAGTCCTGAAACTCATCGCAGAGGGTAAGAGCACCAAGGAAATCGCTCACATTCTCGGGATTACCTTCAAAACCGCGGCGTGCCACCGATATCACCTTCTCGCCAAGGTCGGAGTCCACGAGAGTATCGGCTTGGTGCGATGGGCGATTAAACAAGGATTGGTGGAGCTTTAGGGATCCGTTCGTCCCCACAAAAAAGGGGCGTCGGGCAGTTCCCGCGCCCAGCATTCGTGTACACCGCGTTACGTTCTCATTTCGACATCGGACAAACACTCGATTCGAGCCGGCAGCCATTCTGATATAAAAAGGCTCGTGATGGCATGCGTGCCCAGAAACGGCGGGGGGGGTGGTGTCTTCCCTGGTAGTGAACCTGTTGGATGAAATCGCGGCGGCTGCTTTGTCCGCCTCTTTGGCCGAGTTGGCGTGCTCCTCTGGTGACGTGACGGCCGCTCAGCACTTGCACGACGAGGCTGAGAGGCACTGTACCACGATTCTGGGGAAAATCTGTCGACTCACTAATGCCGAAGCGGACGCGGTGGAACCGGCATTCACCGAACTCGAAAATCAGCTCTCGCGCCTTTGTTATTTCTTCGCGTTTTTGCGGAAAGAGAACTCCCGCTGCGTGCGGCTCCTTCCACATTAGCTCCCACGAATTTGAGGGTGCGCGGATAGCGGAACGGGTCTTCGTGTTGCGCTCCCATCCCAAACAGTACAAGCAAGATTTACTTCGCCTCAAGCTCCAACACCCGGCAGCCGTACTTCCGGAATAACCACGGCGTCACAGAGGGCAGCGCCGCGAATATTCCATTCGTTCGGCCGGTAGGACACTAGCGGCGCGGGCTGCGAATTGGGAGTACGCTGCGCAGAGCCTTACCACGGAACTTCAGGCTGATCGCCAGAAGGGCAGCGACGCCCAGGAGGCTGAGAGTGGAGGGTTCGGGAGTCGCGTCCGCCGCAAGGCCAAAAGTAATGTCATCAAGACCCCAGGCATCTCGCGTCGTATTCGTTCCGCCAGTGTTGATCGTGACGCTCGTGAACGGCGAATCCGTAATGAAACCGTAGAAAACGGCTCCGCCCGGAGAACTATCGGTTGTCCCCTCATTTTTCGTCGGAAGCAGCGTTTCGTCCGTTCCGTCATTAAAGGTTACCCGGATCTGGCCGGGGAAATTACTCTGCGTATCTGTAATCCAGACGCCGAAGGCATTGATGGCGCTCGAGAAATTGAAGACTGCGGATGCACCTGAAGTGGAATTGAACGGGGGCGTGATCTTCAGCCATTCGTTCCCGCCGGGCGTAACATTAAATCCGAGGGGCTCGGGCGTGTGCTGATCGGTCGTTTGAAGTCCGCTCATACTGACGTTAAAACTGTCGACGGCGCTATTGAGGATTGAAGCGGTAACCGAAGGCCCTAAAGATCCCAAGCTAGCCACGCCCTCGAACGTTATATTCGGGGCGCTGACACCCAGAGCAATCCAAAACTGAGCCTGTGCCGCACTGGCATTCGGAAAGGGACCACCCGGCCCTACACCGGTATCAATGCCGCCGTAGATACCCACCACACTGGCGGACATAGCGCCCGCTGCAACAATCGCGACCACACCCAACCGTATAAATAAATGCGGAACGGGCGCCCGCAGCGTACGAAGGTTCACAGCCGAATCCTCCATGCGCAATTATACGGTAGTTTCGTGCAAAGAACTACAATTCCATGGAAATTTGGTACTAGTCAACACCCTGAGGGCTGCGTACTAACGTCGGTTATCGATTCGGCAGCCTCAATTGTGAACGAATCGCGAGGAATTCACCGGAGTTTCGGTTGTAATTTGCGACGAACGGGCGGAACGAATCTCATTCGTGGACGCCGCGCGGACAAAGATATCCCCCGCGCGGCGCCGGCTTGCTACGCGGTCAGGCTTCCTCGCGGATTTCCTCCTCTTCCTCCTCTTCCTCTTCGGCGACCTCGCCATCGTCTTCGGCCATGGCGTCTCCATTGATGACGGTTTCGGCGATCTCGGTGAGCGTTGCGTCGGCGGCGCTTTCCTCGTCGAGTGTTTCGGAAAGGGTGTCCGCGACGTTCTGCTGGCCCAACATCTCGGCCATTGCGCGCGCCGTTCCGTAGGCAGAGATTTCATAGTGCTCCACCTTCTGGGCGGCCGCGATCAACGCAGCATCCAAGACGGGCGACTTCTGGATCTCCTGGATGAGCCTCTGGCCCGCGTCAATCAGCCCCTTCATGCCCATCGACTCGCGGCCGCGCGCCTGCTCTCCCATCTCGTCGAAAATGCGTTCCAACCGAGCGACTTGTTCCCTGGTTTCGTCGAGGTGCTGCTGCAGAGCGCCGGCCAGTTCGTCCGAAGACGAAGCGGCGATCAACTTCGGCAGAGCGGCTACGATTTGTTTCTCGGCATCGTAGAGGTCCTCGAGTTCTTCCAGGAAAAGATCTTCAAATTTGGCCTGCTTCACATTGCCTCCCGGAGAGGCGAGCGAGCAGCAATCGGGCCATCGTGCAGAAGGCATCAGGGGCATTTTTGGTCCGGATAACGGGTAAAAGGGAGTGTTCCGCAAAAACAAAGTCACAGAGACGGCGGCTAACTGTAAGGAAATGAACGAGAAGGGCGTTCGTAAACCTGAGATTTTTCGGTTCGGACCCCGTCGTTCAGGTACCATGAGCATTGGGAGGCGGGGTGTGAAACAGTTGATAGAAGACATCGCGAAAGCTCTGGTTGACATCCCTGAGGAGGTTTCTGTCCGAGAGGTACAGGGCGAGCAGGTGACCGTGCTGGAGCTGAAGGTCGCTCCCAGCGACCTCGGCAAAGTCATAGGGAAACAAGGACGAACAGCGCGATCGATCCGCACGATTCTAGGGGCCGCCGGAATGAAACTGAACCGCCGTTTCACCCTGGAAATCCTCGAGTGAGTTCCGAGCCCGCATGGGTCACAGTGGCCCTGCTGGGAAAGACTCGGGGCAACCGCGGCGAAGTCACCGCCATCGCGCTCAGCAGCAAGCTCGAACGTTTCGAGAAGCTGCAAGACGTGTATTTGTTAGATGAGGGTGGCGATTCGCCGCGGCCGGTCGAGGTGGAGAGGGTCTGGTTCCACGACGGCACGCCGATTTTCAAATTCCGCGGGGTGGACACGATTTCGGACGCCGAGCTGTTGTCGGGGGCCGAAGTGCGCGTGCCGTGGAGCGAGCGGACAGCGCTCGAGCCGGGGGAATTCTTTGAATCGGAGCTGGTGGGGTGCGCAATTATCGACCGTGCGAAGGGGGAAATTCTGGGACACGTGTCGGGATGGCAGGACGCCGGGGGTCGCGGGCTGCTGGTGATCGACGACGACTGGCTGATTCCGTTCGCGCGCGCGATTTGCGTGGAAATCGATCCGGCGGCGCGTCAAATCACGGTAGAATTGCCCGAGGGATTGAAGGATCTGAACCGCTCTTGATCTTCCACGTGCTCACGATTTTCCCCGAATTCTTCGCGGGGCCATTTGAATATGGCGTGGTGAAACGGGGGCGGGACGCGGGGCTGCTCGAAATTCGAATTCACAACCTGCGCGACTGGACGTTCGATCGCCACAAGACGGTGGACGATCGGCCGTTCGGCGGCGGCGAGGGCATGGTGATGAAGGCCGAGCCGATGTTTCTGGCGGTGGAATCGATCTGGCCGGAGCGGCCGGGCGGGGAGAAGGTGCTGCTGCTTTCGGCGCAGGGGCGAATGTTCGACCAGCGGATGGCGAACCAGCTGGCGGCCGAGCGTGAATTGTTGCTGATCTGCGGCCGGTACGAGGGCGTGGACGAGCGGGTCGCCGAGCACCTGGCCAACGATGAGATATCGATCGGGAATTACGTGCTCAGCGGCGGCGAACTGGCGGCGGCCGTCGTGATCGATGCGGTGGCGCGGTTGTTGCCCGGCGTGCTTGGGAACGAGAGCTCGACGACGTTCGAGTCGTTCCAGGACACGGGGCACGGAGGAGGGCTGCTGGACTGCCCGCATTGGACGCGGCCGGCGGAGTTCCGCGGATGGAAAGCGCCGGAAGTGTTGCTCAACGGAAACCACGAGGAGATACGCAGGTTCCGAAGACAGGCGGCGATTGAAAAGACCGCCCGGTTGCGGCCCGACCTGGTGAAGTAGCGCGACGGCCGCGAGAGCGGGTTGTGCGGAAGGGCCACCAACGGCGGAACCGGTGCGACCCGGTAATCGATTTTCCTCCGGATACAGGCAGGTTTTGAAGCACGCAGCGCGGATTATGCGAAAAGAGCAGGTCCGCAGCATCTTCGCCGTACATGCTCCGAATGCAATCGCGTGCGACCGAGAGTCGTGGAGAGCGGCGGTCGGGATCGTGGGCGTCGCTCGCCACTACATGGGCCAACCCACGCTCCAGAATTCTGGCCGCCGCGATGCGCGCCTGGCCGCCGAAGCCGCCGGTGATCGAAAGAGCTGTTAACTGGGCCAGGCAACCGAGATCGACCCAGCGATCGAGACGATCGAGCGCCCCCTGCAGGCTCGGGTTGCGTTCCGGGTGGGCGAGTATCGGCACGAGACCGCGGTCCATCATCCGCTGGAGAACGGGCTCAACGTGTTTCCCGATGTGATCGGGGCATTCGAGAAGGAGGTATCGAGAGGAATTAATCGTGAAGGTGGAGGGAGCCTGGAACAGGCGATCGAGGTTATCGAAGGTGAGGTGGAATTCACACCCAGGGTGGATGTTCGGACGCCGTTCGGTTTGCAGCAGCTCTGAAACGCGAGCTTCGACGAGTTTCGGGTCGAATGTGTACCGCAGGTTGAAATGAGGGGTGGCGACGATGTCCGTGACGCCGTCGGCGGCGGAGGCGCGGAGCATGGCCAGGCTTTCCTGCAAACTGGAAGCCCCATCGTCAACGTCCCAAAGGACGTGGCTGTGGATGTCGATCACGGCCTTGCGAGACCGCCATGCTAACACGAATAACCTTGCCAATTTGAGTATGAAATCCACATAAAAGCACTACCTCCAAGGAGATACTCTGTGGATGTCTTTGCACTTACGCGCATATAGCGCGCTGCTCCCACGCCGCAGCGACTTATAAGCCGCTCGTCGGACTGGAACGCGGCTGCACTCATGGGTGGGGACACGTTCGCGAATGGATCTTTTGGGGGGATTTGCGGCGCAGCGCGCTGGGACCGGCGTACTATAAACGTTCAGCCGCGAATTGTGCTTCGCAGTCCGGCAGTTCGCATTTGGCAGTCGTTATGATGGGTGCTCCGCGGGGACCAGGAGGGCTTTCTTTGGTGGAGATGGCGACGGATTCCGAGAAGGCCTGGTATGCGGTGCGCACCAAACCGCGCCATGAGAAAGCCGTCGCCAAGGCCCTGCAGGCGCTCGGTCACGAGTGCTTTCTTCCGCTTCGACGCGAATGCAGAAAATGGTCTGACCGCGTGCGGACCACCGAATTTCCACTGTTTCCGGCATACGTGTTTTGCCGGTTTTGCTGGGAAAGGCGGCTGCCGATCCTGACGACTCCGGGCGTGGTCTCGATCGTCAACTTCGGAAGCAAGCCGGCCCCGGTCGATCCCGCCGAAATCGTTTCGCTGCAGAAGGCGATCGCGTCGGGGATGTTCCTGCGGGCACAATCCTTTCTCGTTCCCGGCGCGCGTGTGCGTATCGAGAGAGGCGCCTTGGAAGGCGTGGAGGGAATATTGAGCGCCCACAAGAATATTCACCGCCTGATCATCAACATTACGCTGTTGCATCGTTCCGTGGCGGTTGAAATCGATCGCGAGTCCATCAGCGAAGTGTTGCGTTGATAGTACCGACTAAGTCCGCGGGGTCATCGCAGGCCAGCCCCGAGGCAAGCTATAACCGCACGAACGAGCCGTTAAACTAACCAAAGTCGGGAGTGGCCTTTTGTCCTTTTTAGGCGAACGTCCCTTATGATACTAGTATCTGGACAGTAAATCATAGGATAAGGCCGCTAACTCCGTTAAGAGGGCGAGTTATTCTTCCTGCCGTCGAATGCTGCCAGAAGGCGTCCGTCTCGCGGCCCGGCGAGAGCGCCTCACCATCGCGCCCGAAAACTGATTGGAATTGACAACTTGCGGTTCGCGTTCGCGCGGTGCACGACCGGTGCGCCTTCATGTCAAGCGAAACGCGGCCGCGTAGGGAGGAGTATGCCGTCGAAGCTGATAAGCGCCTCGGCCGGAGTCGCGGCCGTTCTATCCTTAGCGGTCGGGGGAATCCCCGCATTCGCGCAGGCGCCCCTTAATTTTACTTTGGGCGCCACGGGTCTGACGTCGCTGAAATACAACGGCGTGGAGTTCTTGAGTTATGGAGACTTACGCGTCAATTCAGTCCTGTTTAATAACGGTACTTATGCGGATCTGAACGCCTCGACCACAGCCGATAATAACCGGCAGGAGGTTACGCGGAGTTACAGCTGGGGTTCGATCAAGATCGGTTATTCCGCCTCAGCGAGCCGGTTGAACCTGACCATTACCACGACCAATACGTCGCCATTCACGATTCAGGGAGTTTCCTACGAGCCGGTGGCCCTGCGATTCCCGCAGGCGCCGGCGGAATACGACGGAAACACGCCGCTGATTTCTCCGGGACTGGGCGGCCCTACACTCGTCCAGATGAGTTTCGGTTCAGGCGTGATGGTATTTGCGAACGACAATGCGGCCAAGCCGTTGATGGCGGGATTCCCGTGGGCATTGAATAAGCCGTCGAACACGATTTTCCCCCTGCGCATCAATACCGACCGGGAAAACATGTATCCCACATTTTTCCCGACGATCGTTCGACCGATCGCGCCGGGCGCTTCGGACCAATACAACCTGTCGCTACGCTTCGGGCCTCCGGGATCCACGTTGACGAGCCTGGGAATGGATGTATACCAGGCTTTCGCGGCGGCGTTTCCCAAGCAGTTGAACTGGAGCGACCACCGCGGGATCGGCATGCTGGTTCTGGCGACTGCGGCGGCGGGCTGGGCGACGAATCCTCGCGGGTATTTCCTGGATCCGACGGTGAATGTCACGACGCCGGCGGGTGTTGCCGCTTTCCAGTCGCGCGTGCTGGCTTATGCCGACAGCAGCATCGCGATCCTGAAAAGTATGAATGCGCAGGGTGCAATCACGTGGGACATCGAGGGCGAGCAGTATCCGCACGCCACTACGTATGCCTGCGATCCCACGATGCTGAGCAGGCTGGCGCCAGAGATGGATGGCATCGCGGATGCTTATTTCAAAAAGTTCCGCGACGCCGGCCTGCGTGTGGGGGTGTGCGTCCGGCCGCAGCAACTCGTGGTGGATTCCGCGGGGGCGCGGCAGTTAGAAGTGGCCGATCCGGCCTCGCTGCTGATTTCCAAGATCGGTTATGCCAAGAGCCGGTGGGGCGCCACGCTGTTCTACGTGGACTCAAACGGGGGCCCGAACGATCCGATCGATCCGACGGTTTTTCAGCGAGTGCTGGCGGCGTATCCCGACATACTGCTGGTTCCGGAGCACAAGAACACGCAGTACTACGCTTACACCGCGCCGTATCGGGAATTAAGGTCGGGTTACGCGGCTACGGCGCCGGAAGTGCGCCTGGTGTATCCGGGTGCGATGAGCACGGTAAGCGTGCCGGACGGGGACATTGCAGGGAGGTACAACGACCTGGTGAACGCCGTAAAACAGGGCGATGTGCTCATGTTTCGGGCGTGGTTCGACGACCAGCCTGCGAACCGCCAGGTGAAAAGCATCTACCAGACGGCGGGCACGGTCCCGGCGACGCCTGTTGACGGAACGCCACCGGCGGTCACCATTACGGCGCCGGGTAACGGAGCAACGGTTTCGGGCCTGGTAACCTTTAGCGCGACAGCCACCGACAATGCGGGCGTAAGCAGTGTTCAGTTTGCCGTGGACGGCGCGGCGGTCGGAGTGTCACTAACGGCTCCGCCGTTCAGCACTACGGTGAACTCGAGCCTGATGTCGAACGGGTCGCACGTGTTGTCGGCGACAGCACGGGACACGGCGGGAAACACCGGATCGGCCAGCGTGTCAGTAACGGTTGCGAACGCAATCCCCGACACAACACCGCCGAACGTTTCCCTGACCACACCGTCAAACGGCGCCCTCGTTTCCGGCCGCATTACGATTTCGGCTGCGGCGAGCGACAACACAGGCGTTGCGGGAGTGCAGTTTAAGGTGGACGGGAACAACGCCGGTTCGGAGGTCCAGAGCGGGCCGTATTCGATTACGTTCGACACCACGCCGCTGGGGAATGGAACGCACACCGTCACCGCGGTCGCGCGCGACGTTGCAGGGAACACGAACTCCGCGGTTGAGACGGTCAGCGTGAACAACGTGACCACTCCGACGCTCTCGTGCGTTGCGCCCGCAAGCAATGCCTTTACGGGGTGCTACTACAACGACCGGTCGTTTTCGACTCTCGCCCTTGTGCGGCAGGATAACGCGATCAACTTCAACTGGGGGCCCGGATCGCCGGATCCGGCGGTGAATACGTCGAACTTCTCGGTGCGGTGGCAGGGAAGTTTCGTGTTCACGGGCGGAGCTTATCAATTTACCCTGAACACCGACGACGGTTCGCTGCTCTATATTGACAACCAGTTGATGGGCGGGAACTGGAACGAGCATATGGCCACACCGATCATGATACCCGCGACACTCACGGCGGGAATTCATTTAATCCGCGTGGATTACTTCCAGGCGAACGGGCTGTCTTCAGCGGTCCTAAGCTGGACTGGTGGCAACACGGCCGGAGATACGGTTGCACCGGCGGTGTCACTTTCGAGTCCCGGGCCCGCCTCGACAGTATCGGGAACCACTACCGTTGCCGCGACGGCGACAGACAACGTCGGCGTGGCCGGTGTTCAATTCAGGGTGGATGGCAACAACATCGGCGCGGAACTCACTACGCCGCCTTACACGATGGGCTTGGATACCACCACGCTGGCCAACGGTTCGCATACGATCACGGCCGTTGCCCGGGATGGTGCGGGGAACAGGACTACATCAGCCGGGGTTACAGTGACAATCAGTAATGCCGGCTTGTCCTGCAGTGTACCGGGTGTGAATGCGTTTCTCGGCTGCTATTACAGTGACAACCGCTGGAATAACCTCGTGTTCACGCGAACGGACGCCCAGATCAATTTTAATTGGGGGTTCAATGCTCCCGACCCGCGAGTTCCGCAGAGCTACTTCTCCGCGCGATGGCTAGGCAACTTCATGTTCTCAGGGGGGAATTACCGATTTACCCTGACTAGTGACGACGGCTCGCTGCTGTACATCGACAACCAACTCGTCGTGAATGCCTGGGGCGAGCATCCGGCGATCCCTCTGACTGCCACTGTGGCGCTCACACCAGGAACACACTCGATTCGTGTCGATTACTACCAGGGCACGGGCTCCGCTGTGGCCGGTCTCGCATGGACTCCGGTTCCGTAAACCGGAGGCAGGACAGCTAACAGCGTACGCACCGGCGGGAGAAGGGCGGCTTGCGCCGATTCATAGATGTGTTTCAGTTTCTCGTGAATCGGTTCGCGATACCAACTGCGGTACAGCAGTATGTCGCCCTTCGTTATCGCAGTGATTAACTCATCAGAGCGTTGGTCAACCGGTCCATCGGTTGTATTGATGATGCTGAATGCCTTCGGATAGATGGTTCGGACCAAGTCCGGCGTCTTAATGGGTGGGCGTCTGAGGTCGTGATAGGGCGCCGAGTATGCGTAATATCGTAAGTTCGAATGCTCGGGGATGAGGAGGACGTCCGGGTATGCGGCCGCGACCGTACGAATGACTTCAGGGTCCATCGGCGTATTCGGTCCGGCGCCGTTGGAATCTATATAAAAGAGGGTAGCGTCCCAGCGCTTGCGGGCGTAGGCGATTTTGTCCATCAGGACCTTGGCGGGGTCGGCGCTCTCCTGTTGGACCGGTCCACCCGGCGCGTTCTTCACCAGGGTCTGAGGACGTATGCAGACACCTACACGGAAACCGAGGTCACTAAACCGTGCAAAGAAACGGTCCGCCAACCGATCCATTTCCGGAGCAAGGTTGGGAAGCTGACGGGGGTCGCCGATGTATGTCACTGCATGCTTGTATTCTTCGCCCTCGATGTCCCACACGATGACGCCCTGCGCGTTCATGTCTCGGAGGATGGCAATGACCTGATCGGTGTATGCCATCAGTTTGGACTCGAATTCCCGCCGCCCCTCCTCGGTGCTGACGTCGAGTTTGGGATCGAGAAACCAGCCGCGCGGGTTCAGGCGGTAGCCCATTGCGGCGCTTGCAATTTCCAAATGGCCGATCGGGCGATGATCGTCCCAATTGAGTGCGAACGGGTAGGCCTTCGCGAATTTGGCCCAAACGTCGGCGGGGACGGAAGGCGCGCTATTGGACGAACTTCTTCCGAAGTGGAAACTCAACTCGTACTCGTCCGAGCGGCCGGGGCCAACAGGGCGATCGATGAGCGGCAGGCTATCCGGGTACATGGAGTCACGCCCCGTGTTTACCCGCAGCGGGAACACAGTGCTTGCGGGGCGGTCGAGGGCCCACGGAAACCCGATCAGCAGCGGCTTTTGAACATCGTCATTGACCAGTGTCACGGCTTCGGAACCAGTGGATAACATGACGGCCGTCGGCGCCCCGATATTATGCCCAAGCAGCGGGGTCGACCCGTCGTACTCACGAGGCTTGAACGGGAATTTCAGGGCTAACGGCTCATAGAAGATCGACTCGATCGTGAAATTAGAGGTATTCTTCGTCGTAATCTGCAACTGGAGGCGGTCTTGCACATCGACGTTATAGCGAACCTGTAGTGTGCCCCACGTGTAAATCCGCTTTAGTTCTCCGCGCGCCGAGTCCACTTTCACGATGGAAGTGAGATCTGCATCGAAGGCGTTCCCGGCGCGGTCCTTCATGGCAATGCGGTTCACCCGGAAATCGCCATAGGCGAGCATCTCGCGACCGTGGTACTTGAGGGAGGACAGGCCCGCGGGCCCGAAGGCAATGGTTAGTCCCGAATCGGCCCGAGCCGACTTGAGCCAGATCAGCAGTCCAACTGCGCATAGGATCGCCAGCAGGAATGCGGTCAATGCCTTCGGATAGTCTTTCATAGGCGATCTACTTATTCGAACCGGGAGTGACTACCGGGATTCCGGCCGGCGACGGTGCGATGTCGGATTTCCAGCTTTGGGCATTGGCGGTCGGCGCAAACAGCGAGTGCAGCACCGGAACGTCCACGACCAGCAGGCCCAACATAACCAGCGAGCATGCCACGACCGAGGTCATCAGAGTACGCTCGCGATATAGCCCTTCGGGCCGCTGTGCGGCGCTATCGGGTTTGAAGGAGAGGTTCAAATAGACAGCCATTACAAGGGCGATGAACGGGATGGAGGCGATCAGTTCGAGACGGTAGCGCATCAGGAAGGCGCCAAAGAACAACATTGCGGCCGAACTGTAGAACATTACAGAGGTGAGAAGTCTTTTGTCGGTGTAATGCCCGAAGGATTTGCGGTATGCGGCCGCAACAGCCGGATTGGATATGTCCCGGTACTCGGCGAACCTCTTCAGGGCCATGAAGTAGCAACCTATCATCCAGTAGCACAGCAATAGGGACACGGGCGGAATCAACGTCGAAGTAACCATGAACCAGCCGGCCAGCATGCGAAGCGGGTTGTTTACAGACTCAGACAAGACGTCGAGGTACGGCACGTCCTTGGTTCGCATCGGCTGGATGTTGTAGAAGCATCCCATGATCCAAAGAGTCGCCATGGTAATCGCGAACGGGAACGATATTCTGACGGCGATCTCCATGCCGGCAAGCATGAGCGCGATCCACTGGATGTAACCAAGCGGTATGTTCACACGACCGGAAGGCACGGGCCGCGTACGCTTGGTAGGATGCTGGCGGTCGAACGGGGCGTCCATGATCTCGTTGACCACGTAGTTGCTCGATGCGATGAGACATGTGGCCAACATGCCCCAAAAGATCCTCGACCATGAGAGCGGCGCTATGTGGCCGGCCTCCAACGTGAGGGCTACGACGATGCCTGGCAGGACAAAAACATTTTTCACCCAGTGGTCCACACGCGCGATGGCAATGTGGCCGCGCAGGGTCGGTTGGCCTGCGGCCCGGTCGGACACTAATTGAGCAGCTGGTACTGACATGAGGGATACCTCCGTTAGGCGAAAAGCTATGAATGCGGTGGCGAATCAGAGAGCGACTTCAGCCGGGCGAGAGCTGAGAGTCTGAATCAGTTCACGGTAACTCGAGAATGTGTTGTATGACTGGGCAGCCTGCGATTGTGCTGGTTGCAGGATGAAGCAGTTCATTCCGGCGGCATGCGCCGCATGTGCGTCCACATCGGGACGATCGCCAATATAGACGGCTTGCCGGGGCTCCACTCCGAGACGGCGGGCGACGGCGAGAATGCCTCTCGGATCAGGCTTGAATGCATTGATGGCGGGATCCTGTGCGGTCGCGACAACGTGGAAGAAGGAGCTCAATCCCATGGCGTGGAGCTTCGCTTCCGCAGGGTAGTCGGAGAAGACGCCCAGCCGGAGCCCTAGGCTGGTGCATGCGGTCAGGAACTCGATGAGACCGGAGTAAGTAAATCGCGGCAGTATGGCGAGCGGTTCGGACTCCATCCACGTCTTGATGCAATCGCGCCCCGTTGTAACGCTGACGCGCGCACGCCTGCATGCAATCGCAAGCTGCTCCTCGCCGATGGCAACCGCTCGGGCATCGCGCCGCCGCAAGTCTTCCTGGGCTTTCCGATAACAGCGAATCATGCGCGCAGCGCTGATGAGTTGGCGTGGACGCCGCGCATGCGCGCTAACCAGACGAAGCAGCATGGCGCGTCGCAGCTTTGTCTGGTTATAGAAAGTGCCGTCCACGTCCATAATGACGGCCTTCAGTTCAGGCGACATTGGTTCGCGCCCGTGTACCTAATGAGCCCGGGCGAGCTGCAAGACCGAGTCGCGAGGCATCGCCGCGGAGAGCGTATGATCCTCCCAACGGACCTGGTCAGGTGACATCACGGGTAATAGCTCCGGCTGCGCTTCGAGTTGACGCGCCTGAACACGGCTCACCACGAACGACGCTCCTGGAAGAAGCGACCGGGTCTGGAACCGCAAAGTTGCTCCGGACGGCGGCACATCCACCGGAAACTCGATTTCCGTCTTATACTGCGGGAGACCGATGGGGTTGTGTCGAGGAGTACCTTCTGGCGTGACCAGGTATCGCGGTGTGAGGCCAATGACCGGCAGGCGCTCCCAAGGATTATGGATCGAATAGGAGAGTTTAACTACCTTCAGGCGGACCCCGGTGGAATCGCCCGGGAGATGGACACAATTGCAGGCCTGGTCGATGGGCAGGTCCTCAAAATCCTGGGCCGGGGTTACCCACGGCGCCCGCTTTCGCTGCCAAAGGACGGCAAAATCGATTCTGCCCAGCATAGCGTAGTTATTGATAATGTCCTCGTAGAACGGCCAGTTAACATTCTGGAGCCATTCTTCGTAAGGAAAATATCCCGGCCATATGGTCTGAACGAACTGCGGTTGACGCTTGCGGAACTCGGCGAAGTAGTTATTCCGGCGCTCAGCGACTGCCAGGCTTAGGTAATCATCCGTGGGATGAAATACACCGTAATGCGATTCGGGAAGCCCGGCGTATGTGGACCACAAGGAGACCGGACTCGCGGCGCTGCGGCCATCAATAGTCCGGGTAAGGGAGTGCATGTAGTTGCTCCAACGCGCGCCCAGGTACTGATGGCGGCCGGCGTCGCTCGAAGCGAATCTCCTGGCCGTACGCACAGTCGAGAATCCGAGGCCAAGGGCGCCTCCGATGAAGGCAATCATCAGGACGCCACATACGAAGGCGAAGGCGCTGGAGCGCTGAGTTGCAAGTCGCCTTAGATCCGTACGACTGGTCAGCCGACTGCTCAGTATTACAATACCGACCAATAATAGAATCCTACAGACCGGAAACGTATAGTGCTTGCTGTACATTCCCAGCAGACTGACATTCGACGCGATGCCATAGACCAGCATGATGGCTGCAAACATCTGCCAGTCGCGACCGATTCGCAGATGACCGTTGGTACGCAACACGATGCCGATCAACAGGACGATTCCCACCGACATAGGAACCAGCGGAAGAAAGAAGCTGCGGGAGCTTATGAGGTCCGACCAGACGCCCAGATAAGGATTCGGGGGGATACCGTCATACCAGAACTGGTCGGCGGGGAGTTCGACCAGATTGTAGTGCAAGGCGCCGATCATTCCTTTCGGCCCGCCCAGGGCCGTCATGAGCAGGGCCGTCGTAATGACGCCGGAAATGATGGCCAGCAGCACGAATCGCGTGTTCGGGAGAGCGATTTCGCGCCATTTGCTCCCGCGAAACGCCGCCAGGACGAGAGATGCAATGTAGACCACGACGATTGCCAGCATCATCGCGAGTCCCTGCTCGAATCCACAGACCAGCGACGCACCAATGCCGCAGCCAAACAGCACGGCTTTTTTGTTTGGATCGAATCTGGCCAATAGGGCTGCGAACGCGAGCACGGGCAGAGTCGAGCGGACGCCGATCTGACTGTTGCCAGGTCCGGCGGCTTCCATGCGGAAGGCGAGTTCGAGCGCAATGATCGTCACTGCTGCCGCCAATACGGCCCAACGCACGCTCCGGCTGGCCAACCAGGCGAAAAGTCCGAGGACGGCCGCGAACAGCAGGTACGACGTAAGCTGACGCGCGAGTTCCGACGCATTGATCGTCTTTCCAAAAGCTGCAAACAACGGGTAATGTAAGTACGGAACGCCGATCCCGTGATAGAACTGGAAGTCCACTCCGGGTGTCTGTCCGGCCGCTATGCGACGGAGCGGATTGAAGATCTGGAATGGTCCGTCAGCCGGGGGGCCATCGAACAGCAGCGCTGCAACTGTGCCGCGAATTAAATAGAACGCGCTCCAGATTACGAGGAAGATCTGCGCAGACCGGAAGGTCCAATTCGCAAAGCGATCAATACTCCGCTTCGGTTCAGATAAAGTGGCTTTGTCGAGTGATGGAAGTGCGTGATTAGGAGCAGTCTCGGGAGACAAGATTTTCATCGGAAATGCCATCCTGGCCGGCTTTGAATGAATGTTATTGTCACGAACACGGGACAGCCCGCTCGCGCGGGATTGCGAATACGTTCACCTGAAGCCCGCATTCCTGCCAAATACCTGATTCGCGCTGTTCATCGAATGGTTGAAATCGGTCCATTTTTTCATCGAATACGACGAGGCGGTAGTCGCGTTCAACAAAGAAATCTCGAAACGCGCCCATCTTGTTGGGGGTGAATTCGACCATAACATACGGCCGGCAGCGTTCCAGAAGGTTAGACATACCCAGCAGAACCTCGTAATCCGCGCCTTCTACGTCGATCTTCACGATGTCCGGCGTCACGCCAAGAGTATCTATGGGGACAATGTTGACAACCTGTTTTTGATAGACGATCCGCTTAACGACGCTGTCGGAGAAGTCCCGGCGCAAGGATGTCTCCAGGTAACTCAGGCTCGATGAAGTGTGCGTGTGGATCGCAACGCCCTTGAACATGGGCGTGTAGAGCTGGAGCTCATGTGTCGTGCTGCCTGCGCCGACAATGCGGTAGTCGAAATCGCGCATCTTGCGTTTCAGGCGCTCGAGGGCGGGTTGATGATGCCGGTTGGCTTCGATCGAGAGGATGCGATAGTTGGGACATAGCCGGCGGAAACCCGCAGCGCTGATCCCGTTATTCGCGCCTATGTCCAGAAACAGACCCGGCTTTCCGTTGGCAAGATGGCGGAAGCCATAGTAGCTTTTGTCGTGGGGTAAGAGCGGCGTCACGAAAGGCAGCGTGTCCCAGACCCAGTGCCAGGTCCGTGGATTCTGTTTGAGCAGCTCCGCTGCCGCGTATTTGAGTTTCTTGATCACGGTGTTACCTATGAAGTTACTTACGGATCTCTTGAGTCGGCAGCGCGAAAGCGACGTAAGCGTCACCGGAGTTGGTGGCAAGCTGGCCTCCCCCGCCGGCGGCAATTACGACATACTGCCGACCGCCAGCTTCATATGTCGCGGGAGTGGCGTAGCCGCCGGCCGGAAGTTTTGTTTGCCAAAGAATGCGGCCCGTGAGCTCGTCGAAGGCGCGGAAGCGCTCGTCACTGGCGCCGCCGATAAATACCAGGCCTCCGGCCGTGACGATTGAACCACCGAAGTTTTCGGTGCCCGTCGGCGGAACTCCCTTTGCGGTCAGCTCCGGGTATTCGCCCAAGGGACGGCTCCAAACGAACTCGCCCTCATTGAGGTCGATCGCGTTCAGGGTGCCCCAAGGTGGTTTGATCGCCGGATATCCCTCCCGATCCAGAAACTTCGTATATCCGAGGTGATCGAAAGGATAGCGCTCGAAGGGGTACCTTGCCAGGAATTTGGATTGCCTCAAGTGGACGATGTAGGGCAGTTCATTGGCATTCAGATAAAACCGGCCTGTGGTTGGATCGAATGAGCCACCGCTCCAGTTAGCGCCGCCATGGATGCCGGGGAACTCGAGCGTGCCCTGGTGTAGATCGGGCGGCAAGTAAATGTTTCCGGAGCGCAGCGTCCGAAACTGCTGGAGGGCATAATTGTGAGCTTCCGGCGAGATATCAGTCAGGTCCGCCTCCGTGAGCCGCTGCCGTGTAAACGGAGGTGGCTTGAGAGGAAAGGGCTGGGTGGGCCACGCTTGCTCGCGAGGAACATGAGACGAGGCCACCGGCCGTTCTTCAACCGGAAACAGGGGCTCGCCAGTCTCTCGATTCAGCACGAAGAGCAGGCCCATCTTCGTAGGCTGGACCACAGCGTCGATTGCCCGGCCGTTGCGGTGAAGTGTCACCAGAACCGGAGGGCACGGTAGATCGTAGTCCCAGAGGTTGTGGTGGACGGCCTGGAAGTGCCAGACCCGCTTGCCGGAGGCGGCGTCCAGTGCGAGCACGGAATCACCGAACAGGTTCTGCCCGATGCGGTTTCCGCCGTAGAAATCGAAGGTGGGCGATCCGGTGGCGACAAATACCAATCCTCGCTGGTTATCTACGGTCATGCCGGCCCACGGATTGGCGCCGCCGCCGGTCTTCCAGTAGTCCGGGGACCATGTGTCGAAACCAAACTCACCGGGGGGCGGAATCGTATGGAAAATCCAGGCCTGCCTGCCCGTCCGAACATCGAACGCGCGAACATGACCGGGAGCCTCCTGCCGGGGTCCTTCTCCGGTCTTCGCGCCGATGATAATCAGGTTCCGGTAAATTGCGCCCGGAGAGGTGACCATGTAATTGGCATCGGAGATATCGCGGCCGAGCCCTTGCCGCAAGTCCACCTCTCCGTTGCGACCAAAGTCTGCGACCGGCTTGCCGGTTTCGGCTCTGAGCGCAATCAAGCGATCGCCGGCAACGAACAGAATCCTCCGGTCGGATCCGTCCTGCCAAAACGAAACGCCTCGATTGACTCGCCACGGATCGAATTTTTCGGTGGTAACCAGGCCGCGGACGATGTGGAGGTATGGCCCAATCGAAGGAATCACAATCGCCATTGACGCCAACCCGAGTGCGCATCGAAAGGATGTCGCAATCATGGTGCGCGCCGGCGGGCGGCGAGCTCGCCTGACGAAAACAACAGCCAGTATGCCCAACAGTGCGAGGCCAACACCTCCAACGGCGAAGCGTCCCGAGCCGCCCGCGTTCGGCGGATAGGGATCATAAATCCAGATCGGTTTTCCGGAGACTGAATTCAGCGCGATTACCTTCAGTTGCGGAGACGTCACGTACATGACGCCATCAACAACGACCGGGGTGCATTCGATGGTCGTCTTGGGTTCGTCGAGTTTGTCGCCTGTATGATAAGTCCAGGCCACCTGCAATCGCTGGACGTTCTCGCGATTGATCTGGCTTAATGAAGAGTAACGGGTTGCGCCCGAATCGCCGTGGTAAACCGGCCAGTCGCGAGCGGATTTCGAGTCCGCCAAAGCTTCGGAGCCAGCCAACACCAAAGTAACCGGCATCAACCAGACCAGAAGGCCTGAAAAACGAAGGAATGCCATAAAAAAGTAAGGTCAGGATGACGCCCGAAGAGTGGGGCCGAGTCGGTAAATCACCTTGTCGCCAAAATGAGCAACGGGTGTGTAGTGTTGCTTGATGTATTCGAGTACCGGGAACTTCCGGCCAGGCTCACAGGCCAGCCGGCTCGAACGCCAGACCAGACTAGGAAACGTACAGCCAGTCTCCGCGCACATTCCATAGGTGGCTTGGAAATCCTCGGCCTGGGGAGCGATCACGATCGTCGCGGGCCGTGCGGAGATTCGGGCGAGGTCGGCATCGAGATACCGGCGCGCCGGCGCGAGGGCAGAAAACTGCGTGGAGTAAATCGGACTCTGTCTCCGCGCTGCGAAATTCACCACTCCGCCGTAGGCTACGTCAACGACGCCGTCGGCGTTGTTAGTGTGTTGGAGGACGTATTGGTATACCTCGGAACTCGTTGATCGGTCCAAAAGGCGGATTGTACCCGCGCTGGTTTGGACCGAGGAATAGCGCGACGGCCGCTCGGTCATCACCGCGGCGCCAAACCTGAGAATTGTGTAGCCCGCGAGGAGCAATATAACGGGCGCCGATGCGGTCTTGAGAGGGTAGTTCTCGAGACCGCGTAAAAACCGTTCGAGTAAGAGCGGCGCCACGAGGAACCAGACCGGGTAAGCAGCCACGGTCACTAACGAGAGCTGGCTTAACGTTCCGCTGAACAACGTTCGAACTGACATCGCAATTGCGCAGGTTATGAGAAGCAATAGCGCCGCCTCCGGTCCAAATTGCTTTTGGCGGAACAGCCGCCGCACCGAAGCCGGCCAGAACACAATCGCCGACCACATAACCGGAAGGAGAATCGTACCGGTCGAGAGGAAGAACGCGGCGATCCTGCCGGGCGTGACTCCCCCGGCGAACACCGGCAGTTCCCGCGCGCAGTAAGGCAGATATAAAACCGACGCCGGTATCGCCAGCGTTCCTGCAACCCACAGGAAGATGGACGGCTTTTCCGGCGCCGGATGCCGGAACCACCTCAGCAGCATCATCACGCACGCGGCCTGCAAGAGGGCGACTATTGCTCCGAAGATGCCCAATCCTGTCGGCCACCACGGACACACGAGCAGCGCCATGCCGTAACCCGCAATACCTGCGAGGAGGTTCGATGTCCCGACCTTCGAGGCATACAACGCATAGAAGAGCGCTGCGGGAGCGACGGCGGCCAGTCCAATCGATAACTGCCGCTGTATCCAAACCGCAGCGGGCTGTCGCACGATCCGGCTACGCCGATAATCAAGCACGGCTGCCGCGCCAAGCGCACCCGCGGCGCCCATGATGAATTCGGGCTTGCTGAGGAGCGCAATGGTGGCTCCGGCCGCGAGCCATATTCGGCCGCCATGCTCGAAATCGCCGGACAGTACGAATCCAAGCAGCGGATCGAGCATCAGCAATAGCCCAAGCATCCCAACCAGAATGGCCGGCGTGTAGAGTTGCAGAGAGAACAGGGCAAAATTGCCGGTATTGCTGGCGCCGGCGCACGCCAGAACAACGGCGACCAGAAGCGCCGTTCGGTCGCCCACGAGACGACGCGCCAGACGAAATTCGGCCAGCACGACCGCCGCGCTAATGAGATCGATGACCGTCTGAATTACCGCGAACGTCGGTCCAAACCAATGCAGGGCCGCACCGAACAGCAGCAGCGAAAGCGGCGGATACTGCCAAGCGAAATCGCGGTACGGGATCTCGCCCTGAGCGGCTCGCCACGCCTCAAACATCCAGCGCGGGGAATCTCCCCAAAAGCTCTCCATCTTCAGCCACCGCAGCGCACTGAAGAACACACAGAGCAACAGCAGAAACCCAGGCGCTACCAGAGCCTGCCATTTCGTGTGGCTGCGACCCGAAGCCGTCATGAAGCTCCGTGCTCCGGATTAAAACTGCCAAGCAGAACTTTGCAGAGGATCGCCATCAGGCGCAGGTTTCCTTTGACGAAGCTGATCTTCGTGGGCACGCCTTTCGCCGGGTATCGCCTGGTTACAGGTATTTCCTTCACGCGATGCCCGGTTTGAGGCGCGCGCACGGTAAGATACGCCAGCAGTTCATAAGTCGCGAAGACGTTGCGGAACGGTCGGATCTCCGGGTTCAGCAGCAGGCGGCGGCTGTAGGCGCGAAATCCATTGGTCGTGTCCGTGTACCGGAATCGCGCGCTCAGGCTAAGCAGAGGCGCATGCACCAGCTTGATGGCCAGCAACCTGGCCAATGGAGTGTTGATCGCTTGCCCGCCGGGAACGAAGCGCGACCCCTGCACGAAGTCGTAGCCGTTCTCCAACTCGCGAGCAAACGCCGGTATTGCATCCACGCCGTCTTTGTGATTGCCGTCAATGGTGATCACGCCTTCATAGCCCTGGCGCAGCGCCCAGGCGTAGCCCATGCGCAGTTGCGCGCTGAGCCGCCCCGGACCCTTTTTCACCAGAAGTGCGCGAATATCGAACTGGTACAGGACCTCCGGCGCTGTCGATCCGTCGGTGCTCCCGCCGTCCAGAATGATCACGTCGCACGTTCGCGGTATCCCGAGCGCGTGAATCTCCGCAAGCTGTGCACGAATTCTCGTGCCCTCGTTGATCACGGGGATGACGACGCAGAATTTCGTGGCCCGAGGTGCGAACTCGTGAACTTCCGAATCGGGCAGTTGCCAGTCTCGATCGTCAACGTCCACAGGCCCGTGCTCCCGCAAGGCGTCGCTCGGAATTGTACGTGTATCCGGCGAAGTCCAATACGCGCGCGACAACCGCGACATTGTCGGCTTCCCAGCCACTTCGCATTTCAATGGAGGCCCAGCCGTTGTAGCCTTGGACGTCCAGGCTTCGCGCGATCCTCGCATGATCCACCTGGCCCTCGCCGATCACGCCCAAACCTGGCTCGCTGACATGAAAATGTACGAGACGCCGGATCGAGTTTTCTATCTCGGTTTCGATGTCTTCGCCGTTCATAGTCATGATGGCCGCGTCGAGGTGGAGTTGAAATCCGGGATGTGAGACCCGCCGCACCAGTTCGCGGCCCTGGGCTGCAGTTTGCACAAAATCGCATCCGTATGAATCCGGATTGGGCTCAAACCCGATCGAAACCCCAGCCGAGTGCGCCACCGCGCTCAATTTGGCGAAAAACTCGGCGGCCTGGTCCAACGCCGCTTCATGCCGCAGATGGCCCGCGCGCCGGTTTTTCGGAGAACCGAAGACCAGTACGCGTGCTCCCAGACCCGCCGCGATTCGCACGGCGTGTTCGAGATACTCCAGTGTTTGGCGCCGCAAGTCGCGGTCCCCGAACACGGTCAGATCAGGCCTGCCGAAAAGGAGTGATTGCAGCGCAACGATTCGAATTTCGCGGTCCTCCCAGAACTTCCGGTAGGCGGCGATCGCAAACTCGTCCGCGGCGGCCAGGTCGGGCCAAAGCTTCGTGGGCGCGACTTCGATGCCGCTGATCCCGCGTTCGTTAAGAATGCGGCCGACCGCCTCGTCTTCGCGCGGCTCCCATGCAATGTTGGAAATAGCAATCTTCATAAGGTCGCAGTCAACTCCTGTGATGTTCGCAACTGGCTGATGTGCTGGAACGTGTAATCGGCGGATTGCAAGTAAGGTCCGCGGCCGCCGAACAACTCCGCATGGCGGGTCCGCATGTCGTAATTCACGGGCCCTTTAGGCGTAGTATTCGAAAAATCGACGCCAAACGAATGCCGCGCCACGTCGCCCGCCGAGACGGGCTCGGTCGCAAGATTCACGAGCCGCAAGTCGGCCTTCAGTGCGACATTCAGGTCGTCCCACAGCCGGCTCATGTCATAAAACTGGAAGACGCTCCGGTAATCGGTCATATGGAGGGCGTTGCCGTTCAGCAGGTCGTAGACGAAGTTCTTCTTGAGCCCGGCGCCATAGAGACCCGGCAGGCGCAGGATCACGGCGTCGGGGAACAGTCCGCGGACAGCCTGTTCCAGAAGGTAGCGATGTCTTCCGTATGGCTCGAGCCGATCGCTGTCGATGCGCGTCGATTCGTTTACCTGCACGGGACGCGGGTAGACATCTACGGTCGAGATCAGAACGAATTGACGCGCGCGGACCGACGCGAGATTACCGATCAGCGATTTCATATTCGCCAGATCGCCGTCGGAATCCTGATTGGCTTTCCATTTCGCCCCTGGCGCCCCGGCGCAGATCAAAAGGTCGAAGGTCTGCGAACGGATCAGGTCAATGTTCTGTGAGTTGTAACCTTCTGTGATTTCACCCTGCCGGCAAATAGTTCCGCCGACAAACCCGGTATGGCCGATTAATGCGGTGCGCATAGTTGTGCCTCGAGTCAGACGATGTTGAGCCGGTTGTTCCCGAATGACGCGACGTCGCTGTTCAGTTCGGATTCGACGAAATACAGCGGCTGATCCTTCGCCTCGTCCAGAATGCGTGCTACATACTCCGAGAGAATCGTAAGGATCACGAAGAGGAAGAAGAACATGGTTGTGCTCGTAAGGGATGTCGTGAGCCAGCCTTCAGCCAAACGCCGCTTTACCAGCGTGACGACAAGAATGTAGCCGAAGTAGAGTACGTTGGCGATACTGGCGCCAAGCCCGAGCAGAGATGCCAGCCGCAACGGCGCGGCCGAATTGGAGATGATTATATCCACGGCCGCGCCCGCGCTGCCGAGAAAACCGCGCTTTGATCGTTTGCCCGTAGATAGCCGCCGGTACGGAATGCTGGCCTGGCTAAATCCGACCATCCCGTTGAGACAGCGCAAATAGCGATTCTTACTTCGAATGCGCACGAGCGAGTTGACCGCTTTGCGGCTGAAAACACGGAAATAAGTCGCATTCGGCCGCAGCGTATACCCCAACAGCACACTTGCCATGCGGCAGAACAAGTAAATCAGCCATTTTCTCAGGATCGGCTCGCCCGACCGGTCCGACTCGGCGATCACGACGTCGTGTCCCGATATCGCGGTTTCGACCATGGACTTGATCATCCACACCGGGTCGGCGGCGATCTCCGCGACGACGACGTAGTCGCCGATACTGTTATCGAGCGCCGCTGCGAGTGCGATCTCCGTGCCATATCTCCGCGACAAACGAAGCATCCGCACATTCGGGACGCGATGTTGCCAGACCTGCACGGCCTCGCCGACCCCCGGATCCGCTGCATTATCAATCAACAGCAGTTCGTAGTATCGAAACGAATCGGCGAGCATCCGGGTAACCTCGTCGATGAAGCTGTCGAGGGCGGCGATGTCGTCGGTCAAAACCGCGCACACGGATACCAACGCTTCTTTTGATTGAGCGGTGGCCACAGCGGCAGCCGCGGCCCCGCCGGACTCAGACCTGCGCTCCATGCCTTATTCCCCCTAATTGGCCCGTTTCTTTAGTTGCGGCCAGAGCGTCGTAAATGTTATCGATCTTGGCTCCCAGGACGATGGCGTGATTTTGAAAACCGTAATCCGTGCGGAACAGGATCGGCCTTCCATCGTCGACTTTGTTTTGTGCCAGCTTCACCTTGACTTCAAACAGCGAATCTACATAGCTGGCGCGCTCCAGCGCGGGCACATACCGAATCGCGTCCTTGAGCATGAAGGGATAATTGGTGCTCGCCGCGCGTGCCGGCAACCCGCCGTGCTCTTCCGTTGACCACGAGTAATGCGGTGTGTAGCGAACATGGCTGAGGGTGTAGAGCCCGCGCGACGGAAAGGGCATTGTCGAGAAATACGGCCCATCCACGATGGTGATCCCGATGTTCCTCAGTGCTTCGGGCGGCCGAATCAACGCGAGCTCTGCGAGTTCAAATTTGAGCGGCAACCGTTCCAAGCCTGATTTCTCCAACAGCTCATTTATTCCTGCGTAAGTGCAGTTCAAGACTCGCTCGGCAACTACGGTTTCTCCGGTCGAGATGTGAACGACAACACGGCCATCATCTGCCTGTGCGATTCGTTCCGCCGCAGTCCCGCAGACTACTTCCACCCCTGCTTCTTCCAGCCGAAGCTCGAGCTTCTCTCGAATCGCCGCCGCATTGAACGCATATTCCGTTACTGCGAAGGTATCCTCTACAAGAGCGGAGTTGAACAGCCTGCGTATATGCGGTGAAGGAGCGGACAGGGGCGCGCCGATGTTCTCGCAGAATTTTCGAAACTGAAACGCACTTACTTTCGAGCCGCCCCTGGCTACACCGTAAACGTGCTCGAACGTGTCATCGACACACTCGCGAAATTCCTCCACAAAACGTGTAAAGTTCGCGGCCGAGCGGAGTGCGGTGAGATAGCTCCGCGGATAATGGTAACCGTTGTGAACCCGGGCCTGGTTCGCATACGAAGCTCGCGACATCAGTTCGGGTTCGCGCTCCAGAATCACGACGCGGCTCCGCCCGGAGGCTAACGCCCAAGCCAGAACGCATCCGTAAAAGCCGCCGCCAATGACGACAATCTGGTAATCCGACCGCAACCCACTGCGGGACAAGTTAAGTGGCTCCTAAGTAGTCCGGTTCATACAATCAAAGCCGCCAGATCACCAGGCTGGTACCGATCTGCAACGCTGTCTCGAGGGTACGCATGGCAGTGCTCTTCGCCTTACTGACGGGGATGTAAAGAATGTCATTCGGTAGTAGCGCAATGTCTTCCTGCTTGCCCGCCATGATCTTGGAGATGTTCAGCGGGATCTCGGTTCGCGTCGTGCTGTCAGGCGACCCGGACCGCAGGATCCTGGCGTTCTTGGCAGCCGCCCTGGGCTGCAGTCCCTCCGCAAGGGCGAGTGCTTCGAGCACCGTGAGCCTGGGACGCGACCCGAGCACGAACCCGCCGGATCTTTTGACCTCACCGATAACGTAGACAGTGGCTGATGTGGGAACTGAAACCACGTCGTTAGGCCGGACTTCGATGTTTTCCGACGGTCGCGAGGCGTCCATCAGGTCTTTCACGTTCACTTCCGCCACGCTGAACCTGCCGGTCTCGTCCAGGTGGGCGTTCTCGAGCGGGATCGGGCCTCGCTCCACCCGTCGCGTAATTTTCAAGACGGGTCCGGCATCAGGGCGTAGGCCTCCCACGAGCGAGAGCATTTCAGCGAGATTCGTCCGCCGCTGCAACTGATGAACACCCGGATGTCCGACGGCGCCCAGCACAGATACCGGCTGACTGCGAAATTCTGTTACGCTGACGGAAATCTGAGGTTCGAAGTAATAGTGCTTCAATCGGCGGGTAAGTTCCGCCTGAAATTGCTCGATCGTAAGTCCCCGCGGACACTTTGCCGAGCAGCGGCAGGGTGACCCATCCATTGGCATCCACCCGATACGGCTTGTCTACCACTTCGTCGGCGTGCATGCCCCGAATGGTGACCCGATCGTCCGGTCCGAGCACGTAACTCGGTGTGGGCTTCGCTGTTGGGGCAGGCTCCGGCGCCGTTTGGCCGGTGCAGGGCGTGAGCGTGATACACGCGCTCAGAAAAAGCGGAATGGCGCGATGCCAAATATGTAAATGATTAGTTGCCATCCGAACCAAAGCGGCCAGGAAACGTCTTAGGGCAGAGCTACCGCTATGTCAGTCCCATAGGCTCGGACTGAAAGGAAAAGGAAAATACTTCGCGGAGCGTGAAGTGGTGAAAAGGGGCCTATCGAGCGGCAGGGCGTCGCTGCTCCTCCGAAGTATTTTTCATTGTGAGCTTACGGTTCAGCGGGACAAAAGGAGAGTTTTTTACCCCGCCCCCGACAGCCAGACGATAGGATCCAGCCCGGTCGTCCTGGGACGCGATGGCCTGTCGCAAGTTGCAGCTTCAATTAGTTAGAGGCTGCCGCCGCACGCTACAGCACGCGATCAACGCACCGTGGATTCCAGAGTACTGGGAAGCAGTCGAAGCAAGTCAGTACGGACGTACCCGGGTGCGTGAGGGCCACGGGCTCAGGGCTCGCGGATGGCCACAACGCGATCTGGTCTGATATGGGTGAGCTTCTGGCGGGCCCCACTCGGCCAATCCACATCGATCTCGTCAACTTCATTGCTTCCGCCCAAACCGAAATGCAACCGCAGATCGTTCTGTGACAAATAACTTCCGCCGCTCCTCACTTCGTCAACCTGGGTCCGCCCGGATGCAATTACGTGCACACGCGCCCCAATCGCCGAACGGTTCGATTTCGTCCCGTTAAGCTGAAGAATGATCCAGTGGTTCGATCCGATCGTTGCTTGTTTGAGCAGCGAAGGCGCTTCGTTCTGATTGTTGATCAGGATTTCGATTTGCCCGTCGTTGTCAATATCGCCGAACGCGGCACCCCGCGAAGAATGCAACTCGAGCAGCCCTGGTCCCCCCGTGCCGGATATATCGTCGAACCGGCTCTTGCCCATGTTGCGATAAAGGATCACCGGGTTCTTGTACCGCACGGTCGCGTTCAACCGGTCCACTTCGGGGAACGCGTGGCCGTTTACCAGCAAAAGGTCCTTCCATCCGTCGTTGTCGAAATCGAAGAAGCCGCAACCCCATCCGACGTAGCGTGTGTTGTGCGACAGCCCAGCGGCTGAGGTCACTTCATCAAACTCCGCGCCGCCGCGATTGCGATAGAGCGTTTCGCGTTCGTCTGAGAAATTGGTGCGGAAGATGTCGAGCCGTCCATCGCCGTCGTAATCGCCGGCGGTGACCCCCATCCCGGACATCGCCTTTCCGTTTTCATCGAACGCTACGCCGCGAAGTACGGCCTCTTCGCTGAACGTGCCGTCACCCTGGTTGATATACAGCAGTGACGGCGTCTGGTCAGAGGCGACGTAGATATCGGCACGCCCATCGCCGTTGAGATCGCTCGTAAGGACGCCGAGGCCGTAGTGCCCGTATGGTTCGGCGACTTTCGATTCCTGCGAAACATCCGTGAACGTGCCATCGGGATTGGCGTGGTAAAGGATATTTCGGTCGAACGGAAGACCACGCGGCCCGCAGTTCACCGGAATTCCCCGGTAGAAGCAATACGGATTGGCGCCAGGTTGGGGTGTCGTGTTCGGATCAAAGTGAAGATAATTCGCGACGAACAGGTCGAGGCGGCCGTCGTTGTCATAGTCGAGGAAGGCGCACCCGGTGTTATAACGAACCCGATCCTGCGTCAGACGCGCGGCCGTCGTCACGTCTTCGAAGCGCTTGCCCCCGAGATTACGATATAGCCGGTTCTGTCCCCAGTAGGTGACGAAGATGTCAGTGTACCCGTCGTTGTCGTAGTCGCCCGCGCAGACACCCTGACCCCAGCCGTCAGACATGAGCCCGAGATTCTCGGTAACATCCGTGAAGTGATCGCGGCCGTCGTTGCGATACATACGATTGCTGCCGCCTTTGCCGGAAACAATAAAGATGTCGAGCAGGCCGTCATTGTCGTAGTCCACGAATGCGACTCCACTGCCGGTGGTTTCGATGATGAACTGCTTGGAAATGGCCCCGCCGTTCGGAAACGTGCGGCGCAGCCCGGCTTTTTCCGCGATATTCCGGAAATCAGCGAAACGCCCCGGCGCCGCGGCAAAGAACAGGCAGGCGATGGCAGCCAGCGCCCTCATTCTTTAGGTGGCTTCTCGCCCAACCTTTTCAGAAAATCCGTGAATTCCCCTTCAGGCGGCTTTTGCAGTTCGTCGAGCAGGGCTTTTTCGCGCTTTGCGGCTTCCATGTCTCCTGAATTCCGATACGCCATCATCAGGCTGTAGTGCGCAGGTTCGCTGCGGGGTTGCAGTTTGACGGCCCGATTCAGAAGCGAAATCGCCTCGGGAAACTGCTTGTTCTCCAGCCGCGCCCGGCCCACCGCTACCAGCGCCTCGACGAAATCGGGCCTTAGCGCCAGCGCGCGTTCCAGGTGCTTCGCGCCATCGTCGCGCTTCCCCTGCGCGATAAAGATTTGCCCGACCTCATATTCCGCCGCCGCGTCGCCCGCGTTGACGGCCAATTCGGCTTCGAATTCGCGACGTGCGTTTTCCAAGGCTTCGGGTCCCTGAGAATCGATCAGGATCACCCGCCCGAGGCGAAAGTGCAGATCGACGGCACGCGGGTTTTTCTCGATCGCCTTCCGGTATTCCGCGGCAGCTTCCCGGTACTTGCCTTCGATTTCGAAAATCTCGCCCGAAAGCTGGTTGACGCGGTACGAGGCCGGGGTCTTCTGGAACATCTGAAAGACGATGTCGTTCCACGCGCGGAGGTGCGCGCGCGCGGACTGGTAGAGCACGTCTGCGTCGGCCGGGTAGTCGGATTTCAGGCTGGACTCCACACAGCTCATGAGCGCCTGGCCGGCGAGCTTGCGGACGGTTGCATCCGGGGCGTGCGCGAATGCTTGTCCAAGCTTCGGGATGGCATCGGTGCAGTTCCCGGTCGCAGTCTGTACCAGGGCAAGGAAAACGGGAGCCTGCGCATCATTGGATTTTTCGAGTTGGGTCCTGGCCTCGGTATAGCGGCCGGCGTGAAAGGCCTCCAGCCCCTTCGTGAGTGCGTCGTCACCGAATGCGGCCGCCGCGAGCAGCAGCAGGATGCTAATGGCCCGCATCGTCGAGAACCAGGTCGAGGCCGTTGAACCTGCGACGGTCCTTTCCTTCGAAGTAGCGGAAGCTGAGTAGCGGCGGCTGGCCGGGCGTCAATGCGGCGATCGGGGCAAGGCGCTGCGACGGGCTCTCGGCGATGGTGGCGATTCTTCCCGAGGCTGTGATCTGCATCACCAGGCTGAGAATCAGAGGCGTCATCGTGAATCGATCTCCCGCAACGCGCGCTGGGCCTTTTCGTCTCCCGGCTTGCGGTCCAGCCACTCCAGGATTACCGCGCGCGCTTTATCGCGGTCGCCGGACTGAACATACACGCGACCGAGGTTGAGATATAGCATATCGTCATCGGGAGACTCGCGGATTCCGAACCGGAACGCTGCGATCGCATCCGACGGCTGGCCCATTTTCATATACAGAACGCCAAGATTGTTCAGCGCCGGCGCGTAATTGCGCTGAACCTCGATCGCGCGTTGGAATAGGCTCCGCGCCTCGGGGTAGAAGCCCTTCTCGGCAAAGTGCAGGCCTAGGTTGTCGGCCGCCACGGCGGATCGCGGCGGCGCCATGAGCAGTTTGCGGATTGCGGCCCGCGCTTCGCCCGTGCGGCCGGCGTCCAGGTGGAGCTGAGCGATAGCCATCAGCGCGCGTTCATTGTCAGGCGAGCGGCGGACGACTTCGTCGAGATAAGGTAGCGCCTGGTCTGGGAAACCGGCCTGGACAAATGCGGCGCCTAGCTTGAAGTAGTCGCGGCCGGGCGAAGCGACGAAGTAGCGTCCGGCGAAGGGGAGAGCGGCCGTTGGATTCTTTCCCACGCCCTTGCAAGCGCGGCCCGACTCGTCCGTGAGAAGGGCAAGAGGCGACTCCAGCCCGGCGCGGTAGTCAAAAAGGTAGCGCCGGAACACGCTCCAAATCGGCGCTTCGGGCCCAGTGGCATTCACTATGAGCACACCAGGTTTCTTCGCCGGAATGGGCAGGGGAACAGGTTCCAGAAACGACGCGTTGTGAAGCCGCGGTTCGTTATCGACGGCGATGGGCGCGGCGGGAGCGAACCGGGCATGCGCCTGGAATGCTTTAGACGAAATCTCCGGAGAGCCCTCCGTTACCGTATAGACCCGGCCGGACGCGAGCGATTCAAAGGTTTGTTCCGCTCCGGACGGCCATTGCACCACCACGCGCGCAGCGACCGTGCGGTCGTTCAACCCGAATTGAAGCTTCTTTGTGTGCTGCGACAGAAACCCGGATCCCGCCTGCACCGCTTTTACCTGGCTATCAACCCGAATCACCGCGCCGATCGCATCGCGATTCGATTTCGTCCCGCGCAGTTGGAACGCAATCGAATGGCGATCCGCGGCGCAATTGTTTTGCAGCACGCGAATCTGTGGCGCGAGGCGGTTCTTTACGACCAGATCGAGGCGACCGTCCCCATCCAGATCGGTCACTGCAAACGCGCGGCTGTCTTCGGCAAAATCCAAGCCGCTCACTCCGGAACAGTCGACATACCGCCCATCCCGGCGTACATAGAATACATTCGGCTCGGGCGCGCTCCAGGAATAGTCCTCGCGGATGTACTGGTTCAACGCGTTCCAGCCGTTTTCGTACGCTTCGGAAGGGCTCGCATCCACCGGCGCATTCGCTACCACCTGCCGCCAGAAAAAACCCATCGTGTCCTGGGCGCTCTTGTTGGACAGCATGCCGCAGGTTACGAAAATCTCGGGCGACCCATCGTTATCGAAGTCATGGCCGTCGGAAGCCCACGCCCACCGGCCCACCTCGACGCCTTCCTTTGCGCCGGTCTCTTCGAATCGTCCGTCACCTCGATTGCGATAAAGCGAATTTCCCTTCGAGTGCCGGCGATACGCTTCCTTCAACCCGGGACTATGCTGTGCCGGCCGGAACGCTTTCGATGCCGTGACCCGGCGGCCGACGTCACTCCACATGTTCGAGACGTACAGGTCGAAGCGGCCGTCGCCGTCGTAGTCGAACCACGACGCACTCATCCCCGGTCCGATGTCTTCCACGCCCGCCGCGGCGGCCACGTCGCGGAATTTGCCACCGTCATTCTTATACAAATTTTTCCGGCCGAAATCGTTGGCGACGTAGAGGCTCGGCCAGCCGGAGCCATCATAGTCGCACCACGCGGCCGCGAAGCTGTAGCGGTTGTTGTTCTCATCCATTCCGCTGGACAGAGTGACGTCCTCGAACTGGCCGGTTCCATCCGGCTCCAGGCGGTTCCGAAAGAGATAGTTGGGTGGACCGTTCTGCGCATCGTGATACGGCGAGGGATAACGGTACTGCGCCTCGCTTTGGAAATACACGTATGTGCATATATAAAGGTCTACGCGGCCGTCGCGATCGTAATCCGCCGCAGCCATCCCCGTGAACGTGCCCTGCGGCGGGCGGGCGAAGCGAAACGCGTCCGGACGCGGAGTGAATCGTCCGCTCCCATCGTTCAACAGCAGCAACGGTCCCGACGCAAGAAGCACAACCAGATCCTGCCGGCCCGTATTCCGGAAGTCCACGAAGAGCGCGGAAGCCGTGTCGTCCAGAAGCCCCACTCCTGCCCGATCGGTGAGGTCCTCCATCGCGCCGTCCACGAGCTTATAAAGCCGGTTCGGAAGTCCCCCCGGCTGGAGCACGTAAATTTCGTCTGCGCCGTCGTTGTCGATATCGCCAACGGCGACCCCCTTCATGCCGAATACATCGATGCCGCAGGCCGGATCGAGCCGGGCTCGCCAGTACGGAATGCCGCGCGCAAGCTGTTCGCGGAACGACGCCGATTTTTGGAAGACGCTCCATGTAATATCGGTGAAAAAGGGCGTGGGTGACGACGCGACCTGCTCATCCACGACGCCGCGGATGGTCGTGTCCCCGGCGGACCAGTTCATCCTGTAATAGCCAGTCCGATATTCGTGCGCGCCGCTTTGGATCTCATAGCGAACCACGTCGCCCGGAAGCGGATAGTAACGGCCGGGCCGAGCCTTACGGAGCCGCTCGGCGACTTCCTGCGCGACCTTCTCCTCTGGAAATGCATCGTGACCGGGGTCAATTAGCTCACGAAGCTTTTCATACTCCAGCGGCTCGGCAGCATCCAGGCCTCGGACCAGCCCCGCGGCGGCGCAAGCGGCGAGGAACCGGCGGCGGTCGAGGATCACAACGCCAGCCACTCCTTCATCGCCCCGAACACGGCCTCCAGCCGGGCGGGTTGCGGCGCGCTGAGCAGTGGAAAATCGGGAGGGGCGATCGCCAGCATTTCATCCGTTCCATCGGCGACAAACAAAAATGCGGTGTTCCGCCGGTACTCCGCATACTTCATGAACTCCTGCCAGATGTACTGGTGGAAGATCTCGAGATCGACATATGAGCCCAACACGTCCGCTTGCGTCGGGATAGGGCTGGCAGATTCCTGGTCGGCATAGATCAGCAGGCTGGAAAAAGGTTTCACCTTACTGCGAATGCCGTACGAAATTAACGTCACCGAGGGCCGCGCGCGACGCACGGCTTGCACGGTGGCCCATTCGACGAATGTGTTGTTGATCAGCAGCGTGCCATTGCCGCTCAGCAGGATAGCGCGCGCAAATTCGCCGAGGACCTGGTCCGCGGCGAACTCACCTTCTCCGGGCCGGATCTTCATTTGCTTCAATCTCGCGCCGAGCTGTTGCGGGCCACGCACGTGCTCTTCCTCGACTACCTTCTGGACCTCCTTCTGTACGCGCGAGCGGTAATCACCAAGCTGCTGATAGCTGAGCCGCACGACGGCGGCATGAGTGGAAACGCGGGAGAGCGTGTCACCGGCTTCGACGCACCACGCGCCGTATGGCGCCGCAGCATTCACACTGGCGAACAGATCGGCGATCGAAGGTGCGGACGCCGCTCCAGGTCGCCCCGTAAGAAGCAACGGAACATAGTCACCGCCGTCATCGGGCGCGGCGAGGGGTACGCGTTTGCCGTGCTTCGAAATGCGCGTCCACAGGCGATCCGGGCCGGCCGGAATCTCCGCTGGAGACAGCACAACAACGAGCCGCGGCCGGCCGTGTAGCGCTGCCTGCTCGTCCAGCACAGGATCGACCTTCGCGAACACGCCGCTCACCGCCTTTCGCCATTCCGGGTAATGCGGCGAGCGGTTCAGAAAATCGACTTGCTGTAGAGTGAAGGTCCGCTTGGGCCAAACCGCGTCGCTGACGCCCATCTTTCGCTCGGCCTCGCGCACCGGCTCAAACAATGCGGCTAGTTCGGGCGGGCTCGTCTTATCTAGGAGGCCGAAAAAGCGCTCGTGATAGCTCTTTTCCGCGGGAAATAACAGGTCCCACTCCTGGATCTGGTCGTAGAAGAACGTGGAGAACGTGACAGGCAGCCGGTCGAACAGCCCTTCTTCGATCAGCTTTTCAATTGCGGCCGACGTTTTCGGTTTCCGCGACGCCATCAGAGAATCTCGCGCGCCGGCCGGCCCGCCATCTCGCCGGCGCCCACACCGAGCAATTCCGCCGCAGTCGCAGCGACATCCACATGGTGGATCGGCCGCTCCGTCTCGCCTGGACGCACACCAGCGCCCATCGCCAGCAGCCACATGTTGCGGCAGGATGCATCGCCGCTGCGGTGGTTGAGGAAACCGTTCGCCGCGTTCATATCGCCGTCCCGGCCGAGCTCGGGCAGGATCAACAGCGTAGTGTTGTCCTTGTAGCGCGCGTTCGCCTGGATCTCGTCCCACAACATGCCGGTGAGCCGGTCCGTCTTGGTGACGGCCTGCAGGTAGAGCGAATAGGAACCCCAATGCGCCACGTCCATATCCCAGAAGTTCACCAGGATCAGCCGCGGTGCGAATTCCCGCATCACCTCGCGCGTGATAAAAAACGTAAGCTCGTCGCCAGAGGTGGGCGCTTCAGGACCGTTTATGTATTCCACCAGGCTGCGCGTCAGCGTCTCACGTACGTGCGCGTCGAGTTCGCGGCCGCCCTTAAATACAGTCCAACCGACGCCTTCGTAGCCTTCCGCGAGGATGCCCTGAAGCTGACGCAGAACGTTATCGCGGTCCGCCACTCCGCCTCCCGGCCGCTTGCGGACAACCTCCTTCACTGCTTCGAGCAGGAGTTGCTTCGGCAGGACTACGTTCGCGCCCCAAGCCGGATCTCCGCCTGATCCCATGGTCGCGAAGCTCTTGTTCGTCGCCACAATCCAGGCGTCCATCGGGGCCGCCTTGGCGCCTTTGCGGAAGTATTCGAAGATCGTCGGACCCGCGGGGGGCTGAAAACCGAAATCGTCCACACGCTGCCAGTTTCCAGTGAGTATGCTTGCGGTGGAATTGAAATGCGACAGCACACCGGCGTTGGTGCAACTGCGAAAGAAGAATCCCTCCGGACGCATGCCGGCGAGCCTCGGAATATTCCGGAGCCCATCGGGACCAAACGTTTCCGAGTAGCGCACTCCTCCGCCAAAGGTCACGATGATCACGCGTCGCCCTTGCGAGCTCGTGGTCTCGCCGTGCAGGTGTCGCGGCAGAATCCGCGGCGCGATCGACAACCCGGCGAGACGCAAAAAACCGCGTTTAGTAAGCCCCGCGGACATCAATACTCCGTGATCTCTCCGCCGCGAATCTTGTGCTTCGTCTTGCCGCCAAGGTCGAGCGGCGTGTCATATCCCGCCTGGATTTCGCCGGTCGGCGAATAGTATGGTCCAATATCGCAGGCCATACTTCCCTTCCCCTCCCGCACGAACTCCACGACGGTAATGAGCTTCGCTGATTTGTATCCGTAACGCGCCGGGTCAATCAGCCGCAACGGGGCGCCGTGCCGGTCGGCGAGCGGCTGCCCCTGCATATCCATCGCGAATAATACCCGCTGCGACGACAGGTCCTGAATCGAAAAGTATTCGTACCATCCGTCCGCGCATTCAACCTTCACTGCCTTTGCCGCGGCCTGAGGCTTGGCCCGTTCCATCAACTCGCCGAACCGAAATCCGCCCCACTCGGCGCGTGACGACCAGCACTGTACGCACTTCATCCGCGAATTCTGCTTTTCCTGCGGCAGCCGCCGCAGGTCAGCGACAGAGAACTTCATCGGACGATCGACCAGCCCCTTCACTCGAAGCTGGTAAGTCTTCTGGTCGATTGGCGCGACCGGGTTGTACCACATCAGCCGGAAATTGAACTCATCCGGCGTGTCGCTCGGGAGGAGCAGCTTGGTATCTGCGGCTCCCAAGGAGGCAGCCGCGGCCGAGGCCATGAACAACCGGCGATTCATATAGCGCCCCGCGTCATTTTACTCCACTGGCGCTGGTCAGGCGTTTGTGAATTTCGCGCTCCGCGGCAGCCTTGTCCGCCTGGCCCAAACGATCGTAGACACGTGACAGGTGGTAATGCACGTCCGCCTGATCGGCATTGATGGCAATGCTGCGCTCCAGTTCGCCAGCGGCCTCCGAGAATTTGCGCTGCTTTTCGAGAATCACGCCCAACTCGTAATGGCTCTCCCACTGGTCGCCCTTGAGGCGGATCGAGGTGCGCAGCAACTGTTCCGCTTTGGCCTGGTCGCCCGAAGCCAGCAGTCCCTTGGCGTAAACAAATTGCGCGAGCGCGTCGTTCGGATATGCAGACGCCCATAACTGGAAGCGCGGCAGGATATCAGGCAAGCGATCCGTGATTTGGTCCAGCATCTTGCTTAGAAAGATGTAAGGCTGCTGGACTTCGGGCGCAATTTCGATCGTGCGAAGGAATGCTCCGGCCGCTTCCGGAAAGCGCCGCTGGCCGTAGTAAGCCACGCCTAAAGCCAGCACCAGCTGCGCGCTCTTGTCGAAAACCTTGCAGCCGCGCTCCAGAATCTTTACTGCGGCCTCGAACTCCTGACGCAGCAGCCGGACGTGCGCCGCTTCGAAGTAATAAGTCTCCTCGTAGGGGTTGAGCTGCAGGGCCTGATCGTATTCCGCGGCAGCTTTTTCGAGATCGCCGTGCGCCTCGTACGCCCGCCCCTGACGTTCATGGTTGACCGCGGTCGCAGTCTGGGCAGGAGCCGCCAGAAGCAACAGGGCTGAAACCAGGAGCATCCAACCCATTTTATATGGGTAGGGTCAGGCGCGCCGGCCTGACCCCACCATCGCTTTTAGAACTCCAGGCGAAGAGCAAATTGAATGTGCCGTTCGCTTCCGGACTGAGTGCCGGTAATCTTGCCGAAGTTCCTTTCCAGCACATTGGGATCCTAAGCTTAGAATTCCACGTGGACAAGTTGTCGC
>JADMIO010603950.1_pt1 | contig 63227 bp, 55 predicted proteins | sample 8958161 | NCBI WGS metagenome assembly JADMIO01 (sample SAMN16585339, study PRJNA669376) | soil metagenome | isolation source: Crop rotation soil | place: USA: Cullars Rotation, Alabama | collected 2011
CGCGACAACTTGTCCACGTGGAATTCTAAGCTTAGGATCCCAATGTGCTGGAAAGGGACCGCAAAGAGAACGGCTACCGTCACCACCACGGCGCCCAGCAGCGCCATGGCGACCCGCTCCGCGTATTTGACCCTGCTTACCGGTACCAAAGGCCCGCGCCTACTTGATGCTCAGGTACCAGTGATCGATAAACTGGAACATGTTATAAGGCACCGGATTGGTCCCGCCTCCATACGTCGGATTCCAGGTCACGCCGTTGAACGCCGGAGTCTGCGACGGGTAGAAGTACTGCACGTTCTGTACGTTCAGCACCTGGACATCGTTGGCCCAGATCCGGGCGATGCCGTCCGAGTTGCCGGGCGTATTGGCGACCACCAGGAGCTCCATTTTCACCCAGGTGCCGCGGTGACCGATCAGGCTGAACGAGCTCAGCATGTTCCGGTTCATGGACGCGGTGGCGAACTGCAGGTTGATGCCGACGTTGTTGGAAAGATTGAAATAGTGATTCAAACCGAAGGTCCCGCCCACGTACGGCGTCAACCAGAACCCGAACTTGGTGCCCGCGTTGCCGTTGTTGGTGAATGCCGGGTCCAGCTCGGTGAAGATGCACATGTAGATCGAGGTCGTGTTCCGCGAGAAATTCCGGGTCAGCCGGAACGGCGCGGCCCCGCCGCGGGAACCCTGGGGGAACTTGCCCGCGATGGCGCTGGGAGGCGAAAGCGGGCCGAGCCCGTCCTGGATGATGCTGAGCTTGGCGGCCTCGGTGGCGCTACGCACCAGCCAGCCGAACTGGTCCACCTGGGGGCCCACGGGGGGCACCGCATTCCATGGAGTATCGAACACCACCGTCTGGCCCGCCGGCTCGTTGGAGCAGGCGTTATTGGTCGGCGGCAGGTTGGCAACCGTCACCGCGGCGTTATCGGTGAACGAGCCACCTACCTGGGTGGCGGTCACGGTGCAGGTGGTGGGAGCGTTGGGCGCGGTGTACTGCCCGTTGGCCAGGATGCTGCCGCAGGTGGCGGACCAGGTCACGTTTACCGTGGTCGTCCCGCCATTGGACAGCTGGCCGGCGACGGTGAACTGCTGGATGCCGCCCGGCAGGATCGTCGCGGTGGACGGCGAGACCACGATGCCGGTGAGCGTCGCCGGGGAGCTGATGGTGGCCACCGTCGTGTCCGCCACGTTGCCGATCGCGCCGATGATCCGGTAGGTCCCGGCGACCTGGGGAGCGGTGTAGAGTCCGCCCGCGGTAATACTGCCCCCGGTGACGGTGTAGACCGGATTCACCGGCGCCTGGGTTCCGTCACTGAACTGGCCCGTGGCGCGCACCTGGAAGTTGGCCCCGATCAGCGCGTTGAAGGTGGCCGGACTCAACACGATCTTGGTCAGGGTTACGGTCGCCGAATTGATCTGGACCGTCGCGGTGTCCGCGAACAGCGTATTCGCGGTCGTCGCGAACACGTTAAAGGGCCCGTTGACCTGGCCCGCGGTATAGAGCCCGCCCGCGGTGATGATCCCGCCGGTCGCGGTGAAGTTGACGGCCACCGGCGCGGTCGAGCTGTCGGTGAACGTGCCGGTCACGGTGAACTGCTGCTTGGCACCGTTGACCAGGGCGACGGTCGGAGGCGTGAGGGTAATCCGCACCAGCGTGCTGCCCGCCACCGTCACGTCCGACGTATCCGCCTGGCCCGATGCCACGTGGCGGGCGATCACCTTGTAGGTGCCCGGTACCTGGCCGGCCGTGTAGCGTCCGGCCGAGGTGATGGATCCGGCCGAGACCGTGTAGGTCACCTGGGCCGGCGCGAAGGTCCCGTCGGAGTAGTTGGCGAAGGCGTTGAACTGGGTCTGGCCGCCCGGGGTCAGGGTCACGGTGTCCGGCGCCAGGACCACGCTGGTCACCGTCGGCGGCGCGACGCTGGTGATGGTGAGCGGAACCGTGTCGGCGATCGCGCTGGTGGTGCTGGTGGCGATTACCTGGAAGGTGCCGCTGCTGTTCCCCGCCGTAAACACCCCGGCCTGGTCGATGGTGCCGCCGGTCGCGGTCCAGTTGACCGAGGCCGCGGTGACCGAACTGTCGCTGAAATGCGCTTCGGCGAGGAACGGACGCAGCTCACCCGGGGCCAGGATCGGACTGATCGGGTTGATCACGATGTCGGTCAGGGTGACCGCGGGCGCGGTAACCGTGACCATGACGGTGTCGGCCGGATTGGGGAAGATGGGAGCCCGGCCAACCACTTTGAAGACGCCGGCGGTCGGCGAGGAGAATTGACCGCCTTTGGTCAGGGTCCCGCCGTCCGCGGTCCAGTCCAGCCCGAGGTCCACGCTGTCGCCGGCCTGGTTGATCCCGTACCAGGCAAACTGGAAGGGAGTCGCAATGGGAATGGAGATGGTGCCCGGAGTGATGATGACCTGGGCAATCTCAAGGTTAGGGTCGACGCCGTTGTCCTGCTTGACCTCGCCCTGGCACCCGAGGAGTACTACGGATGTGGCGGCCATGAGACGCAACGCGAACGTTCGACCCGCATAGGGCAGTCTCATAATACCTCTCGATGTAGCGGCATTTCGACGAGCGAAGGCGAGATGGGGTTACCCGGCCGGAACCGGCCGCGGGCTGGCTGTAATTAGCAAGATTTACACTGGGATGTCAAAGGCCGGATAAGTGCCTTGGCTGCAAATGCTTAAAGGCAAGATCCCCGGCGCCCTCCCGCGGGGTGCAATTCTCCGCTCGGGAAATCCGCCCTTCTTTGTGGAAATCAGTGTTCGACGAGCGCCGTTTCATCTGCGGGAAGAACCACCGGTAGCGCAGCGACGGCCTCGACCGCATCCCTCAGGCAGGCCAGCATCGCGCTCGCGGGATGGGCCCGCGTCAGGTAATAGTCGAATGCTGCCCGCCGAAGGTGGAGCTGGAGCGTCGGGTTGCCGAGAACGCGGGCACAAGCCTGGACGCACTCATCGGCCGACTGAAACGGGAGATAGTGAGTCCCGGCCACTAATGGATCCGGCAGGGTGTCTCGCACGGGCTCCGCCACGATGCACAGCGAGGATGCCATGTATTCCGCCATTTTCCAGGCGGTTGAATAGTGGAGTCCCCGGGTATATATGCCGATGAGACAGCGCTTGCTGAGCGCCGAGTAGGCTGCCGTATCGGTTTGGACGTTCGTCACCAGCTCTGGGTACCGCCGTCGGGCCAGAGGGGTGGGGATAAGGCCTCCCACGAAACGATCACCGAAGGCATGACGCAGCGCGCGCACGACGGCGGCCCTGGCCTCATTCAGCGCCTCCACGTCTTCCCCTCGCGCTTCGGCAAGTTCCCATACCCGGGTCTGAAAGAGGATGAGAGAATCCTTGGGCCGGACGGGGTCCCATTCCCATTGATCCGGCGTCGGCAGGGACAGGTAGTTGCGCAGGAGGGCAGCCAGCCGCGGCCACCGGGGTATCCTCCAGTCCCGGAGGCCGACCCGCAGCAGGGGCAGCGCGATGGCTGCTGTGCCACTAGGAAAGTTGAGCCCGAAGGGCCGGACTTTTTCGCGCCGGCCACTTGGTAGCAGGTCAACATCAGGTTGGTAGAAACACCGGCGGAAGTAGAGATCCGCATCGGCGAGTGCTCCCTCGCAGACAACACCGCTCCTGTCCCGCACATCGATGCAGACGAAAACCGGCAGCACGTCCGCTTTCGCTCGTACGTCCAGGTACACGCAGAGATCTGAGCCCGGACCGGGGGATCCCCAGGGACAGTCCCGGATGCCGGCGAAGCGAAGGCGAATCCTATTCCTGGCGGCTAGTAGCAGCAGCCCCGTGTACACGAAGGAGACGTGGCCGATCCGGTGGTCCAGATCGAGATAGACAACCACGTCGAGCTCGGTTGGATCGGTGTCTCCCCCGGCGTGGGGCGGGCAGGCAGGCAGACGCGTTCGGGACATAGGGATAATTCAAGGTATCGACCATGAATTCTCTCGAAAGACTGTGACAATTTTACTTCGCAGCCGGGTCTGCTCCTACCGCGTGCTCACGTACCAGTTGTCGACCCATTCATACATATCGGCGGGGACCGGGTTGAGCCCGCCGCCGTAGGTGGGATTCCACCGGAGCCCGAGGAACTTCTGCGCCTGCCCCGGCAGGAAGTACTGCACGTCGTTGAAGCTCATCACCTGCTGGTCGTCCACCCAGATCTTCGCGATGCCATCGCTGTTGCCGGTAGTATTGGCGACCACCAGGAACTCGAACTTGTGCCAGGTTCCGAGGTGGTTCAGCATGTTCCAGCTGCTGTAGAGATTCCGGTTCAACTTGCCGTTGGTGAACTGGAGATTGAGGCCGAGCTTGTCGGTCAGGTTCAGATAGTGATTGAGCAGTCCGACGCTGCCGGTGTACTTGGGCGTGACCAGGAAGGCGAACTTGGTCCCCGTGTTCCCGTTGTTGGTGAACTTCGGGTCCAGCTTGTGCCAGACACAGGTGTACACCGCAGTCACGCTGGCAAATGAGACCTGGAGATTATACGGCGCCGTCCCGCCCTTGAGACCCTTGGGGAAGTACCCCCGCATGACGTTGGACGGCGACACCGGCGCCGTGGGGTCGGTGACGACGGCGATCCGGGACAGGTTGTTGGTGTACCGGCGCCACTTGAAGGCGTCCATGCTGGGGGTGTAGGGGGGCAGCGCATTCCACGGCTGGTTGGACTGCGGGGTATACCCGGCGGGCTCGTTGTTGCAGCCGACACTGCTCGCGGTCGCGGAAGCCAGCGCGGGGCGGAGCCCCGGGTCGGAAACATCCGGCGCAGGGGCCGTGAAGTCACGGCAGGCGACGGCGGCCAGGCTCAGGAGGCACAACCGGGCCAGCGCCGTCACGACAGGAAATCGAAAACCAGGCATGTTACTCCACATGCGATCGCCCGGGCGGCGTGCCTGAGGCACGGCATACCCGGGGTCCGCTGGACAGGGCTTGGGAAGCCACGTGGTCATTGAGGTACCGCGATGTGCGAGTAACAGCAGCGCAGGCGATGACGATCCGAGGGACCTTCGACACTCTCCGCTCCGGCAACTAGCGCACGCTCATCCTTTCGTTTCGGAAAACGGCAGCCGCACCCGCTTCAGCGACTGCTGACGTACCAGTGATCGATCCACTGATACATATCGTACGGCACCGGGTGAGGGCCCCCACCATACGTCGGGTTCCAGGTGAGACCGGTGAACCCGGGGTCCTGATTGTTCTTGAAATACCGGACGTCTTCCTGGTCGAGCACCGGGGTGCCGTCCACCCACATCCGGGCCGCACCGTCCCGGTTCCCCTTGGAGTTGGCAATGATCAGGAATTCCAGCTGATGCCATTCGCCCAGGTGGTCGCGGGTGCGCCAGCTGCTGTGCATGGTACGGTTCAGGGAACTCGGCGTGCTCTGCAGGTGGATCCCCATCTCGTCCGTCAGGTTGAAATAGTGGTTCAACCGGGACGAGTCCCCTACCGTGCGGTTGGTCTCCAGGAAGCCGAACTTGGTGCCCGCATTGCCGTTGTTGGTGAAATTCCCACTCAGCTTGGTCCAGAGACAGGAATAGATCCGGGTCACCGTGGCGGGCAGCCGCAATTCCAGCTTGAAGGGTCCGCTCCCGCCGGGCGCACCCTTGGAGAACGTCCCCTGGATGACCGAGGGTCGGGATACCGGGGCCGTCGGATCGGACACCACCTGCATCCGGGTCGCAATCCTGGTTTCGTTCCGCCACCCGTGGATATCCGTCGAGGGGTGCATGGGCGGCACCGCGTCGAACGGCTGGTTGCTGACTTCGGTGAAACCCTTCGGCTCGTTCCGGCAGCCGATCAATTGGGCGGTGGACCGGTGCCCGGATCCACTGTCCGCAGTCGGCACGGTGTCCATCGAGGCGCCCACCGAGTCGGCCTCGAAATGCGCCGGAGCGATCAGCTCACCACCGCCGCACGAGAGCGTCAGGAAGCCCCCGAGCATCAGGACAAGTCGAGCCAGCCGCGCCTGAAGCGCCATCATCAACTCCATGAGGAGGAGGTGAGAGCCTGCCGAAGGGCAGACCTCCGGTTCGCCAGGGCACACTGCCCCTGGCCAGGGCACCGCGTGTTGGTGTTGTGAAGTCGTACGGGAGTACCGCGACTCCGGGGCCTCGCTACGGCTAGCGCAGGGAAGTTGTTTTGTAGTGCTTTTCCCCGTGGCCCGTCAGAACAAACCCAGACTTGTGAATTCCAGTGCGACCAAGGTAGTGCGGGAAAATGGTTTGGGAAATACTCAAATTCTGAACGATTTCTCGTGGTTTGTGAGCAATATCACCCTTTCGTGTTGATTTATTTGCCAGTCAGCGCGACGAGCGCGGCGATGAGAGCGACCATATCCTTTTCGGTTACGCGCGAGTGAACCGGAAAAGTCATTAGGCGCCGAATCAGCGTTTCGGCGCCGGGTAATGCTCGACCCTGGTATGGACTCGGCTGAAGCAAGGGAAGCTGGACGGGATAGCCAGGCATGACGCCCAGCGCCGTGAGGGCGGGATCACGGGACGTCGATTCCGGTAGCAGCACCGGGAACCGGAGATAGCCGGGGCTGCCACCCACGGCCCGGATGCTCAACTCACCCCCGGCTTCCTGAAGCCGACCAGCATGACGCTTCCGGGCCTCCGACTCCTGGTCCACACCCTCCAGTGCGCGGCGGAGCAGACCCGCACTGGCTGCGGACATCGGAGTTGGGCCATGAGGCGCCCGGAAGACGGTCTCACCCAGTTGCAGAAACGGGAGTGAGGCAGGAAGCCGGTACAGCCCGGGACGGCCCAGGGCCCACTGCGCCACGCTCGCGGGAAGACTGCCCAGTCCCGAGCGCCGGCCGCTCAGTTGGGGCAGATCATCGAACAGCGCGCGGGCCGGATCGGAATGGACCAGCAGCGCGCCACCACCGCCCCCGGTCACCCCCTTGCCGCGCCCGAAGCTCAGGATGCCGAAGTCGCCGAGCGCGCCCAGGGGTTCGCCTTCGAGACTGCCCCCGATACCCTGGGCTGCATCCTCGATGAGCAGGGGAACCGGATGGGAGCTCGCCAGCACCTCGCGAACCCGGGGGACGTCAACGGGGATACCGTAGTGGTGGACGACAACCAGGGCGGCCGGAGCCGGCTCGGCGTCGAGACCCTGGCGCAGCGAATCCCAATCGGGCTGCAGAGTGCCCGGTTCCATGTCGTACCAGCGCACCGACACGCCCGCGCCCATGGCGGCGGTGACCAGGTCGTAACATCCGTAAGCCGGAAGCATGACCGGGGCATCTGGAGACCGGAGGACCGCGGCCCGCATCGCCAGTGCGAGAGCGCTGGTGCCGCTGTCGGTAAGCAGGAGCGCATCGGGGTGAAACCGCTCGCGAAGCCAGGCTTCCACGGCGGCGCGGGCCGACTCACCCCCCGCCAGGGCCGCGCCAATGCCGCTTACCAGCGCACCCGGGCTCAGCGGTGAATAGGCCGGCAGCTGGCGACGCCAGGTCATTGAACGACAACAGGGGAATGCTGGAACATGGGACTATGGGAACAGAAGAAGGACACCCTGCTCATTCCCCTACTCCCCCATTCCCACATTCTCCCATTCCTCATGGGATGTACCGCACGATCCTAGGACCCAGCAGGTTGGCCAGTGGCAATGGCAGCCGCTTCCACAGGGCCGGTCCCCAGCTGAAGGCGCCGCTATCGGGGGAAGGAGTCGAGGCGGGTCCCCCGGCCTTCGCGTGCTGATACCAGTAGAGCTGCACGTCTCGGCTTCCCCATTGGCGCTTGAAGCGATGGGTGCCGCTGTCCGGCGTGCAGCGGCCGAAATTGAACAGGCTGAGACCGCTCTGGACCGCCCGCTCCATGAAGGACCAGTACAGCAGCATGTTGGGCGCGATGCGGTTGTACTGGCTCAAGGAAGACGCCCAGGTCATCTCGAACTCGTTCCCCCACAGGAACCCCGCCCCGCAGGCCACCGGGGTCTCGCCCAGCCAGGCACATCCGAACCACGCGCTCTCGGGAAACTCCCGGGCGATCGCTTCGAAGAACCGGCGGGGAAGCGTGGGTGTCCCCAGGTCTCGCATGTGCCGGGAGAACACCTGGAAGAACGGAGCGACCTGGTCCGCGCCGAATCGCACCGACACGCCTTCCTTCTGAGGCCGGCGCACCTGGCTCCTGAGCTTGGCCGGGAGCGCCTTCATGAGCGCATCGGGATTCTCGGGGAGGTCGAGCACGACGGTGATCTTGCGGTGGGAGACCGGGAGCTCGAGCGGCAGGGGGACCCGGCTCCGGAGCTCGAGGAGACCGGCCCCTGACTGCCGTGCGGCATCGACGGCTCGGCCGGTCAGTGCCCGTACGGCGGAGTCGGAACCCAGCGGCCCGCCGTAATTGAGAAACGGCATGGAGACCAGGTAGTGCCCGAAGATCGGGCTCTTCACCCGGACCAGCGGAAGCACACCCTCCAGGCGACCGTCATTGCCACGCTGCTCGAGGTACAGACACCGGTGACCGAATACCTGGCCGAGCACGCGTTGCCAGCCGCTCAGGTGGAAATGGGTAAAGCCGGCCTGCTGGCGGGCAAAGTGGTCCCACTGGGCAGACCGCTCCCCCGCGGATGGGGACGAGGATGCGTCGATGGGCAATGTCATTCAGGAGAGCACGGCGGACCACGCCGGCTCGACGTCGCGACTGGTGCTCACTCCGAAACGCCGGGCCACCGAGGTAAAGCGGAATTCATCGAGCAGGCGTTCCAGCCGGGGAAGCGTGCGGTGGAGCCCGGTATAGTGACGCAGCCGGGCCAGCGCGGAGACTGGAAGGCGGGGCTGGTCCGGGTCCACTTCCCAGGGATGGATGTAGAACATGCCGGAGATGCCCTGTGCCTGCAGCGCGGCAAAGGCGCGCCGGAACAGTGGGAACGGAAGCTGGCGGAAGTATCCCCCTCCCGCGGCGGGCAGCTGGAAGGCCGCCACTTGCAGAGTCGCCAGCGGCAGCTCGAGCAGGGTGCCGGCCGGCCGGGTGATCAGGTGCGGCACTCTCGGCGCGCCGGGATAGCCGTAGCCGGGCCGACGGATCGGAAAGAGGCTCGAATCGTAGCCGTAGCCTTCCTCGATCAGGATGTCGAAGGCCCATTCGCGTCCCGGCACGATGGAGAAACTGGGCGCCCGGAAGCCGTGGACTCGCTGGCCACTCACGTCTTCCAGGAGAGCCCGGGAGCTGCGGACGTCCTCACGGAACTCGTCCGGAGTGAGGTGGGTGACTCTCCGGTGCCAGAAGCCGTGCGAGGCGAGTTCGTGCCCTGCGGCGGCAATGCGCTGAACCAGCTGGGGATACTTGCGGGCAATCCAGCCCAGGGTGAAGAAGGTGCCCAGCACCTGTTTCCGGTCCAGTAGCTCGAGCAGGAGATCCATGTTGCGCTCGACCCGGGACGGATAACTCTCCCACTGTGATCGAGTGACGGTGCCCTCGAAGGCGTTCACCTGGAAGTAGTCCTCCACGTCCACGGAGAACAGGTGGGGATGGGCGGGGCTGGTCATGGGTGCCAAAACTTAACCCGGAAAAAAACCCCCGGCCACGAGGACCGGGGGTTTGCACCAGGAGAGGGCTGGTGTTGCCAGGCCCGAAGGCCCGGCGATTACGACAACTGATCCTGATTCCGGCGCCGGCGAAGGAACCCGGCACCACCCATCCCCACGAGGCCGCTAGCCAGGAGCGTCATGGTGACCGGCTCCGGGGTGGTCGTGGTGAAGGCCAGGCAGTTGGCCGGCTGGCCACCTGGCGTCTGCATCGTCCAACATTCCGAGACCGAGTCTGCCTTCAGGTCATGAAAACGGAGGCTGATCGCGGAGGTATTCGGATCCCAAGCCACCCCGTTGGTGGTGAAGTTGAAGGTCACCCATCCCGAGGCATTGATGTTGGTGCAGGGGTTGAGGTACAGGTTGGGTGGACTCCCGGGCAATTGGGCTCCCGAGGCGCACCCGCTCGCGATCCCACCGTTCCCGTCCTTGCCGACCGCGGCACGGAACCGGGTGTCGAACGCCACGCTGCCCTGGTTCTTGAGATTCCAGGCGGCCGCTGCGCTGGCGCTGTTGTCTCCAGAGCGAATCGGACCGCTGACCGACAACGATCCTTCGTTGACCAGGAGACCCGCCGGCAGGTTGTAAAACCCGATCCCATCCATCACGGCACCACCCCGCGTCCCCGCCGCATTCCCATTGGTCGCGACCAGGTTCTGGTCGAGGTTCCACATCCGGACCGTGACGTTGCTGCCCACGACATTGATTTCTACTGCGGCGCACGTGGCGAAAGTGTCTCCACCACAGACCCGGTAGGACCTGAATCCATCGGCCCAGGCCGGGCTGGTCACAGTTCCGACCAGCGCCAGAACCGCTAACATCCTGCGCATAAGCTCTCCCTCTCCAGGGGTAATCGCTCTCGACTGCTCCAGACTGCCTTGCAATGCTAGCGAGAAGTCTGTGGAACAGACGACGGTCCAGATCACATAAAACAAAAACCCCCAGTCACTTGGACTGGGGGTTTGCCAGGAGAGGGCTGGCGTTTTCGCTGAGATCCCGCGGGCGAATTCCGACCGGGAATCCCTGAGTACTACGAGAGCTGGTTCCGGTTCTTGCGGCGGCGGAGGAAGCCCGCGCCACCCATGCCCGCCAGGCCGGTCGCCAGGAGCGTCATCGAGACCGGCTCCGGGGTCACGGTGGTGCAGGTCGCCGGCTTGCCGGCGGGGGTGGTATTGGTCCAGCACTCGCTGGCCCCGTTCACTGTGCCCGCGGCCCCGAGGACATCGCGGAAGCGGATGCTGATGTCGGTCTTGCTGGGATCCCAGCTGGTCCCGTTGGTCTGGAACGTGAAGACCGTGAATCCGCTATTCGAGAGCTGCGAGCAGGGATTCAGATACAGGTTGGGCGGGGTCCCGGGCAGCTGGGCGGCCGTGGCGCAACCGCTGGCGATACCGCCATTGCGCTGCTGGCCGGTGGCGGCGCGGAAGTCCACCGAGAACGCGACGCTGGTGAAGTTCTTGAGGCTCCAGCCGGCGGCCGCGGCGTTCGGGTTGTTACCCGCACGAATGGGACCGGTGACGGACAGAGACGACGTGTTCACCGCGAAGCCGGAGGGCAGGTTGTAGAACCCGATGCCGTCGATGATGCTGCCGGCGACGGTGCCACCCGCATGGCCCCAGGTGGCGGTCTGGTTGGCGTTCAGGTTCCAGACCTTCATGGTCACATTGCTGCCCACCACACTGATCTGCACCGCAGCGCAGGTGGCGAACGTGTCGCCTCCGCACATACGATAGTGCCGGACGCCGTCGGCAAAGGCCTGACCGCTTCCCACCAGAGCCATGCCGGCAACCAGCGAAAGAACTGCTACGACCTTACGCATACCAGGCCCCCTCTCCAGGGTTGACTAACTGACGGTACGATAGTGCTTCCACGAGATCCAGCTGATCCAGCCGAGTACGAGCGGGTACAGCACCAGTTGTATGACGGTCTTCAGTACCGCTCGCTTCACGCCCATTCGCAGTGTCGGGTCGCTTGCCGCGGCGACGGCTGCCGAGATCTGGGGAACGTACAGCACCGCGCACCCCAGCAGCAGAATCACCAGCACCAGCAGTACCAGCGACATCACCATCATCATCCGCTTGCGGCCTCGTCCCACTGCCGATCCGGTCAGGAGGACCAGACCCATCGTCAACAACGGCAGACTGGCGAGCGTGGTGGTGACGGTCCCGAACTTCCACTCGAGGTTACCGAAGTTGGGGGGGTACCAGGCGATGAGGATATCGACTCCACCCACCGCGGCGAACACAAACCCCAACCCACCCAACAGATACCACCCAAGTTCCGGTGCCGGCTCGGCCCCAGCCCGAGCCCGGTTCTTGGCGTCCTCGCGAACCAGGATACGGGGGGCGGTCACGTTTTCACCTCGAGAGCTACTGCGGCCTTGCGCATGGTCATAGCAGGTCCTGGGCCAGTGGTATGCCTACGAATGATACATGCTAAGATATTGTCAGTACGAAAGTTATACATGCCAATCTTGTGACAGTTTGCTGCCTCAGGGATACCCTTGTTGTGGCAGCACCGCATCATAAAGGCTTGTGGGACAACCACTCGCGGCTGCTCTTGCAGGGTATTGCAGGCAGCCGTCAGCCCCGGGACCGGTCAGGTTTTCCGGGACCCCACAACAGAAATGTGAGATCGCGAAATCACCGCTCAGTCACGGCGGCTGTGCCGCCACGCGAACGCTCCCAGCCAGATCACCGCGACCGGATAGACGACTGTCTGCCAGGCGGACTTGCTCACCGCCTTCTTCAGAATGGTCTGCATCGGCGTCCGGGGCCCCACCTGAAGCGCGCGCGGAACGTCGGTCGCATACAGGAAGGCGAAGCCGATCAGCGCCAGCGCCACGAGGAAGAGAATGATGGCGAGCACCCGTCCCAGCACGCGTCGATTCCCCACCACCGCGAACACCACCAGGAATCCGATGCCCATCATGAACAGCGGCAGGGTGTCCATCAGCGCGCTGTAGGTCCCGAATTCCCATTCGGGACTTCCCAGGTTGAACGGGACGAGCAGGGTTCCGATCTCCACCGCCCCGATCACGGCGAAGAGGATGCCGGCCAGCCCGATGACGGTGAAAGGCAGGGTCGGCCGGGCCGGCGTTTCGGATACGGGCGCAGCAGCGGTCATGGCTCTCCAGCGGAAAAGGTCGGACGATCAGCTCGCGGTCATGTCCCCATTGAAGCGGGGCTTCACGACCCAGGTCCCGGTCCCGGTCGGCACCAGGATGCCCTTGCCGTTGACGGTCTTTCCCGGGACATAGGTGGCGAGCTGGAAGGCGATGTCCTGGTCCAACACCACCACGACGGGTCCGCTGCCATCGTCCACGGTGACTTCAAGGTCTCCATTGACGGTATTGGTGGCGGTGATGACCGCCCCGGACAGCTGGATCAGCTCGGCATCCCGGGCTCCGCCCGCGGCGGTATTGGCCTGCTGGGTCGTCAGGCTGACGGCGGGAGGCTGTCCACCGGCGAACTGGAAGATATTGATCAGCGCCGTATCCATGACCGGCTGGCCCAGGAACGTGGTGAGCGTGCCCAGCACCCGCACGCTGTCACCGGGATTGCTTTGGGGCCCGGCATCGGCCGCATTCCGGAGCCGGATCGCCACGGTGCCGTCGGTGACGTAGGCCGTCGTGTCTCCGTAAATATCGGGCGATGCCAGCAGCATCCCCCGGATGAAGACCCGGGCGCCCGACGCCAGGGTCCGGGCCTGGGCGATGGTGACGCTCTGGAAGCCGACCCGCACCTGCACGGTCTGGAGCGGGTCGTTGCTCCGCAGGGTGACCAGGCTGCTGTCGATCGATTGGACCTGGACCGAGTCGCCCACCGTGGATTGGGTGATGGCCACCCGGTAATCCCCGAGCGGAATCCCGTTGAAAATGGCGTTGCCGGTGGCATCCGTGGTCGCCTTGAAGGCGGTATCAGTGGTCCCCGAGACCACGAGTCCCACCGCAACGCCCTGGAGCACGGTATCGGCCCCGGTCGCGCTCAACGAGCCGTCGCGGTCGAGGAAAACGAACACGCCCACCTGGCCGGTCACCGAAGTGCCGAAACCGAAGTCTTCGCCGGCGTTGCTGCAGGAGGCGAGCAGCGCGCCCGCGGCCAGCAGCCACCAGCCCTGTCGAGTGCACTTCATCAGTAGTCCACCGTGAGGCCGAATCGCACGAGCCGCGGCTCACCCCGCCGGGACAGCAGCGAGCCGAACTGGGGATTGGCGATGAGAGGAACCACCACCGCCCCGCCGGGGCTGGTGGTAAGAGGCTGCGTGGGATCCACCAGATAGACCGCGCGATCCACCATCCCGATCTCGGTGGAGACCACGTTGTAGGCATCCACGGTCACCAGGAGATTCCCGCCCATCACCATGACCGGCAGCCGGTAGGCCAGCCGCAGGTCGAGCGCATGGGCCGCCTTCTCGCGGCAGCTGTTGCGGGCGGCGAACTGACCGACCTGGTCGGCCAGGCAGCCGTGGTCGGATACCAGCTGGTCGGTCCCGGGAATCGAGCTGTCAATGAAGGCCGGATCGTTGCCGCCCGACCCGTCGCCGTTCAGGTCCACGCCCGGGCGGAAACCGGGAGTGAACGGCAGACCGGAACGGAAGCGGTAGCGCACCGTCGCCTCCAGTCCGCTCTTGCCGGGGAAACGGTAATCCGCCGAGAAGGCGAGCCGGTGCGGAATATCGAGATCGGAGCGGCCATCCACCCACTCGTTGGCCACCGGGTCCTCCGGGAAAGGCGACAGCTGGTCGGCTGGATCTCCCGACGAGCCGAGGAGCCAGTTGTCGTCGGTCCGGGAGTAGGTGTAGGAGGCCCGCAGCCCCAGGCCGTTCGCGCTCCGCCGCTCCACCGTGGCAGTGACGGCGTAATAATCGGAGAACCCGTTGGAGAGGATGCCGCTCACCATGTCGAAGCCGGAGAAGCGGCGGTTGGAGCCCGGCAGCGCGGATACCATGCCGCCCTGTTTCACCAGGGTTCCATAGATCGGGCGGCCTTCCTGGGTCTGGCCGGTGGCACTGGCGATCAGGTTGAGATCCTGGCGCCGCGGGATGAAGTCGGTATGGTGGTACCCGCCCGCAATCTCCACCACGATGCGTCCGGGGAAGGCGTGGCTGATGGACAGGTCCCACTTGGCGGTGCGCGGGGGGCGGTACTCGTCGTCGAACAGGGTGAGCCGGGGACCCACAACCGGCGCCGCGACGCTGTCGGGCACCGCGGGCCACCCCGAAAAGGTTCCCTGTCCCAGCCGGGCCACCACGGGGCCGTCGTACAGCGCGGCTTCGCTGAACAGCGCCAGGTCGGTACGGCCGGCGAAGAGTCCTCCCCCGCCCTTCACCACCCAGCCTTCCCGGTTGTCCCAGGTGAATCCGACCCGGGGTGACAGCAGCCAGTCGCCATCAGGGGTGACATCGTAGGGAATGCCCGAGGTACTCACCCAGCTCTGGTTGAGGCTGATTTCCCCCTTGGGGAGTTGCTGGCGGTCGCCCCGGATACCTCCCTCGAAACGGAAAGAATTGCTGACCGTCCATACGTCCTGGAGGAAGAGGCCGAGGTCGGTGGTGGAGAATTCCGTCGTGCCGGGCCCGACCATCTGGAGGAAGTCGCCCTGGGCGTTGCCGAACTGATCCACATCACCGAAGCGGAACCGCCCGTTCCGGGCGAAGGTGTAGTTCTCCTTCCATTTCCCGAAGCTCAGTCCGATTCCCGCCTTGATGCGATGCCGACCCAGGACATACTGGAACGCATTACTCACGTCCACCCCGTGCTGGTCGAACAGCGCGGGCAGCAGGGGAGCGAACCCGATGGCGGCGCCCTCCCCGACCAGGTAGGTCGCTGGGGCCGAACCCGAGGTCCAGTCCCGCTTGGACAGCCGCACGCCAAGCCGGAACTCGTCCGCGGTCCGGCTCCCGGCGTAGGTGAGTCCGACCGCACCGGACAGGTCCCGGGCATCCAGGGTAGAGCCCGCCCCGGACAGCAGGTCAACGCCCAGCTGCGGACTCTGTTCCTTCCATTGGGCGAAGTTGACCCGGGCGAATACGCCGAGCGAGCCGGACACATGCCAGTCCACCCGCCCGAAGCCATTCCCGCCTTTGAAGGTGCGAACCACCGGATGAGTGAACTGGTCCACCGAGGTCCCGAAGCTGTCGGCGGCGATAATCGAGATGGTATCGCGCAGGGAAGTCGGAATGCCGCCGAAGGAGGTGCTGTCGCGCTCCCAGGGATTCGCCGATGGTGTCTCCAGGGTCTCGTAATTGAAGCCCAGGGCGTACTGCGCGGTGTCCTTCACCAGAGAACCGGTCAGGATCAGGCCGCCCTGGATTGATGTCGCGGAGCTGTCGCCCGGATTGTCCAGGCTCTTGCCACCCAGCTTGGCGCCACTGAACGTCAGATATGGAAGCAGCATGGTCCGCCGGGAGCCACTCCGTCCGGTGGCGGACAGCAGCGTCCCGGAGGGGCCATTCCACTCAGTGTCGAAAGCGTCATCCAGGGCCATGACCCCCATGATGGAATTGCGGGGGAACACCGGTGTGGATGCCGGCTCGGCGACCGAGCCGGGATGGCGCAGAAAGGACTGTTCGATGCCGTCCACGAACAGCCGGCTGTAGGACTGGGGTAGTCCACCCGCGGCGAGCGCGAACCCGGGGCGGCCATCGAGCGGGTCTATATCACGAGAGAGGTCACGCGAAACGTCGGTGACGTCCTGGCGGAAGTCGAGCTGCTGAAGCCGGCGGCCGCTGAGCTCTTCGCCGATCCAGCGCCCGTTGCTCAGGTTGGCGCGGGGCGGCTCGGCGACTTCCTCGACCTGGGTGATGGGAGGCGGACGGCGCGCGAGCACGAAGCTGACCAGGGTCTCTTCGCCCGGGCTCACCACGATGCCGTGCTGCCGGACCGGTTGATACCCGGCCTGCTCGGCGAGGATGTCATAGGTGCCCGGGACCACGAGGGCCAGGCTGAACCGCCCCCGGCGGTCGGCAAGGAAACTGTATCCGGTGCCGGCCGACTGGTCGGTCATGGTGACGAGGGCCGAGATCACGGGGCTGCTGTCGGTCGAGACGATCTGGCCGCGCAACGAGCCGGAGACGATGCTTTGGGCGGCGGCGGATCCGATTCCAAACGAGGGAAGCAACAGGCTCAAGACACTGAGAAACCGGGCTCGCGCAAATGCGCGACCGAAACGGGTCATAGCCTTTCCGTTCTGTTCGAGGGTTTCCGCCGCTATTTCGGGCGGCCGCCAGTGCAGTTAAGATGCCACAAATCAAGCTAATACGCCAACATCGGCCACCGGGATATAAGAATAAGGAGAGGGGACTTCCGGGTCCCGGGCGGAGACCTTGTGGCAATGACGCAACGACAAAAACTGGGGCTGACGGTCACGCTGCTGGCCCTGGCCGCCATCGCGGCGGTCACCCTGGTCCCCACACCGGAACAGGCGGAGCAGGCTTCGGATACCAGCCTCTGGTGCCTGGTGTGCGGGCAGCTCGGCGTGGTGGACGTCCTGCTCAATGTCCTGCTCTTCCTTCCTTTAGGGGTCGGGCTGCGGCTGCTCGGCTTCCCGGTGTTCCGCGCCCTGCTGATCATCGGGTTCACCACGCTTACGGTGGAAGTACTCCAGATGGCCGTGGTGACCGGGCGCGATGCCAGCCTGAGCGACCTGATCACTAATACCATCGGGGGGTCGCTGGGATATGCGCTCGGAGTGGAGCTTCGACGATTGGTTCTTCCGTCTCCGCGAACCGGCCGATGGCTGGCGGGGCTCGGTCTCCTGGTCTGGCTGGGACAGGAAGCGTTTGCCGGATGGGCGCTGCACAGGGATTTGCCGGCCAGCGTGTACTACGGCCAATGGGCGCCTGAGCTGGGACAGTTTGACCGATTCACCGGACAGGTTGTCTCGGTCACCCTGAACGGGATGCCGCTGGGCACCAGCCGGTTTCGCCACAGCGACCAGGTCAGGGGCGAGCTGGACAAGCCGGTAAGCGGCTTCCGGGTGGAAGCCGTCAGCGGAGAGCTCACCGCGAAGACTGCCCCCATTTTCAGCATCTTCGACGACCATCAGCGGGAGATCGCGCTGGTGGGGGTTAACCGGCAGGACATCGTCTTTCACCTGCGGACCCGCCTGGACCGGCTCCGCTTGCGAAGTCCTTCCATCCTGGTGCCCGGAGCGGTGCCCTCCACCGCTGGTCAGCCCCTGGTGATCGAAGCGGGGATGGATCATTCCCGTTTCATGATCAAGGTTGACCATGCCGGCGGCCGCTACCAGCGCTCGGTGGCACTGAGTCCCAGCTGGGGCTGGAGCTTCGTGCTTCCGTTTTCCTACGACTTTGGAGCGACGGCTTCGCTGCTGACGGCGCTCTGGCTCCTGGGATTCTGGGTACCGATCGGTTATTGGACAGGAGCGGCGGCGCGGGGCAGCGATACCGGCTGGCCCTGGTGGGCGGCACTGGGAATCATCATGGGAACCGGACTGGCCATGATCCCTCGACTGATGGGCCTGGAAATCGTGGGACCGGTGGAATGGACCGCGGCGTTGGGCGGCGCGGCACTGGGCTGGCTGGTCGCGCGCCGAGTCGGGCGGGAATTCGGCGCTTCATGACGCGGTCCTGAGTAGTTTCCACCCATGGCGCTCTCATTCCGGCAGCGCATTCTCCTCGTCCTGATCGCGCTTGGCACGGTGCCGACGGCACTGGCCCTCCTGGGTTGGGCCATCACGCTCAAGGCGGAGGATCCGGTCGCGGCGGGTCGCGGCGCGATCGAGCAGGTGGGAGAGTCGGGGCGCAACCTGCTCCAGACCCTGGACACTACGCGGCTGCGCCCGCGCGAGCGGGCCGCGCTGGCCCGCCACGTCGCCAACCTGAATGACGCGCTGAGCCGGGTGCAGCAGGCCAGCACGTACACCCGGATCTACTCGGGCGCGCTCACCCTGGTGCTGCTCCTGTTCGGCGGCGTCGTGATCTATGCCTCGGTGCGGCTGGGCGGTCACCTCTCCCGGCAGCTGAGCCGCCCGATGGAAGAGCTGATCGGGTGGACCGGAAACATCCGGCGCCATGAGTCGCTGCCGCCCGACCGGCCGCAGAAGGGAGCGCCGGAATTTGCCGCCCTGCGCACCGCGCTCCGGGAAATGGCCACCAACCTCGAGCAGGGCCGGGCCCGGGAAATCGAGTCGGCCCGGTTACGGGCATTCCAGGAAGTCGCCCGGCGGGTGGCGCACGAAATGAAAAACCCGCTCACCCCGATTCGATTCGCGCTGGTCCAGCTCAAGCGCCAGGCGGCTCCCGAACAGGGCGAAATGCTGGAGGTGATCTCCACCGAATCGGAGCGGCTGGAGAACCTGGCCCGGGAGTTCACCGCGCTGGGACGCCTGCCGGAGGGGCCGCCCTCGGAGATCGACATGGAAGAGCTGCTGGACGAATTGACCCGGACGTCGCTGCCCGAGAGCGTGACCACGCGCTTCAGCCGGAGCCAGAGCCGGCGGACCATCGTGGGACATTATGACCCGCTCCGGCGGGCACTGGGGAACATGCTGCGCAACGCGGTCGAGGCGATGGACGGCAGGGGCATGCTGGATCTGCGGGTGAGCGACCGCAACGGCGGCATCGAGATCGGAATCCGGGACCACGGTCCCGGCATCTCCGACGAGCTCAAGTCGCGGATCTTCGAGCCGTATTTCACCAGCAAGCCGGACGGCACCGGGCTGGGCCTGACGCTGGTGCGGCAGACCGTCGAAGCGCATGGCGGCACCATCGCCGTGGAGGATACGCCGGGCGGCGGCGCCACGTTCCGCATCTGGCTGCCGGCGCGGGTGTCGGGCACCCCCACGCTTCGCTCGGGGCAGGCTCCGGCCCGACCCACATCATGAACGACCGCGTGCTGGTGGTGGATGACGAGCCCAACATCCGGCGGGTGCTGACGGCGCTGCTGCGCTCGGAAGGCTACGACGTGGAGGAGGCCGGCGGCGGCAACGCCGCCCTTTTCGCCATCGAATCCGGCGAGCCCGACGCGATCCTGCTGGACCTCCTGATGCCGCCCGGTCCCACCGGCCTGGAAACCTTGGCCACGCTCCGGGAGCGCGAGGTAGATTCGGCGGTCATCATGATGAGCGGCAAGGCGCAGCTCTCCGACGCGGTGCGAGCCACCCAGCTCGGCGCCTTTCAGTTCCTGGAAAAGCCGCTGGGTCCGGAAGCTGTCCTGGTCACGCTGCGTTCCGCGCTCGAGCTCCGGCGAACCCGCCTGGAAAACCGGGCCCTCCGCGCCGCGCTTACCCCGCAGGGCCAGCTGGTGGGACGCAGCGCGGCGATGGAGCGGGTACGCAGCCAGATCGCGCAGGTCGCGCCGACCGAGGCCCGGGTGCTGATCACCGGCGAATCGGGCACCGGCAAGGAACTGGTTGCGGCGGCGATTCACCGGACCAGCCGCCGGGCGCCGCAGCCGTTCGTCACCGTGAATTGCGCGGCCATCCCCCGGGACCTGGTCGAGTCGGAAATGTTCGGCCACGAGCGGGGCGCCTTTACCGGCGCGACCGATCGCCGGATCGGCCGCTTCGAGCTGGCCAACGGCGGCACGCTGTTCCTGGACGAGATCGGTGACCTGAGCCTGGAGGCGCAGGCCAAGCTGCTGCGCACGCTGGAGACCGGCGAGCTGCAGCGGCTGGGCGCCGAGAAGACCCTCCGGGTCAACGTGCGGCTGATCGCGGCGACCAATCGCAACCTGGAGCAGGGCGTCAGCAACGGCAGCTTCCGCGAGGATCTCTACTTCCGGATCAACGTCTTTCCGGTTCCGCTGCCTCCGCTGCGTGAACGGCTGGAGGACCTGCCGCTCCTGGTGGATCACTTCGGCCACCAGCTGCGTCCCCGGCAGCCGCCCCGGTTCAGCACCGCTGCGCTGGCCCTGCTCGCCACCCACCGCTGGCCCGGCAACGTCCGCGAGCTGGCCAACCTGGTCGAGCGGCTGGCGATCCTGGGCCGGGACCCGGTGGAGGCCGATGACGTGCGCCAGGTGCTGCCGGCCACGCCCGGCATCCGGGCGCCCGGGGCGGACGACCGGCCGATCCCGCCGCTCAGCGACGCGCTGGATGACTACGAGCGCGGCCTGATTGCCGGGGCGCTGGCCCGGGCGCGCGGCAACGTGGCCGAAGCCGCGCGACTGTTGCAGACCGACCGGGCCAACCTCTATCGCCGGATGCGACGGCTGGGCCTGCGCGAAAGCCCGGAGGCCGAGTGACCGAAGAATCTCTCTCCTGCTGGTAACTCCATGAAGATCTCACTGCTCGCGCTGCTCCTGCTGGCTCCGCCCCTCCGGGCCCAGGACAGCGTCATCGTGATCGACCCCGACGCCGCGACCAGCGATACGGCGGACCGCCAGGGCCTCCCGGACGCGCTGGTCCAGCGGCTGCTCACGGTCTACAACGCGCCCGGAACGACCCGGTTCTGGGGGGACGTGGACCTGAACCGGGAGAGCCGGCTGTCCGGGACCGTGGCGGTGTATCGCGGGTCGGTCCGGCTGGGCGGAACGCTGGACGGCTCACTCACGGTGATCAACGGAAGCCTGCAGCTGCTCCCCGGCGCGACCATCACGGGGGACGTGCTGGTGGTCGGCGGGCGGATCGACCTCGGCAGCGGCGCCAGTATCGGCGGCCACCAGGAGATGTACTGGGACGCGGCGCCCGTGGTTCGTTCGCCGGATGGCGAGCTGGTCCGCCGGGAACGGCGCCGGCTGCCCGAGCTGACTACCGCGCGGCGGAGCTTCCGGGCCGGCGCGCTCCGCGCCACGGTGATCCTGGGAACCGAGGGCACCTACAACCGGGTCGAGGGACTGCCCATCGTGTTCGGACCGGTGCTCGACCTCCAATTGAGCCGGACCCTGTCCACCCACTTCGACGCCCGGGGCATTCTCCGCTCCGCGGCGGACAACGACCTGCTGCGCGAGGACTTCGGATTCTTCAGCCGGCTCGAGCTCCGCTTCAACGGATCCCGCGGCATCGGACTCGGCATCCGGGGCTACAGCACGGTGAATCCCATCGAGGCCCGGCCGCTTACCCGGAGCGAGGTAGGCTGGTCGGCAATCCTGTTCCAGCGCGACGAGTGGGACTATCTCCAGCGCAAGGGAATCGGCGGCTACCTGTACGGCTATCCCGGTCGCGGGTTCCGGGTCGAGCTCGGCCTCCGGCGGGACAAGGAGTCGTCGGTCCGGGCCAACGATCCCTGGTCACTGTTCCGGAACAGCGACCGCTGGCGTCCCAATCCGCTGATTGACGACGGCCACTTCGTCACCGCGAATCTCGCCCTCGAAGTCGATACCCGGACGCCTTCCGACAACCCGGTAACCGGGTGGTGGATGCACACCGATTTCGAGCGCAGCTGGAGCGATGATGTCGCCCCGGTGAACCTCCCGGCAACGGTGCGGAACCCGATCCCCACCAACGGCGAATATGCGTTCAACCGGGTCGAGTTCGATCTGCGGCGCTACAACCAGCTCTCCAGTAACCTGCGCCTCAACGGGCGGATCCTGGGCGCCGGGTACCTGGGCGGCGATCCGCTGCCGATCCAGCGGCGGGTTTCTCTCGGCGGCTCCGATCCGTTGCCGGGCTACGGTTTCCGGGCGCTGACCTGCGCGCCGCAGGGATTCAGCGACGCCTCGCTGCCCGCGCTCTGCGACCGGATGCTGGCGGCGCAGGTGGAGCTCCGTTCCCGCATCGACCTGGGGATCGGCTATCGCTACCGGGACCGCTGGCGGCGGGATCTCGACCAGTTCATCGGGTTCGACCAGGCCGACCTTGTGGTATTCCTCGATGCCGGCAAGGCCTGGCTCTCGGGCGACGGCCCGGGCCGGGTCCCCAACGACCGGATCCCCTCGCTCGCCGAGTGGAAAGCGGATATCGGCGCCGGGCTCGACGCGGGTGGCGTAGGGATCTACCTGGCGCGGGCCCTGACCGACGGGCAGCCGCTGCGGATCAGTCTCAGGATCAACCGCCGGTTCTAGTGAACCGCACAGTCGGCAGGGTCGGCACAGTCAGCAGGGTCGGCAGGCATTCCTTTCCGACCTTGGCGACCGTGCCGTCCCTGGTGACCCTGTTGTTCCTGCTGTTTTCAGCGAGCCCGCTTGCGGCACAGGGAGGGAAGGTGGGCATCGAGGTCCGGCTCACGCCCGACACTTCGGCGAGCGGTCACCGGAGCCCGATGGTCCGCACCTCGGGCCTGCTCCAGGACGAGCGCTGGATCGCCATGCTCCGCTCCGGGTTCCCGCTCCGGATGCACTACCGGATCGAGATGTGGCATTCCAGGAGCGCCTGGTTCGACGAGCTGGTCCGTCAGGTGGAATGGGACGTGGTGGTGCGGCACGAGCCGCTGCTGGACCAGTACGCGGTCAACACCATCATGCCGGGGCGCACCCGGGAGAACCGCTACAACGGTGTCGAGGCGCTGGCCGCCGCGCTGGATGCGGTGGTGTACCAGATCGCGTTCCGGCGGCCGGGAAGCGGGGATCACTACTACAACGGGTCACTCCAGGTGAGCACCCTCTCGGACAGCGACCTGGATGAGCTGGAGCGATTCCTCCGGGGCGACCTGGGACCGGCGGCTGATGAAGGCAAGGATTTCGGGTCGGCGGTGGGACGCGGTGCGACACGGCTGCTGCTCAAGCTGGCGGGGTTGCCGAGCCTGAGGATCGAGGGACGGAGCGAGAGGTTCAGAGTCAGATGATCATTGAACATTGACCATTGATCAATGAACATTGAAAAAACCCGGATTCGAGAATCGCGGGGCGGTTCAATCTTCAATGTGCATTGCTCGATGTTCAATGTGCTTTCAGGCCTGCAGCATGATCATTGAACATTGATCATTGATCAATGAACATTGAAAAACCCCGGATTCGAGAATCGCGGGGCGGTTCAATCTTCAATGTGCATTGCTCGATGTTCAATGTGCTTTCAGGCCTGCAGCATGATCATTGAACATTGATCATTGATCAATGAACATTGAAAAACCCCGGATTCGAGAATCGCGGGGCGGTTCAATCTTCAATGTGCATTGCTCGATGTTCAATGTGCTTTCAGCGCCTGCAGCGCTTCCTTGCCGTAGAACATCCGGATGTAGCGGGCCTGGATCTGGGTCAGGCGCCGGACGGCCCACGCCAGGTGCACGAAATGCGGCTCGTGGGGCGGGTGCAGCGGGACCATGCCGCACTCCTCGGGCAGGTGGTTCCCCTTCCGGGTATTACAGGCACTGCACGCGGTGACCACGTTGGTCCAGTCGTTGTTCCCACCCCGCGACAGCGGCACCAGGTGATCCCGGGTCAGACACTCGCGGTGGCGCAGCTCGGCCTGGGTACGGTGGCAGTACTGGCAGCGGTAGTCGTCGCGGGCGAAGAGGAAGGTGTTGGTGACCTGGCGGCGGAAGCGGCGGGGAACATGGATGAAGCGGACCAACCGGATGACCGCCGGCTTGGGCAGCACCAGGCGGGCACTTCGTACCAGGTCCTGTTCGGCCTCCACGATCTCCGCTTTGCCCTCAATGACCAGCCGCAGCGCCCGGCGCACGGGCACCATCGTCAATGGCTCAAAGGAAGCGTTCAGCGCAAGACAGCGCACACTTCGGCTCCAGGAGGGAGAACCAATCCACGCTCTACGGGTAAATCCAATCCCTATAATGCTATCCGGGGCCGGGGCCGGCTCGCAAGGGAGCCCATCAGGAAGCGCTTGGCGTCAGTGACTGAATCCGGCGCTCCAGAGTCTTGCGGATCGTTTCGGAGCGGGTCACCACGATGACGGTCCCCATTCCCGCCACCGCGCCCAGCACTTCGGCCCAGGCAACCTGCTCCAGCGCGGCGGCCACGGCCCCGGCGCCGCCCGGCCGGGTCTTCAGCACCAGCAGAGTTCCGACCCCTTCCATCCCCAGGAGCCAGGTGCCGAGCACCAGGGCGAGGTCCGGCCCGGCGGGCGGTTCGGGAGGCGCGGCATAGAAGGCTCCGCCGGCCGGGTCCCGCTGCTTGACCAGTCCCAACTCTCGAATGTCGCGGGAAAGGGTGGCCTGGGCGACCGTCGTTCCTTCCTCCGCCAGCGCGGCGCGCAGCGCATCCTGGTTGGCGATGCGCCGTTCGCGCACCAGCCGCAGGATCAGTGAGTGCCGATTGAGTTTCATCGCGAGAATACCGGCCGACCGCCCACGCAGGTGGTCATGATGTCCGCCGGTTTACTCTGAAGAATGGCCTTGGCGACATTCGCCGCGTCAGTCTCGTCAGGAACCCGGATCGCGACGACATCCGCGTACTTGCCCGGCTCCAGGCTGCCAATCTCGCGATCGAGCCCGAGCGCCGCGGCCGCACCGAGGGTGGCAAGATGAAGTCCGCGCTCGGGAGCCAGGCCGGCCAGCGCTGCGGCGGCCCGGGCCTCCGCCATCAGGTCCGGAGGGAACACGCTCACAGCGGAATCGGTGCCCACGCCGACCCGGAGCCCGGCCTGAAGCAGCGCGGCAAGCGGAGCGCTGCCGTGACCGTGGCGCCGGTTGGAGCGGGGGCAATGCGCCACCGCGGCCCCCCGGCGCCGCAGGGTTTCGATATCTCGCGGTCCAGCCTGGACGAGGTGAATACATAGGGTCTCGGGTCCCAGGACTTCGTTGGTATCCAGCCATTCCACCGGCGAGACCGGCGGACCGGGCGGACAGGGAATGCCCCGGCTCCTCCACATATCGGCGAAGGGACCGCGGCCGGAAAGCAGCAGTTCCGATTCGGCTGGGGACTCGGCGAGGTGCACGGCGAGCGGGCGGCCTTGCGCACGGGCGAGGCGGCCGGCCGCGCGATAGAGTGGCCCACTGACTGAATAGGGCGCGTGCGGCGAGACGCCGAGCCGCACCCGGGGCGATTCGTACCGGGCCAGGTCGGCGAGCCGGGCCTGGTACGCGGCAATGCTGTCGTCGGCGGAAGCGGGATGGGGACCGAACACTTCGAGATAGGCGATGCCGCTGCCCCCCAGCTCGGCCAGGGCCCGGAGCGGCCCCGACGAGCTGCCGGTGTCCGCCACGGTGGTGACACCGGAGGCAAAGCAGTGCTGCAGGCCTTCTCGCGACGCGACGAGGAAATCGGATTCGCTCCGCGCCGCCTTGAGCTCGATGATCCGGCGGATCCAACGGAGAAAATCGGTCTCGTCGTTCTGCCCCTCGAGACCGGTGAGCTCGAGATGGGTGTGGGTATTGACCAGTCCCGGAACCAGGACTGCGCCGGCGAGGTGGATCGCAGCCCGGCCGGGGACAATGGCGGAGATGCGACCGGTATCGTCGAAGGTGATCCCGGCGTCGGATTGAACCAGGCCGGTGCCGGTGTACAGCCAGTCCGCGGAAAGATGCCGGGCGCCGACGCCCGACGGGAGGTTCAGTTGCGGGGGCCCGGCTTCCAGACCCCGGAAGCGGAACCCTGGGTGAACGGATTGTGGATGGGACAGAACTCCTTGGGCTCGGTCCCCGGAATGAAGGACTCGACGTAGCGGTCTTCCGGAGGACAGAACGGAGTGAAGCGGTAGCCGGTCTTGCGATCGATGGTATCGAAGGTGAGCCCGTCGGGACGGGGCCAGTCGGACGGGGCCGAGCGCCGCTCATAGACCTCGCGCATCATGGCGGTCCAGGCCGGCGCGGCCAGGCGTCCGCCCTGCGCGTTGCTCATGATTTTCTGCCGCTGGTCCATCCCGATCCAGATGCCGGTGACCAGGTCGGGGGTGAACCCGACGTACCAGACGTCGGCATAGTCATTGGTGGTGCCGGTCTTGCCGCCGGCCGGCAGGGTAAAGCCCCTGCCCCGCACCGATCCGCTGGCGGTGCCGCGGTTCACCACGTCCTTCAGGACATCGGTCATGAGCCAGGCGTGGGCCGGCTCCATGACGCGCTCGGAACGAGGCCGTGACTGCCAGACGATGTTCCCCCGGGTGTCTTCCACCCTGAGGATCCCGATCGGCGAGCTGCGGACCCCGCCGTTGGCAAACGCGGTATAGGCGCCGATCAGCTCGAGCGGCTGCACCTCGGCCGAGCCGATGTAGATCGACGGATAGGGCGGAATCCTGGTGGATATCCCGAAGCGGGTCGCCTCGCTGATCACCGCCGACGGGCCCAGCTCCATACCCAGCTTGATGGCGACGATGTTGACCGACTGATATAGCGCCTGCCGGAGCGTCATCGGGCCGTCGAACTTGCCGTCGTAGTTCTGCGGGGTCCAGGGCTCCTGGGTGGAATCGGAATAAGGCACGGTGAGCGGCTCGTCCACCATGACGGTGGAGAGCGGATATCCCGCGCGGATGGCGGCGGAGTACACGAACGGCTTGAAGGTCGAGCCCGGCTGCCGGCGGGCCTGGGTCGCGCGGTTGAACTTGCTGTCGTTGAAGTCCCGCCCGCCGACCATGGCCCGGATGTAGCCGGTCCTGGCCTCGATCGTCACCATGAGGCCCTGGAGATAGGGCGTTACGCTCCGGGCCTCGGGGGTCCCGCTCTCGCCCTGCTTCTGGATGTAGCTGGCGTAGGTCTGGTGAGGATACTTGCCGTAGGTCCCGTTTTCGATCGCCTCGAGCTGATTGGAGAGGGCCCGCTCAGCCGCCTGCTGGATGTCGAGATCGATCGTGGTGTAGATCCGGAGTCCCTGCCGGTAGAGCCCGGGACCGAACTGGGCGTCCATCTGCTGGCGCACGAACTCGATGAAATAGGGCGCCACGTCGCTGAAATCCGAGCGGGTCGACAGGAGGAGCGGGTAGCTCTTCCAGCGCTCGGCTTCCTGGTCCGTGAGGTAGCCCGCGTCCCGCATCAGGTTGATCACGATGTTGCGCCGCATGACCGCGCGGCCGGGATATTTGCGGGGATTGTACGAGGAGGGCGCCTTGGGCAGCGCCGCGAGGAGCGCCGCTTCGGCCACGTTCAGGTCGCGCACCGACTTGCCAAAGTAGCGCTGGGACGCGGCCTCCACGCCGAAGGCGCCGTTCCCCAGCCCGATCTGGTTGAGATACAGCTCGAGGATCCGGTCCTTGGAATAGTTGCGCTCGATCTCCAGCGCGACCTGGGCCTCGCGGATCTTCCGGGACAGGCTTCGGTCCCGGCCGCTGATGTTCTCGGGCCAGAGATTCCGGGCCAGCTGCATGGTGATGGTGGAGAATCCTTCGGCGACCCGGAACTCCAGGATGTTGTTCTTGATGGCCCCGAGCACCCGGATATAGTCCACGCCGTGGTGGTGGTAGAACCGCTTGTCCTCGGTGACCACGAAGGCGGCCTTGACCGCCGGGGCGATCTGCTCGAGCGGAACGACCGTCCGCCGCTCCAAGCCGAAATCGGTGATCAGGCGGCCATCGGCCGCGTACACCTTGGAGGCCTGCTCCGGGTTGTATCCGCCCTCGGGGCCGAGGCCGGCGATGGAGGGGCAGGCCTCGCTGGCGCAGGCCCGGGTCCAGGCTCCAACCGCCAGGGTGCCGAAGAATCCCATGAGTGCCAGGATGCCCACGGTGATGTTGCCGCGGACCTTGGGATTCCGGAGCCAGGGGAAACGCATGCGAGCAATCTAACATTGAGCATTGAGCATTGAACATTGTACTGCCTCGGGATTCCGAATCCGGGGCTTTTCAATGTTCAATGTTCACTGATCACTGATCAATTGTGAGTGGTGTCGGCAGGCTGGGAACCGGTCGGGGACTCGGTGAGCGACGTGGGCGTAATGACCGGCAGCTCCGCGTGCACCGGGCAGAACTGCAGCGGCTCGGTCCCGCTCAGGAAGTATTCGTAGGACAGCTCCTCCGGCGGGCAGTTGGGTCCGAACAGGAAGCCGGTGGTGCGGTCGATCGCGGCCCGGACCACGCCGGGAGGCGGCGCCCATTCGGCCGGCGGGTCGCGATGCTGGTAGACCTGGCGCATGATCGCGGTCCAGATCGGCGCGGCCAGCCTGCCTCCCTGGGCCCCGGGCAGGATTTCCTGCCTCCGGTCCATTCCGGTCCAGACTCCGGCAATCAGGTCCGGCGTGAAGCCGATGAACCAGGCGTCCGCATAGTCGTCGCTGGTGCCGGTCTTGCCGCCGGCCGGCACGTTGAACCCGGCTCCCGCCACCGCGCTATAGGCGGTGCCGCGGCGCACCACGTCCCGGAGCGCATTGGTCATGATGAAGGCTTCGTCCTCGTTCATGACCCGGGTGCGCTGGGGCAGCGGCTCCCAGAGCACTTTTCCTTCGCTGTCTTCCACCCGGACGATGGCGTTCGGCGTCGCCCGTTCGCCCAGGGTGGCAAAGGCGCCGTAGGCGCTCACCAGCTCCAGCGGTACCACTTCCATCGTGCCCAGCAGGATGCTCGGGTAGGGCTTGAGCGGCGTGGTCAGTCCGAAGCGCCGGGCCTCGGTAATCACCGCGTTCAGCCCGATATCCATGCCGAGCCGGACGGTCGCCGCGTTGCGCGAGAGATAGAGGGCCTGGCGCAGCGTAATCGGCCCCTGGTAGTCGTAGTCCGAGTTATGGGGCGACCAGGCCGGTTCGTCCACCCGGTCCGAGGCGACGGTGATGGGCTCATCATCGATGATGCGGGACAGCGGATTGCCCATGCGCACCGCGGCCGAATACACGAACGGCTTGAAGGCGGAGCCGGCCTGGCGGCGAGCCTGGGTCACCCGATTGAACTTGCTGTCTTCCCAGTCGCGGCCTCCCACCATGGCGAGGATGTTCCCGGTCCGGGGATCCAGGACGACGACCATACCCTGCAGATAGGGTGACGCCGAGTTCTCGGGTCCCTTCTGTTCCGATTTTTCATATTGGGCCCGGGAGACCCGGCGGTAGACGCCGTAGCGGCCCCGTTCGATCGCGACCAGCTGCTGCTCCAGGGCCCACTCGGCGTCGCGCTGGATCTGGGGATCCAGGGTGGTGTAGATCCGGAGGCCGCCCACCCGCAGCTGCTCGCCGAATCGGGCTTCGACCACGGCCCGGACATAGTCCACGAAATAGGGCGCGACGATCCGGGAGGAATCCTGGCGCGCCACGCCGAGCGGCGCGCGTTTCCAGCGGGACGCCTCGGCATCGGTGAGATCGCCGTTCCGGCGCAGGAGGTCGATGACCAGGTTGCGGCGGGCCAGGGCGCGCTCGGGGAAGCGGCGCGGGTTATAGGAGGTCGGCGCCTTGGGCAACGCCGCGAGCAACGCGGCCTCGGCGACGTTCAGCTCACCGGCGGACTTGTGGAAATACTCCCGGGCCGCGGGCTCGACGCCGTAGATCTGGGGGCCCAGGAGCACCTGGTTGAGATAGAGCTCGAGAATCCGCGGCTTGGTGTAGTGGTTCTCGATCTGCCAGGCGACCTGGATCTCCCGGATTTTCCGGGTGATGGTGCGGTCGCGCCGGTCGAGGGTCTCGGGCCAGAGGCTCCGGGCCAGCTGCATGGTGAGCGTGGAGAACCCTTCGCGGAATCCGCCATGCGCGATGTTGCTGCCGACCGCGCCGAACACCCGCAGGTAGTCCACGCCGTGGTGCCGGTAGAACCTCTTGTCCTCCGTCACCAGGAAGGCCTGGCGGACGATGGGCGCGACGCTGTCCAGGGGGACCAGGATGCGCCGCTCGTAGCCCACGTTGGCCAGGAGCGAGCTGTCGGCGGCGTAGATGCGCGAGGTCTCCCGGAGCGGCAGCCGCTCCAGGTTGGCGGGATCCGGGCAGGCCCCTTTCCGGCAGGCCCGGAGCCAGACCGCGAAGAACAGGATCGACAGCACCGTAACGCCCGCAACAACGCCGATCAGCACCCGCATCCCGCGGCGCCGCTCGCCGAGCCAGGAGTCCCAGTAGCCCTGGAAGCTCCGCCGGACGCTGGCCACCGTGATCCGCATGCCGTTGACGATTCGCTGCATGCAGCCAAGCTAGAGGTCCCGCGGGTCCGGAAGTATGACGGCGGTCACTTGGAAACATGGGAATCCGGGACGATGGGAACTGGGAATGGTAAACCCCGGGGGTTTCAAGCGGTTGTCCTCCTCTCCCATTTCCGCTTTCCGCCTTTCCCATATTCCCACACTCCCGGATTCCCCCATTATTCTTCGGGCCGATGATCAACCTGTTTACGACACTCAAGACTCGGGGCTTCCTGCAGGAAGCCACGCCCGGCCTGGAGGAGCGCCTCGGGTCCGGCCCGATGACGGCCTATATCGGCTTCGACCCGACCGCCGCATCGCTCCACGTAGGGAACCTGGTGCCGGTCATGGGGCTGTCCTGGCTGCAGCGGGCCGGGGGCACGCCGATCCCGCTCCTGGGCGGGGGGACCGGCATGGTGGGCGACCCGAGCGGCAAGCGGAGCGAGCGGCCGGTCCTCACCATCGAGCAGATCGACGCCAATGCCGACGGGATCCGGCAGCAGCTCAACCATTTCATGAGCTTCACCGGCAGTAACGCCGCCCGGATGCGGAACAACGCCGACTGGCTGCGCCCGCTCAACCTGATGGAATTTCTCCGGGACGTGGGCAAGCATTTCACGCTGAACTACATGATGCAGAAGGAGTCGGTGCGCTCCCGGATGGAAACCGGGATCTCCTATACCGAGTTCAGCTACATGCTGGTCCAGGCCTACGACTTCTGGCACCTGTATCACGCCGAGCAGTGCGAGCTGCAAATGGGCGGCAGCGACCAGTGGGGCAACATCACGGCAGGCATCGAGCTGATCGCGCGGCGGGACCAGAAGGCCGCGCATGGGCTGGTGTTTCCGCTCCTGGTCACCAGCTCGGGCGGCAAGTTCGGCAAGAGCGAAGCCGGCAACGTCTGGCTCGACCCGGAGCGGACCACGCCCTACCAGTTCTACCAGTTCTGGCTGAACACCGACGACCGGGACGTGGAACGATATCTCAAGCTGTTCACCTTCCTGCCGCTGGAAACGATCGAAGAGATCGTCATGGTGCACCGGGAGGACCCGGGGAAGCGGCACGCGCAGCGGGTCCTGGCGGAGGACATCACGTCACGGGTGCACGGGGCCCAGACCAAGGACAAAGTGGTGGAGGCGAGCAAGGCACTCTTCTCCGGCAAGGGGAACGCGGGGGCGGAGCTCCTGGCCGAGATGCCGGAATGCGTGATCAGCCGCAAGGAGTTCGGGTCGGGAATGCTCTTCGTCGATGTGCTGGTGCGGAGCGACCTGGCCAAGTCCAAGAGTGATGCCCGGAGGGGCATCCAGGGGAAGGGGTTCTATCTCAACGGCGATGCGGTCGGGGATGTCGATCGCATGGTGACCGACTCCGACCTGCAGAGCGCGGGGGGCAAGCAGACCGCGACGCTCCGCAAGGGCAAGAAGAACTACGTGAAACTGGTCGTCGAGTAAACCTACCAGCGCGTCCGCCGCCGGGTGGTGCTCCTCGGCGGCTTCACTCCCAGCATTCCGAAGATGCCGCGGATCACTTCGCGACCCACCGTGCGGCCAATCGTCGTGGACAACGCCCCGATCAGCTTGCCGCCCGCGGACTGACCCGCGCGGCGGGGCGCCTCCGGCGGGGTCGAATCGGGGGCCCGTTGCTCCGGCGGAGGCGGCGCGGTCTTCGCCATGCGGGCCGCGAGCATCTCCCGCGCACTCTCCCGATCCACCGCCTTGCCATATTCGGCGAGCAGGTCGGACTGGCTGATGTCGGCCTGCAGCTCGTCCGGGGTCAGCGGCCCCATCCGCGAGCGGGGAGGAATCATCCGGGTGGGAAACACCGGGGTCGGCACTCCGCGCGGATCCAGCACGGTCACCACCGCTTCGCCGATGCCGAGCGAGGTAAGCGTCGCCTTGAGGTCGAAAAGATCGGTCCGGGGAAAGGTGCGGACCGTGGCCGCCAGGTCCTTCTCATCGTCCGGGGTGTGGACCCGGAGCGCGTGCTGGACCCGGTTGCTGAGCTGGGCCAGCACGTCTTCGGGGACATCCTTGGGCGTCTGGGTGACGAAATAGATGCCGACCCCCTTGGACCGGATCAGCCGGACGACCTGCTCCACCTGGGTGAGAAACGCCTTCGACGCATCGCGGAACAGCAGGTGGGCCTCGTCGAAGAAGAATACCAGCTTCGGCTTGGGCAGGTCTCCCGCTTCCGGCAGGTTGTGATACAGCTCGGCGAGCAGCCACATCATGAAAGTGGAAGACAGCATCGGCTTGTCCTGCACGTCGGACAGCTCCAGCGCCGTGATCACGCCCTGGCCGTCCCGGGTCACGGTCATCAGGTCGTGGACGTCGAACTCGGGCTCGCCGAAGAACTGGCCGGCGCCCTGGGCTTCCAGCTCCACCATCTTCCGCAACAGGACTCCAACCGTCGCGCCCGACATCCCGCCATAGCTCTCCAGCGCCGCCTTGCCCTGATCGGAACCCAGGAACTGGAGCACGGCCCGGAGATCGGCGAAATCCAGCAGCGGGAGCTGCTGGTCGTCGCAAAACTTGAAGACCAGGGTGAGCACGCTGGTCTGGGTCTCGTTCAGCGTGAGCACCTTGGAAAGGAGCAGCGGTCCGAACGAGCTGACCGTCGCCCGGAGCTGGACACCGAGCTTCCCGGTCAGGCTCACGAACTCGACGGGATACCCGGACGGGCTCCACTGGCAGCCGGTACTCGACGCGCGCTCGGTGATCCGGTCGTTCGACTCGCCGGCCTTCGCCAGACCGGAGACGTCGCCCTTGATGTCGGCGAGGAAGACCGGGACGCCCAGGGCCGACAGCTGCTCGGCGAGCAGCTGCAGCGTCTTGGTCTTACCGGTGCCGGTGGCGCCGGCCACCAGGCCATGGCGGTTCATCATTGATAGAGGAATCCGGACCTTCGGTTCCGGGTGCGGCGTGGGGCCGTCGAGGGCCGCGCCGATGATGGCGCAGGGGTCGGGGAAGCCGTACGCGGCAGCGAGGGCGGCGTCGAAGGATGCCATGTCAGGACCGGAGAAGGTTTTCGTAGACCCGTACCAGCTGGTCGTTGAGCCGTTCGATATCGTATTCCTGCTCCACCTTGCGGCGAGCGGCTGCCGTGATATCGGGCCAGCGCTCGCTGGATTTCCATATGCTCTGGAGCGCGGCTTCGAGCGCCGGGACATCGTGCTCGGGCACCACGAAGCCGGTTCGCTCGTTCAGCACCAGCTCGGGGATTCCGCTGTGCCGGGTGCTCAGCACCAGGACGCCGAGCGCCATGGCTTCCTTGAGCACGTTGGGGATGCCTTCCTGGTCGCCATCGGGAGCCGTCACGCTGGGCGCGAGCAGCAGATGCGATCGCGCCAGCCGGGCGTGGACCTCCAACTGCGACAGGGCTCCGGTGAATTCTACTGCCGCTCCGATTCCCTGCATGGCCGCCTGCTGCTCCAGCCGATTTCGCAGGGGACCGTCCCCGACGATCGTATACCGGGCCTGGACTCCGGTGCGTACCAGGGCATGGAACGCCGTGAGCCCGTCGCCCAGCCCTTTCTTGGCGACCAGCCGGCCGATGGAAATCACTTGGAAGATCGTCCCCGGAGGCCGGGGCTCGAAGGCGAAGCGCGCGAGGTCGATCCCGGTTCGATGCACCCGGATCCGCTCCTTCGGACAGCCCATCGCCTCGAGCCGCTCGGCAAAGGCGTCGCAGACCGGCTGGAACAGTTCACCGTGCCGAAACAGCGGCCCATAGACTCGCGGATTCCGGCGGCGGACGAAGCGGGTCAGGTCCGCCCCGCGAAAGGCCGTGACCAGCTTCCCGTGGATCGCTCCAACGCGGAGCATCCGCAACGCCTTCAGCCCCTGTTCGCCGAACCCGGCCTGGATGATGTCGTAGCGGCGGACCGGGAGAAACTGCGCGGTCTGGAGCGGCAACCGGCCGGTGGCGGCACGGGTGCCGAAGCGGAGCACATTCATGGAGCGGCGCAGGGCGCGGCGCTCGTCTCCCTTCGCCTCAGTATAGAGTTGCCACGATTGTTTCCATCGAGCCCACGTGGTCGGCGCCAGGTCCGGCCGATACTGCGCATGTTGCAGCAGGGCCAGCTGGTCAATGCTGGGATGATAGGGCGCGACGCTCTTCGGCCGGTCGCCGAAGATATCCACCTCGTGGCCCCGCGCAGTCAGTCCCGTGATCTGGTTCAGCACCGGGGTTTCCGACAGCATGGGAAACACCCCGGGCAGAAAGGCGATCCTCACGCCACCGCCGTCTCGAGCACCTCGACCACCCGGTGCATTTCCTCGAGGCTGTTGTAGAAATGCGGACTGATCCGGATGGCACCTTCCCGGAAGCTGGTGATGATGTTCCGCTGCTTGAGCGCCGCGTGCACCCGGTCGCCCCCGTGCGGCGCCAGGCAGATGATGCCCGAGCGATGCCGGTCGAGCGGCGAGCTGACTCGGACGGAGCGGCGCCGGGCCCATTCCAGCAACGGGGCGTGCAGCGACGCAATGTGCCGCGTGATGGTATCGATGCCGATCTCCAGGATCAGCTCGAGCGAGACCTGCATGCCGGCGAAATCCTGGTACGGCAGCGTGATCATCTCGAAGCGGCGGGCGTCGGCCCGCAACTCCTCGCGATAGTTGGTGAGCTGGGTAAAGTCGTCGGTGCCTTCGTACGCCATCCAGCCGGTGACCGGCGGCTCGAAGCGCTGGATCAGCTCCTTCCTGACGTACATGAAGCCGGAGCCCCAGGGCGAAAGCAGCCACTTCTGGGCCCCGCAGGAGAGAATGTCCACCGGCGTCCGTTTGAGGTCGAGCGGGACCTGGCCGATTCCCTGAATGGCATCGAGCACCAAAAGGGCACCGCTGTCGCGGGTAGCGGCGGAGAGCCGCGCGAGATCCACCTGGTAGCCATTGCTGAACTGGACCAGCGAGATGGCGAGCACCCGGACCCGGGGGTCGTTCAGCCGCTGCAGCAGTCGCGCCTCGTCGGGCCAGCCCTCCGCCGTCACCGGCACCTGCTCCAGGGTGACGCCACGCTCTTTCAGGCCGAGCCAGGGATAGACGTTGGCGGGGAATTCCCGGTCGCTCGTGAGGACGATGTCCCCAGACTTGAAGTCGATCATCCGGGCGGCGACCGCCAGCCCGAACGTGGTATTGGTGGCAAGCGCGATCTCGGCCGGGTCGGCATTGATCAGGCTCGCGGCCAGCGCCCGGCAGCGGTCCAGCAAGGCGAACATCCACGAGTCGGGAAGCGCGTTGGGAGTGGTGCGCTTCCGGTTCACATCCTCCAGCGCCAGCCGGGTGCGCTCCGGCAGCGGGCCGGTGCTGGCGTTGTTCAGATAAATCAGCGAGTCGGACCAGGGAAATTCGGTCCTTCGAATGTCAGCGAGGTCAGCGGCCATTACGGGCGCTCGCTGAGCCGGGGATCCAGTGCTTCACGAAGTCCGTCTCCCAGGAGATTGAATCCCAGCACCGCCAATCCAATGGCCAGGCCGGGAGCGAAGGATACCCAGGGCGCTACCCGCAGGAGGTCGCGGCCTTCCGCCACCATCGCGCCCCAGCTGGGCGTGGGCGGCTGGGCGCCGAGCCCGATGAACGAAAGTGCTGCCTCCGCCATCACGGCGCCCGCCATCCCCAGGGTGGCCGCGACGATGATCGGGGCGCGCACGTTGGGCAGCAGATGGCACCAGAGCACCCGGCGGTCCGGTGCGCCGAGGGCCCGCGAAGCGGTGACGAACTCGGCGTTCCGGAGCACCAGCACCTGGCTGCGGACCAGGCGGGCCATGCCGGCCCAGCCGACCGCGCCGATGATCATGAAGACCACCAGCAGCGAGGGCCGGACGGCGGCCGCCACTGCGATCAGCAACAGGAGAGTCGGGAATGCCAGAGTCACGTCGGCCAGCCGCATGATGATGGAATCCACCCAGCGGCCGTAATAGCCCGACAGGAGCCCCAGCGTCACGCCCACCAGGACCGCCACGCTCTGGGACACCAGGCCCACGGCGAGGGAGATCCGTGCACCATATAGCACCCGGCTCAGGACGTCCCTGCCCTGGCTGTCGGTCCCCAGCAGGTACTTGGTGCCGGGGGGCGTGAGATATGCATCTTTCAGGTTACCGACCAGCGGATCGTGGGGGGCCAGGAGTGGGGCAAGCAGGGCCGCCACCACCACCAGCACCACCAGCAGCAGCCCGAGCTGAAAAAGCCGGTCGCGGCGCAGTATAGTTTTCAGCATCACCCTTCACCACGCGGCGCATGATCAGCAGCCCCTTTACCCTGGTGCTTTCCGGCGGCGGCATGAAAGGCATGGCGCACATCGGGGTCTTGCGGGCCCTGCATGAGCGTGGCCTGATGCCGTCCTTGGTCATCGGGACCAGCATGGGGTCGCTGGTGGGCGCGGTCTGGGCCAATGGGATGCCGGTCGGCCAGATGATTGAACGGGCCCGGACTATCCACCGGCGGGACATCTTCCGGATCGCGCACACCGACATGGCGCTGCGCCGGATGCGGGCCGACGCCGTGTACCGGAAGGAGCCGCTGGACCAGCTGCTCCACAGCCTGATCGGCGACGTCACCTTCGACCAGCTGCAGCACGCGCTCCTGGTCAACACGGTGGATATCAATACGGGGACCCAGGTGCTCTGGGGCCGGCCCGGACTTCGCAAAGTCCGGGTGGCGGACGCGGTCTTTGCCTCCTGCGCGCTGCCCGGCATCCTGCCCAATCGCGCGGTGGCCGGGCGCTACTGCGTGGACGGCGCGGTGGTAGACACCCTGCCGGTCATCGCCGCGGCAACCGCGGCCCGGCAGACCATCCTCGCGGTGGACGTCGGCGGTTCCCGAACCGTGCGGGCCGGGATCGAAGCCGCCGGGTTTGCCGCCACCTACACCCGCGCGCTCGAGATCGTGATGCAGTCGCTCACCTCGAGGAGCCTCACCACCTGGAACGAACCTCCCCTGGTCCTGGTGCGGCCGCGGGTGGATCACATCCCGATGTTCGCCTTCGACCGGACCGACGAGCTGCTGGACGAAGGCTACCGCGCGGCGATCACCGTGCTGGACAAGCTGAACACCAATGGCACCCTGACCAGCGGGGTCTATCCCCGGACCGAGAACCGGATCGCCATCGACCCGCTGCGCTGCATCGGCTGCGGGGTGTGCGCGTCCATGGCGCCGAAGGTGTTCCAGATGACGTCGGGGGGGAAGGCCCAGGTGATTGCCGAGCGGCAAGTCTGGTCTCCGGTGGACGGGGGCTACCTGTCGCACTGCCCGACGGGAGCCATCACCGCGAACCCGCTCGAGCCGGAGCCCGGGAAAACTGGTCCGCGATCATAATCATCTCGCGGGTCACCCGGTCCCAGTTGAAATAGGTCTCCACCGCCTTGCGTCCGCCGGCTCCCAGCTTCCGGGCCAGCGCCGAGTCGTTCAGGACCCGCTCCACCGTCCCCGCGATCGCCTTCACGTCGGTCGGATCCACCAGGAGCCCGGTTTCGCCGTCCCGCACCGCGTCCGGGATCCCTCCGCTCTTCCCCGCGACCACCGGAAGCCCGCAGGCCGATGCCTCCACCAGCGAGATCCCGAATCCTTCCACGTTCGATTCCGCCTGGCGCGACACGCCGAGGTAGACGTCGGCCAGGTTGTAGAGGGCAGGGAGATCGTCGTCAGGAACGTTGGTGAGGAAGCGGACCCGGTCGGTCAGCTTGAGCTGCTCCGCCAGCTCCACCAGCTGATTCTGAATTTTTCCGGCCCCGACCACGGCGTAGTTCAGGTCCTTGTGTTTCCCAGCCAGCTCGGCGAGCACCCGGAGCCCGGTATCGATGCCCTTGTGGGTGGTAAGCCGGGCCACCGTCAGCATCCAGCGCCCGGAGGTGAGGCCGTAGCGGGTCCGCGCGGCGCGGGTATCCACCCCGGAGCGGAAGTGCTGCGGGTCGGTGCCCAGCGGCACCACCTTCACCAGATCGGGCGCCAGGGGCACGCCGATTTCCTGGCAGACGGTGAGACAGAGGTCGCGGGTGTAGCGGCTGTTGGCGACGATGACCGAGGCCGGCTGGATCAGGGTCCGGGCGACTTTGCGCTTGAGGGCCGACTGGTGGGCCTGGTGCTGGAGCAGGAGCAGGTCGGTCCCGTGCACAATGATGCCGTAAGGGACCCCCGTCCGCTCCCGGGCCCAGTTGGCGGGATACGCGGCCGGCTTGATGTTCCCGCACCAGATGAATCCCGGCTGGAGGCTCCGGCAGAGCGAGGAGACGCGGCGGGACCAGAGCAGCAGCCCCTGGATGGTGCGAAGCCGCCGGGCCTGGACCGAGACCCGGTCCACTCGGCTCTGCAGCTCGTTGTCCACGTCATCGCTGCCTTCGTGCTGGCCGGTAGAGACCACCAGCGAGTCGGGCGGATAGTGCCGGGCCAGCTCCCCCATCCACCGGGAGAGGCCACCCCCGATGGGCGGAAAGTCGTAAGCCAGCAGCAGATGAGGGAACATGAGGGGCGCCTGACGGTAATCTGAGACCGGGAACCTAACGATTCAGGATTTCCCGGTACAGCGAGAGGGTCCCCGCGATGGTGCGATCGAGCGAGAAGGTCTCCCGGGCGGTGCGGCGCGCCGCCTGCCCCAGGCGATCCGCAAACCCGGGGTCACTCAAGACCCGGTCGATCGCCTGGGACCACGCGGCGGGATCGAGCGGAGGGACCAGGACGCCGTTCGATTCGGAGGTCACCACGTCCAGATTCCCGGCCACCGCGGAGGCGATGACCGGCTTGCCCAGCGCCATGGCCTCCAGCAGCGACTGGGACAGTCCTTCCATCCGGGTGGGCAGCAGGGCGAGATCCAGCAGGTGATAGAGCGGAACGATGTCGGGACTGAAGGGGACAAACACGACCGCGTGACGCTCGGGGACCCGGCTCGCCAGCCGCTCCAGCTCTTCGGTCGGCTCGGTGCCGGCCAGCACCAGGCGAATCGGCATCGCGACACGGGCGAGCGCCTGCAGCACTACCGCCTGGTCCTTGGGCCGGGAAACGATGCCGACCACCCGGCGATTGGCGTCCCACTCGATGCGCTGTTTCCAGCTCTCCAGGTCGGACTCGGTCACCGGGCGATCGATCCGGGTGGTCACTATTCCATTGTGGATCACCCGGAGCTTGGATCGTGGCGTCCCTTTTTTCACCAGGGCCTCACCCACCGCTTCGCTCACCGCGACGACCCGGGTCGCGACCCGGCTGGCCAGCCAGTTCTCGAGCCAGAAGGTGAGCGGCATCTGCCGGCGGGTGAAGACCGCGGGGATCCGGAGCCGGCGGGTCAGGCCCAGCCAGGTCAACGCGGCCCGGTCGCGGGAGCTCTGCGAGTTCACCAGCTCCACGCCGGTTCCGGCGATCAGCTCCTCCAGCGCCGCCGCGTTCGCCCGGCGGCGGTGAGCAAGCAGAGGAACCGGTTCCACGTCTACCAGATTGGTGGATGCAGCGGCGAGCTCGACTTCGGAGTGCGGGGGACAGACGAAGACAACGTCGACGCCGGCTTTCGCGAGGCCGAGGCTCAGGTGCAGCGTCGAGGTCACCGACCCCGACCCGCCGCCCTGGTGCAGCACCTGCATGACCCGCATCAGGCCACCGGCTCCACGACTTCCACCAGCAACCGCTCGTATTCCTCTACCATGTGCTCGACCGAGAACAACGTGAGGATCCGGTCCCGCGCCGCGGCGCCCAGCTGGCGCCGGACCTCCGGGTCCGCGAGCAGCTGGTCCAGCTGCGCCGTGAATCCGGCCTCGTCCTCGGGAGGAACCAGTACGCCGGCCCCGTTCACCACTTCCCGCACCCCGCCGCCGTCGCTTACCACCACCGCCCGGCCGCACGACATCGCTTCGGCCACGCTCAGGCCGAAGGTTTCCACCGGGCACGTGTGCACGCAGATATCCGCTGCGGCAAAGGCGGCCCTGAGCTCGGCCGGGGGTAGCAGTCCCAGGAACCGGACGTCGAGCCGGGAATCTGCCGCGAGGCTCCGCAGCTCGGGCTCCAGTCGTCCTTCGCCACAGACCGCGAGGGTGACCGGCCGCTTCAGACCGGCCACGATCCGGAACATCTCCGGGTAGCGTTTCTCCGGCATCAGCGCGCCCACCGCGAGCAGCAGGGGACCATTCCCCAGGTCGTGCCTGGTGCGGAAGGCGCTGCCCGCCTCGGCATCAGGATAGAAGACAGTGGTGTCCACGCCGCCGGTGATCACCCGCCAGGGCCGTCGGCGCATGAACGGGGCGTGCGCCAGCACCTGCTCCGCGCCGGTGCGGGTGCGAAACACGGTGCATGCGACGCGTTGATGCGCCAGTCGGGTGACCAGGTCGGACGGAGGGCGGAGCCGGCTCACGTTATAGCGATACACCAGCTGGGTGCCTTCAGCAGTCGCGGCCCAGGCGCCGAGCCGGAGATCGCGGGGCCGGTCGGCCACCAGCAGGTCGGTCTTGAACTCGCGGATGGCGCGCCGCAGGGCACGCACTTCCCGCCAGCCGGTATTGCGGGTGGGGAGCGGCAGCGCCGGGATGCCGCGCTGGAGGGCGATGTCGGCGATGGCGGCTTCGCCGGTGAGCAGCTGGGCCTCGTGGCCCCGGGCGATCAGTCCGGCCGCGATGTTGGCCAGGCTGACACAGGAGCCGCGCCAGGAGCGAGCCGAGGTGAGCAGCGAAATCCGGAAGCGGCCCGGCGCGGGAGTCTGCCGCGGCTCATCCATGACCGTCGTTGAGCAGGGAACGCTCCAACGCCCAGAGATGGGCGTACTTGAGAAAGGTTCCGTAGGCACCCAGCAGCGAGGTGGCGAGCCCGAAGCGTCCGTCCATGACATTGCCCTGGAGCAGATACGCCCGGAGGAATCGTCCCACCGGCCGGCCGCCGAGGTCCCACCAACCGGCCCGGCGGCCCTGGTCGAACAAGTCGAGGGCGCCCCACCGCGCGTAGCGCTCCATTTTTTCCAGCTGGTGGGAGAGATCCCGGTACGGGGTGTGGAGCAGCACCTCGGTGAGCTCGCCGGGATGATCCACCTTTTCCAGGTTCTCGTGTACCCGGCGCTCCACGAAGCGCTGGTCCCGGGTGAAAAGCCGGGTCACCCAGTCCCGTCCCCAGTGTCCCCGGCGCAGCTCCCGGCCCAGGTAGAAATTGCGGCGGCGGACCCGGTAGGCGCGATGCGCCGGGTTCGCGACCACGGCTGCCAGCTCGACGCGCAGCGCATCGGGAATCCGCTCGTCGGCATCGAGCGCGAACACCCATTGGTTCCGCGCCGCCTGGATCGCCGCGTTGCGCTGCGCCGCGATGGTGGGGACGGTGGTTTCCAGCACCTGGGCGCCGGCCCGGCCGGCCAGCTCCACCGTGGCATCGGTCGAGCCGCCGTCGGCCACGACGACCTGGTCGGCCCATGCCAGGCTCCGCACCAGTTCATCGACCTGGGCCGATTCGTTGCGGACCGGAATGACGACCGTGAGGGGAACGCCGCTCATGCGCTGGTAGCGGTGGGCGAAGGTGACGGAGCATGCAGCAGCAGCGACGCGAGCGCGGCCGCGTGCAGCAGGCAGAACACGAACATGTGCACCAGGTGGCGGCCGAACCCGGTCCGGATCACGAACAGGGTGGCCCGCTCCGGGTTGCCGGTGATCACCGCCAGGACGTAGAGCCCGACGATCGCGAGCCAGCCCAGCACCCCGATCCAGCCCCACATCCGGGCTTCCGGCGGAAGCCGGAGCCGGGCGCGCCACGCCCAGATCGCCACGATGATCCAGACCCACACGAACGCATTATAGCCGTAGTGACCCAGCACCTGCCCCTGCATCCCGTACGCCATGGTGACGAAGGTCTTCGGAGTCACGGTCATGGTGTCGGTGGGCAGCACCCGGGGTCCCATCGCCTGGTGTTTGTGAAACTCCTTGCTGGTCACGTACCCGTGGAGCGGTGAGGCGAGGGTGGACTTGGGCTTTCCCGCCGCGGCCGCTTCGGCCGTGTACTGATCCGGTGCGTAGAGCTGGTGAGGACGGACCAGCCAGAGCAGGACGCCGAGACCGGCGCCGGCCAGGCCGGCGTACAGCCGCGGACTCAGCCGGCGGACGCTGAACCAGGCGAGCACCCCGGTGGCGACGCACAGCATCACGGCGCCGTCCCGCTTGATCAGGCTGGCCGCAGCGCCGGCGACCAGGCCGGACAGGATCGCCGCCCAGGTCCCGGACAGGAGGTCCCGATCGGCCGCGATCGCCACGGCGGCGGTGATGGCGATCATCAGCGGCACATCGCTGTAACTGCTCACCGCTCCCTGATACACCCGCACCGTCATGAAGAACCAGAGCACGCCCCAGGACGCGAGGCCCGGCGCCGCACGGCGCAGGAGATGGTAGACCACGATGCCGCACGCGCCCACCATCAGGAAGGGCAGCAGGCGGCCCTCGAAGGTCACGTCGGTGCGGCCCAGCCAGAGCAGGATGGAATAGAGCGGGGGCCGGCTGGCATCGAGACAATCGAAGATGCCGTGGAGACCGCCAGTCGCCTCGAAGGTGATGGCCCGGCAGGCCCAGATGGTCCTGGCGTCGGTCCAATGATAGGGAAAGACGAGGTGCGGTACCTGGAGCAGCCAGAAAATCAGCGCGCCCAGCACGGCCGGATGACGCCATGAGGTGGGTTCCACAGCGACGGCCGGCGTGACCGGATCCTTCGAACGCCGAGCCCATATCCCCACCAGCAGCAGCACGGCGAGCACCAGCCACGACACGCCGTGCTCGAAACTCTTCCCGCACAGCACCCAGACCAGCTGGACCAGGCCGAGAATCCAGGCGAAGGCCAGGAAGCGAATCGCCCAGCCGGCCCAACGGCGCCGGCCCTCGGGCAGCCACCACCAGGCGATGACGCCGAGCATGACCGACAGCAGGACTTCTTCGAGCAGTCCCCGGCTCCAGACCCAGGGACGGAACCCGAAGCGAAGTCCCTCCTGGTACATCACCCAGATGCGATAGAGTCCGTTCCCCGCCTGGAACAGGGTCACCAGCGCCAGGAAGACCAGTGCCGGTCGGCGAACGGCCGTCATCCGGCCTTCCGTGCGACCAGCATCAGCGTGCGGCCCAGCAGCAGGGCGGGCGAGAGCATGTGCGCGGCGATCTCGCGGTTGGCTTCCCGCTGGGCGGGATCCGGTTCCCTTCGCAGCGCCATCCGGGTCTCCAGCCAGAGCTTGGGCCAGGCCCAGAAGTGCACCGCCGCGTGGCGCCGCAGCCGGTCGGTCCCGGCACTCTCCACCAGCAACCCCGCCATCCGGAGCAGATAGCGCAGCTCGTAATAGCTCACCAGGTGGATGTGGTCATGGACCGGCGAATGCCGGGTCTCGTTCACCGGGCGCGGCGCGAGGGGAAAGAACCCGGTCCAGAAGTACTGCCAGCGGGCCGCGAGGCTCAGCACGTTGGGGGTGGTGATGAGCAGCCGGCCGCCCGGCTTGAGCACCCGGGCACACTCGCGGGCGAAGCTGAACTGGTCCTCGAGATGCTCGATGGTTTCGAGGCAGGTGATGCCGTCGAAGACCGAATCACCATAAGGCAGGCCCCGTGACAGGTCGGCCTGGCGGAACGCGATGCCGGAAGCCTGGAAGAGCTCCGCGGAGACATCGCAGGCGTCAACCTGGAATCCGAGCTGCTGGAGCCGCTGGGCAAAGGCGCCGCTTCCCGCGCCGGCCTCGAGGATCCGGCCCCGGGGCCAGGTCGTGACCAGGTCAGCCGCCCGCTCATGGGTACGGGGACAGGCAATGACCCGGAGGTCATCAGACAAGGGTGTAGTTGCGGAACTCGAAGACCCGCGCCCCGGTCAGCTTCTCGATGACATCCGAGACATAGAATCGCAGATGCTCGGCCCGGAAACTCGGCGGTTCCACCCGGCGCTCGGGATCGTGGGCCCGCTCGGCGACCCACTGGGACGCCACCGCCGGATGGGTTCCGCCGAACGGAGTGAGCCCGGGGAACCAGGGCAGCAGGGGACGGCGCGCTTCACTCTCGCGCGACCAGGGGTACAGCGTCTTGTTCACTTCGCGCTTGGCGCGCAGCGCCTGCGCCGGGCGAGCCCAGCCGTAGTGGAACATCTCGGCCTGGGTGAGCCGGGCCCGGATCCGTCGATTGTCGGGACCCACCCGGAAACCCTGGGCGCCCTGGTAGGGATGGATATCGAGCCCGGGATCCAGGCGTACCGCGCGCACCTCGCGGCGGTACCAGCGCCGGTTCACCGCGATGGTGCCCAGGTCGCCATAGAAGTGCAGGTACTTCACCAGCAGCCCCTCGACTCGCCGGTCCGGGTCGTGCATTTGAATCGCGTCGGCCAGGATGCGGGCTCCGTTTTCATGCAGGACTTCATCCGCCTGGATGTAGATCCCCCAGGGGTGGCGGCAGGCCCGCATTGCCCGAAGGGTTTCGTCCCCCAGGACCTTGTTCTTGATGGTCATGTCCCACTCGGTCTCGATGATCCGGATCCGGGGATCATTGATGGAGCGGACCAGGTCGAGCGTGGCATCTTCCGACTTGCCGACGTTCACCACCACCTCGTCGCAGACCGCCAGGATGGACCGGATACTGGGGATCACGGGGAAGTCCAGCTTGATCGCGTTCCTGACGATGGTGAAGCCGGAAATCGGGATGGCGGCCATGGGCGAAACATCGCCGCGCGCATTGCATCAGGCAACTCTGCCGCGATACATTGCGGCCGCAATGCACGTCGCGCTTTACGTTCACGACCGCCTCCCGGTCAAAGGGTATGGAGGAACGCAGCGAGTAGTCGTCTGGCTCGCTCGCGGGCTGGCCGAACTCGGCCACCGGGTCAGCCTGATCGCCGGTGAAGGATCCCGGGTCCCCGAAGCCGCCCTCATCCCGATCACTCTCAAGCATCCCCGCCCTGCCGAGATCGAGCTCGGCCCGCTGCTCCCGCCCGGCATCGACGTCGTCCATTCCTTCACGCCCTGGGTGACGCCACCGCCCGGCATTCCCTACCTGTTCACCCAGGAAGGCAATGCTCGCCCCGGCAAGGCGCTGCCGCCGTACACCATCTTCGTAAGCGCCGACCATGCCGCGCGACACGGCAGCCGCTCGTTCGTATACAACGGGATCGACCCGGCGGAGTACCGCTTCCAGCGGGAGAAGGGAGACTACGATTTTTTCCTGGGACGGCTGCACAAGGAGAAGGGGTATCACCTGGCGATCGAAGGCGCGCTCCGGACCGGCCGCAAGCTGGTGATCGCCGGGGGCTGGCGCCCCAGCTTCCGGCGCCTGGTGCGGTTCCTGGGAGAGGTGGACGGCCAGGACAAGGCCAAGTGGCTGGCCGGAGCGCGCTGCCTCTGGATGCCGGCGCTCTGGGACGAGCCCTTCGGTCTCACCCTGGCCGAAGCGCTGATGAGCGGCACGCCGCTGATCGGTACCCGCCGCGGATCACTGCCGGAGATCGTGTCGCCGGACGTGGGCGGGCTGGGCGACACCCTGGACGAGCTGGTCGCGATCGCCGAGCGCATCGGCGCCGTCGACCCCGCGGCCTGCCGGGCCCGGGCCGAGCGGTGGTTTTCCCACCGGGTGATGGCGGAAGAGTACCTGCGGGTCTATCGGCACTATACCGAGACCGGCCAGCTTCCGCCTGGACGTAAGACGTGAGACGTAAGACGTGGGACGTAAGAAGTGAGAAGTGAGAGGAGACCCTCTCACCTCTTACCTCTCACTTCTCACGCGGTCTACGGTCGTTCGACGATGTCCTTCTTGAGCGGCGTCAATGCCGCCAGCAGCTCGCCTTTCTCCTTCTCCGGCACCCTGAACTTGTCCAGCGTTCCCACCAGCAGCTGGACCGCATGGTCCCAGTCGGCATTGGTGATGCCGAGCCCGGCGTGGGCGGTCCGCATGTCCCGGCCAGTGTAGACGCAGGGCCCGCCGGTCGCCATGCAGAGCTGATCCACGATGTGCTGCCGGATCCGGGCCTTGGAATCGTTGCTGTGGCCCACGAAGAACTTGGTGAACATCGGATCGCCGGCCAGGGCGCCGACGAAGTCATCGGTCACGGCCGCGATGACATTGTAGCCGCCCAGGCGCTGGTACAGGGACGGCTGCTGGGCGTGAACGAGACGGGCGGGCGCGAGCAGGACCAGGCTGGCCCCGAGCGCCACGATGGAGAAGGGACGCATATTTTCCTCCGGTTGGGATGGGGTGACGCCTGCTCTACGGCGCGGATTGGGGATTGGATTGGTATCGGACGGAGGGGACGGAAGCGACGGAGGGGACGGAGCGGACGGAGGGGACGGAGGGGAAGGTGGCGTCTGTTCCGTCTGTTCCGTCTCTTCCGCCTGTTCCGTCTCTTCCGTCTGTTCCGCCTGTTCCGTCCGGTCCGTCCGGTCCGTCCGGTCCGTCCGCTACCGTCTGTTCACTGCCTCAAGCAATGACTGGGCCCGGTGCATATAGGTGTGCCGCCGCATCGCGGTCTGCCGGGCGGCCGCGGCCAACCGGTCCCGCTGGTGGGAATCGTTCAGCAGCTGCCGGACCCTCGCCTTCAGCTCTTCGATGCCATTCCAGCTCAGGATTTCCTCGCCTGGCGTGAAATATTCCGCCAGCTCGCGACGCGGGTCCACCAACTGGGGAACCCCGATCGCCGCCACTTCGAAGACCCGGCGGTGGCAGGCGCCATCGGGCAAGGCGCCCTGGGCTTCCCGGTGGAGGTTGATGGCCACCGTCGCGCCGGCATACGCCCGGACGAAGTTTTCCGCTGAAATGAGCTCGCCGCGGCAGTATTCCTTCAGCGGAGTCTTCTTCCACCCCGGTCCCCAGAGCGCCAGCCCGAACTCCACCAGCTGCTCCAGGACGCCGAGCCGGAACGGCGAGGCGGTCCCCGCAAAGACGACGTTGGCCCGGAAGGGATCCTTGACCCTGAGCGGGCGGTGCACCGAGGGGTCACACCCGGCCGGCAGGGTGTGCACGGTGGACCCGGTTTTTTCGCTCCAGTACTTCGCCAGGCCGCTGCCCGCCACGAAGACCAGGTCGGAAACCTTGAGCGCCTGGGGGATGGAGCTGCCGTCGTAATCGGGCATCGGGAACCAGTGGACCCAGCGCCCGGCGCCGCCTTCCCGCCGGAGCGGTTCCACGGCGCCTTCGCGCAGCACTTCGCCGTCGGTCAGCAGCACCATTTCCGGGCGCGCGTGGTCGAGGGCCTGCTCCAGCCGGCTGTTCAGGTCCTTGCGGGAGAGCCGGCCCAGCCACCCGGTCTTTTCCAAGTTGAGCGTGGTGACGGTGGCGCCCAGCCGCTCCAGTGCCCGCTGGATCAACCCGGCGTGGGCGTTCCGGGATTCATCGAACCGGGCAACGAGAAGGATTCGGTTCAAGATTCGATTGCGGTGTTAGAGAGATCCTTCGGAGGCTGACGCCCCCTGAGGATGGTCGCGAAACTGGAGGTCGTACAGCCGGCGGTAGAGTCCGTTGCGGCGAAAGAGCTCCTCGTGGGTCCCGCTTTCCACGATCCGCCCTTCGTTCAGCACCAGGATCCGGTCGGCATGACGTACCGTCGCCAGCCGGTGGGCGATCACCAGCACGGTGCGGTCCAGCATCAGCCGGTCGATCGCTTCCTGGACCAGGCGCTCCGACTCGGCATCGAGCGCGCTGGTCGCTTCGTCCAGGATCAGGATGGGGGAGTCGCGCAGCAACGCGCGGGCGATGGCGATCCGCTGCCGCTGCCCGCCGGAGAGCCGGGTGCCCCGCTCCCCGAGCATGGTATCGTAGCCCAGCGGAAGCTGGCCGATGAACTCCGCCGCGTTCGCCGCCCGGGCCGCGCGCTCGATCCGGGCCCGGTCGGCGCCCGGGGTGCCGTAGGCGATGTTGGCGGCGACGGTGTCGTTGAGCAGCAGCGTATCCTGGCCCACCACGGCGAGCAGGGCGCGGATCGAATGCCGCTTGAGACTGGTGAGCGGCTCGCCATCCATGAGGATACGCCCCGCGATGGGATCGTGAAAGCGGGGAATCAGGTCCACCAGGGTCGTCTTCCCGGCCCCGGAAGGCCCCACGATCGCCAGCACCTCGCCCTTGCCGACCCGGAACGACACGTCGCGCAGCACCGGGTCGCCGGTGCCATAGCGGAAGGAGACGTCTTCGAAGACGATGTCACGGGTGAAGCTGGCGGCATGCTCGCTCGGCAGGTCGACGTCCCTGGCGGGCAGGTCCAGCAGGTGGAAGACCCGCTCCGCGCTGGCCAGGGCCACCGCGAGCACCGCCGGGAACTGGCTCAGCGACTTGATGGGCGACATCATCTTGAGCGACGCCACCAGGAAGGCGATCAGCGCCTCGGGACGCAGCGGCTCGCCGCCGGTGCCGAAGAGCGTGGTGGTGCCGGCCCAGATCAGCACGATGACCAGGACTCCGCCGAAGATTTCGCTCACCGGGCTGGTCAGCGAGGAGTAGCGCTGGGTCCGGATGACCTTCTTGCGGTAGCGGTCGGACTGGTCCTGGAAGCGGCGGGTCTCCTCCGCCTCCGCGCCGTAGGCCCGGATCAGCTTGATGGCCCCCAGCCGCTCCGCCACCGTCGCGGTGATCTCGCCCCGCTCCTCGGCCCGGGCCCGGGAGTGGCGCCGGAGCCGGCGGAGCAGCTGCTGGATCCCGATCACCAGCAGGGGCGCCGCCGCCAGGGTGAGCAGGGTCAGCTTCCAGCTGGTGAGCCAGAGGATGACCAGCGTCACCACGATCACCATGAAGTTCTGGAAGAACGCGGCCAGCGCGGCGGTGACCGCCGTCTTGGTCTGGTCCACGTCGCTGATCATGCCACTGATCAGCTGTCCGGCCCTGGTGCGCTGGAAGAAATCCAGGTCCAGCGTGAGCAGGTGGCCGAACAGCTGGCGGCGAAGATCGCGCACCAGGCCTTCCTGCATCGCGACGTTGAGCTGGCTCGAGGCATAGCTCATCGCGTTCTTGAACAGGAGTCCGATCAGCAGCACGATCACGATGCGCGCCGTCGCCACGGCGGGGCTGGTCCCGGCGATGAACGGGTGGAGCAGCCACTCGCTCACCGCTTCCAGCCGGGTAGAGGCGCCCAGGGCGCCGGCGGTGCCGAACAGCTGTTTCAGCAGGGGGATCAGCACGACGATGGTGAACCCGTCGAGCACCGACGAGAGGAACGTGGTCAGCATGCCGAGGAAGAAGAGTCCCCGGTAGGGCCCGATATAGGAGAGCAGCCGGAGCTCGGTACGGTACTTCACCGGGTTCTCCGCGGGCTCAGCAGCGCGATGGGCAGCACCACTTCTTCCGGGGTCACTCCCCCGTGGAGAAAGGCGCCGCGGTAGCGGGCCTGGTACTCCCGGAGCTTGGTGGGATAGACGAAGAACCGGTCCCCGGTCGCCAGCAGGAGGCGCACGTTGTTACCCCGGGGCGGCAGCCCGTAGCTGGGCAGGTCGTCCACCGCGAGGGAGGCGTCGCGCTCCTGAGTCCGGAGGTCCTCCCCGAATTTGTAGCGCAGGTTGGCGGTCGCGTCCCGCTTGGCGAAAATGGTGGCCGGGGTGTGGCAATGGATGGAGCCGTGATCGGTGGTGAGCAGCACCGGCACGTTGCGCCGGTCGGCCTCGCGCAGCGCATCCCAGAGCGGCGAGCGTTCGAACCAGGTGCGGGTGAGGCTCCGGAGCGCCGGGGTATCGCGCGCCACCTCGTAGAGCGTGGAGTTCTCGGTCCGGCCGTGGGTCAGCTGGTCGATGAAGTTGAAGACCAGCGCGGTGACCCCTTCCTGGGCCAGGTGGGCCGGCAGCCGCTTGAGCAGGTTCTCGCCGTCGGCCGCGGTGAACACCTTTTCGTAACGCACCGGCACCTTGCGGCCGGTCAGCTCCTCCATCTGCTCCGCCAGCAGCTCCGCTTCGTGCGCGTTCAAGCTGTTCTCGTCCTGGTCCTTCCACCGGTGAGGATGCCGCTGGGCCAGCTCCAGCGGGAACAGTCCGCTGAAGATCGCGTTCCGGGCAAACGGCGTGGCGGTCGGGAGAATCGAGAAGTAGTGCGCGGTTTCGATGTCGAACCGGGTCCCGATGATGGGGCGCAGGACTTCCCACTGGTCCAGCCGCAGGCAGTCCACCACCACCAGCATGACCTTGCCATGCTCCTTGAGCACCGGCTGGAGAAACTCGGCACCGATGTCCACCGAAAGCGGCGGGCGGTCGCTGTTCCCCTCGTGCAGCCAGCGGGCATAGTGCCGCTCGATGAACCGGGCGAAGTCCTGGCGCAGGCTGGCCTGGAGGTCGCGCAACGCGACCTGCAGCCCGGGCTCATCCACCCGGCCCAGCCGGACTTCCCACTCGGCCAGCTCGACGACCAGCTCGACCCACTCCCGCCAGGAGAGCTGGCCGCCCCGGCGTCCCTCCAGCTCCCGGAAGCGGGTGGCGAAATCCCGGGAGAGCCGCTGCTGGCGGATCCGGTCGCCCTCCAGCAGCCGGGTGACCACGGACAGGATCTGCCGCGGGTTGACCGGTTTCACCAGGTAATCCGAGATCTCGGCGCCGATCGCGTCCTTCAGGGTGTCCGGCTCTTCGCTCTTGGTGACCATGACGACCGGCATGGTCCGGTCGATCGAGCGGATGGCCTGGAACAGCTCGAGACCGCGGCGGCCCGGCATGTGCTCGTCCAGCAGCACCACCCCGTAGGGCTGCCGCTGCAGCAGCACCAGGGCGTCGTCGCCGTGCGCGGTGCGCTCCACCGCGAAGCCGTGCTCCTCCAGGAAAAGGATATGCGAGGTGAGACTCTCCACCTCGTCATCCACCCAGAGAATGCTCTTGGGTCTTGGCATTGTTTGGAAGATAGACGGTTAGATGGAACGGACGGAATGGACGGAATGGACGGAATGGACGGAACGGACGGAACGGACGGAATGGACGGAACGGACGGAACGGACGGAATGGACGGAACGGACGGAATGGACGGAACGGACGGAATGGACGGAAACAAGCCGTCCGACTCCTCCGACTCCTCCGACTATTCCGTCTCTTCCGTCTCTTCCGTCTCTTCCGTCTCTTCCGTCCATCCGTATTCAAGTTGTACATTCTGCTCCCCATGCCGGATCCCCTGCGCATCCTCGCCATTCGCTTCAGCTCGATCGGCGATATCCTGCTCACCACTCCGCTGCTCCGCGCGCTGCGGAACCGGTACGGCGATGCGCACCTGGCGTTCCTCACCAAGGAACCCTTCGCCCCGCTGCTCTCCGCCAATCCGCGGCTGAACCAGGTGATCACGTTGCAGGCCGGCGAGTCGCTGCCCGCGCTGGCCGGGCGGCTGCGCCGGGAGCGCTTCACCCACGTGCTCAACCTGCACGGCAGTCTTCGCACCCGGGGACTCCGTTTCCTGGTCCCGGCCCGGTGGAGCGGCTACCGCAATCACCGGCTGGCCCGGGAAATCCTGATCCGCACCAAGCGGAATCTCTATCCCCGCGATCTTCCCGTGCCGGAACGGTACTTCGACGCGGCCCGCGCCCTCGACGTGCGGCCGGACGGGGAGCCGCCGGAGTTTTTCCTGGAGGAGTCCTCGCGGCAGCAGGCTGACAACTGGATAGGAGGGCGGTTCACCGGAACCTCGCCGCTCATCGCGGTCGCGCCGGGAGCGGCTCACCGGACCAAGCAGTGGCCGGTGGAATACTGGGAGGACCTGGTGCAGCGGCTCACGGCGCGGGGATTCAACGTGGTAGTGGTGGGCGGTCCGGACGACCGGGTGCTGGGCGACTCGGTGGCGAGGCGCGGCGGCGGCGCGGCCGCCAACGCGGCGGGCTCCTTCGGCCTCCAGGGCACCGGGGCGCTGCTGGCCCGGAGCCACCTGCTGCTTTCCGGCGATACCGGGGTCATGCACATGGCGACCGGCGTGAACACCCCGGTGATCGCGCTGTTCGGGCCCACGGTTCGCGCCTTCGGCTTCTTTCCTTATAGTCGGAAGGCGGTGGTGCTGGAGCGGGACCTGGACTGCCGGCCCTGCACCGCATGGGGCACCGAACGCTGTCCCCTGGGCCATCACCGCTGCCTGCGGGACATCCCGGCGGCCGAAGTGGAAGAAGTCGTGATGCGGGTGGTGGCATGAGCGGATGGGACCCGGCCTGCGCCGAGCTGGTGCGGCTGCTGGCCGAAACGGCTCGGGGGCCCCGGCGGGAGGGATTGTATGCGCTCTGGCTGACGGTGCGGGTCACCCAGGACCTGCAGGAAGTGCCACCGCCTCCCGACCGCACCCACAAACGGCGGGTGGCGGCCCTGGAGCACCGGCTGGCCACGCTGACCCTGCCTCCACCACTGCGGCGGGCCCTTAACGCGGCCCTGCTCCAGCTCAAGACACCCCGACCGGAGACCGCGGCAGATGTGCTGAACCTGCTGGCGGCCCCGGTCCGCGACGCGGTCGGCGGCGATGCGGGTGAGGTGATCGCGACCGCCGGCCGGGCGGCGCGGCCGCGGTCCTGAGCATGTTCGAACGCTATCGCCGGGCGCCGCTGTACCTGCTGCCGCTTCCACCCCTCGTGCTGCTGGCCGTCGCCCACCTGGGCGATGTCACCTACCGGCTACCGTGGCTGGCCGCCATCAATCGGGTCACCCGCGACATCGTATCACCCCCGTTCGTGGTCGCACTGATCGCGCTGGGCGTGGTGCTCGCTATCGTGCTGGTGGGCAGGCTGGAGCTCGACGACATCGGGCTGGACCGGGACGACGCGGCTCGCGGCATCGGACTTACGCTCATGACCTGGTTCGGGGCCCAGGTGCTGGCGGTGCTGCCCCGCGTGGTCTCCGAGGACCCGATCGCGATTCACGGCTCCTGGCTTCGCGGAGAGGGCCTCCACAATGCCGGCACCGTCCTCCTGATGCTGGGTCTCGCGGCCCTGATCGATGTGGCGCTGGTGGGATTCCTGCTGGTGCAGCTCTATCTCCGCTGGCACCAGGACGGGAAGCGATCGGTCCAGGGCCTCCGCGCGGCCCTCCTGGTCACCGTCCTGCTGGCCGACCTGACCATGCTCATCCTTGCGGGCCTGCACAGCTCCGACCGGGTCCTGCTCGTCATCCTGGCCGCGTCCACCGTGATCGCCGTGCTGCTCTGCTGGATTTACATACGGACCGGGAACCTGTTCTTCACCATCGGGGTGCACACCCTCCTCCTGGCGCCGACGCCGCTCGTGGCCGGCATTCGCGGAGAACCCCAGTGGTTTCATTCGCTGACCATCGGGATCGTGGCGATCCTGTGGACCCTGTTGTGGCCGGCGGGTAAGCGGTGACCGGATCGCTATCTTAGAGTATGCCTCCGCGCCGCCGGCCTCCTTCGCCCTCCTCCGCGGAATCCCTGGTCACCCGGCTGGACGCGACGGGTACTGGAGCCTCCGATACCGTCGCCACCGGTTTCCCCTCCGTGGACCGGATACTGGGCGGCGGGTTCCGCCGCCGCGACCTGGTGGTCCTGGCCGGCGACGTGGGCAGCGGTAAGTCGTCGCTCGCCCTGGGCATCGCGATCCGCGCGGCACTGGCTGGAACCGCCACGGTGTTCTATTCCGGGGAGATGAACGAGGAGCGGCTGATGGAGCGGGCCCTGGCGCTGGAAGGCCGGGCCACGGTGGACGAGCTTCGGGCCGGCAAACTCAAGGATCCCACCCGGGCTTCGGTGGGCGCCGCTGCCTTACGGCTCCGGAACCTTCCGCTGGTCGTGCGCGACCTGCACGCCTACCGGCTGGACGACGTATCCGCCTCGCTGGAGATGATCCCCCGCCCGTCGCTGGTCGTCATCGATCCGCTGCAGCTGCTGGAGCCCGAAGGCGGGGGGCCGAACGCGGAGGAAACACTGGCGGGCGCGGCGCGGGCGCTCAAGGCCGTCGCGCTGGACCGCAATACGGCGGTGCTGGCGGTGGCCCAGGTGGCGGGCAGTCCCCGGCTCCGCGAGGATCCCCGTCCCACGTTGGACGACCTGGGGGGGATCGGCGCCGTGAAACAGCACGCCGACCTGGTGCTGGCGCTCTATCGCGAAGAGATGTACCGGCCCGGCGGCGGGATGGAAGGCGCCACCGAGCTGATCATCGCCAAGAACCGCAACGGCCCCACCGGCTTCGTGGACCTGTACTTCTACCAGCGCTGGCTCAGGTTCGAGGACATGCTGGACCCCGACAGGTGACATGTGACAAGTGACAAGTGACAGGTGATTCCAAGCGGAGTGACTTGTCACTTGTCACTTGTCACTTGTCGCTTGTCACTTGTCAGGGCTGTCCCAGCACCTTCACCGGCACATTGCTCGTCACGAAGCTCCCGTCACCCAGCTGGCCGTAGGTATTGTCACCCCAGCAGTAGAGCAGCGGCGAGGAAGTGACGCCGCAGCTGAACAGTGTGCCGCTGCTGACGTCGGTAAACACCTGCCCACCCTGCACCGCCGCGGGGAGATTGCGGTTAGTCGTGGTCCCGTCTCCCAGCTGCCCCCGGGTGTTCTCACCCCAGCAGTAGGCCGCACCACCACTCGCGATGGCGCAGGTGTGCGCGCTCCGCGCCTTCAGCACCTGGAAGGTCAGGCCGCCCTGGACCAGGGTCGGCGCCAGCCGGTCGGTCAGCGTGCCGTCGCCCACCTCCCCCACCTGGTTGTCTCCCCAGCAATACGCGGAACCATCCGAGGCCAGGGCGCAGGTATGACCGCCGCCCGTGGTAATCTGGGTGAAGCTCAGGCCACCGCTCACCGGCACCGGACTGGTCCGGTCAGTCCGGGTTCCATCGCCCAGCTCGCCATTGGCATTGGAGCCCCAGCAGTAGGCGCTTCCCGCCGCAGTCAGGCCGCAGGTGTGCGCGCCCCGCGCGCTCAGCTGCACGAACACCAGGTTGCCGCTCACCGCGGTCGGCACCAGGCGGTTCTGGGTGTTGCCGATGCCCAGCTCGCCGGTGCTGTTATCGCCCCAGCAGTACGCCTTCCCGGCGGCGGTGAGGCCGCAGGCGTGGGTGAAACCGCCCGTCAGGGCCACGAACGACAGGCCACCCGACACCGGCAGGGGTGCCGCGCTGTTGGACGTATTACCCTGCCCCAGCTGTCCCAGCGAATTGTCGCCCCAGCAGTAAGCCGTGCCGGCCGCGTTCAGAGCGCAGGTATGCCGCCCGCCGGGGAAGAGCGCCGTGAAGTTCACGCCCCCGGTCACCAGGATGGGAACCGCGCTGCCGGTGGAATACACCCCGGTACCCAGCTCGCCTTCGATGTTATTACCCCAGCAGTACGCCGCGCCGCCCGAGGTGAGCGAGCAGGTGTGGCGGAAGCCGCCGTCGAGCGCCGGGAAGGCCAGGTTGACCACCACGTTCACGGTGGCAGTGCCGTTGACGCCTTCCGAGGTGCCGGTGACCGTGGTGCTGCCGGCGACCAGGCCGGTGAGCAGTCCGTTCGCGTCGATGGTCGCGACCGACTGGTCGGCGGTGGACCAGAGGACGATCCGGCCCTGCAGCGTATCACCCGCGGCATCCAGGGTGACGGCGCTCATCTGGAGCTGGAGACCGGCGCCCACCGACTGGGTCGCCGGAGACACGATCACCGTCGCGACCGATTCGATCTCCACCACGATGGAAATCGTGCCGGACTTGCCTTCGCTGGTGGCGGTGATGGTCACCGTTCCGGGAGCCACACCGGTGAGCAGGCCGGCCGGAGAAATGGTGGCGATGGAGGAGTCACTGGAGGACCAGGTAACGGGCCGTCCGGTGAGCAGCACGCCATGCGAGTCCTTGAGGACGGCCGAGAGCTGCACCGAGGTCCCGGTTCCCAGCCGCAGCGACGACGGAGTCACCGACACGCTGCTGACCGGGGCCTGGGTGACCGTCACCGTATCGGTGGCGCTCAGCCCGCCGTTGCTGGCGCTGATGAGCGCGGTCCCCGCGCTTACCCCGATCACCCGGCCGGAGCCGTTCACGGTCGCCGTGGAGGGAGTCAGCGACGACCACGCGATCGCCTGGCCGCTGAGCGTATCGCCGGCGGCATCGAGCACCACGGCCGAAAGTTGAATGGTGTCGGTGGCCGCGACGGTTGCCGGGCTGGGTGACATGCTGATCGATGCGGGGGCACCGGCCACCACGGTGACCGTTGCGTTCCCGCTCTGGCCTTCACTGGTAGCGGTGATGGTCGCCTGGCCCATGGTGACCCCGGTAACCACGCCGTTGGGATCCACCTGGGCGACGCCGGGTGCCGAGCTGGACCAGGCGACGACTCGGCCGGTCAGAACCTGGTTATTGGCAGCGCGCGTGGTGGCGCTCAACGACGTGGTCGCCGCGACGCCCACCTGGGCGCTCGTCGGCGCCACCGTCACACTGGCGACGGGCGTGGGGTCCACGGTGATGAGCGCGGTGCCGCTCTTCCCTTCACTGGTCGCGATGATCGTGGCGGAGCCGGCGCCCACGCCGGTCACCATCCCGGCCGGCGAGACCGTCACCGCCCCGGGATTGGTGGTCCCCCACGTAATGACTCGGCCGGTCAGTACGCCGCCCACCGAGTCCTTGGTCACTGCCGAGAGCTGAGACGAGGTGCCACTCCCCAGCGACGCCGTTGCCGGAACCACCGTAACGCTGGCGACCGGGACCGGGATCAGGGTGAGATTCGCGGTGCCCGACTGGCCTTCGCTGCTGGCGGTAATCGTGACGGAGCCGACGCCGACCGCGGTGACCAGGCCCGTGGTGGTCACGGTGGCCAGCGCGTCGTTGCTGCTCCGCCAGCGGACCGGACGGCCGTTGAGAACGGCGGACGCGGCGTTCTTCACCGCGACTGAGAGCTGCACGGTGGCACCGACCATCAGGGTGCCGGAGCCGGGCGTCACCGTCACGCTCGCCACCGGATCAGGTCCCTGGCTTGGGCCTGAGGAATCTTTTCCGCAGGCCAGTACCAGCATGAGCGTCGCGAGCAGCACCCGGGTCTTGGACACACTTCCTCCACGCGGGTGCCGGCCGGAAAAATCGGATCTTCGGCCCGGCATCCCCGCTCGATTGGACCAGCGAAAATTGGGGAGTTCGGTGGTGTTTCCGGCCCTTTATGAAGCAGAGGATGTACCAGCGGGACGCCGCTGTGGCTGCCGCTCCACGCGCCGAGCTAAATCATTACAAATTCAGCGGTTATAAACTGATTCCTGGCCTGGAAAACTGCGCCGGCGTCGCGCGACGGGGATTGACTCGATCAGGCGTGATGGAGGGAAGCCACAGGTGTGGGAGGTGAGCCCGCTAAGGGGTCTTCTTCGTGGTATCCACGGCGACTTTGGACGTGTCCGGTGGCGTTGCGCCAGCCAGGGTCATGAGGGTCCCCGGACCAGCGGTGTCTTTCTGAATGGTCACCCAGAGGGGAGGGCCCTGTCGCTCGGCATACAGAGAGTAAACCCCTTCCCGGCTCTTGTTATCGCTCACCAGGTTCCACTCTCCCCGGCTCAGGGTCTGACGGTAGAAGGAGACCATGGAGTCCGGCGACACCGAGCTTCGGAACGTAATGGACAGCGCGTCCGGCCCCCCCGAACGGCTCACCACGGTCGCGAGCGGCGGCAGCGGGAGATTAGGCATCGCTTCTGACATCCGGACCGTGTCCTGCCGGGGCGTCTCGCGGCAGCCGGCCAGGACCAGGAAGCCCAGGGCTAAAACACTGAATTGTCGCGGGATACGCATAGGGCGTGGAGACTAGCGGAGGGGGCGGAGCGGGTCAAGAGTTTTTGTTGCTCAACCTCCGACTGGACGCTAAGTTTTGCCGACACAAAGGGCGGTAACAGACGGTAATAGGCGGAAGCGAGCGGTATGCCGAGCAGTGCTACCGCCTTACCGTCAGAATCCTCACGGAAATCCGGTTTGCTTCGGAACTACCGCCAGAATCCTCTTGGAATCTCGTGTTGCAGCGGAGTTACCGCCTGAATCCAAGCGCAAGGTCGTCTTGCATCGGAGTTGTTATGGCTGGTCACAGTAAGTGGAAACAGATCAAGCGGAAGAAAGCGGTCACCGACCAGCGGCGCGCGGCGAGCTGGACCAAGGTCATTCGTGAGATCACCATCGCCGCCAAGGCCGGCGGCGGCGACCCGGGCGGCAATCCCCGGCTCCGCCTGGCGATCGATGCGGCCAAGGCCGTCAACATGCCGAACGACAACATCGACCGGGCCGTCAAGAAAGGCACCGGCGAGCTCGAAGGCAGCTCGTATGAGGAAGTGACCTACGAAGGGTACGGCCCCGGGGGCGCCGCGATCGTCATCGAAGCCTCCACCGACAACGCCAACCGGACCGTCGCCGAGATTCGGCACGCCTTCAGCCGGAACGGCGGGAACCTGGGCGCTTCCAACTCGGTGCTCTGGATGTTCGACAAGAAAGGCCAGATCTACCTGGATAGCGCCCAGCACGAGGAAGACAAGGCACTGGAGGCCGCCCTGGATGCCGGCGCCGAGGATTTCGCCCGGGAAGGCGACCAGTATATCGTCTCCACCACACCCGCCACGCTACACGCCGTCCAGGACGCGCTCAAGGCCAGGGGTCTCAGCCCGGAATCGGCCGAGCTCGCCATGGTACCCAAGAACACGGTCAAGGTAGAGGGCAAGGCCGCCGAGCAGATGATCAAGCTCATGGAAACGCTGGAAGAGCTGGACGACGTGGCCAAGGTGTTTTCCAATTTCGATATCGACGCCTCGCAGCTGGCGGAGGCATCGACCTGAGGGTCCTCGGCATCGATCCCGGGACCGCGGTGGTCGGCTTCGGCGTGGTGGATGGAGGCCGGGGCCCGTTCAAGTTGATCGAGTGCGGGGTGATCCGCCCCGGAAGCCGGGACCCCCTGCCCTCACGGCTGCTCATCATCAGTGACGGCATCACCGAGCTGATCTCGCGGCATCATCCCGACGTGCTCGCCATCGAAGGCATCTTCTACAGCAAGAACGCGCGAACCACCATGGTGCTGGGCCACGCCCGGGGTGTCATCCTCCTGTCCGCCGAAGCCGCTGGGGTCGCCATCGCGGAGTATCCTCCCGCCGTGGTCAAGCAGACCGTGGTGGGCCGGGGCGCGGCGGTGAAGGCCCAGGTGGGATATATGTGCGCCCAGCTGCTCCGGCTCAAGACGCCGCCGGAGCCGGCCGACGCGGCGGACGGTGTGGCCCTGGCGCTGACCCATTTGCTCCGGCATCCCGGGACCAACGGCCGATGATCGCCACCGTTTCCGGCGTCCTCACCGAGCGGGACAACGAAACCATCGTGATCCAGACCGATGGCGGCGTGGGCTATGCGGTCACCGTCCCGCTCGGCGTCTTCGAGCGGCTGCCGGCCACCGGGTCCCGGGTCAAGCTGTTTACCGAGCTGGTGGTGCGGGAAGATGGCTGGTCGCTCTACGGCTTTGACCGCTCCGGCGAACGGCGCATCTTTCAGCGCCTGCTCGGCGCCAGCGGCTTCGGTCCCCGGCTCGCGCTGGGACTGCTCTCGACCCTGGGCCCGGACCGCGCGGTACGGAGCATCCGGAACAAGGACATCGCCGCGCTCTCCACGGTAAGCGGGATCGGCCGGAAGAAGGCGGAAAAGCTGGTGGTGGAGCTGCAGGACCGCTTCGCCGACCTGGAGAGCGAGGGCGCCGAGCCGGAACGCCGGCCCGCGGCCAGCGCGGTGCAGGCCCTCACCGCCCTGGGGTACAGCGCGGCGGCAGCGGAGGAGGCGGTCCGCCAGGCGATCGACGGGAAAGGCGACGAGGAGACCAGCCAGGTCGTGCGGCGCGCCTTACAATGGATTACCCAATCGCGGGGAGGGAAGCCATGACCGTGGTGGCCCGGACGGCGGAATGGGTCTGCACCCGCTGCGGCAGTACCAATCGCAAGCTGGTGCCGATGGGCACCGACGAGATGGTAGACAAGTGCGTCTCCTGCAAGACGGCCCACCTGATCCGGGCCGGCGAGCGCCCGGTGCGCTGGGACGCCAAACTGGCCGGCTAACAACGTGAGCAGTGAGCAGTAAGCAGTGAGCGGGACAGGACGCGGCGATGGCATCGGGCCATCTCTGGTAATCCGGCCACCAGTCCCGCTTACTGCTTACCTTCTATTGATGACCAGACTCCAGGTAACCACTCCCGAGGTCCTGCCCGAAGAGACCGGGGCCGAAGCCGCGCTCCGCCCTTCACGGCTCGACGAGTTCGTGGGCCAGGAGCAGGTGAAGGCGTCGCTCCAGATCGCGATCGACGCCGCGAAGGCTCGGGGCGAAACCCTGGACCACCTGCTCTTCTTCGGACCGCCCGGGCTGGGCAAGACCACGCTCGCGATGCTGGTCGCCCGCGAGATGGGCGTCCAGATCCGGACCACGTCGGGACCGGTGCTGGAGAAGCCGGGCGACCTGGTCGGGATGCTCACGACCCTCGCGCCCGGTGACATCCTGTTCATTGACGAGATTCACCGGATGCGGCCGGCGCTGGAAGAATTTCTCTATCCGGCGATGGAGGACTACCGGGTGGACGTGCGGATCGCGGAGGGCCCCAGGGCCCAGACCATCCCCATGGCCATCGAGCGGTTTACCCTGATCGGGGCGACCACGCGGTTCGGGATGCTGACCCCGCCGATGCGGGCCCGCTTCGGCATGGTGGAGCGGCTCAATTTCTATCCGGCGGAAGAGCTGCACACCATCATTCTCCGGAGCGCGGGAATCCTCGCGGTTCCCATCGAAGAAGAAGGCGCGGCGGAGATCGCCAAGCGGAGCCGGGGCACGCCCCGGGTCGCGAACCGGTTGCTGCGGCGGGTGCGGGACTACGCCCAGGTGCGGGCCGGCGGGACGATCACCGCGCCGGTGGCGCGCGACGCGCTGGCCCGGCTCAACGTGGATGAGTTCGGACTGGATGACATGGACGCCCGGATCCTGACTACGATCATCGAGAAGTTCGGCGGCGGGCCGGTAGGACTCAATACGATATCGGTGGCGGTCGGTGAAGACAGCGGGACCCTGGAAGAAGTGTACGAGCCCTATCTGATCCAGCAGGGATTCCTGGAGCGGACGCCCCGGGGCCGCTGCGCGACCGCGCTGGCCTACAAGCGGTTCGGAATCAAACCGCCGGCGGCACAGACCAGCATCTTCGAATCGTCCACCTGAGGCCTCCGCCCCCTGTCGGGGGAATATCCGTCCCTGGTCGGCGGAACTTGTCATCCGAAAACCGCGGACCGGTACAGAAAACCGCGAATGGCCCTCCGAACTTCCGATTTCGACTATTCCCTTCCCCACGAGTTGATCGCCCAGCACCCGCTCGCGGATCGAGGTGCCAGTCGCCTGCTCGTCATGAATCGCTCGACCGGCACCCTCGAAGATCGCACCTTCGCGGACTTCCCAAACCTGCTCGACCCGGGCGATCTCCTCGTCCTCAACACTACCAAAGTCCGTCACGCCCGGCTGCTCGGCACCCGTCCCTCGGGCGCCCCCGCCGAGGTTTTGCTGATCCATCCGGCGGCGGATGACACCTGGATTGCGATGGGAAAACCCGGCAGCGCGCTCCGGCCCGGCAAGCGGATCACCCTCGGCGACGGAGTCTTCGTGGAAACCGTCGCGGTGCGGGACGACGGCAACCGGACCGTGCGGTTCGTCGGCACGACCGCCGAGGACGCGATCGCACGGTTCGGGAAACTCCCGCTGCCGCCCTATATCGAGCGCGAGCCGGACGCGGACGACGAGACCGGGTATCAGACAACCTATGCCGAGCGCGAGGGCAGCGTCGCGGCCCCGACCGCGGGCCTCCATTTCACTCCGGAAACCCTGCACCGCGTGCAGGCGCGAGGCGTCCACCTAGCGCGTCTCGATCTCGAGGTCGGCCCGGGCACTTTCAAACCGGTGGAAACCGAAGACCTCGCCACCCACCCGATGCACCCGGAGCGCTATGAGGTGAGTCCGGAAGTCGTGGCCCTGGTCGAAGCAACGAAAACCGCGGGGAAGCGGGTGTGGGCCGTGGGCACGACAGTGGTCCGGGCCCTGGAGAGCGCCGCGCAAAGCGGCCGGTTACAGCCGGGCGCCGGTGAAACCTCACTCATGATTACCCCGGGCTATCATTTCCGGGTGGTGGACCGTCTGCTCACCAACTTCCACCTCCCCCGCTCGACCCTGCTCATGCTGGTCTCGGCGTTCGCCGGGCATGACCTGGTCATGCGGACCTATCGCCACGCGGTGGCCGCTCGCTATCGCTTCTACAGTTACGGCGACGCGATGGCGATCCTCTAAAAGCGTAAGCGGTGAGCAGTAAGCAGTGAACGGGACGAGAGCCCTGCCTCGACGGCTCGACCAGTCAGCGCGTCCTGTCCCGCTTACCGCTTACCGCTTACTGCTTACTTTCTTGGCCATGTTCGAATTCCAGCTCCGCGCCACCGCGGGCGCCGCGCGCGCCGGCACTCTGCTGCTGCCGCACGGCGCCGTCGAGACCCCCGCCTTCATGCCGGTCGGGACCCACGGCGCGGTGCGGGGACTCCACCCCGCGGAGGTGCGGCGAACCGGCGCGCAGATCATCCTGGGCAACACCTATCACCTGCACCTGCGGCCGGGCGAAGAGGTGGTGAAGGAGCTGGGCGGGATCCAGAAATTCACCCACTGGAATGGTCCCATGCTCACCGACTCGGGCGGATTCCAGGTCTTCTCGCTGGAAGCGCTCCGCAAGATCACCGAGAGCGGCGTCACCTTTCAAAGTCACGTGGACGGGACCTACCGCACCCTGACCCCGGAATCGGTGATGGAGATCGAATGGGCGCTCGGGGCCGACATCGCGATGGCGTTCGACCACGTGGTGCCGGGCCAGTCCCCCCACGAGCTCGCGCGGGAAGGCATGGAGCGCACCATCCGCTGGCTGGACCGCTGCCGGGTCCGCCATGCGGAGCTGGCCGACGGTGGCCTGCAGCAGACCCTGTGGCCCATCGTGCAGGGCGGCATCCATGACGATCTGCGGCTCCGTTCGCTGGAGCTGACCCTGGAGCGGGGACCCTCTTTCCAGCACAGTGGGATCCGAAGCTTGGAATTCACGTGACTTGAAGTCGCGGCC